>Ga0207422_1000095_pt1 | contig 339889 bp, 329 predicted proteins | sample MarCyaLeptolynsp_FD_187757 | JGI IMG/M metagenome (GOLD analysis project Ga0207422, IMG submission 187757) | Marine cyanobacterial communities from Panama - species 1 Leptolyngbya sp. (SPAdes) | ecosystem: Environmental > Aquatic > Marine > Unclassified | place: Panama: Panama City | collected...
GGGATTACCCGATGCGAGTTCTATTGATCGAAGACGATAGCGCAACGGCTCAAAGTATTGAGCTCATGCTCAAATCTGAGGGATTCAATGTCTACACCACCGATCTGGGGGAAGAAGGGATCGATCTGGGCAAACTCTATGATTACGACATCATTTTGCTGGATCTGAACCTGCCGGATATGAGCGGTTTTGACGTTCTGAAAACCCTGAGACTGGCAAAAATTGGAACGCCGATTCTGATTTTGTCCGGTTTGGCGGGCATCGAGAACAAGGTGCGGGGCCTTGGTTTCGGAGCCGACGATTATATGACCAAGCCGTTCCATAAGGACGAGTTGGTGGCACGCATTCATGCGGTTGTTCGCCGCTCTAAAGGCCATTCACAATCTGTGATCAACACAGGCCGCTTGACTGTGAACCTGGACACCAAGACCGTGGAAGTGGACGGACAGCGGGTTCATCTGACCGGCAAAGAATACCAGATGCTGGAACTGCTATCCTTGCGCAAAGGCACAACCCTGACCAAGGAAATGTTCCTAAACCACCTCTATGGCGGCATGGACGAGCCTGAATTGAAGATTATCGACGTCTTCATCTGTAAGCTGCGCAAGAAACTCGCAGCGGCGACCGCAGGTGATCACTACATTGAGACAGTGTGGGGCCGTGGCTATGTGTTGCGGGATCCACAAGAAGAGGTTGCGGCCTGAGAGTCGACCGCAAGATCCTAACGGAATTGAAAAAGGCGCCTTTCAAAGGCGCCTTTTTTGTTTTTGTTGCTAGAGCTTAAGCTGATGCCGAAACGGGCGCTGCGACGGGAGCTGCGGCCTGGTCCCTGTTGGACGAAAGCTGATAGAGGCCCCGTTTCCCCTTCACCGGTGCAAATGAATCGCTGACCCCAATTGTGGTTTCAGCAGCCCCCAGGAACAAGAAACCGTCCGGCGCCATCTGTGCCGCAATGCGCTTCAGAATGCTGGATTTGGTCGGTTGGTCGAAATAGATCAGCACGTTGCGGCAAAAGACAACGTCCCATTTGCCAAGCGCACGATAATCATCGAGCAGATTGAACACGCGATAGCTCACCATCGAGGCAATCTCGGGCTTGATCACCCAATTCTGCCCCTGTTGGGTAAAGTATTTGACCAGCCTCATGGTCGGCAGTCCGCGCTGGACCTCAAACTGTGTATAGAGTCCGGCTTTGGCCTTCTCCAGAACCTTGGGCGAAATATCCGTCCCGACGATCTCTGGTTTCAACATGCCGTATTTGGCCTCGAGATCCTTTAGCAGCATGCATAAGGAGTAAGGCTCTTGGCCGGTTGAGGCTGCCGCACACCAAATACGCATACGGTGACCCGCCGGCCGATTGTCTTTCATATGCGGCAACACATCTTGTTCAAAAATCTCGAAGGGCGTTGAGTCACGAAAGAAAAAGGTCTCATTGGTGGTCATCGCCTCAACAATCAATGCCTGCAGCTGCATGTCCGATTTCATACGCACTTGCGAGATAAGATCTTCCGCCGATGCCAATCCCTCTTGGCGCGCGATCGGTGCCAGGCGGCTTTCAAGCAAATAAACCTTATCCTTAGACAGGACGAGCCCCGACTTCTCGTAGACCAGTTTGCTGATGAAATCGAAATTGATGTCCTGCATACTTAAAACCTTACAAGTACTTCTTTATTTCTGATGCAATGCCTGAAAGCGGCAATATCTGTGCGCACAAGCCGGCTTGAGCCACCGCTCCCGGCATCCCCCATACGACACTGGTTTCTTCGTCCTGTGCGATCATGGTACCGCCGCCATCGACAACGTCTCTTGTCCCACCAAGCCCGTCCGCTCCCATGCCGGTGAGCATGACGGACAGCACATGTTTGCCGTAGAGCTTAGAGACACTCCGGAACATTGGATCGACGGAGGGGCGACAAAAGTTTTCGGGCGCAGATTGACTGAGCTCCAGCTTCGGCGCATTGACGCTGCCGGTTACAGTCATGTGATAATCGCCGGGAGCGATGTAAATCTCCCCTCCCCGAACACTTTGACCCTGCTTGGCCTCGTAACAGGTAAGCCCCGTCGTTTTCGCCAAATGCTCCGCCAGAATGGTCGTAAAGGTTTTCGGCATATGCTGCGTGATCACAACCGGCGGCAATTTTTCCTGATTGAGCCCCTTGAAGACCTCATAAAGAGCCTGAGGTCCACCGGTCGAGCTGCCGATGGCAATAATTTTCGGCTTCACCCGTGACGGCTCTCTCAAGGTGAAACTGGAGGCAGGCCGTGGCGGCTTGTTTGCTTTCAACGCGCGTTCGGCAGAGTCCTTTGCTTTCGCAGCGGCAGCTTCATCGCAATCAGGCAAATCTTCACCACGGCGCAGACGTCCCTTTTCCCCAAATGTGCGAATACGTTCAAAAAGCGATCTCTTGTATTCATCAGATCCGGCAAGCCCCCGCGAGGAATCGGGCTTCGTGATGTAGTCCGCTGCCCCCATGGACAGCGCCTTCAACGAAATTTTCGCGTTGTGCGTAGACAAAGTCGACGCGATGATGATGGTGACATCTGGTGCTGCTTTACGCAGCTCCGGCAACGCCGTAATGCCGTCCATGACGGGCATTTCGATGTCCAGTATGATAATCTCAGGCTTATAGGTCTCCAGGTTCTGAATCGCCTGAAGGCCATTGGCGCAGGAGGCGATCACTTTGATATCAGGTTGCTCGCCCAACCAGTTGCGCATTAATCCACGTACGGTTGCCGAATCGTCGACCAGCATGACCCGATAAGGGTGACCGCGATCGTCTTCGGCTTGCGTGGCCGATTGTGTACTCAAACGTGCCATGAAACTTATACCAGACCGACCTGAGCGAATTTCGACTCAATGATCTCTCGATCAAAGGGTTTCATAATGTATTCATTGGCGCCGGCGCTGATGGCTTCCGTAATATGGCTGACATCATTCTCGGTTGTACAGAATACGACTATGGGGGCATCGCCACCGTCTTCGGTGCGCAAGGTCTTCAAGAACTCAATTCCGTTCATGACCGGCATATTCCAGTCGAGAAGGATGACGTCAGGCATTCCCTCACGGCATCGGTCGAGAGCTTCTTGACCATGTTCCGCTTCGGAAATGCTGAAGTTCAGTTCTTCAAGAATTCTACGCGCCACACGACGTATGACCCTTGAATCGTCGACCACCAAGCACTGTTTCATTCTACTATTCCCATTTGGTCAATTTGAGTTTCATTCCAAGGTTTGCTGTTGATTCAAGCCGCAGCGGCTTGGTTGATGTGCAGCAATTGGTCGATATCCAGAACGATCAACAAAGCATCATCAAGCCGGTAAACGCCGTGGGACACATCACGCCAACGGCTGTCAAGATTGACGGGGTTGGGTTCGTATTGATCACTCGACAAGGACAAGACCTCGCCGACCCGGTCAATTATGATTCCATAGGATTCGCCATCTTTATCGATACCGATGGCCATGCACTCTTCGGGATTCTCTGCAGACGGCAATCCTAGAATGCGCCGCGCATTAATGGCTGTCACAATGCGTCCGCGCAGATTGAGAACCCCAGCAATATTGTCAGATGCCAGCGGTACAGGCGCCAGACCCTTTGGCGCAAACACATCGTGGATAGCAATAACGGGAACGCCGAAAAGCTGATCACAGACTGTGAAAGTTACAAAGTCGATTTTGCCAGTTGTAAAATCGAGCGGATTATCTGGTTTACTCACACCGCCACCTCATTGCTGGAAACAGTTTCATTCAAAACAGCGACCAAACCATCGCGATCGGACTTGGAAACAAATCGCTTAAATCCGGACTGAAGGCTTTTCTCGATGTCTTCAGGCGCGTTGTGAGCGGACAAAGCCAGCAATGGCACATGCCCCCAACGCTCGTCGCCTTTTAAAGCCAATGCGAACGCAAAACCGTCTGTTTCCGGCATTTCGATATCACTCAAAATCACATCGAAGTCGTAACCTTCTTCGTGAAGCTTCCACGCAGCCTCGACACAGTCGACAGCAGTAACGTCATATCCGGCTGCACTAAGCATCGGCGTTACCATGTTTCTAAAGAACGCATTGTCATCCACGAGCAACACACGCCGGTCTTGTGCATTGTGATGCACACGACGATCTGCAACGAACCAACTGTCATCTGCCATTGTCAGAAAGTGGCTTACATCGACAATTTCCGTCGCCTTGCCCTTAATCACCGCTGTGCCCAGAAGTCCTGGGGACGTAGATGTCATTTCGATTTTCAAAACTTCATTGACGATGTCGACGATTTCATCGACCACCAAACCCATAGCGCGATCGTCATCGGTAAAGACCAACACAGGCTGACGGCCTTGCTCACACAAAGTGCCGCTCGTTTGAATGAGAGGCATTAGAGCGCCGCGATACTGAACGACATATTGACCATTCGACATTTCAATATCTTCGACCGGAATCTCTTCCAATCGCGTGATCAAAGACAGTGGAACGGCTTTGGGCTCTTCAGATCCAGTGCGGAATAGAAGCATGCTTGTACGCTCGTCTGCATTGGAGGCCGCGATGCCCTGTTCATCGGATTCCCCCTTATCGCCCATGTCATCATCAACTCTGGACGAAATACCTGTCGGGTCGATAATCATAATGACCGAGCCGTCACCCAAAATTGTATTACCTGAATACATAGACAGATTGCGCATCATGCTCGCCACCGGCTTGACCACAATCTCTTCGGTGTCGAAGACATTATCGACAACAATGCCGAAGTGTTGCGCCCCAACCTGGGCCACGACAACAAATTCCGCTTCCTTCGACTTGACTTCAGTCTCAGGTGTTTCGACTTGATCACTCGACAGTTCGTTCAAGCCCAGCAAATTTGATAGGCGAACCAGCGGCAGCAGGCGATTGCGTAGTCGCATCACTTGAGTCTGATTTACGGTCTCAATAACCGTATCGGACCCGGCACCGGTGCGCACCAGTTCGACAACGTTCAACTGCGGAATGGCAAACTTGAATCCGCCCGCTTCGACAATAAGAGCCGAAACAATCGCCAGGGTCAGCGGAATCTTGATGGTGAACGTTGACCCTTTACCCTCAACGGAACGCAAATCGATTGAGCCGCCAATGACTTCAATATTTGTGCGCACCACATCCATGCCGACACCACGGCCGGAAACATTGGTCACCTGTGCCGCAGTTGAGAAGCCCGCATGGAAGATAAACTTTTGAATCTGACTTTCGGTCATACCGTTCAGTTCAGATTCGGTCGCCAAATCATTTGCCAAAACTTTGGCTTTGATGCGCTCAATATTCAGCCCCTGACCATCATCTTCAACTTCGATGATGATATGGCCGCCTTCGTGATAGGCTCGCAGAGTGACACAACCGGTTTCAGGTTTTCCTGCTACTCGGCGCGCATCGGGAGATTCCAGACCGTGATCACACGAGTTTCGTACCATATGTGTGAGCGGGTCCTTGATGAGCTCCAAGACCTGCCGATCAAGCTCGGTCTCTTCACCCTCCATCTGGAGATCGATTTTTTTCCCGAGATCGCGGGATATGTCGCGAATGAGGCGAGGCATTTTTTGCCAAGCATTGCCGATCGGCTGCATGCGCGTTTTCATGACACCGTCTTGCAATTCCGCCGTGATATTGGACAAACGTTGCAGCGGAACCTTGAACTCAGAGTCCTCATGCCCACGCATGATCTGCAGCAATTGATTGCGCGTCAGAACCAGCTCGCTGACCATGGTCATCAAGCCTTCCAGGATATCAACATTGACGCGGATGGACTGATTGGCGATCGACTTCACTTCAGACGCTTTTTGAGCGGCATCTCCATTTGTGGCCGTGTCTTGCACGGGCGCACTGGCCGTCACCTCCGGTATGTCGACCTCGGCGGGGCCTTCGGCTGCCAGAAACGCGGCCTCCAACTCATCCAATGAAACTTCACCAGGCCGCAACGGACGCTCAAGTTCCTGAACTTCCAATTCTGGCTCGGCTGTGCCAGATGAGCCATCGCTCGTTCCGTTTTCGGCCGACTCTTGTTTGGGCGCCACCTCCTGCTCACTCGCCGCTGCCGGTGCTCCGCCGAGTTCGCCCTCGGCTGCCAATCGCAGACGATCAATCAAAGGATCGTCATTGCCATCGGGCTCGACTTCCTCAGCTTCAAGATGAGCCAAAAGCTCTTTAATCTGGTCAATGGCTTCCAGTATGACGCTGACGGCTCCTTCGGTAACTGTCAGCGAGCCATCGCGAAAACGGCCCAATACAGTTTCACCCGCATGCGCCACAGCTTCCAGTCTCGGCAATCCCAAAAAGCCGCATGTGCCTTTAATGGTGTGAACCAACCGGAAGATATTGTCGAGAACAGTCTTATCGTTCGGATTCTGTTCGAACTTCACAAGTTCAATGTCAACGACATCGAGATTCTCTGAAGTTTCCGTTAGAAATTCGCTTAGTAAGTCGTCCATCGAGAAGCCCCACCTCAAACTCTGCCAATTCACTTGGCTTTTCGTTCAAGGGAGAGTCTTAAGACGAACTGGTTAAGATCCCCTAAAATCAGGGGGCGGGAAGCTCTGCAAAACGCGGTAGAAGTCAGCCGAAACTATTACGTCTTTGTAAAGAATAATTAATCGGCATTTACCAAAAACGTAACGGCGTTCTCCTCACAGCGATCTTCGATTCGCAAACCTTCTTCGCGCGCCAAAAGGCCAGTGAGAAATGGCTGGATCGAACGCGGGTTTAACTCTTCACCCTCAAGCTCGTCTTTTAAGGCCCGGCCAACGTCCTCATTCAGTTTTGCCCGGTCACCTTCCGATGAAATTTTGAGCGTTTGACGGCCGTCTTGATCCGTAATGTGGACGGTCAAGGACCCGCCGCGGGGAATACAATCTGCCGCAATCAATACAAGGTTGGCCAAGATCTTTACGAAGGACCGACCGACCGTATGGGTTTGAACGTTCCAGTGAACCTTGACCTTGCCGCCCTCAAAAAGCGTATCGATCACTTGGCGAACTTCGCCGAAATCTAGAGAATCACCGCTTGTGGTCGATGCGCCATATGCAAGCCTCGCAAACTGCAGCTTCGCCGACGCTTGCTTGCCACTCATCGAAATGAGAGTGAGCGCATGTTCCCGCATTTCATCATCGTCATCGTCTGCCAGCACTTCAATTCCGTTATTCAACGCACTTACGGGACTGATAAGGTCGTGGCATACGCGGGAACATAAAAGCGCCGCAAGGCGGAGTTCAGATGACATTGTGTGGAGGCCTCCTCAAATCGCTCGATTCGGTGATACACTTGTTCGGCGCCGACAATCAACTCTAAGTCGGCCTATCGTCGTTAAGAAAGCGTAAACTCCATGGCAAGTGCGATTATCCCAGGGTCTTTGGTCCGCCACCCGAACGAACAGGGATGGGGAATTGGCCAGGTCCAATCGGTTGTCGGCCCTAAAGTGACAGTGAATTTTGAGAATGCGGGTAAAAGGGTAATTAACACTGACACGATTGAGTTGATTCTGGTAGATCGTGACCCACGAGAAAACAACTGAAGTCCCTTTTCCCGACGAGAGTATGCCTAAAATGAGCAATGCGGCGCACAGCCTTGACATGGAAGCCTTGACCGACGGTTTGAAACGCATTGCGCTTCTTGCCGGAAAAGAAATCATGGATGTTTATGACGGTGAAATTACGGTCGAAATGAAAGATGACAAATCGCCGGTAACAGAAGCGGACGCCAGAGGCGAAGCCATCATATTGCAGGAACTAGGGGCTCTGGCGCCTGAGATTCCCATCATCGCTGAGGAAGCCGCCAGCGCGGGCGATCTTCCGGAAATAGGAAATATCTTCTTCCTGGTCGACCCGTTGGACGGCACAAAGGAGTTCATCAATCGCAATGGCGAGTTTACGGTGAATATCGCCCTGATCGTCGACGGCGTTCCGGAAGCTGGCGTGGTGTATGCGCCGGCTTTGTCACGGATGTTTTGCGCTTACGGCCCCGGACACGCATTCGAATGCCAGGTGTCGCCGGAGTCTCAGCCCAATACGCTAAAGGATGGCCGATCAAAATCTCTGAGGGTCCGTAAACCCGATCCGGACGGCTTGATCGTTGTCGCCAGCCGCTCCCATCGCAGCCCGGAGACCGAGGCCTATTTGGAAGACTTTACGGTCAAAGACTTTGTCGCGGCCGGGTCATCCCTAAAATTCTGTTTGCTGGCGGCGGGCGAAGCAGATCTCTACCCGCGGCACGGGCGGACAATGGAATGGGATACCGGAGCCGGACATGCGGTTTTAAGAGGCGCCGGCGGAGCTGTAACCGGCTTGGACGGAACGCCCTTTGTCTATGGAAAGCGCGAAGATGGTTTTGCAAATCCATTTTTTATCGCCAAGGCTTAAACCAATCACTTCTCGTCATCGAAATCATCGGCGGACGGCAGATCGCTTGAGTCAATATCGTCATAACCGTTGCGCGAGCTGTAAAAGGTCAGCGCCATAAGTCCACCGCCAAGACCAAGCGTGAAGACGACACCGAGACCCATGGCAACCCAACCGTGAATCCCCATGGAGACGTCGCTGAGCGTGACCCAGCGCCAGGCCGACAAACCAATTGTAGCGGCCGCAATAGACCCCAAAATAATGAGCAGGATTAGGCCTATGGTCCAATTTGACATGGGCAGTTCGTTATCCCATCAGGTCTCATATGACGATGCGGCATATCGCTACTTAACAGTCACCCATTTCCCGTTGGGTCTGCGAATACAGTGACCTTTCTTGGCGCGTCGAATAAGCTTCTCTGCAGTCAAGGCCGCAGCAACCTCCACAGTTACGCCGCCCTTTTTCGCCAATGACGAATATTCAGCCCGGCGTTTGATATTGATGTTGCGAACCTGCTTGCGGACGGCCTCGGAGGCACCGCCCTTAGGAAACCCGAGATAACCGTCCGACATCTCTCCGACCAAACATTGAGCTTTGGCGGTATTAATCGCGCCGGTTTGTGCAGCAGCTTGCGGAGCGGTGAGTGCAAATGCAAGGGCCAAGGTCATAAGGCCCGCCATCAATACATAAATAGCGCGTCGAGGCGTTTGCTGAATCGCGGCACTGTTATTTTGTTTTCTCATCATCATCCACTCCACCTCAGAAGATATCCGGATTATCGGCAATCAAATCATCGACGTCTTTATCCAAACGCACCCGAACGTCTTGCTCTATCTTTATATTCAAGTTGATCTCTATGGGCTCATCCGGCGCTTCAACCTTTACCGTCGGCGAACACCCAAGAAGTACCGCCATCGAAAGCGCGATAACGACCGGCCTCAAATGCACGGACCCCCCATTCCTCTGTCGGCTGACTTTTGTTCGCATTCTTTTCATGTATTTTCCCCATTTTGCCAGTGGGCCGTCTGAACCTCACATCGCTTCACTGCAATTGCTTCCGTATCTGTTCAGGCACGCGATATCCGATAGTACCCTCACGCACCATCTCTGCCAATGGTCCCTCGGTGGATATGTTTATTTTGAAAGGATAGCCGTCCAAAACAGCGGGATTGCTCCCTTCAAGAAGAATCGCAACCTTCAAATCATCTGTTGTTCTGCCTGAAATCGAAACTTCAAGGGACTCATAGGTGAAATTTTCAAGCGCATCGAACATGAGCTTTGACCCATCTTCATTTTCAGTGCTGAGCGAAACAGGGCCTTCATACTTAAGGGTGCCGCCACCGAGAGATTTCATGACGCCGTCCAAAACAGTGATACCACCGTCCTCAACACGGATCGGAAGCTGGCCTTCCAGGAAACCGCTCCCTGTCAATCCGTCAATATCTAACAGTGCAAAAACGTCCGCCAAATCTACGCTCCGAACAAAAAGATTCAATTCCTGAGGGTTCTCATCAAGAATAAGTGCCGCACGATCAAATCCAATCTCTCCACCGGCCCAAGGCCAAACCGCCTCTTCCAAAACAACCCGGCCGTCTGCCATCAAGCTGAACAAAAATTCACCAAAAAACAGGTCAATTCCAACATCGACCTGTTGAATATCAATTCTTTGCGGCGCCAGTGTGGCCAAAGGAAGGAGACTTCCAAGTTTGATGCGGCTGTCTACACCGCTGACCGGTCCGACAAGACTGGCGAAATCAATATCAATCAACTCAACATCGCCGTTCGACGTCAGCGAACCGTCCTTCCAATCGATCAGGCCCGTCGCGCGCATAGCGCCCCGCGCGTCGGCCATCACATCCGCAAAGACGGGAAACAAGATTTGAGGCTGAAACCCCTTCGGCTCAAGAACAAGCTCACCTGTGTCGAATTGCAAGAAGCCGCCTTGCGTTCGCCAATCATGTTCCCCTTCATAGCCGCCCATTTGACGTTGCGCCATATCGAACAGATCACCGGAAAATCGACCGAGCCGGCTCTGTGTACGCATGGCGCCGTTGATCAAAAACGGGGCAAACAATTCGACTGTGCCCGCTGACGAGACCTGCATCTGCGCCAAGTCCATCTCAACATTCTCGATTCCGTTCGATGAGCCTTGGGCACTCCCTTTGAGGCCCAATTTATCAAGCAGAGAGACCCGGTCGCCGAATATCATAGAGCCACCATCAAGTGCGTAGGTCATGGACCATTTTCCCTCATCAACATCAAAATCTGCAGACAGATTAATGGTGGGCAACATGCCGTTGAGGTCAAAGCGGTCTTGATCGGTGATGGAAACATTGTCGCCTGTTATGATCGCGGCGAGGGACATTTGCGATGCATCGCCGGCGCCCAGAACGAGATCCATCACCGGCCGTTCGCGATCGGGGCAAAAGTTCAGTTTGGAATTAGGCAGATAGAGTTGAATGACGCGAAAGTTTTGGCTGGCAAGTTCCGCGCAAGCCCCGATCTCATGCGTGTAGCTGATCCCGCCCGGCAAGCGAAGCTGAAAAGAACCGTCAAGTTGGGCGACGCTCTCCTCAAAGGCGAAGGCCTGGCCCAATTGTCCATTTATGAGCAATCCGCCTTTGGCGGTACCGGCAAAACGCCGCAGGCTTCCATCTCCAACAACGGCCAAATCGCGTGAGCCAATTCTAAGACGCCCAAATTGCAATCCGTCAAAACGCCCGGCCAAACGGCGCACAACGATCCCTACAGATTCCTCACCTGCCGCAGGTGGCGTCAGAGTTGTATCCACTGAAAGATCCATCAACGGGAGCCACGCACCGGATTGTTCCGCTCGCACATTCACATCAAGTGACCATTCATCCGAGAATGCGAGACGAAAATCTGTTGCGACATCTTGTTGCCCGGATAACACCAAATCGATTGCACCGTCTGGGCGGCTGACCCGAAACGGCTCTGAGAGTTTACCGCTGATCCCACCTTCGTCCGGAGCGACAGAGGCTCGGGCTGTAATCGCAAGATTGTCAAAACCATCAATCCAGTCACCGTCCATGTCAGACGACTTGAGATATTTTTCAAAACGACCGAGCCATTGATTGGGAAACGCGAAGGACCCAATCTGAATTTCGAGTTTGCCCGCTTCCGCTGTGCTGAGCTTATCGAAGTCCAATTGGAGTTCCGCATCCTCCAGATACCAGCCGGCAACGTCAAACCGAGGGATGTCGGCTTGGAGACGCGCACTCTGAATCCGTGTGCCCACAGCAGACAAACGCCCGTCAATCGACAGATCCGACGTTTTTGGTCCGCCCGCTGCCGCGAAGGAGAATTCGGACGCCCCACCGGGCACAAAAGCAGCATCAAAGCGCGTGGTGAGGATAAGACCATCGGGGGACAACAGGATGATCTCCCCTTCTTCCACTGAAAACCGAGTGACCTCAACACCGGGCCCGGCACCGGCGCCATTCCCGTCAAAGAGAATTGAGTCAAAAACGCCAAAGGAAACGACTTCGCGGTCTGCTGTTTTGTCAGCGGCAGCTGTTGCCTGCCATTTCGGGCGCAACAAACGAATACCGGACACCTTGCCCCGCCAGAGATCATTGATCGTATAGCTGACTTCAATCTGATCGACCTGAAGGTCCGGTCCGGCGCCGAGAACAAGATCGGCGAGTACAAGCTTTTGCAAATCGACAGAAACGACATCGAAGGAGAACGGCTCGAGCTCAGCTGCAACCAGTGCGGTTTGCAGCACCTGTCGGGCGACCATTTTGGGTGCGACCAATACGCCCACAAGCGCCAAGGCAAAAATAAACAGGCCAGCCTTAAGCAATCGCCGCCACCAGCGCCCCTTGACCTTCTTCTCGGATTTACCGGACATGCCACATCTTTCCTTGAAGCCGTGCTCCCCAACCCCATTCCCATGGTAAACGGTGGCAGTCATAAGGAAAACGCCGAAATTGGCCATTTGCGGGCAAGAACTGCCGAAGCTCGATTCCACCTGGGCTGGCAGACAGCCCGCCGAGTGACCAGGAGTTAATGCAATCTTAACTCCGCAACGCGATAATTCGTCATTGAGCTGCGAGGCCGGGTAAGCCTTTTTGTCCAGGAATTCCGGGGTTTATGGACGGCGGCTGTTGACAAGGGATGGTCTGCTGGGCATGCTGAACCAGCTAGGCAAAGTACCTCTTGCACAGTCCACTTGACACTCTCGCGGCCCACAAAATTAGGCTCTAGAGGCAAGAGGAGTTGAGTTTTGGTTGGGGTGAAGGAACCAAATACGTTGCAAAAGACGACGGGTGCTCTGGGGTCCAAAGGGCCACAGACTGGGAATTTGTTTCATACGGCTAGAACACAGGTGTCGACCCTTGTGGACAGGCACCGCACGGGTATTTCACTGTCCGTTTTTTGTGCCGGTCTCATGGGCGCGGCAAGCTTCAGTGCCCTGGCGCTGCAAGCTCCGTTTCCGATGGAAGTCGATGTTCAATACAGCCAAACGTCCGATGCTCTGCCCTCGGCCTTGCTTGCGGAACTCGACGGGATCGACGCCGTCATCGAAGAGACCGACTTTATCGACGCGACAGATATTGCGGTTCTTCAATCGACCGACGAACCCGATATTGAGACCCTGATTGAGCAGCAGGACATGGAACCGCTGCTGGAGGTCCAACCTTCCGAACCGATTTTGCCGCCGGAACCTACCCGTAATACGGAATCCGTCGAGGTGAAAAGCGGCGACACGTTGATGAATGTGCTGATCGATGCGGGCATTCCACGTCAAGACGCCTATTACGCCATCGAAGCCATGTCCGAGAAACTTGACCCACGCAAAATTCGCGCAGGACAAAAGATCGACGTCACATTCCAAATCGCGCCTGAACCCGGAATGCCGGAAGCGATCGCCGATGAGCTCTCGGAGACATTTGAACCGACCTTCTTGTCCATGGCGATCAAAACAGACGTAGATCGCACTTTGGAAATTGCACGCAGTGCCGATGGTGACTTTGTCGCCGAAGAGGTCCGGACCGAACTCAGCGAACGCTTCATGCGCGCAAAAGCAAAAATCGATAGCAGCCTGTTCGTTGCGGCCCAGGAAGTGGGCATCCCCTCTCAGATCATCGTCGAATTGATCCGCATGTACTCATACGATGTGGATTTTCAGCGCGAGATCCGGCAAGGCGATGAATTTGAAGTCTTCTACACCGAGCTCTTGGCCCCCAATGGGGAAACGGTCAAAGCGGGAAATATCCATTACGGCAACTTGATTCTCCGCGGCAAGGGCAACCCTTATTATCGCTTCGAAACACCTGACGACGGTCAAACGGATTATTACAGCCCGGAAGGCCAAAGCGCGAAAAAATTCCTGATGAAAACGCCAGTGGACGGCGCACGGCTGTCATCTGGCTTTGGGTTCCGCAAACATCCGATTTCCGGCTACAGAAAAAAGCATAAAGGGACGGATTTTGCTGCACCGCGCGGTACACCGGTTATGGCCGCAGGGAACGGAACCGTGGAACGCGCATCGCGTTTCGGTGGGTTTGGTAAGTATATTCGTATTCGCCACGCCAATGGATACAAAACGGCTTACGCACATCTGAACGGTTATGCAAAAGGCGTCAAAGCCGGTGCCCGCGTGAAACAAGGCCAAATTATCGGCTACGTGGGGTCGACCGGAAACTCAACTGGCCCACATCTGCATTACGAAGTCCATCAAAACGGCGTAGCGGTGAACCCCATGAAAATTCGGGTCCCAACCGGACGCAAATTGAAGGGCGAGATCCTGCAGGCCTTCTTGAATGATCGCGCCGATCTTGATGTTAAGATGGCTGCGATCACGCCGATGACGAAGATCAACACGGCCCAACTTGAGCAATAGTACTTAAGCTCCATTGAAATTTATGAGCCGCGAGCCTCACAGCTTGCGGCTCTTTTGCTTTGGCAGTAGCCTGCATCAACATATTTGGGCAGGGAGCTTGCGATGCGATTGATGAACATGTGGCCTATTCATCTGGTTGTGGTTTGCGTGACCGCACTTTTCATAACGTCACCCGGTTTTGGCGGGGGTCACGAAACATCCCCTCATCAAGGCAAAGTGGCCATCATCGGTACGGGCATGGTCGGAGGCACATTAGGTCCGCGCTTTGCAGAATTGGGCTACGAGGTTGTCTATGGCAGCCGCAATCCATCCAGCGACAAAGTTCAATCCCTCATTGAGAAGACAGCTGAAAGCGCGTCAGCGGATACACAAAGTGGCGCCGTTGACGGAGCAGACATTATTGTCCTTGCCGTGCCGTGGATCGCCGCAGAAGATGTTGTTCGCGGCTTTGGCGACTTGCGTGACACGATTATTATCGATGCGGTCAATCCTATTAAAACGGTTGAAGGTGGCCGGCTTGAAATCACCGCCCAGACACCGTCGGTCGGAGAACAGGTTCAAGCGTGGCAACCAAAGGCAAAAGTCGTCAAGGCGTTTAATACAGTCGGCTTTCACGTAATGGCGGACCCCAATCGCGCCGGCGGTCCAGTGACGATTCCTCTTGCATCGAATCATGCCGATGCAAAATCCAAGGTCGAAAGGATTGCTCTGGATCTTGGCTTTGAAACGTTCGATGCAGGACCTTTGAGTCAGGCAGCACCTTTGGAAGCCATGACAATGCTTTATATGGTGCCCTACATGACCGGTCAGATGGATCAGAGATTTGAATTCTACCTGAGACCAACGCCGGCAAACTGAGCCCAACAAGACGGCTCAAAAAAACTCAATCTCAATCGGGATACTTTTCTCGCATATTGGCAACAGACTCGGCAATCAACTGCTCCAAAACGGCGAGGTCTATATCTTCCAACTTGTTTATATAGAGACACGAGCGACCGGTCTTGAACTTACCCAATTGTTTAAGAAGAGCATCGTAATTCGAAAAGCCGGACATGATGTAAACCGTCAGGGCTTGTTTGCGCGGAGATAACCCGGTGAGAAACCACTCACCCTTCCGCCCGCTGGTATTTTGATAACGGTAAGACCCGAAACCGATGATCGATGTGCCCCACATTTGGGGCCGCAGCCCGGTGATGCGCTTCATCAGCTTTAAGACCGCTTGCGCGTCCTTGGCGCGTTTCTCATTCTCCACCGCATCCAAAAACGCTTTTACACTGGCGCTATTCTTTTGTGTCTTGAGCTGCGTCATGCTTCACGGTCCGAAAAGTCGTTATTGGTGAGGCACAATAGCAGTGTGAGCCAATTGCGAAAGAGCGATTCCGGTCTTGTCTCTACTCTGCCGCCACGGATACGGCTTTGCCATTCAGCATCAAGCCGTCCTTGCCGGCTGAAACCTCTACGGTTCCGCCGTCTGCGACATCGCCGCGCAGAATCAGCTCCGCAAGCGGGTTTTGCAGACTGCGCTGGATCACGCGTTTCAGAGGACGGGCTCCATAGATGGGATCATATCCCTCATCTGCCAGCCATGCCTTAGCCTTGTCGTCGAGCGCCACTTGAATTTTCCGGTCTTCGAGCAAGGCCATCAGGCGCCCGAGTTGAATGTCAACAATCGTATCCATCTGCTCGCGCGTAAGGCGATGGAACAGGAGAAGTTCGTCAAGACGGTTGAGGAATTCCGGTCGAAAATGTCCACGCACAACATTCATCACATCATTGCGGACCGCATCGGAATCTTCGCCTTCAGGCTGGTTCGCCAAAAATTCGCCGCCCAAGTTCGAGGTCATGATGATCAATGTGTTGCGAAAGTCGACTGTACGGCCTTGGCCATCAGTGAGCCGGCCATCATCCAGCACCTGCAGCAAGACATTAAACACCTCTGGATGAGCTTTTTCGATCTCGTCGAACAAAACCACCTGATAGGGACGCCGGCGCACAGCTTCGGTCAGAGCACCACCTTCTTCGTAGCCGACATAGCCGGGAGGCGCACCAATCAGGCGCGCCACAGAGTGTTTCTCCATATACTCGGACATATCCAAACGGACGATGGCTTGATCGTCGTCGAACAGAAAGTCAGCCAGGGCTTTTGTCAACTCGGTCTTGCCGACACCTGTCGGACCTAAAAACATAAACGAACCGATCGGACGCGAAGGATCCTGCAATCCGGCGCGCGCGCGGCGAACTGCGTTGGACACAGCCACCACGGCCTCTTCCTGCCCCACCACACGGGCGCGGAGGCTCTCTTCCATTGTCAACAGTTTCTCCCGCTCGCCTTCCAGCATTTTGTCCACAGGAATGCCTGTCCAACGGGAAATCACCGATGCGATATGTTCCTCGGTGACCGTCTCGTTGACAATGGATTCCGAGTCTTGGGATTCGATAGCTTCAAGCTTTTGCGTGAGCTCAGGAATGATGCCGTATTTCAGTTCACTGGCTTTTGCCAAATCGCCCTCGCGTTCGGCAATTTCCAATTCACTGCGGCGCTGATCAAGCTCCTCGGTAATTTTTTGTGTCCCTGCGATCGATTGTTTTTCCGACTCCCATTTTGCGGTGAGTGAATCGGAAGATTCCTGCAAGGTGCTGAGCTCACTTTCCAATGCTTCCAAACGATCCTTGGAGGCTTGGTCGGTTTCCTTTTTCAGGGCTTCACGCTCAATCTTGAGCTGGACGATCCGCCGATCCAGCTCATCAAGCTCTTCGGGTTTGGAATCAACCTGCATGCGCAAGCGCGAAGACGCTTCATCCATCAAATCGATGGCTTTATCCGGCAAAAAGCGATCGGAGATATAGCGGTTTGAGAGTGTGGCCGCCGAGACGATCGCAGAATCACTGATGCGGACACCATGATGCAGTTCATACTTTTCCTTCAAACCGCGAAGAATGGACACCGTATCCTCGACCGTCGGCTCGCTCACGAAAACAGCCTGGAACCGGCGCGCCAAGGCGGCATCCTTTTCGACATGTTTGCGATATTCATCAAGTGTCGTTGCGCCGACACAATGGAGCTCACCGCGCGCGAGCGCAGGTTTCAGCAAGTTTGACGCGTCCATCGCGCCGTCCGCTTTGCCGGCCCCGACAAGCGTATGCATCTCATCAATAAAGAGAATGATCTGTCCGTCCGATGCCGTGACTTCATTGAGCACAGCCTTGAGTCTTTCTTCAAACTCACCACGGTACTTCGCACCGGCAATCAAGGCGCCCATATCGAGCGCCAGCAATGACTTATCTTTCAGACTCTCGGGCACATCTCCATTGATAATCCTTAGAGCCAAACCTTCGGCGATTGCAGTCTTGCCGACACCTGGCTCACCAATCAAAACCGGATTGTTTTTCGTGCGGCGAGATAAGACCTGCATAGCGCGACGTATCTCTTCGTCGCGGCCGATCACCGGATCAAGCTTACCGTCGCGGGCAACTTCGGTGAGGTCTCGCGCATATTTCTTGAGCGCGTCGTAGGCGTCCTCCGCAGACGCTGAATCAGCCGTGCGGCCTTTTCTGACATCGTTGATTGTGGCGTTGAGGCCCGTGGGGGTGATCCCTGCATCTTTGAGAATGCGCTCGGATTTGGCGCCCGACGCCATCGCCAAGGCCAACAACAACCGCTCCGCCGTGACAAAGCTGTCCCCGGCTTGTTTCGCAATATCTTCGGCCTGTTGAAAAAGCTTTGCCGTTTCCGGCGCCATATAAAGCTGGCCGGCCCCGCCTCCCTCCACGCGAGGAAGTTTCGCCAGTTCATCTTCCACCGCCTGCAGCACGCGTTCAGGATGGCCGCCTGACCGCCGTATCAAGTTGGCCGCCAGACCTTCGTCATCGTCCATCAGAACTTTCAAAATATGCTCCGGCGTAAAAGTCTGATGCCCCTCGCGCAAAGCGAGGGATTGGGCTGATTGGACAAAGCCCCGGGAGCGATCCGTGTAATTTTCAAAGTTCATGGTCGACCTCGTTTAAGCACGACTTTTCGAACACCCCTCAGGCATGTTCTCGACGCCTTGGAAACATTCGCCACGAATGCAGCGATACCCCCGTGCTCAGAACGAGCCCGGGTCTCTTCACTATGTGGTGTTGCCAAAGCGCAACACAAGGGGTGTTAGCCCATATTTTTCAGGAGAGGTTTGTTTTTTTGGTTAATGACGCGTCCTGACGCAAAATCTTTGTGTCAGCCGCATCGTCTGCCGGAGAGACTTCAGGTTTTTGGAGAGTAAAATAGATGCCTAGGCCGAGGCTTCCTCAGCCGCTACGTCCGCTGAACTCTCGCTTTTCTTGCGCGATTTCGCAGGCGCTTTTTCAGTTGTGCTGGCTTTCCGCGGACGTCTTTTGCGCTGCGGTTTTTCTTCGGGGACGTCAGCGTCTTTCGCACCGTCTTCGTCTGCGGCAGCGGCCGCTGCGGGCTGCTCGCTGTCACTCGGATTGGCCTCGGAATTTTCAGCCTCATTTGGGCGATTGCGGCCATTGGCACCGGCCTGGGCACCATTTGCTTGTGCCGCATTTGCCTGCGCAGCTTTCATAATACGAAAATAATGCTCGGCATGCTGAAGAAGGTTTTCAGATCTTACGCGATCACCCGACGCGTTCGCATCTCGCGCCAATGCCTGATACTTTTCGTGGATCGTCGAGGCGTTGCCTCTGATCTTAACTTCAGGACCGTTGCTGTCATATGACCGATTGGCAGAGTTGCCGTTGTGCTTACGGTTACGCCCTCGAGACCGCTTCATAATCTTCCAAAACCCTTAAATTGTTATCATTCTGTACAAAGACTTATTACTCGTGCATATCCCACTACACAAAAGTCAGGTGTTGCCCAATCACTTTACGGATGACTCACACACACGCCAGGTCGAGCTCATACCAACCTATATTCGTCATCGATTAATGCGATTGCTTAACTGAAATGAGCCTTCGAGCCGATACTTCCGCCCAAATCGACGAGGCCCTCATTCATCGCTTTCAAGACAAACGTTAGCGCCTGGCGCCGCGTATTCCAACCCTTTTTTTGCACTAGTTCACTTTTTGTCCGACCATACAGCGCTGGATTCCGGCCAAATCTGCGTCCAGATCGAGAAATCTCATCTCACCACCTGAAAACATGAGATTTCGTACACTTTCTGCCTGCTCGCATCCAATCTCCAGAATCAATATGGCATCGGGATTCAATATTTTTGGTAAAAGAGTTCCTAACAATCTGTAAGGGTCTAAACCGTCGCAACCTCCGTTCAATGCAAGCTTCGGTTCATATCGAGACACATCTGCCATCAATGATGCAATCTCCGGTTCGGGAATGTATGGCGGATTGGCAATCACCAAATCAAAAGTACCGTCGATGTTCGCGGTCCAATCACTCTGGACAAATGCGGCTCGATTATTGAGACCATGCCGGATGGCATTACGTTCAGCAAGCGCTACAGCACCTTGATTTATGTCGCAGCCAACGCCCGTTGCTGACGGCCACTCGTAAAGCAGCGACAACAACAAGCAACCGGTCCCGGTACCCAGATCAAGAATTCGAATTGGACGGGAACGTGCCAAGTCGCCCACATGTCTGATTGCAGCCTCAATAAGTGTCTCACTGTCCGGCCTTGGTATCAGCGTATCCGAACTCACTTCGAAAGACAGACCCCAAAACTCTTTGTACCCCAGAATCAGTGCAATAGGTTCGCGCGCCAACCGGCGCTCAACCAGCGCATCAAAATCACGATTGTCCTTGGCCGATAAGATGTCACGGCCTTTCGCGATCAAACCAGCCGCGTCTGATCGAAGGACATGCGCCATCAACACGCGCGAGTCGAGATGCGCCGATTCTATTCCTGCGCGGCCAAGTTGCCGGGCGGCTTCTCTGACAGTCTGATCGACAGATACCGGCACCGGTTTAGTTCACTTCGTCTTCCATGGCAGCCAGCCGCTGCGCTTGGTCTTCCGCTATAAGCGGATCAATCACATCATCAAGGCTCTCGCCGGCGATCACCTTATCGAGCTTGTGCAGGGTGAGATTGATACGGTGATCCGTGACACGGCCTTGAGGATAGTTATAGGTCCGAATGCGCTCTGAGCGATCTCCCGATCCGACCTGGCCTTTTCGATTGGCTGCACGCTCAGCATCTTTGCGTTGCCGTTCTTGCTCATAGAGCCGCGCACGCAAAACCTGCATAGCTTTTGCTTTGTTCTTATGTTGTGACTTCTCATCCTGTTGCGAGACGACAAGGCCGGTCGGCAAATGCGTAATCCTGACGGCACTGTCTGTGGTGTTGACAGACTGACCCCCTGGACCACTGGCACGAAAGACATCGATACGCAAATCCTTGTCATCAATATGAATATCGACGTCTTCAACTTCCGGCAGAATCGCGACTGTGGCAGCCGACGTGTGAATACGCCCGCCGGCTTCCGTTTCAGGGACACGTTGAACACGATGCACCCCGGACTCAAATTTCAATCGCGCAAAAACGCCTTTGCCGCGAATGGAAGCGATCACCTCTTTGTACCCGCCCAAATCAGCTTCGTTGGCTTCCATAAGCTCAAGCTTCCATCCTTGCGTGGAGGCATATCTCTGATACATGCGAAACAGATCGCCTGCGAACAAAGCTGCTTCGTCACCGCCGGTTCCAGCTCGCACCTCCATAATAACGTTGCGGTCGTCGTCCGCGTCTTTCGGCAAAAGAAGCAACTGCAACTTCTGCTCCATTTCAGGAATGCTGCTTTTCAGCGCCTCAAGCTCATCTTTGGCGAGCGCCGTCATTTCGGCATCGCCGTCGGGATCCACAATCATCTCCGCCAAATCTTGTGCTTCAGATTTGGCAACTGCCAAGGTCTTAATCGCCTCTACGACCGGCGTGAGATCCGCATATTCCTTTGACAGCTCGACAAAGCGTTGGGGATCCACATCCGAAGACATTTCAGCTTGCAAAGCATCGAAACGGTCGAGCAGCTTATCAAGTTTTTGTTGAGCAATCACGATACGGAAGATTTCAATATTTGGGACGCGTTATTCTGCGGCAGGAACAACGGTGCCGGGCTGGTCCGTGGAGTCTTCAATTTCTTCAGCCCGCTTTTCAACCAATTCAACGATATGATCAATCATTTTGTCATTGTCCATCTTGTGATCCGCCACTCCGGACACATAGACCATCCCTGATCCCGCACCACCCCCGGTAAAACCGATATCGGTTTGAGCCGCTTCACCCGGGCCGTTCACAACACATCCGATAATGGACAGAGTCATAGGCGTCGAAACATGCGCCAACCGTTCCTCTAAAATTTCGACCGTTTTGATGACGTCGAAGCCCTGGCGAGCGCAAGACGGACAAGAAATAATGTTCACGCCTCTATGGCGTAGATTCAGAGACTTGAGAATGTCAAAGCCGACTTTGATTTCCTCAACAGGGTCCGCAGACAAAGACACGCGAATCGTATCGCCGATTCCTGCCCACAAAAGCGAGCCCAAACCGATCGAAGATTTAATCGTGCCGGACATTAGACCGCCCGCTTCGGTGATGCCCAAATGCAATGGACAATCAATGGCATCTGCCAATTGCTGATAAGCGGCGACGGTTAGAAAAACGTCAGATGCTTTGACGGAAATCTTGAACTCGTGAAAATCGTGGTCTTGTAGAATACGTGCATGATCAAGCGCGCTTTCCACCATAGCCTCGGGACAGGGCTCGCCGTAACGCTCCAAAAGATCTTTCTCTAAAGATCCGGCATTGACCCCGATGCGCATGGCACAGCCGTAATCTTTAGCCGCCTGCACGACCTCTTGCACACGATCCGCACTTCCGATGTTACCGGGATTGATACGCAAACACGCGGCGCCCGCTTTGGCGGACTCAATGGCCCGCTTATAATGGAAATGAATGTCTGCAACGATCGGAACTTGCGTCGCCGACACGATCTGACGAAGAGCCGCCGTTGAGTCCTCATCCGGACAGGAAACACGAACAATATCCGCCCCGGCCTCTTCCAGGCGCTTAATCTGTGCAATCGTCGCCTGCGCGTCCGAGGTTAGAGTGTTCGTCATGGATTGAACGGAAATGGGAGCATCGCCACCGACCGTCACCTTACCCACTTGAATGGGCCGAGACTTACGCCGGTCAATATCTCTGTAAGGGCGGAGACTCATCTGTTTTGACTTTCCCGGTCCCACTTTTTGGGGCCTGCAAATGATTGAAAGCTTGCCTATCGATCTTTATATGCGCGGGAAATCAATCCTGTGCAAGACCTTGTCGGAACGCCTTCATTTCCAGGCAGCCCGCGATAAAGCTTACTGATCGCGGCGATTTGCGCCCAGCAGTCCAATCATATCAGGATCCAACGAAACCGACGGCAACACCTGGCCTTGACGTCCAAGCTTGCCGATCATTTGCTCATCCACATAGACGTCAAACGCGCCGGCATCGCGCACACTCAGGATCAAGCCCATTTCATCGGGCGCAAAATAACGATCATTTTCGCGCAAGTTTTCTTGGATCAGCACCTGACCTTCCCGGTCTTCAACACGCAGCCAAGCATTTTGGGACGCTCTCAAGACAATCCGCGATTGACCGAATATGGCGCCGAACCTGCGACCACCGGGTACGCTCTCCAGGTTTGCGGTCACCAAACTGGATGCATCCGCCGGAGGCACCAAAGTATCTTCCAATGTGCGCCCCGACGTGCCGAGCGCTGCAGGATCGACACCGTCCACTGTTTCATTTTCGACAGAAACAGGTTCAGACAGAGTGTCAGGAACATCCAATGTCGGTCCGCCAACAGCCAAATCTGAAACATCTTCGGGCGTCACCATGGTCGGCAACGACGCTTCGATGGACGATTCCTCCAACCGGTCAGGAACCGGTGGCACACGCTCAGTCACCATGCGATCCGCCGTCAATGACAAATGCCAGCCACCATAAATGGCAAATCCCAAAACCAAGGCCAGAATCAGCATGGAACCTTGAGGCAATCTGGCGTCTGGACGCACTTCCGGAAAATCCGTCCGTCGTGTTTCGACCCGGCCGTCTTTGTATTCGGAGCGGAACAGACGAACGCAATCATCGACATCCAATCCCAAGTAACAGGCATAGCTGCGAACAAATCCGAGCGTATAAGCCTTTTCAGGCAACCGGCTGACATCAAAATCTTCAATAGCTTCGATATGCTCGCGGCGAATGCGCAGCTCGTTTGAAACCGATGTGATATCGGCACCGCGCAACAGGCGGGCATCGCGCATGGCGGCACCCACATTGGCGGCCTTGGTCAGGTCGCCCGTGTCGGAAATCTCTTTTATTTGAAGGCGCCCGCGCCGCTCCCCTTCGCGCTGGCCCTTTTTCCCTAACCTGGCTTTCAAGCTCATTTGCTTCGTGGACTCACGAAGCCCCTTACCGCTGATAATGCCCCCGCCGCCAGAAACACTGTTACTCAGATCTCGCACGCTCGCCTCAGTACTCTACATGGTAAATATTATAACCAATTCCTTCGACAACTCAAACCGATAGCCCTTGATTCTCTGCGAAAACCTTGAGGGCAAGACGGACCGAGTGATCCGAGCGATCAAACAATCCGGTCATGAGCGTCTCCAACTCTCCCACGTGCAACCGCTGTGCCATTAACTTAACCGGGCCTATACTGGCCGGCGGCATAGAAATGGTCCGGAATCCAAGCCCGATGAGGGCCATGGCCTCAAGTGGCCTGCCTGCGGCCTCACCACAAAGAGACAACGGAACTTCGGCACGACGGCATTCCATGACAATCGACCTCAACAACCCTAGTAAACTAGGACTAAGAAAATCATAACTGCTGCTAATTTCAGGATTGCCGCGATCTGCGGCAAAAAAGAACTGCATAAGGTCATTAGACCCGACGGATATAAAATCCGTATGACGTAACAGCGACCGCATCTGCCAAGCGATGCTGGGCACTTCGATCATGCAGCCGACGCGCACCCGGTTTGGCAAGGCCTGACCAAGCCGCTCGAAACGCTCCATTTCCTGCGCCAGAAGCTCCTTGGCGTCAACGAACTCGTCCACCTCCGAGACCATTGGAAACATAAGGTTAAGGTCTTGCCCCGCCGCCGCAGTCAGCATGGCGCGCATTTGGTAGCGCAGCATGGCGGGCCGCGCCAGCGCCAGGCGAATGGCTCGCAATCCCAATGCAGGGTTTTCTTCCCGGCGAAACCGGCCATAGGGCAGCACTTTATCGCCCCCCAAATCGAGCGTCCGGAAGGTGACCGGTTTGCCGCCGGCAGCTTTCAGGACCTTGCCGTAGAACTCCGCCTGCGCAGGGAGTCGCGGCATGGTCGATGAAATCATGAACTGCAACTCTGTGCGAAAAAGACCAATACCGTCCGCGCCCGTGTCCAATAGGTGCGGCAAATCCACCAGGAGGCCTGCATTGATTTGGAGTTGCAGCCGCTGCCCATCTATTGTGACGGCAGGTTCGTCGCGAAGGGCCGCGAATTCCGCAGCCCGTTCCTGGCGCAAAGACACTTTCGCTTCGTAAGACGATAGAACATCTTCGTTGGGGCGAATATGGATGTCGCCGAATTCGCCGTCGACGACGGCGCTGTCCCCCTCGTTCACATGATCCAGCAAGCCTTCCAGATAGCCGACCATGGGAATGCCCAAGGCCTTGGCGACAATGGCGACATGAGAACTGCCGGACCCTTCTTCCAGGATAACGGCGCGAATTCGCTTGGAATCGTATTCAAGCAGTTCGGCCGGACCCAGATTGCGAGCGGCAATGATCGCATCGTGGGGCAAATCCTCCCGCTCGGACGGTGCAGACAGCCCCATAAGTTGACGCAGCAATCTGTTGGCCAAGTCATCCAAATCATGCAGACGCTCACGCAAATAGGGATCCCGTTGGCGCAGCAACCGCGCCCGCGTATCGCCTTGAACCTGCTGAACGGCCGCTTCGGCCGTCAGGCCGTTTTGGACAGCCTCTTCCATACGGCGCATCCAGCCAGCGTCGTTGGCAAACATCCGGTAGGTTTCGAGCACATCGTGGGACTCGCCAACCAAAGAGCTGTCGGTCGAAGACAGGATAGAATCAATCGAAGATTTGAGCGCCTCGACGCCGTCGGCCAAACGCTTAAGTTCACCGGCACTGTCTTCGGCAACAAGCTGTTCAACAACGACGGGGGCGGCATGCAGAACAATATGACCGATGCCGATCCCGTCCGCAAAAGACGACCCCACGGCCTGATACGGCAGAGTGGGACGAACCTCGGATTCTAGCACCGTTTCGTCCAAATCGATCAATTGCCCGGACGCGACCACCTCTGACAAGAAAGATGCGATGGTCTCAAGTGCCTCTTGCTCTTCGACATCGTAATGGCGTTCTTCCTTGCTTTGCAGCACCAGAACGCCCAGGACATGGCCGCCCCGATTGAGCGGCACGCCGAGAAATGAATGGAAAGGATCTTCGCCAGTCTCCTGCCGGTACACAAACTTCGGATGGGTGGGTGCATCCAACAGATTCAGAGCGTTTGCGGTCCGTGCGATTTCGCCCACCAGGCCTTCGCCGACACGCAGTTTGGTTTTGTGGACGGCTTTGCGTTTCAGGCCTTTGGTTGCAAACAGCTCCAGCTGATCCCCGGCACGCAAAATATAGATTGAACAGACATCGGCGGCTGTTACCTCTGCAATGGAGGAGACAAGCGTATCAAGACGCTCTTGTGCCGGACCGGATTCGGCCATGACCTTGCGCAGCGTCCTGAGGAGAAGCCGGGGCGCATTCCCATCAATTTTGTCACTTTGCGTCATTGTTCCGTGGCGTCGAGACCAAAGGCGGTGTGGAGCGTCCTAAGCGCAAGCTCAGTATATTGCTCGTCAATCAAGACACTAATTTTAATCTCGGATGTGGAAATGACATCGATATTGATGCCTTTTTCCGCTAAAGCCGCAAACATCGTGCTGGCAACGCCGGCATGGCTGCGCATACCGACGCCCACAACGGACAATTTGACCACATGATCATCCGAGGTGATCTCTTCGCAGCCGATCTCCTCTTGACGCGCTTCAAGCAACTCCAGGGCACGCGCGAGATCGGATTCGCGAACCGTAAAGGTCATATTGGTTTGGGTCGCGGATCGCGAGACGTTCTGAACGATCATATCGACATTGATGTTGGCATCCGCCAAAAGCCCGAAAATCTTAGACGCAATGCCCGGCTGATCTGTTACGCGCAGCAGATTGATGCGCGCTTCATCGCGGCTGTAGGTAACACCGCTGACCATAATACTTTCCACAACATCATCCTCATCACATACCAGCGTTCCGTTTTTTGGATCGTCTGGATCGCCCATGCTGTTCAAAACACGCATCGGCACTTGATGGACCATGGCCATCTCGACCGACCGGGTCTGCAAAACCTTTGCCCCAAGCGACGCCAATTCTAGCATTTCCTCATAGGAGATACGATCAAGCTTATGCGCTTTCTGCACGATACGGGGATCAGACGTGTAGACACCATCCACGTCCGTATAAATGTCGCATCGATCCGCACGAAGCGCAGCGGCAAGTGCAACAGCACTTGTATCCGAACCGCCACGGCCTAATGTCGCGATCCGGCCATTTTCCGTCACGCCCTGAAAACCGGTGACGACGCCAATATTGCCTTCCGACAAGGATGTGCCCAGGGACTCAGCATCGATATCGTCAATACGCGCAGAACCATGGACATCGGACGTGCGGATAGGGATCTGCCAACCGTTCCAGGATCGTGCGCGATATCCCATGACCTGCAGCGCGATCGACAACAAGCCGCTGCTGACCTGCTCACCGGTGGCGACCACCGCATCATACTCGCTTTCATCGTGGCTCGAGGTGTTGGCGCCGCTCCGCATGTCCTCGACCAAGGCTACCAGACGATCCGTTTCTCCGGCCATGGCGGAGACCACCACGGCAACTTCATTGCCGGCATCCACCTCGCGTGCGACCAGGCGCGCAACATTCTGAATGCGCTCCACCGAGCCCACGGACGTACCACCAAATTTCATGACCAAACGGGCCATTTGTTAACCTACGCTTCGATCAAGATCGCAAAGATCTGGGATTTTTCTTAAAAGACCGCGGACTACATAACGTGTGACCTGACGCGAGTCCATCAACGTTATATGGTGATAATTCCCTTTTTAGATGTGAGACATCCCCTTGAGCACACAATCCCAATCTTCCACCACCGTCGATCCCGGCGAAATCGCCAAATTTGCCGCTATGGCAGAGGATTGGTGGGACCCGGAGGGGAAATTCAAGCCCCTCCACCGGCTCAATCGCTCCAGATTGACGTACTTACGTGATGTTATCTGTGAGCGGTTCGATCGGGAGCCGAAGGCCAACCGACCGCTTGACGGCTTGCGCCTGCTGGATCTGGGCTGCGGCGGTGGATTGATCGCTGAGCCGATGACACGGCTCGGCGCCGAGGTTCTCGGCGCGGATATGACGCCGGTCAATGTCGAGGTCGCCAAGAGCCATGCCCAATCGCAAGGATTGGCCATCGATTACCGCCATGCATCGGCGGAAAGCCTGGTGGCCGCGAGCGAATCCTTTGACGTTGTCCTGGCTTTAGAGATCATTGAACATGTGGCCGACGTCGGTCTGTTTGTCGATCAGTGCTGCCGGCTGGTCCGGCCCGGCGGCGTCTTGATCTTTTCGACAATCAACCGGACGCCGAAGGCCTATGTCATGGCCATTGTCGGCGCCGAATACGTTATGCGATGGCTGCCCAAAGGCACCCATGAGTTCGAGAAATTCGTCCGCCCGGATGAAATCGCGAGCCATATTCCCTCAGACGTCTTCAACGTCGATAGCCCAAAGGGACTAAGCTACGATCTGTTTCAGAGCAAATGGCAGTTATCGAACGATACGTCTGTGAATTATTTTCTGTCAGCTCATCGCGGCTGACTCGGCCTCTGATCTTTCGATCAGTTGGTTTCTTTCTTATCGCGGCCGGGCAGCGGCATGACCGCAATGCCCTCATCCAGCAATTCTTCGGTCTCCGTTGGGGTCGCCTCGCCGTATATGCCGCGATCTTCCGCCTCACCATAGTGAATACGCCGCGCCTCATCCGGAAACTCCGCACCCACATAGTCAAAGTTTTGTTCGACGTGATCACGGAATTTGACGCTCATCTCCGCCAATTGATTGCGGAAGACCTGCATACGCTGTTCTTGTCCCGTGCTTTGTTCCGAGATGGCGCCGGAGGTTGCCACATTGGGACTGGAAATCCCTTTGGTCACATTGTTGGACATGCAGAACGGGCATTCGATCGCGCCGGCATTGGCCTGGTCTTCATAAGCATGGGTGCTTTGAAACCAGCCTTCAAACTCATGCCCATTTTCGCATATCAATTGAAAGACAATCATCCGACCTACCTTACAACCCGCGCAACCTCGCCAGGATCTCCGAGCAACATTAATACCCCGTTACTGTGGGCAATTGGACCTTAAGTCACCGTATTAAGTGAACTTTTCGGCCTCATTATGGCTTTTTGACCACAATATCGCGATCATGCTGCAGGGATGGGACCTGCGCGCGCGCCTGTTGGATCATATCCGGGTCGATCTCGGCCAGGATATATCCCGGATCTTCGCCGGATTCCGCCAAGATTTCTCCCCAGGGCGCAATGATCAAACTGTGACCAAAGGTTTCCCGGCCATTGTCATGCAGCCCGCCTTGTGCCGGTGCCATGACAAAGCACCCGGTCTCAATGGCCCGTGCTCTCAGCAAGATGTGCCAGTGGGCCAGCCCCGTGCGCTTGGTAAACGCCGCAGGGACCACCAGAAGCCCGGCACCATTCTGCGCGAGCAGACGATATTGATAGGCAAAGCGCAAATCGTAGCAAATCGAATGGCCCAGTTTCAGCCAAGGCAAATCCACAATCTTTGCCTCACTGCCGGCGGCAAAATTTTTGGACTCCCGATAGGACTCGCCATTCGCCAAATCTACATCAAACATATGAACCTTGTCGTAGGTGGAGACAATCCCCCCCTTCGGCGACAACAGGAATTGCCGGTTCGCGGCTTGATTTTCGCTGACGCGAATGGCCAGAGAGCCGATCAACAACCAAATTTTCAGCTCGGCGGCCAATTTTTGAAATCGCGCCAAGCCGGGATCATCCTCCTGGGCATGGATGGCCGCAAAAAGCGCTTTGGTGCGCAGCTCCATAATATTGGTGTTCTCAGGCGTTGCGACAAACTCCGCCCCGTCTCCGGCCGCTTCCCGTATCAACTGCTCGGCCGCGCCGAGACTGGCCTCCATGTCGCGGCTCGAACGCAGCTGAATACAAGCGGCACGAAAAGAGCTGTTAGTCGGCGACGCCATCCACTTCCTCATGCGAGGCGTTCAGCAGAGCATTCAATTCTCCGCTTTCTTCCAAGGCAAACAGTTCGTCACAGCCACCAATTGCCTTTCCATCGATCAATATTTGCGGGAAAGTCTGGCCGCCTGTGCGGTCCACCATCTCGCGCCGCAGGGCTTGATCCATCGTTGCGTCAAAGTGCTCAAAGGAAACACCCTTTTGACGCAATAGCCCCAAAGCAGCGGTGCAAAAGCCACAAAATTGCCGGGTATAGATAACAACGTTTGCCATAAATACGGTCCCTATTTCAGCGTCTGTCTTACAGAGGCGTCCGCCAGAGCGCAACAACGCGTGCCAATGTGACAACATGCACATGTCCCGCACCGGCCTCTTTCAAGGCCGATGCGCAGGCCTCGACCGTCGCACCTGTGGTTAATACGTCATCAACCAGAAGAATGGATGAGTCCTGCAGCGCAGGCGTCCAACGGCGACCAATCTCGAAGGCGTCCTTCACATTGCGTCGTCTGGCCTTGAGATCCCGCCCCTTCTGGCTTGGCGTTCGACGGCGCCTTTTGAGAAGGTCCGGCACAAACGGCAATCCGGTTTGTTGAGAAAGCGACTGCCCAAGCAATCCTGACTGATTGAAACGCCGCGCATGGAGACGTGAATAGTGCAAGGGGACCGGAATCACCATATCGCAATCGGGAAGGAATTCATCACAGGCCCGCGCCATCCATCTGGCATAGGTCCGCACCCCATCCATCCGGTCCCCATGCTTCAAAGACAAAACCATCGAACGGCTGAACTCATTGTAAACAAAAGCTGCGCGCGCATGGTCATAGACCGGCTCCTCAGCAAGGCATTTTGCGCACAAAACATCCTTACCCGGATCAAACGGGAAAGGCACACCACAAAGATCACACTTCGGATCACCGATAAACTGAATTCGCTGCCAATACTTCGGCAGAATTTGACCTTGGGCTTGGACCGGTTGCCCCGAGATCAAACATTGCGGCGGTAACAGCAAATCAAGTGCTTGAGAACCCCAGCGTCGCAGCGCCGATCCCAAAACATGTGCCTGCCCGTTCAAGTGTCTGTCTCGTTGAAACATCCGGCGGGGCTCTTGTGTGCCGTTCTCAGTCATGCCATCACATGAAAATTCATGAGCATCTTGTTAGACAGCCAGACTAGGCCAGTTTGGGCGTAAATCCAATGAACGATACAGTGCAGATCTTTGATAGACCGGCGCTTGAGGCGAAACGCAATCGGGCAGCCCGGAGCTTTTCATCCCACGACTTTCTTGTCAGACGGGCCGCCGAGGACATCACCGACCGTTTGATGACAATTCAACGCGAGTTTCCCCACGCCGCCGAGATCGGTGCGCGCACCGGCCTATTTGCTGAGATGCTCAAGCACCATCCGGCCGCAAATAAAATTGGCGAACTCAAGCAGTTCGAACCGGCTTTCGAAATGCGCGCCCAAAACCGTTTCCACCCCGATTCGGGCGGGCATGACCCATTGCCTTTGACGCCGGACTCTTGCGATCTCATTATCAGCCTCCTAAATCTTCACAATATCGAAGATCTGACCGGTGCGCTCATTCAATGCCGCCGCGCGTTGCGGCCGGACGGTTTGTTTATCGGCGCCCTTTTCGGCGGCGAGACTTTGACTGAGTTGCGTGAGAGCTTTTTGCAGGCAGAATCCGAAATGGAACATGGCGCCAGCCCACGCATTCATCCCAATGCGGACATCCGCGATCTGGGCGGCTTGCTGCAACGCGCCGGGTTTGCTCTGCCAGTGACCGACTCCGATCGGATCACCGTGACATACGAACATCCCCTGCGACTGATGGCGGAACTGCGCGCCATGGGCGAATCCAACGCGCTCCAAGGCCGCCGAAAGACGTTTACACGGCGTTCAACCTTGCTACGAGCGTGCGCGATTTATCAGGAAAACTTCGGCACTGCAGACGGACGCATTCCGGCAACTTTCGAGATCATGACTCTCACCGGTTGGGCTCCTCATGAGTCGCAGCAAAAACCCCTCAAACCTGGAAGCGGCCAAATCAGCCTGACGAAAGTGTTGGGACAGGACAAAAACTAGTCTAAGCCGATGAGAATGTTTCGAATTTTAGACAAACCGCTAACCCAGCCCTTATCAAAATCTGGTCTAACTGGTGATTGAAATCTTTATTTGCTAACGTCGAACCGTATTTGGGACAGCACGCATTTATGTTCAGAGTTTTCCTTTTTATTGTCAGCACATTGGCGATGACCGCCATGGCGACAGGTGTGTCGGCAGGAGATCAAACTCAGCCGAAAACGGTCCAAGATTGTGGCCGGACATTTCTGGAATTGCCCGGCTCTCTTGCGGAGAAAGATTTAATCTGGACAGCATACGGCGAGGAATTCGATACGTTCTTTGGTGTGACGGCCTATTCTAACGGCACGAGAAAGGACAAAAGATATTATCAGTGCACAGAGCTTGCCCATAGATTTATGAGAGAGGTATATGGCATTCCCACGCGCCTGGGCATGGGGCTCGGACACGGCAATGCTGTTGCACAAAATGTCGCCAACCACTTCTCCGATACGCTGGGATTCACGCCCCGGACAGCGCCGCACAAGATCGGCCTCCAGTTTTTCAAGAACAAGACATCCCAATGCCGGCCCGTCGTCGGATCCGTCGTTTCTATGGACTTCGGTGAATACGGTCATGTGGCCGTCATCCGCCATCTAAAATCCAATGATGACGGAAGCCTGGAAGGCACGTTATTCGAACAGCACGGTGCCACAAGCAAACCTGTCGGCACCAAGATGGAAGCGGGTAAACTGATTTTCAAAAAAACGCCGAACGGCAATTGGTCCGGAACCTGGATTGTAGCCGACAAGTTTCAGTTGGGCGTTGTCGGATGGACCAATCCCACAATTGCCGAGACGGTCGCTCAACAGTAAAAGGTCTGCGCGGGTGATCAGACGCCCTCTGCTCACAACAGATCGCGCAAATGGGCAATCAAAGGCAAATCCGCCGGCGGCATCGGATAGTTTTTCAACTCTCGCGCAGCAACCCATTTGAGCACCTGACCTTCTTTCGGCTGGGGCTGTCCGTTCCATTTGCGGCAGACATAGAGGGGCATTAACAGGTGAAAGTCATCATAGCCATGTGAGGCAAAGACGAAGGGAGCAAGACAGGCTTCGGTCACGTCAATCGAGAGCTCTTCACGAAGTTCGCGGATCAAAGCTTCTTCCGGGCGCTCACCGGCTTCGACCTTGCCGCCCGGAAACTCCCAAAGGCCCGCCATAGACTTGCCCTCAGGACGCTGGGCAATAAGAACACGATTGTCCTTATCAATCAGTGCGGCCGCTGTGACCAAGACCGTTTTCATAAGACCCCACTAACTTCGATAATCCGCGTTAATCGAAATGTAGCCGTGAGTTAAATCACAGGTCCATATAACGGCTTCCGCTTTACCGACACCGACATCAACTTCGATATCAATATCGGGTCCGCGCAAATGATCGGCGATCATACTCTCTTCATAGTCCGCAGAGACGGCCCCGCCCTTTGACAGACAGACATTCCCCATGGAGATCCTCAGCTTCTTGGCGTCAATCGTTTCGCGCGACTTGCCGACGGCCATGGCAATACGGCCCCAATTGGCGTCTTCGCCCGCAATGGCCGTTTTCACCAGGGGTGAATTGCCGATCGACATGGCAATACGCTTAGCTGCCTTGGCATTGACGGCCCCCTTGACCTTCACCGTGATAAATTTAGTCGCCCCTTCGCCGTCACGCACCACTTGATGCGCAAGATCCATCAGAACGTCCCGCAATTTGTCGCGAAATGCAGCGAGCCGCCGGTCACCGGCGCGATTGATCGGGTCATGATCCGCCTGGCCGGTGGCAAACAACATCAGTGTGTCGCTGGTGGAGGTATCACTGTCGACGGTGATGGCGTTAAAGCTGTCACGAACAGCAAGGGTCAAAAGCGTTTGCAGGATCGGTGAAGGGATCGCCGCATCCGTATAGACAAACGACAACATGGTCGCCATATCGGGCGCAATCATGCCGGAGCCTTTGGCGATCCCGCAGATACGCACCGGCACGCCGTCTATCTCCGTTTGCGCCCAAGCGCCTTTGGGAAATGTATCGGTGGTCATAATCGCGCTGGCGGCTTTTTTCCATCCGGTGGACTTATCGGACGCGCAGATTTTTTCGATACTCGCGACAATATTGTCCGGCGACATAACCTCGCCAATCACGCCAGTGGCCGCCACCGCCACTTCCTTTTGGCGGCAGCCAATGGCCTTAGCGGCGGCCGATACGGTCGCCTTGACGGTCTCGCGGCCCTGCGGCCCGGTGAACACATTGGCATTGCCAGCATTGACCACCAAAGCGCGAGCTGACGGCATGCCTGCATTGGGATCTATGATCTGACGGCACCATTCGATCGGCGCACCGATGACATTGGAACGCGTCAAGACGCCAGCCGCTTGCGTCCCCTTGGTGAAACGCGCAACAAAAACGTCGGACCGGTTCTTATATTTTATGCCGGCCTTGGCGGTGCCCAGCACCACTCCGGCTACGCTCGGCATCTTTGGAAACTGGTCGGGCGCCAAAGGCGATACATTGCTGATTTTGCTCATAAAAGATACGCGCTCTAAAGGGGGCCATTGGCCTAGTCGCTTACGTTATCTTCCAAGGCATAGTCAATCGTCGCTTTATCACGCAGCCGCTCAATTAGGTTTTGGATAGACTGATATGTCAGGTAGCGAAGCAATTGCGGCCTGAGTTCCTCAAAACTCGGCATGGCCTGTTCCCTACGATCCTCCACCTTCAACACATGCCAGCCGAGATCGGTCTCAAACGGCGCCGAAATCTCGCCGGTCAATGTTGAAAAAGCCACAGCTTCAAATTCCGGTGACATGATCCCGCGGCCGAAGAAACCGAGATCACCACCGGTCTCTTTGGTTGTGTCATCAAGCGAGAGATCTTTGGCCACATCTTCAAAGTCCTCGCCGCGTGACAAACGCCCCAAGACAGCATTGGCAACTTCTTTGCTATCGACAAGGACATGCCGCGCTCTGACCTGGAAATTGGGTGCGCTGGATCGGACCTGCTCGTCATAGAGCACCTGCAAAGCCTCTTCGGTGACACGGGCGCGCACTTCTTCTTCCAAAACAAGTTCGCCCAGAGCCCGGTCTCGCGCTAAGGCAATTGCGCGCCGCCCAAATTCGGTTTCATCGAGATCCCGGTCCAGAGCCTCGGAGGCGAGAAGTTTTTGATCGATAATCTCATCCAGCAGGTCGCGAACGGGCGCGGACTGCAGATCCGCCGATTGACGATCAACAATCAATTCCCGGGCCTCAGCCTCATCCAGCAATTCCCCGCGCAGGATCTCAACACCGTCAACGCTTGCGACCACCCGCCGCTCGGCAATTTCGCTCGCGCTCCGCCCCCACAGAAGCTCAGGCGCTTCGGACCAAATGGCAAAAACCGCCACAAAAACGACCACAATCACGCCGATGATGTAATGGGCCCCATCTGAAGAGAACATGCGTGACTCCTTTCCGCGCTCGCAGGCACTTTACGATTTTGCCCAAGGCAGGCAAGAGTTTGGCCCGGTCCTTGAATTGGACTGGGAGCATGGGCATCGTTGACAAGCTATGGGGTCAGCCTTATCTACGGCCCATGCGCTTCGGGGATATTTCGCCCCTAAAAGGTTAATGATTTAAGGATTTTTCGCCATGGTCAGCTTTGGCTCTGTTGCCAAGAAGCTCTTCGGCTCCTCAAATGACAGGCGTCTGAAGGCCTATTGGCCCAAGGTTGACGCCATCAACGCCTTGGAAGAGGAGTTTTCCAAACTGTCCGATGGCGATTTGCGCAGCAAAACGGCGGAATTCAAGAAAAGACACGAGGCCGGTGAAAGCCTGAATGACCTGTTGGTGGAGGCGTTCGCCGTGGTCCGGGAAGGCGCCAAGCGCACACTGGGCCAACGCCATTATGACGTGCAATTGATCGGCGGCATGGTGCTCCATGAGGGCAAGATCGCCGAAATGAAAACCGGTGAAGGGAAGACCTTGGTCGCAACCTTGCCGGTTTATCTCAACGCAATTGCCAATCAGGGCGTTCACGTTGTCACGGTGAATGACTATCTGGCCAAACGGGATGCGGACTGGATGGGCGAAGTCTACGGCTTCTTGGGCCTGACGGTCGGCTGCATCATTCACGGATTGAACGATCAAGAACGGCAAGACGCCTATGCGGCGGACGTCACCTACGGCACCAACAACGAGTTCGGTTTCGACTATCTGCGCGACAATATGAAATTCACGCGTGAAACGATGGTGCAGAGGAAACACTTCTTCTCGATCGTTGACGAGGTGGACTCTATTCTCGTCGACGAAGCCCGCACGCCTTTGATTATTTCCGGGCCCACGTCGGATCAATCTGAGCTCTATATGACGCTCGATGAGTTCATCCCGCATCTCATCGAAGAAGATTACGAGATCGACGAAAAGGCAAAGTCCGTCACGCTGTCCGAAGCCGGTAACGAACATATCGAAGACCTGCTGCGCGAGCGGGATATGCTCAAAGGCGACAGCCTCTACGATATTGAGAATGTGACCATCGTGCACCACGTCAATCAGGCTTTGCGCGCGCATAAGCTGTTTGCGAAAGATAAGGACTATATCGTTAAAGACGGCAAGGTCGTTATTATCGACGAGTTCACCGGACGCATGATGGAAGGTAGACGCTATTCAGAAGGTCTCCATCAAGCCTTGGAAGCAAAGGAAAATGTCGCGATCCAGCCGGAGAACCAAACGCTCGCATCGATTACCTTCCAAAACTACTTCCGCATGTATGACAAACTTGCCGGCATGACCGGTACGGCCATGACAGAAGCGGAAGAGTTCGAAGACATTTATAAACTTGATGTTGTCGAAATTCCGACAAACTTGCCCATTGCCAGGGCCGATGAAGACGACGAGGTCTATCGGACATATGGCGAGAAGGTGAATGCGATCCTGATGGAAATCGAAGATTGCGCCAAACGCAATCAACCGATTTTGGTCGGCACCGTCAGCATCGAAAAGTCGGAAGAACTTGCGTCGGTTCTGAAAAAGAAAAAGATCAAGCATAGCGTTCTCAATGCACGCTTTCACGAACAAGAAGCCGAGATCATTGCCATGGCGGGCTTGCCCGGTGCCGTCACGATCGCCACCAACATGGCCGGCCGCGGCACAGACATTCAACTGGGCGGCAATCTTGAGATGCGCATTCGTCAAGAACTGGGCGAAATGGAAGAGGGTTCAGCGAGAGACGCGGCGATCAGTCAGATCAAGGACGAGGTGGAGGAAAAAAAGCAAATCGCCCTTGAGGCAGGCGGCCTCTATGTTTTGGGAACGGAACGCCACGAAAGCCGGCGCATTGACAATCAGTTGCGCGGACGGACCGGCCGCCAAGGCGATCCGGGAAAATCGAAATTCTATCTCAGTCTTGAAGACGATCTGATGCGGATCTTCGGCTCTGAGCGTATGGACGGCATGCTGCAAAAGCTTGGCTTGGAAGAGGGTGAGGCCATCGTCCACCCATGGATCAATAAGGCACTTGAAAAGGCGCAGCAAAAAGTCGAAGCGCGCAACTTCGATATCCGCAAAAACTTGCTCAAATACGACGACGTCATGAACGATCAGCGTAAAGCCATCTTTGAGCAGCGGATTGAGATGATGGAATCGGCGGACGTCAATGACATCATCATCGATATGCGCCATCAAGTTCTTGAAGACCTGGTCTCAGAACATATTCCGGAAAAAGCCTATGCGGAACAATGGGATGTTGAGGGCCTTCATGACGAAGTGGCAAAGCTGACGACTTTGGACCTGCCGGTTAAAGATTGGGCAGAAGAAGAAGGCATTGCGGAGCAAGAGATTTTTGAGCGGATCCGCCAAGCCTCAGACGAGAAGATGGCCGAAAAAGCGGTGGAATATACACCGGATGTGATGCGTCAAGTTGAACGCGCCATTCTGCTGCAAACCATTGACGGCAACTGGCGCGAACATTTGGCGCAATTGGATCATCTGCGCCAGACCGTCGGACTGCGGGGATATGCCCAGCGCAATCCGCTGAATGAGTACAAAACCGAAGCCTTCGCCATGTTCGAGAACTTGCTGCACAAGTTGCGCAGCGATGTGACGTCTCAATTGGCCCACGTCAAAGTCATGGCCGAAGACCCGCCGGCTCTGCCGGACGCGCCCGAGACACCGACTCGCGAGATTCATAACGATCCGCAAACGGGCCGAAACGAGATGGACGGACCGGCTCCGGCGGTAGCCCCGTCGGCGACAGTGACCAAGCCGCGCGGTGAACCAAACCCGCAGGATCCCAGCACTTGGGGCAAAGTTCCGCGCAATGCGCCTTGTCCCTGTGGCTCAGGCAAAAAATACAAACATTGTCACGGAAGCGCGAACTTTCAGCCCAACACAGCGGCTGAATAAGAACGCAAAAGACGCAGGGTCTAACGACCGGTTATCCGCTTTAGGAGATCTCGGCTTCGGTTGACGTGATAATCCATACGCTCAACCAAAAAGCTATCGAGCACGCGGGTTTCGTCGCCGAATTCCAAAAACCGTGATGTTGCCGGGTCGTAAGCGGGCCATTCCGGCAAACCCGCACCATTCGGGTTCCCGGTTTTGGCAAATTGCACCCAATAATCCATCATCAGATCGCTGACCTCTCGATCCTTTGATGCAATGTTGCTGGGTTTGAGATCAAGTTCCGCTTCCAAATTACCGGTGACAAAGGCCACATCATCGGCATGGGCCGCGCCCGGCTGCTTCCCACGGCGCGCATCAGCAATGTAACTCAAATAATATCCGTATACAGTGCTCCCTTTTTTGACCATATTGTCAGCCACAAAGCGGGCGCCGGAATTTGTCACGATATCGGCGAAAATCTCTTCCTCGACCTGCGTCTCATTCAATCCAGAATACAAACGCTCTTTGTCTTCGGGCCTGACGAGCCGCGCAAACATTTTGGGCGAAAAATTATCTCCGCCCACCTGATATCCGAGGGCAGCCTCAAAACTGTTTGTCCCCATGATGTAATCGACATCGTGTTGCAGACCTTGCTCAAACATGAGCCCGACTTGATCGGGAATCACGACACCATCTGTCACCGGGGTAAACGTGTCCATGGTGGTCATAGCGCCAAGAAGGTCTTTCATGGAAAGGTCATAGAGAGCTTCACCAATATTGTCTTCCGGATCCAAATCGAATCTCTTCACAAATGCCTCCCCGATACGATCTGTGGGAGGGCTAAAGCCAGCAACCTTGTCGAGATAAGGCCCCGGTGCCAATCCGGTGGACGCGCTTTGGGCAATGGCTTTTTGGAACAGGCCTTTCGCGCCGGGCATGATCAACAAACTGTTGACCGTATTGCCGCCGGCACTGGTGCCGAAAATCGTGACGTTGTCCGGGTCACCACCGAAAGATGAGATATTCCGCTGGACCCACTCCAAAGCGGCTTGAGAATCAAGCAATCCATAGTTGCCTTGGGTTTGATTGGGATTCATTTTGGCCAAGGCCGGATGGGTCATGAATCCAAACATGGCCAAACGGTAGTTGATGGAGACCAACACCACACCGCGTTTGGCCAAATTGTTACCGTCTTGGCGCGGAATATTTCCAGAGCCTTGCACAAAACCGCCGCCGTGAATCGAGACCATAACGGGCAGCTTGGCGGCGGGATCTAGATTTGTCGTCCAGACATTCAGCGTCAAACAATCCTCGCTGATCTTTGGAAACTTGAACCAGTTGGTCGGATTGTCGAGCTGCGCACAGGTCGCACCATAGGACCTGGCGGATCGCACACCATCCCAGGGCTCAGCGTCTTGCGGCGGTTGCCAGCGCAGACGCCCCACCGGGGGCGCAGCGTAAGGAATATTTTTAAAGCTTAGGACACCATCGCTGTCTTTGCCGCGCAGCAATCCTGTTTCGATCGCCACTTCGGGCCCCGATGGCACAATGCCTGCGCATCCGGACAAACAAATCGCCAGTGTGCAGAGCGCTGCTTTCAAAACGCCTTGATGAAACACGTGTCCCCCTCCGAGATTAAACACGCCCAAACTAGCAATAAAAAAGGGAGCGGCAAGCGCTCCCTTACTCGTGACCAATTGTGGTCTTGTCAGCTTGCCGCTTGTACGCTCAAGCCCTCTGGGACATTGGCAAAGACGACATTGAAAAGATCCCGCTCCCGCGCAATATCCTGTTCCGAGATATTGGCCATATAGACCCAATCATCTTCCGAAAAATGCTGCCGGGCCAAGGATGTGCTGCCGCCGTGATGACCCATATTCGACGTGATGTAATCCGTATAAGCACGACTTGCCGCTTCAAATTTTTTAATCGCATCACTACCCTTGGTCTTTAGGCAATCGCGCGCTTCAAGAAACCGCTTAAGATGCGCTTGATTGCCGGCGAGCCGTTCATCCAACTCAGTCAAAGCCGTCTGGGCATCTTGATCGGCTTTACTGACCCGCGACCGCAACATGTCGCCCATACGGACGTCTTGTGTGTCCAGGCGATCCATAGCCGCTTCCAGGTAGTCGCCGATCGCAATATAAAAGGGAACATAGCTTTCGCTCTTCGGAGATGATTGCGATACGGCACTTGAAAGTGCCTGGCGCACCTCTCTCAGACGGCGCCGCTCCGATTGGATATGTTCCATGAGTTCTTTCATTGTCCAGCCTCCATCTACGGCATTGTCGGTTCCTCACCGATCTCAGGTAAACTGCCAATAAGCTGAAATGACGCGGTCCCAGACCTACTTTGGACGAGGCTCGAATGTTGACGTTTCGAGCCATTTCAGCGCGATTTGAAACAGATCCCTGTGCCAGTTCTCCTTTTTGGTCAAAATTGACCGACTTGTTCCCCAACACCCTCAGTTCAAACGCGCAGATCAAACGTTAACAAATTCGCGGCAAAAGCCAAATCATTCCGACTCGAAACAGCCAAAAAGTGTGCATATTGACCAATATGCTCGTTAAACTGGTTATCTCGGGCCGCCAACACCCAGTACCTTTTTGCAGCGCAGCATTGCGCATAAGGAAATTATTATTAAATTTCAGCGCCTTAGATAGAATTGACCAACTGCAATACAGGCATATCTGAATTGCTGCGGTGCAGCTGCTTTTTTCCTTGGCAATTTGAAAAGATCGCGCCACCCTTCAAGTCTTAACGATAAGGGACGCGGGCTATGACTATTCGAAGCTTAACCACCGCCTTTGTGTTTAGTGCAGTGTTCTTTTTCCTCGGAGCGATCGTGATCGGCGCTATTTAGCCGCCTGACCGCTCAATTGGCGAGGCGGCCGCCCATTATTCAATCACATGTCTTCTAATCCGCGCCCGGAACGTAATTGAGATTGGGCGCCAACCATCTTTCGGCTTCCGCAAGACTGATGCCTTTGCGGGCGGCATAGTCTTGCACTTGATCACGCTCTATTTTGCCGACACCAAAATAGGCACTGTCAGAATGCGAAAAGTAGAGACCGCTTACAGATGCGCCGGGCCACATGGCAAAGCTCTCCGTCAGTTTGATTCCCGTTGCAGCCTCCGCATCAAGCAACGACCAAAGGGTGCCCTTCTCCGTATGATCCGGACAGGCGGGATAACCCGGCGCAGGACGAATGCCGAGATAGGCCTCTTTGATCAACTCCTCATTGGACAAAGACTCACCCGAGGCATAGCCCCAATACTCTTTGCGGACACGTTCGTGCATATATTCCGCAAGCGCCTCCGCCAATCGATCCGCAAGGGCCTTAAACAAAATGGATGAATAGTCGTCATTCGCCGCTTTAAAGGCGTCGGCACGATCGTCTTCACCCATACCTGCCGTCACTGCAAAGCCGCCGACATAGTCTTGTATGCCGGTTTCAAGCGGCGCCACAAAATCTGCAAGGGCGTAATTCGCGCGACCGCTGGTTTTCACCATCTGTTGCCGCAGGGTGTGAATTGTCGAGTGAATCGTCGTTCGCGACTCATCCTGATAAATCTCAATGTCATCATCATTGACGCTGTTTGCAGGCCAGAAGCCGATCACCGCTTTTGCCGTCAGCCAATCCTCGCCAACGATTTTGTCCAGCATGGTTTGCGCGTCGTTGAACAGGTTCCGGGCAGCCTCGCCCACGACATTGTCTTGCAAAATGGCCGGGTACTGTCCGGCGAGTTCCCAAGTCTGAAAGAACGGAGTCCAATCAATATAGTTGCGGAGTTCGCTAAGGTTGATCGACGAAAAAACCTTTGTCCCCAAAAATGAAGGCTTAGGAGGTTCGTAACCGGTCCATTGAATAGGAAACCGGTTCGCACGCGCATCGCTCAGAGTTTGACGCGCTTTCTTCTTGTCTTTGGCCGCATGCTTATCCGCAATGGTCCGATACTCTTCCTGGATTGTTCCAATATAGGGACCAGATGCATCGGACAGCAATGAACTCGCCACACCCACCGCCCGGGAGGCGTCCGTCACATAAATCGTCTGACCGCGATTGTAATTGGGGTCAATTTTCACTGCCGTGTGCACTTTACTGGTCGTCGCGCCGCCAATGAGCAACGGAATATCAAAACCCTCCCGCTCCATCTCAGCGGCCACATGACACATTTCATCAAGACTGGGCGTGATCAATCCACTAAGGCCGATAATGTCGGCCTTTTCTTCGCGTGCGCGTTCCAAAATGTCCCGTGCCGGCACCATCACACCAAGATCAATGACTTCATAATTGTTACATTGCAAAACGACGCCGACGATGTTCTTGCCGATATCGTGCACATCGCCTTTGACCGTCGCCATGATAATCTTGCCGTTGCTGTCGGACTGGGTGAGGCCCATCTCTTCTTTTTCGGCCTCCATAAAGGGCAGAAGATAGGCCACAGACTGCTTCATGACCCGGGCACTCTTCACCACTTGCGGCAAAAACATCTTGCCGGCTCCGAAAAGATCCCCCACCACATTCATGCCGGCCATAAGAGGCCCTTCAATCACATGGAGAGGGCGATCGGCCGCGGCCCGCGCCTCTTCGGTATCTTCTTCAATATACTCCGTGATGCCATGCACCAAGGCATGGCTTAGTCGCGCATTCACATCTTGTTCGCGCCAAGACAAATCTTCGACCCGCGCTTTAGCGCCTTGGCCTTTGAAATCATCGGCAATGTCCAGCAATCGTTCCGTGGCATCGTCGCGGCGATTGAGTATGACGTCTTCCACAGGTTCGCGAAGCGCCAAGGGAATATCGTCATAAACCGCAAGCTGGCCCGCATTGACAATGGCCATATCAAGGCCGGCTTGAATGGCGTGATAGAGAAACACCGAATGCATGGCCTCGCGCACAGCATTGTTGCCGCGAAACGAAAAGGAGACGTTGGACAAGCCACCGGATGTACGGGCATAGGGCAATTCAGCTTTTATGCGGCGCACCGCCTCGATGAAATCGACGGCGTAATTTTGATGCTCTTCAATGCCAGTCGCCACAGCAAAGATATTCGGATCAAATATGATGTCTTGCGGTGGCAGACCGACCTCGTTGACCAAAATGTCATAAGACCTTTTGCAAATCTCAAACTTGCGATCCGCGGTCTCGGCCTGACCCTTTTCGTCGAAGGCCATGACCACAACGGCTGCTCCATATCGTTTCAGCTTTTGCGCCTGCTCAACGAACGGCTCTTCGCCTTCTTTCAAACTGATGGAATTGACGATGGGTTTGCCTTGGACACATTGCAAACCGGCTTCAATCACCGACCATTTGGACGAGTCGATCATGACAGGCACTTTGGCAATGGCTGGTTCAGAAGCAATCAAATTCAGAAAGCGCACCATGGCGGCTTCCGAATCCAACATGGCCTCATCCATATTGACATCAATGATTTGCGCACCGTTTTCGACCTGTTGCAAAGCGACGGTGAGCGCCTCATCAAACTGATCTTCTAGAATCAGTTTCTTGAACTTTGCCGAACCGGTGACGTTGGTCCGCTCGCCTATATTGATAAATGTCGGAATCATGATGCTGCCACAAAAGGTTCGAGACCGGACAAACGTAAAGACGGAGCAATATCCGGCAACGTCCGGGGCTCCACTGAATCGATTTGTTCTTTAAAAGCCCGAATATGATCAGGCGTGGTGCCGCAGCAACCGCCAACAATGTTGACCAAACCGGACCGCGCAAACTCAGCAATGACGGCAGCCATCATCTCAGGCGTTTCATCATACTCACCAAATTCATTGGGAAGGCCTGCATTGGGATGGGCGCTGACCAAACAATCGGCCACCCGCGAGAGGTCCTCAACATGGGGGCGCATCTCATCCGCGCCCAAAGCACAATTGAAACCGACACTGAACGGCCTGACATGTTGCATGGAGTACCAAAACGCCTCCGGGGTTTGGCCGGACAAGGTGCGGCCCGATTTATCTGTGATCGTGCCGGAAATCATAATGGGCAATTCGAAACCCAATTCGGCAAAAGCCTCATCGACGGCAAAAGCCGCCGCCTTTGCATTCAAGGTGTCAAACACAGTTTCAATCAAAATCAAATCGGACCCACCCTTGACTAGCGCAATGGTCGCCGCTTTGTAAGTTTCACGCAGCTCATCAAAAGTGACATTGCGAAACCCAGGATCGTTGACATCCGGAGAGATGGATGCGGTCCGGTTGGTCGGGCCCAAAACGCCCGCAACGTAGCACACACGGCCCGGCGTTTCCGCCTCCGCGGCATCGGCGGCCGCCCTGGCAAGGCGAGCACTTTCGAAATTCAACTCATCGACCAAATGTTCCATCGCATAGTCAGCTTGACTGATCGTCGTCGAGTTGAACGTGTTGGTCTCAGCGATATCAGCGCCGGCATCAAAATAGGCTTTGTGAATCGCTTGGATAATATCCGGCTGCGTCAAAGACAAAAGATCATTATTGCCTTTCAAATCCTGGTCGAAATCTTTAAACCGCTCGCCGCGATACTCGGCTTCGCCCAGCTTGTAGCCTTGAATCATGGTGCCCATCGCACCATCCAACAAAAGGATGCGTTTGCCGATCTCGGATTTGAGGTGAGTGATACGGTCGTCTCGTGTGGTCATTGGCTTTGCTCTTTGGTTTTAGGACGCATCCCCAGCATGTAGCAGGTTGCGTAACTCAAATCCGCCCGATTGAGCGTATAAAAATGAAACTGATCAAATCCATGCTGCTCTAATTGCATGCATTGTTCGGCGGCGACATTTGCCGCAAGCAGTTTGTGGGTTTCTAAATCATCACCCAAATCCGAAAACAGACCATGCATCCATTGCGGCACGGTGGCACCACATCGCCCTGCAAAGCGAAGCAATCCCTTAAAGCTTGTGACAGGCATGATGCCGGGAACGATGGGGATGCCGATACCGGCATCGGCGACGCGGTCGCGATACCGCGCGATCTGATCGCTATCAAAACAAAACTGAGTGATAGCACGATCGGCACCGGCATCGACCTTCGCTTTCAGCATATCGATGTCTGCTTCGATTGACGCCGACTCAGGATGTTTCTCCGGATAGCATCCGACAGAGATTTCAAAGTCTCCGATGGCTTTAATTCCGACAGACAGGTCTGCCGCATTGGCATAGCCCCCTTCATAGGGCCGATAGGCTTCGCCCACACCTTCCGGCGGGTCGCCACGCAGCGCCACAATATGACGAACACCTGCCTGCCAATAGGACCGAATGACATCGTCCACTTCATCTTTAGACGCATCAACACATGTCAAATGGGCAGCCACAGGCATATCGGTCGATTGCACGATACGCGAAACCGTGCTGTGGGTCCTTTCGCGTGTCGATCCTCCGGCTCCATAGGTCACGGACACAAATTCCGGCTGAAGTGGCGCCAATCGTTCGACAGACTCCCACAGCCGTGCTTCCATTTTTTCGCTGGTCGGCGGAAAAAACTCAAACGACGCTTTTACCGGGCCTCGGGTTGCCAGTTTGCTGATGGAGAGGCTCATACTTCTTGTCCTTTATCCGATGGTCGCCGCCCATGCCATATGGATACCGTTAGTTTGTCGTGCGCGTCCTGGGGTGGCGGGAAGCTTTCCCGATCAATATCAACCAAGCCGGCAGCGCGACACCAAACATCAATATCGGCATGCGCAAAACCCAGCCGGTGATGCGCATGATCGGTGCGCAAAAATTCCAGCTCATGAGGTTCAAAATCGACAATAATCATTTCACCGCCGGGCTTGAGCAAACGCGCAGCTTGGGTGATCGCCTGCCCGGGATCAGGCAGATAATGGAGAACCTGATGAATCGTAACCAGATCGACACATTGCGGCTCAAAAGGCAGCGCATAAACATCTGCATACTGAACTTGACAATTCTCAACACCGGCTGAAGACAGATTAGACCGCGCCACCGTCAACATCTCATGACTGACATCGAGGCCCGTGCCGCTTTCAACAAGCGGGCTGAGAAGCTCAAGAATGCGGCCGGTTCCTGTGCCAATATCCATTACGGTCTGCGCCTGAGATTGACGCGCAATATCGGCAATCGAATGCTCCACGTCCGCTTCGGGCACATGAAGTGAGCGCAGCCGGCCCCATTTTTCTGCATTTGAGCGAAAATAGTCCGCCGCATCATTGGCCCGCGCGGCCTTTACATCCGCCAAGCGTTCAAGGTCCCGAAGGATGATCGGGTCTTTGACGTCCACCTGATCCACAATCAACGCGCTTAGCGCCGCCGACTTGTGGTGACCGTTCACATTTAAGTTATGCCGAATCAAACGAAAAAAGGCCCAAGCCCCTTCGGGCAAGCGCTCAATCAATCCGGCCTCGACCAGCAATTTGAGATGGCGACTAACGCGAGGCTGGCTTTGGCCCAAGATCTGGGTCAACTCACTGACGGTGAGATCCTGTTCAGCCAAAAGCCGCAGGATTCGGAGCCGGGTGGGCTCTCCTGCCGCTTTCAAACCTGTGACCAAATTGTCAATCATCGCCCAAACGCCCGGATATGGAGCTACAATGTTCTCAGTTTTCCGGAACATATAAACATATGTTTATGTGATTATCCATACTAGAGTACATGGAATACCCTTTTGAAGCTCTTTTTTGCCGCTGCATTTGCGCAACACAGAACTCCTATCCTCGGTTGAGGTTCAGTGGGCGACTAGCCGTTAACCGGCGGCTATGATACCTATCGGCCTTGTTAAGTATGATTCCCTAGGTTTTCTTAAGCATTTTGGTGCAATGGCTTAGGGCTAAGAAAACCAAATGGGACGAAGCGGGGCGTTCGTCTCTCTCTATCGAGGCAAACGGGTAAATGGGGATATTGGCGGATTTTCAGCGGATCGGATCCGGACAGGGCATGAGTCACTTTGTTCGTCGGATATGCATGCTTCTGACGGTTGCATGTGCGCTCAGTCTCGGCGCCTGCGCGTCGACTGAACAGATGGCCAATACCAGCGCGGTCGGCGACGTGAATGATCCGTTTGAACCGTTCAACCGCAAAATGTTTGCAATCAATAAGGCCATTGATGACGTTGCCATTCGGCCGGTTGCCAAAGGGTATCGCAAGCTGCCCCAGTTCGCACAAACCGGAATCTACAATTTTCTGAGAAACTTGCGCGAGCCCGTCACCATTACCAACGATATCTTGCAGTGGGAGTGGAAACGCGCCCTGAAATCTTTTGGACGCTTCGGTATCAATTCCACGGTAGGACTGGCTGGATTCATCGACCAGACCACACCGGTCGGCCTGGAATATCACAAGGAAGACTTTGGGCAGACATTGGCGGTTTGGGGCGTCCCGGAAGGCAATTACGGCTATTTGCCGATCTTTGGTCCGGCCCCGACGCGCGATGGATTGGCTTATTTTGTTGATCTGTTCTTCGATCCGCTGATTTGGATCGGCGGAGCGGATTTGGAAGCGCTCTTCTGGACCAACACAGTGCTCGGAGGGCTTGATACCCGCGCGCGCAACTTTGAATTGCTGGATGAGCTGGAGGGCAGCTCCGTTGATTTCTACGCGTCGGTCAGAAGCCTTTATCGTCAAACACGAGAACGTGACATCGCAAACGGCGTTCAGGACTTTTCAGACTTGCCGGATTTTGATGAGTTTGACGAATTTGATGAGGACTTTTAAAAAGTCCAAATGTGGCGATCACGCGATCCGGCGTCCTCATTCTAGCCAATATTGATTTTTAGCATCCACACTCCTGGTTGCTGAGAGGTAGGTCTTAATCATGTCGAAAGTTTCTGCAAAAATGCTTCAATTGTCCTGGGCCAAGGCGGCGCTTGTCCTATTTGTCGCATCCGCTTTTCTTACACAGGCAAACCTGGTGCGCGCTGAGACGGATCCGGATGCAGAGGCCTTTATCAATACGGTTGCCGAAGAAGCCATCGGCCTTTTGAACGATCAAAGCAAAACGCAAAAGCAACGAACCGACGAGTTTGCTGACCTGGTCATTGCCAATGCGGATATGACGGCCATCGGCTATTTCACATTGGGTCAATATCGTCGCAGCGCGACACCGGCGCAATTGGACGCATTCATGGATCTGTTCCAGAGCTTCACGAAAAACTTCTATTCTTTGCGCCTGTCCGAATATGCCAACCAAACGCTTGAAGTCACCGGATCTCAAATGGTGAACAACGGCAAAGAAGTCATCGTCACCAGCCAGCTTATTCAACCCGAAGGCGCACCGACCGATGTGAACTGGCGTTTGCGCAAAAATGCCGAGGGACAATACAAATTACGCGACCTTCAGGTTGTCGGGGTCTGGCTCGCTCTTGAGCAAAGATCACAATTCACCGCAACAATCGCCAATAACAACGGCAGTTTCGATTCATTGCTGGACGTGCTGCGCGAGCGCGTCGCATCGGGCGAAGGCTTTGACACAAGCTCGGCAACGGACGGCGCACAGTAAACAATCGCGCCGGTCGCCTAGCGTGCAAATTTCTTGAACTTGATCCGATGGGGCACCATTGCCTCGTCCCCCAAACGTCTTTTGCGGTCAACTTCATAGGCTTCGTAATTGCCTTCAAACCATTCGACATGGCTGTCGCCTTCGAAGGCCAAGATATGTGTCGCGATCCGGTCTAAGAACCAGCGGTCATGGCTGATCACCACAGCGCATCCGGCAAAATCCGTCAGACCGTCTTCCAAGGCGCGCAAAGTTTCGACGTCCAAATCGTTGGTCGGCTCATCGAGCAATAGGACGTTGGCACCGGATTTCAGCATTTTCGCTAAATGAACGCGGTTTCTTTCCCCGCCGGATAGTTGCCCGACTTTTTTCTGCTGATCACCGCCACGGAAATTGAATTGCCCAACATAGGCCCGGCTCGGCACTTGCCGTTTGCCCAACTCAAGAACGTCGACGCCGCCGGATATCTCCTCCCATACCGTATTGGTATCGGTGAGGTCATCGCGGGATTGATCCACATAGCCAAGCACCGCCGTTTCGCCCAATCGGATGGAGCCGGAATCGGCTGTGTCCTGCCCCGTCAGCATACGGAAGAGTGTCGTCTTACCTGCCCCATTCGGTCCGATCACACCGACGATGCCGCCCGGTGGCAACGCAAATGTTAAGTCCTCGATCAGCAGCTCATCACCAAAACCTTTGGAGAGTTCGGAGGCTTCAATCACCACGCCGCCCAAACGTGGACCGGAGGGAATGGTAATTTGTGCCTTGCCGACCTCCTGGCGATCCGCTTCGTTGAGCTTTTCTTCATAGGCTTTAATCCGCGCTTTGCTTTTGGCCTGACGGGCCTTGGGTGACGCCTGAATCCATTCCAGTTCGTTGGCCAAGGCGCGTTTCTTGGCTTCGTCTTGCTTGCCTTCTTTGGACAAACGCTCTTGTTTTTGCTCCAGCCATGACGAGTAATTGCCTTGCCATGGAATACCTTCGCCGCGATCAAGTTCCAGAATCCATCCCGTTACATTGTCGAGAAAATAGCGATCATGGGTGACCAAAATCACAGCACCGGAAAAATTAACGAGGTAGTTTTCAAGCCAGGCAACAGATTCGGCGTCTAAATGGTTTGTTGGCTCATCGAGCAAAATCAGGTCCGGATTTGACAGCAAAAGACGGCAGAGAGCCACTCTGCGCTTCTCCCCACCGGAAAGCTTGCTGACATCTGAATCGCCAGGCGGGCAGCGCAAAGCATCCATGGCCATTTCAAGTTTTGAGTCCAAATCCCATGCATCCAACGCGTCGATCTTTTCCTGCACTTCCGCTTGGGCAGCGATCAGATCGTTCATCTCATCGTCACTCATCGGTTCGGCAAATTTTGCGGAGATGTCGTTGAACGAATCCAAGAGTGCTTTTGTTTCCGCAACACCCTCGACAACATTCCCAAGCACATCTTTGCTGGGATCCAACTCAGGCTCCTGAGGTAAGTAACCCACTTTGGCCCCTTCCGCCGCCCAAGCCTCTCCGACAAACTCACTGTCGAGGCCGGCCATGATCTTCAGAAGAGTCGATTTACCCGAACCGTTGACACCGACGACACCGATCTTGGCGTCGGGATAGAAGCTTAAGTGAATATCTTTCAGGACCTGTTTGCCCCCTGGGAAGGTCTTGGATACACGGTCCATATGGTAGATGAATTGGCGGGCCACGCGGCGTCTCCTCAACTGGACGAAACATCGTCAGAATTCTAGAGGCGCTCTTTTAGCCAAAGCCCGCAGGGTGCGCCAGCGCAAAATGGCCGCTTTTGGCTGCCCTACCCTCGCCTTAGTTTCTCGCCTATCATGGAGATCCAGGCCGGAGGACAAAATCCATGGGCTATGTTGATAAAACTTTGGGAATCCAAGAACAGGTGCTTTATCGCGCTAAGTTCCACTGGAGTTACACATTGCTTGCCCTGCTGATACTCGTGACACTGGGCATTGCATTGATCGGCATTGTCATTGCGATCTATATGATGATCGTCAAATGGACGACGGAAATCGTCGTCACCAATGAGCGCTTTGTTTATAAACGCGGCTGGATCGCACGGCGGACACAGGAAGTTAATCTGAATAAGATTGAAGAAGTGAATCTAAACCAAAGTGTCTTGGGGCGCGTTCTGGGTTATGGACGTCTCAGAGTCCAAGGAACCGGCGTCGGTGCGATTGACTTACCCGCGATTGATGCCCCGCTCTCTCTGCGCCGAGAAATTACGTCCGCCAAGGAATCAACTCGTTAGGTCCATATCTTATGCCCCGCCGTGCCAATTTTTCCCGAACCGGAAACCCGCAAGACGTCATTGAAGTTGTCGACGATACGCTGGCACCACCGGCGCCGAATGAAGTGACCATAGAGATTGAAGCAGCGCCGGTGCATATCGCCGATCTGAAATTCATGTCCGGCGAGTTGCCGTTTTACCGGGATCTGCCGGCAACGCCGGGTATGGAAGGCATCGGCCTGATCTATGCCGCCGGGCGTGACGTGACAAACTTCAATGTGGGAGACCGCGTCTTTCTGCCGGTGCGCGGCGGCGGTCATGGGGCATGGCGTCAGTTCGTCAACCTCGACGAAACCGTCCCCATAGCCGCGCCTGCAGGCGACGCGGCGCAGCTCTCCCTCATGCCGATCAACGGCATCACTGCTTATGCCATGCTCAACGGCGTTCTGCCGCTTCGCGCCGGCGACACGATCATTCAAAACGCCGCCAATTCCAATTGCGGACGTTATCTGATTGCTCTTGCCAAACGCAGCGGCGTCAACGTGATCAATGTGGTCCGGCGCGAAGAGGTCATACCCGATTTGGAAGCGCTCGGCGCGACTCATGTTCTGATCGACCATGACAACCTCGCCGATGAGGTCAGAGAGATCATGCAAGGAAGTCCGATCAAAATGGGGATTGATGCGGTGGCCGGTCAAGCCACTCAGCGTATTGCAGATTGCGTGGCCGACGGCGCAACCATCTTGAGCTACGGAATGCTGTCCGGCGAGCCGTGTATGGTGCGTCCCGAAACTCTTTTCTTTCGCAACCTAACGCTCAAAGGGTTTTTGACCTTCACCATTTCGGATCAGTTTAATGAGCAACAAACCGAAGATATGTGGTCGGTGCTGCCGCAACTGGTCTCAAGCGGCGAAATCGAAACCAAAATCGCCGCCACCTACACACTTGATCAGGTGCGCGATGCTTTGGCTCATGCCGGCCGCACCGGCGCCGAGCGTGACGGCAAAGTGATTATCTATCCGAACGGCTAATATACGACTGTCTCGACCAAACCTTCAAACTGCCATCCGGAAAGAGTTCGACGAAGAAGTATCCTGCCCGCATAACCGTAAAGCGGGCCACAGGCGAAACTGAGGGGAAGCATGACATTGGTGTTGTCCGGGTTTACAAGCGCCGACTCGAAAGAAACGAAACACACCGGCGCATTGGCAGGGCCCCAAAACAATTGAGTCCTGACGTAACTGGGAAAGGATGACAAATCTACCGGTTGACGAGCATCCTCGTAGCGATAACCCGGCTTCGAGCAATCGGCAAAATACGACACGACGTTTGTTTTTCCGTCATCTTGCAGTTCCGGCTGATAATAATTATTCACGTTGTTTAACGATTTCGGAGCTGAACCGCCGTACCAATGTCCAACACCTGCTTTACGTCGATAGGTGTTGTACCCAACACGCGTTGCCGTAAAGTCGGCCCGTTTACAAAAGATCAAGTCGTAACCGTGCCGCTCAATCATGAAGTTTATTGCCACCAAATAAATCATGTCACGGTCTTCAGCGGTGACCGGTGCAAATCTCAAGAGACGCGCCTCATTAACAGTTTGAGAGGCGCGGTCGGCCTCAAAATAGGAAAGTGCGCTTACCGCCTGACCTGCTGAGGCATAAAACAAAGTCACCATCAAACCTGAAAGGATGAATGAGAGCGATAATCTTTTACAGATAGCCATTTCGTGTCCCCTCGCCCCGTTGATTCCGACTTGAGAGTCTTACCGTCGGATTTGGGCGGAATATGGGCATTGAGAAGGACTGAGCCAATCACGTTCCGCATGCTTGGCGTGGAAATGCTTAGCTTGCGGGCTGACCGTACCCGTTTTCTGATTTCGCAAAGAGACTAATTTCCAATGTTGAAATCAATTCGGTATTCTTTGTTGTACTGAATAACCTTCATGCCGTTTCTTGAAGCAGGCTCAAATACCCACTTCTTCAAAGACGCCATAGCAGGATCATTATAATGGTCCGTGGGCCCATAACGAATGATCCGGGGATTTAGCACCTTACCCTTTGGACCGACATCAAATTCCAAAACAACCCACCCCTCAATGCCCTTCCGAAAAGCGTCTTTTGGGAACTTTGGGGCTACAGATTTTTTCGGGATAGCGGGCTCTGTTACGTCGCTCAACATGATGCCCGCCTTTGGACTTCGCACCGATTGACCATCTTTAGCGCCTTTGGACAGAAGTAAATTGACGATATCCGTTCGTTCCGTTTGCAACGCAGCCGTCAGCGCGGAATGTTGATAGTCATTGGTATGATTTATTTTAGCCCCGGCATCCAGAAGCAACTGGACAACAGAAACATGGCCGTGCAGAGAAGCCAAAATCAATGCCGTCGTGCCATTGACCATCTCCGCGTCGGCGTCGGCACCGTTTGCCAAAAGCAGCGCAACATAGTCATCCTGTCCAGACTCACTTGCCGCCATAAGCGGCGTTTTCCCTGAAGTCCAAGCGACGTTCACATCGGCACCACGATCCAAAAGCATTCTGTTCACGTCACTGGGATAAACAGAGTGCAAAAGAGCCGAAGCGCCGAGCTTGTCTCTCGGTTGCAACTTGGCGCCTCCGTCCAACAAACGGCGAACCATATCAGCTTGGTTTTTTTGCGCTGCCCAGATCAGAGCTGTACGGCCAGAGTCATCCTGAACATTGATCTCGACACCCAATCCCAACAGCCTTTTCGCGACATCAAAACTCTCACCTTCGAGTGATGCCATAAGTGCTGTTCTATCGAATTGGTCACGCGCATTCGCATCCGCACCGCTTTGCAACAGCAGGTCGACAACATCCAAATGACCAGCGCCCGAAGCCCATATGAGCGCTGTCGGATCGCCGCTCTCTATCCGATAGTCCGGATCCACGCCTTGGCGCAGCAGTTCGCCAATTTTCTGGGCACCACCGACTTTTGCTTGGTAGATCAGGTCGTCTCCCGGCTCGCCTTGAGCGCCGGTCGCAAATGCAAAGAAAGCAATCACATAGGCGATCGCTATGTTTGGATAACGAAAGATGAGTGCCACCGGCGGTTCCCCCCAAAGTTCAGCCGAAACCCTAACAACAGCTTTTACGCGAGGTCAATCTACGACCGCAAGGCCATCAAATCCGTATTGCCACCGAGTGCCGCGATATTGTTGCTGATCGTTTGCTCACCGGCAAAAGCCTGCAGATAATTTGGACCGCCGGCTTTGGGGCCCGTGCCGGACAAACCCAATCCGCCAAAAGGCTGAGACCCGACCACAGCACCGATTTGATTGCGATTGACATAAACATTGCCGACACGTGCGTGACGGCAGATATGGTCGATGGTTGACGAGATCCGGCTATGGACCGACAGTGTCAGACCATATCCTGTACCGTTAATGGCAGTGATGACGTCATCCAAACGATCACCGTCATAAGGCAACACATGCAAGCACGGGCCGAAGATTTCGGAGTCCAATATGTCGATGGACTCAATCTCGTAAGCCGTCGGTGGAAGATAATATCCTTTTGAATTCGCATCCGATAGAACGCACCGCGCCAGAATCTTTTGCGTCTTTGTCATCCGAGCATGATGCGCTTCAAGCGCCATCAAAGCCTGTTGATCAATGACGGGTCCCACGTCGGTCGCAAACGACATCGGGTCACCGATCGTGAGCTCTGCCATAGCGCCTTGCAAGAGTTCGACAATCACCGCGTGAATATCCTTTTGAACAAACAGGACACGCAATGCCGAACATCTTTGGCCGGCGCTTTGAAAGGCAGAAGACAGAATGTCCGCCACAGCTTGTTCGGGCAAAGCAGAGGAATCCACAATCATGGCATTTTGTCCCCCGGTCTCGGCAATCAATGGCAAAACGGGCCCGGACCGAAAAGCCAATTGTTGATGCAAGAGCTTCGCCACATCCGTTGATCCGGTAAAACAGACACCGCCCAGCTGAGGTGCATCCAGCAACGACTTTCCGAGAGACGGTCCGTCACCGGGAATAAACCCCAGAATGTCGTCCGGAATGCCGGCTTGATAGAGAAGCGCAACAGCTTCGGCTGCGATCAAACTTGTTTGCTCGGCAGGCTTGGCCAGAACGGCATTGCCGGCCATTAAGACTGCAGCAACTTGCCCGGTAAAAATCGCCAAGGGAAAGTTCCACGGCGAAATGCACAGAAAAACGCCGCGTCCATGGAGTGTATAGGTGTTGGACTCTCCCGTAGGTCCGGGCAAATTCCGCGGCTCAAAACAAGTCTCTCCTTGCGATGCATAATAGCGCAGAAAGTCGACCGCCTCGCGCACTTCGCTTTGTGCATCGGTGAGCGTTTTTCCGGCCTCGCAAATGATCAGATAACTGAGCAATTCAAACTGCTCTTCAAAAAGATCCGCCGCACGGCGGAGAGCCGCTCCGCGAGTCTTGGGATCGGTGCGCGCCCAATCCGGCTGCGCATCATATCCAATGGTCAAGGCGCGCAAGGCATCTGCGGGATTGGTATCCACGATCAATCCGACTTCTTTGGATGTATCGGCAGGGCTTTGGACAGCACGCGCCGGCCCGGTCAAAGATTGCCCGCCCACGCGCGGCGCGCCCATGAAATGGCTCTCGGATTTCGCATCAAAAGCCTCGCGCAAGTGATGCAAAACCGGATAATCGTGCAAATCACGACCGGCGCTGTTGGGCCGCGCATCGCCAAATAGATCTCGCGGCAGAGCAATATCCGGATGAGGAATGGAGCGAAATGTTGACAATTGTTGGGCCGGATCTCTCACGACGCGAGCAACTTCAAGGTCAAGATCGCTGAGCCGATTGAGAAAACTGGTATTGGCCCCGTTTTCCAAAAGGCGCCGCATCAAATAGGGCAAAAGGGCCTCGTGACTGCCGACCGGCGCATAGATGCGACAGGACAGGTCACCGTCCGGAACAATGATTTGGTCGTATATCTCGCGCCCCATACCAAACAAGGCTTGGAATTCAAAGGATGTTCGGTCCTTCGTTATTTCAAGAAGTGCCGAGACCGTGCGCGCATTGTGTGTGGCAAAACACGGATAAATCTGCGCCGGCGCGTCCAAGAGTTTTTGCGCGCAAACCAAATAAGAAACGTCCGTCGACGCTTTGCGGGTGAAAACAGGAAAGCCGTCAAGACCGCGCTCCTGCGCCCGCTTAATTTCTGTATCCCAATAAGCGCCTTTGACCAGACGGATCATGAGGCGCACGTTGTTTTGCTCTGCCAAATCGATCAGCCAGTCGACGACTGCAGAGGCGCGCTTCTGATAGGCTTGAACCGCCAAACCAAATCCGTCCCAGCCCTTGAGCGCGCCGGAGATCACGACCCGCTCAATCAACTGCAATGACAAATCCAAGCGATCGGCTTCTTCCGCATCCACACAGAGAGACAACCCGGCATCACGGCAAGCCGTGACAAGATCCATCAGCTTGGGAAGAAGCTCATGGAATACGCGCTCGGTCTTCATCACCTCATAACGCGGATGCAGAGAGGACAGTTTTACCGAAATACTGGGGGCTTGGTGGACAGACCCTGCGTGCGACGCCGCGGCCACGGCCCGAATGGCGTTGAGATAAGATTGAAAATAATCATCTGCTTGGGCCTGGCTTAGGGCGGCCTCGCCCAGCATATCGTACGAGAAACGATAGCCTTGGCCATGTGCCTCTTCGGATGCCTCAAGCGCGTCTTCGATGGTTTGGCCTAAGACGAATTGATCACCGAGCAGTTTCATCGCTTGCGCCAAAGCGGCCCGCACCACCGGTTCGCTCATGCGGCCGATCAATCGGCCGACCACATCCTGCCAGACAAAATCATCTTTGGGTGTTTCCAAGAAACGGCCGGTCAACATCAGCGCCCAAGTTGACGCATTGACCAAGAAGGAGTCTGACTTGCCGAAATGCTCCTCCCAATCGGCGCTGCCGATCTTATCTCTGATCAGCAAATCGGCCGTGTCGGTATCCGGTATCCGCAGAAGCGCCTCTGCGAGACACATCAGAACAACACCCTCATCGCTCGCCAGGTCATACTCGGCCATAAAGGCATCCAGCGGATGTTGTGGACCGGCTGCGCGTGCCTCAGCCACCATGCTCTCTGCCCGGGATTGTATCCGCTTGGTCACGTCCTCATTGAGGTTGAGTGCGGCAAGATGGGTTTGGACCAGATTGGCCTCATCGGTGCCATTTGCCGCATGAATCGCGGCAAAAAGCTCAGATCCGCTTTCGGCACCATCACCCATGATATGAGCGATTATTAGAGATTGTTAAACTCCCTTGGTTATAAAAAGTAGCCTGAGAGAAACGCCGAGACCAATCTCTCTGAGAATTGCGGCAAGTATAGAAAACCGTCGAAAAAAAGCCATGAAGATTGACTTGGATATGCCCAGCGATCGCCAACCCCCGAAGGACGGGGACGCAGCACAAAACCGGGGGGCCAAGTTGTTTCACGAAAAGAGATATGTCTCCCATGACGGTCTGTCGCTTTATTACCGTGACTATGGCGAAACATTAGCCGGCACGCCGATCTTGTGCCTGCATGGCCTCACCCGCAACTCGAAAGACTTTGAACAGCTCGCGCCGATCCTCCTGGAAATGGGCCGGCGAGTTCTGGTCCCGGACGTTCGTGGGCGCGGACAATCGGATTACGATTCACGACCTGAAAACTACCACACCAGTATTTACGCCGAAGATGTGCTTGAATTGTTGGAAGCGGAAGGCATCGACAAAGTCGCCGTGATCGGCACATCCATGGGCGGCATGGTGGCCTTGTCCTTGGCTCTCATGCAACCGGAGATTCTGGCAGCTGTTGTTTTGAACGATGTCGGACCGGAAATTGACCCGGTGGGCCTTGCACACATTATATCTTATGTGGGCCAGGTGGTCTCGTTCAGCTCTTGGGAAGATGCGGAAAACGCCTGCCGCTTTATCGCCAGCGCCGCCTATCCCACTCTAGATGACGAGGGCTGGCGTCTGATGACACGGCGTCTGTTCAAGGAGCAAGACGGCAATATCATTGGCGACTACGATCCCGCGATTTCGGAACTCTTTCGCACCGTGCTGCCGTCGGGACCGGCGCCGCAATTGTGGGAAGGGTTTGATCGGATGCGGGCCATCCCGGTTTTGACCATTCGGGGGGCCTTGTCGAACATCCTCTCCACCGTGACGTACGAGGAAATGTGCTTCCGCATGCCCGAAATGACCGCCATCGAGGTGCCCAATGTGGGCCATGTCCCCCTACTGACCGAGCCGGAAAGTCTCAAAGGCATCAAAGATTGGCTGGGCAAAATCTCCTAGGCCTTCCAAAAGCCTCCTAAGTCACTGTTATTAAATGACTTTCTAGAGCACTCCAGATCCACCCTACTTTCACAGAAAATCCGCAGAAATCATCATTGGGCGGCTTGACTCTGTTCGGCCGGGTCCCTATCTCTCCGCCATCGTTGTTAGCACTCCCTTGGGGTGAGTGCTAAGAGCCGCAAACGGCGCATGGATTGGGGGGACGTCCCAGGCATGTGCTTTTTATCAACCTTGAAGCTGACCTTTTGGAAGCATAAGGAGACCACGAGATGAAATTCCGTCCTCTCCACGATCGCGTGCTTGTACGCCGCGTCGAAGAAGACACGAAAACCGCGGGTGGCATCATCATCCCGGATACTGCAAAAGAAAAACCATCTGAAGGCGAAGTCGTTGCCGTCGGTGGCGGTGCCAAAGCCGAAGACGGCTCGGTCACGCCATTGGACGTGAAAGCCGGCGACCGCATTCTTTTCGGAAAATGGTCCGGCACGGAAGTCACCGTCGACGGTGAAGACCTGTTGATCATGAAAGAATCCGACGTTTTGGGCATTATCGAAGGTGCCAAAAAATCCAGAAAGAAAGCCGCTTAAGTCCGAACAGGACCAAGCGGTTTTTTCATGAACCCGTTTGACCGGTACTGCCGGTCCTTTTATGGAGACGTTTAAAAAATGGCTGCGAAAGAAGTCAAATTCGGCCGGACCGCCCAAGAGAAAATGCTCGACGGCGTGGACATCCTGGCCAATGCGGTGAAAGTGACCTTGGGTCCAAAAGGCCGCAATGTTGTTTTGGAAAAAGCCTTTGGCGCACCGCGCACGACAAAAGACGGCGTGACCGTCGCCAAAGAAATCGAGCTGGAAGATAAGTTCGAAAATATGGGCGCCCAAATGGTGCGCGAAGTGGCGTCAAAAACAAATGACGAAGCCGGTGACGGCACCACAACGGCAACCGTTTTGGCTCAGTCGATCGTTCGCGAAGGTGTCAAAGCCGTTGCTGCCGGCATGAACCCGATGGACCTGAAACGCGGCATCGATCTTGCCACAACCGCAGTTGTGGAAGATCTCATGAAGCGATCGAAGAAAATCAAATCCAACGATGAGATTTCGCAAGTGGGTACGATCTCGGCCAACGGCGAAGCGGAAATCGGTGAGAAAATCGCCGAAGCTATGGACCGCGTCGGCAATGAAGGCGTGATCACCGTTGAAGAGGCCAAAACCCTCGAAACGGAACTTGACGTTGTTGAAGGCATGCAGTTCGACCGTGGATATCTGTCGCCTTACTTCATCACCAATTCCGACAAAATGGTCGCCGAATTGGAAGACCCGCTCATTCTGTTGCACGAGAAAAAGCTCAGCAACCTGCAAGCCATGTTGCCGGTTCTGGAATCCGTTGTTCAGTCCTCTCGCCCGCTTCTGATCATTGCGGAAGACATTGAAGGCGAAGCCTTGGCAACCCTCGTGGTCAACAAGCTGCGTGGTGGCTTGAAAGTCGCAGCCGTCAAGGCTCCTGGCTTCGGCGATCGCCGCAAAGCCATGCTTGAAGACATTGCGATCCTGACCAATGGTCAAGTGATCTCAGAAGATCTCGGCATCAAGCTTGAAAACGTGTCGCTCGACATGCTGGGCTCCGCCAAGCGCGTCCGCATCACCAAAGACGACACAACGATCGTCGACGGTATCGGCAAAAAAGGCGACATCAAATCCCGTGTTGCTCAAATCCGTGCGCAAATCGAAGAAACCACATCCGACTATGACCGTGAAAAGCTGCAAGAGCGCTTGGCGAAACTCGCCGGCGGTGTTGCCGTGATCAAAGTCGGTGGTGCGACGGAAGTTGAAGTGAAAGAGCGCAAAGACCGTGTTGACGATGCGTTGAACGCCACACGCGCTGCCGTCGAAGAAGGCATCGTGCCTGGTGGTGGTGTTGCTCTGCTTTACGCTTCCAAAGCCATCGCCAAATTGGAAGGTGATGATGCGGACCAAAATGCGGGTATCGATATTATCCGCCGCGCTCTGCAAGCCCCGATCCGTCAGATCGTGGAAAATGCAGGCCAAGAAGGCTCCGTTATCGTCGGCAAATTGCTTGAGCAAAAAAGCAATACCTATGGCTACAACGCTCAAAAAGAAGAGTTCGTTGACATGGTTGCCAAAGGCATCATCGACCCGGCCAAAGTGGTTCGCACAGCCTTGCAAGATGCGGCTTCCATCGCCGGTCTGCTGATCACAACCGAAGCTATGGTTGCCGATGCACCGGCCAAAGACGCGCCGGCCCCGATGGGCTCAGGCATGCCCGACATGGGCGGCATGGGCGGCATGATGTAAGCCTGGCCAATAAGCCAAATGCGAAAGGGCGGTCTTCGGACCGCCCTTTTTGTTTGCGCAGATCACAACTGGGCCGTCATAATTGGCTCAGTCAAAGAGGAAAGACAGGACGACTGACATGAAACGCCACCTCACATTAGGATACGCGATTGCAGCCTCACTCTTGTTGACAGGTCCGGCACAAGCCCATGACACGACCGACGGCGCCAATGGGGTTCAACATTTGGAAACTGGCGAGCTATCGATCAAGTCACTCAACGCGCCAACCCCTTGGCCGCCGGAAGACGTCATTTCAGGATCACCTGTGACCCGAGATTTGGAATTGCATCGTGGAGGTCAGACGGTGGGCGTATGGGAAGGCGGTCCGGCAAAGTACAAACTCAACGACTACCCTTATGATCAATATGTCCACGTCTTGTTCGGCAGCTTACGGCTCACCGATGACGAAGGACATGTGTCCGAATTCAACGGTGGAGATCATTTCTTGCTGGAGAAAGGCTTTACCGGAACCTGGGAAATGGTGACGCCCTATCGAGAGATCTATGTCATTGCAACGCCGGATTTGGAAGCCAACGGCGAGTGACGACTGCGCAGAACCGGTCCGCCGCAAGCCCAAGATCAATCCATCAGACAAATAATTGTCCGACCGCAAAAACAAAAGCCGAAATACAGGACACCACCGCAACACTCATCACTGCAAAAAAGGCAGCCACATAGGCTGCCGTCAAAAGCTCCGACAGTGAATAACGATGGCCCATCTCAAGACTCCTGCTTGTGCCAAAAGTCCCGCCTCGTAAAAAAGTTCGAGCCTTCGCCTCTTCCCAAAAGGTATCGCTGGGAGAGAGGGGGGTATCGGATGAAAAATCGACACCCAATGAGTAAGAAAGCGAAGAGCTCGAAGCCGGTTCAGATGACAGAGGGGGGAGAATCATCATCCAAGCCGGATCTTTTATCGCCGAGTTACGACAACACGGCGCACAATTTTGTCTTTCGGTCCAGGCGGATTCACCATGGTTGTTTTCACAACCTTCGCGGCCTGTGCCGGCACGGTCATCAGTCCGATGGCCAACCCGGCGAGTGCGGCACTCTTCAACATGAACAAACCCTTTCTGAACCGTCTATATGAGTTTCAACGGCGGGCTTTTGAGAGTCCGTCGTCGAAATCAGAAAAAAGTTGGCAAGGGTTAACGTTTGCGCAAGGCCGCTTCAAAGGCGTCAAACAGTGGATTGTCCTCATCGAACAGATAATCGGCGCGGCGAATTGTGATCGCTTTGGCGCCCGCTTGTTTCAAGCGCTGTGTCACCTGATAAAGGGAGGCATCCGGACATTGAAGCTCGGTGTCCGCCACAATGTGACAACCAAACTCTGTTTCCAATTCTTTGCCGAGTTTGCCGAGCTTTTTGCTCAATTGGAACCGGATGATCATGGTTGCGCTGGCACGATCCTTCGCCGCCACCATCTCCAGAATGTGGGCAAGTTTGGATTTCACCGGCTTGGTCCAACGGGCTTGCCGAGAAGCCGTCAATTGCGCCTGGCTTTTCAGTATAATTCCGTCTGAGATCACTTTCAGATTGTTGGCCGTCAAAGTTGAACCTGTGGTCGTGATATCGACGATCAACTCGGCCGTACCCGCTGCCGGGGCGCCTTCCGTCGCGCCGGTGCTTTCCACAATCCGATAATCCACCAATCTGTGCTCGGCAAAGAAACGTGTGGCTGAGGCAATGTACTTCGTCGCCACGCGCAAAGGACGCTGATGCCGGAGACGAAAATCCATCGCCACATCTTTGAGATCCGCCATAGTGCGTACGTCGATCCAAGATTCCGGCACGGCCACAACAACATCCGCCTCACCAAAGCCAAGCGGCTTAATCAGGTGGACGGTGCCGTCAAAGTCGGCGGACTTCTCGCGCAACAGATCTTCACCCGTCACCCCGATATGCACCTGACCGGTGGCCAAGGCCGTGGCGATTTCAGACGACGACATGAACCAAACTTCCGTTCCGTCCACGCCTTGTATTTGACCTACATATTCTCGGACAGACCCCGACTTCTTCACCGGCAAACCGGCATCGGCAAAGAAGTCGAACACACCGTCCATGATGCGTCCTTTGGACGGAACCGCAATGGTCAATGTCTGACTCATACTGAGTCTCCAACGGCTTGCAGGAGACGTTCGGTTCGTATCATCGCGCCGACAGCGGGCACATCTTTTTCTGCCCCCAATTGCTTGAGCAACGTATCGTATCGTCCGCCGCCGGCAATTTGAGCATTGGCACCCAGCCTGGGAACCGTCAGCTCAAAGACGAAACCGGTATAATATTCCAGATTACGTCCAAAATCCGCATCGAAGGTCAGTTTTGAAAGTGGAATACCTGCTGCCTCTATCAAATCGAGACGCTTTTCAAACCGGTCGAGGGTTTTGTCCATCTTAACCCCCGCCGATTTTGCCAAAGAGCGAATCTTCTGAGCGGCCGCCCGCGGCTTTCCGGCAACCTTCAAAAACTCATTCAAAAGCTTCACAATTTTCGGCGACAAGGGTTCCGCCCGCGCATCAGAGGCTTGTGCCAAAAGACGCTCGGTGATCTCCTCAATCGATCGCTCGCCCACTGCAGAAATTTGCGCCAAGCTCATGACATCTGCAATCGCGGCACGGGCTTCGCTCTCATCCAATTCAGACAAGGCATTGAGCAGGGCGCTGCCTGTCGAGCCGTTATAATCCCGACTCGCATAGCGTTTCAGCAATTGGTCAAATTCACCCGCATGCCAAATGGAATGGCCCAATCGCGCCCGCCAGGCTTCGGGAATATTCAGCGCGTCGATCAAGGAAAAGAACAGGCCAACATCTCCGATGGTGATCTTGTAATCTGTGAGCCCGGCCCGACGGCAAGCTTCAACGATCAATTGTAACGCATCCGCATCGGCCTTTTCTTTGTTTCTTTGCCCGATATGCTCAATGCCTGTTTGCAAAAACTCTGCAGGCTTGCCGCTCGACGGTGACTGATAGCGAAAGGCCACACCCGAATAGGAAAGTTTGGCGACTTGCCCGGCGGTTTCGGCAGTCTCCAGATAATACCGGCATGTCGGGATGGTCAGATCCGGACGCAGACAGATTTCATCTCCACCGGGATCGGTAAAGACATACATCCGGCTACGAATATCTTCGCCCGACAGGTTGAAAAACACTTCTGCGGGCTGCAGAACCGGCGGCTCGACCGTGGAATACCCGGCCTCCATAAACACCGCCTCAATAATAGCCGATTGCCAATCAAGGTCGGAAAAAGCCATATCGGCACTGATGGTCTTGGGCGTCGTCATGATGGCTCACCTTCATACCGCGCCAATACGGTTTGGACTTGGACCACCAACTCATTACGGGGCGCCTCGATTTGGGCCGCTTGACCGGAGCGCCATTCTTCATTGTCGGTGATTTCCGACGACATTTTTTCACCTAAGATAAGATCTTTGATGGTGACCGTTCCGTTGGCGCGCTCGTCTTCGCCCTCAATCACGACAACCGGTGCATTGCGCTTGTCAGCATATTTCATTTGCGCGCGCATACCACTGCCGCCCAAATATAATTCCGAGCGCACACCCGCTTCGCGCAGCTCTTTCACCATGGACTGGTAATCCACCAAACGCTCTTGATCCATAACCAGCACCACGACAGGTCCGGCGGCGGCCGCTTCTTCAATCTTGCCGAGGTGCTGCAGCGCCGCAAACAAACGGCTGACCCCAAAGGAACAGCCGGTCGCCGGCACTTCGATGCCTTTGAACATTTTGACCAGGCCGTCATAGCGGCCGCCGGAGCCGACCGACCCAAAGCGGGTAACTTCGCCCTCCTCGTTTTCCGCCTCAAAGGTCAGCTCAACCTCGAAGACCGGCCCGGTATAATAGCCAAGACCCCGTACCACAGCCGGATCAAACACCGCCCGGTCCGCGCCGATGTCGAGCGCGGTCAGAAGCTGATCGATCAGGATCAATTCCTCAATCCCGGCCTGGCCGGTCTCGCTTGTGCCAACGGCGCCGCGCATTTTTTCGCAGACGGTTTTTCGGTCGCCATCGCCTGCGGTCACAAAGGCCATGACTTTTTCAATTTGATCGGGCTGCAGACCGGCGCCGTCCGTGAAATCCCCGGACTCATCTTTGCGTCCCTTGCCGAGCAACAATTCCACACCCGCAGGGCCCAAGCGATCGAGCTTATCGATGGCACGCAAGACGGTCAGCCGTTGGCGCTCAAAGGTCGGGTCGGCTGGGGTCAGCCCGATGGTCTCTAAAACCCCGTCCAACACTTTGCGATTGTTCACCCTGACCACATAATCGCCGCGGCCAATTCCCAGCTCTTCCATGACTTCCGCCATAAGAGCGATCAACTCCGCATCCGCCGCCATGCTGGGCGAGCCGACGGTGTCGGCATCACATTGCAAAAATTGCCGGAACCGCCCGGGGCCCGGCTTTTCGTTGCGCCATACGGGGCCCCATTGGTAGCGCCGAAAGGGTTTGGGCAATCCGTCATAATTTTCAGCGACAAAGCGTGCCAACGGCGCGGTCAAATCATAGCGCAGAGACAGCCATTGCTCGTCATCGTCCTGAAAGGAAAATACCCCTTCATTGGGCCGATCCTGATCGGGCAAGAATTTGCCGATCGCGTCGGCATATTCCAGACCGCTTGTTTCAAGAGGTTCGAACCCATAGCGCTCATAGACTTTTCCTATCGTGTCGAGCATGCGTTTTTGCGCAGCAATGGGACCGCCGCGCTCATCACGCAGCCCACGCGGCACTCGGGCCTTCGGCCGGAACTGTTTTTGCTTCTTGCTCATGAAACTCTGACACAGGCTTGATTGTGGCGGCCTTCCTACCCCAAAGGGCTCCGGCGGGCAAGAAACTTCCAGAGTGCGGACAGGCGCCGATCTCCTTGATCAAAAGCCGGTCAAATGCCCCGGAAACCCTGTCGAATCCGGGTGCTCTCGCCTAATATGCCGCCTCTCGGTAATTCAGATGAAAGTCGATCCCATGCGTTTTCTAATGACCTGTCTTTTTACTCTTTTTACCGCCGGTGCCGCTTATGCCGGTGCACATGACGTGTCCAAAGGCCCGTTTTCCGATGACGTCCTCAAAGAAGCGGACCAAACGCGGGGATTGGAACTGTTCACGGCGCAATGTGGGGCCTGCCACACATTGCTCAACGGCGGCGGTAACTTGGCCGGGCCAAATCTGGGTTCGCTGTTTTTGCGCAACGTGGGCACCAAAGAGGGCTTTGCCTACTCCGATGTTATGAAAAACGCAAAGTTCACCTGGACGCCGGAAAAACTCGCAGAATGGCTGCGCGACCCGGACGGGTTTATGCCCGGAAATAAAATGCCGACCTTCGATGCCATTGCGGAAGAAGATCTGAAGCACATGTTGGCGTATATCTCCGTGCGCACGGAATCGGCCAGCTGGGCCGAGGCTATCCCGGAACAGACAGGTCCAAAATTGTCCATGGCCGAATATGAGGCCATGCTCAAATCCAGCCGCCCGGATTTTTGGAGCCATCTGTTTGACAGCACCTCCAATTTCATCGTCATGGCTCCGGAAGGCGAATACAAATTCGTCGCCTACTTTAATGAAGATGGTTCAGTCACATCGAACGGCGGCGAAATCAGCGGATTTTGGCGTGTCGAGAATATGTCCAGCTTCTGCTATGCTCTTCACGGATTGCCTATTGAACCTTATGAATGGGTCGAGTGCTTTCCCATTGCACCCAATTCGGTCGAGCGCTATGGCGAAGGTCTTTGGATTTCGGAGCCTGTCCCCGGACTGAAAGTCAAAGGCGGTTTCTATAACGGACGGCCTTATCCGGGCGTCGATGATTCCGCGCCGGAATGGGCCAAACCGATCAAAGCGTCCGGCGGCGGAAAAGGCGGACACTAAAAATCTTTTCGGGGGAGAAGAACATGAACACATTGCGGAACGCCGGGTTGGCGATGGCTTTATTGATCGTGGCCGCTTGCGGCGAGGCGCAAGACCAAGCACAGGCCGAGAGTGACGGCACCAGTCTCGCTCTGGAAACCATCCAGGCCGCAGATTACATGAAAGGCAAACGCGCCTTTCAGGGTCGCTGCTCAGCCTGCCATACCTTGGCGGACGATAGCGGCGACATTGCCGGTCCCAATCTCTGGGGCGTGTTCGACCGGGTGGCCGGCTCCAAAGAAGAGTTCTATTTTTCCGAGGCATTGGAAAAGGCAGAATTCGTTTGGACCCCCGGCAAGCTGAAAGCTTGGCTGGAAGATCCTGAAGGCTACCTGCCCGACAATATTATGGGCATCCCCGAACCGGTCCCCGGGCGCGATATTCTCGATATTTTGCATTTCATGATGATTGAAACCGGCAAAGTGGATTGGGAGCGGCCGCCGGAGGCTTTCGCGGAATCGCAAACCGACCGCAGCAAACCGCCGGCAGAGCGCTTCCCCAGCTTCTGGAATCATTTGATGTACAACACAACGCGATACCGCTGGGAAGATACAGAGGCCGGTGAAGAATTCCGCTTCGATGCCTATTTTAAGCAAGACGGCTCGGTGGCCACCAATCGCAAGGGTGTGACCGGGTTTTGGCATATCGATCAGCGCGATTTCTTTTGTTATGCGCTGCAAGGTTTGCCGGTCAGCGTCGGCAGCATGGTGGAGTGTTTCCCGGTTGCGGCCATGGCCATTCCCCGTTTCTCCGAAGAACTCTGGACATCAAACCCTCATTTGAAAGTCAAATTGCACGGCGGCATTCAACCGGGGCGGCCGGATTGGGTCGACAATGCTGAACTAGAGCCGGTTTACGAAGAAGGGTAAATCGGCCCATTCAAGACGGCTGACTATCATGACTCTGCCGCACGGTTTTTCGATTTCGACCATGGATCAGGGCGAGGTTTCGACGCTCGAAGCCTGGGCCGCTGACGAAGGGTGGAATCCGGGCCTTCAGGATCTCCAACGCGCATATCAAGCCGACGCCCAAGCCTTTGTCGCATTACGCCGAGAAAACCAAATTGTCGGCGGCGGTGCCATCATCAGTTATGACGGTGCCTTCGGCTTTATGGGCCTCTTCATCATGCACAAAGAGTTGCGGCGCCAAGGCTTCGGGACCCACTTATGGCATTGGCGGCGGGATCATTTGCTGGACCGCCTTTCATCCGGCGCCGCCATCGGTATGGATGGTGTCTATGAAATGGTGCCCTTTTATGAGCGCGGCGGTTTCCAGCCCGCCTACCGGCATGTGCGCTATCAAGGGACAGCCACCGGCCAGCCCCATGCGGATGTGATAGCGCTGTCCACGGATGATTTTGCTGAGATTGCCGCCTTTGACGGCGCGTATTTTCCGGCGCCGCGCGAAACATTTTTGCGCCTTTGGCTGGGCGCACCGGGTACTCATCTCATGGGGATCCGCGATCACGGCAAGTTGACGGCCTACGGTATGGCGCGGCCCTGCCGCACCGGTTTTAAGGTCGGACCGCTCTTTGCCGAGAGCGTAGATGACGCCAACCGGCTTCTCGATACGTTGATGGCCGCAATCGAAGGCCAGCAAATTCAAATCGATGTACCGGATGCCAACCCGGCCGCCGTCTCGTTGGCCAAACAATTCAATCTCTCCGAAGTGTTCGGCTGCGTTCGCCTCTATCACGGACCCGCGCCCGAGCTACCCGTGAATCAAATCTTCGGTGTTACGTCTTTGGAGTTTGGCTGAGGCACGACGTCACACCTCGACAGCTTGAGAAGTTGCCTCACCACCACTCTCACCAACAAAAGTGCGCTGGTAGGTAATGGACGCGATACCGACCATCCAGAGCCCGGAATAGACATTGATCACCGCAATGACCAAGTTAGAGAACAAAGTAACAATGGGGTTTTGAAAGAAACCGTCATCGGTTGTTTCAAAAAACAAAAACATCACAATACTAAAAACAATACTCGCCAATGAGACCAACAAGACAACCAATCCGAATGCAAATATCAGCTTCCAGATAATCTCTCCACTGCCGCGCCAAATATCGGCTATGGATTCATCACCACCTATCGCTTTGGCCGGTAAACAACAAATCACACGCAAGGGCAGGTACACCGCAGCTAAGAAACACAAAGCCCCAAGGACGATCCCCAAAGCCGTCTTGGAAAAAAACAGAAAAAGGCCGGCGATGAATGGAATGAGCACGAGGGCACTCACAACAAAATACCTGGTGATAAATCCCTGCAAAAAATCATTTGCGTATATGGTGTTGTGGTCTTTCGAATCCAGCAGGATTGTCCGGTGCCAATAGTAAGCAAGAAAAGCAGCTGCTATTGTATTGGGGGCCCAAGCCGTGGTTCGGGACACCCATTCAAGGTCCGTCGCCGTAAAGAGCAGAGCCAAGGCAATAACAAGCACAATCAGAATGGTGGTGAGACGCGAAGCTTTATCAATAATGAGACGATGCGCGGTTCCAAGCACCTCAAAAACACGAATATCCGTCATCGGATGATCTCCCGAAACTTGCATTACAAATCCAGACGAGTCTCAACTTTTGGTTGATAACTTGCCGGTATATCTTTAATTAATTGTAAAAGTGAGATCGGCGCGCGGCTTTACGCCCTAAGCCCAGTTGCCATTGTCAAGAACCAACACCGCAAAGGGGCCAAAGTGCAACCATGTATGGGCCCGGCTTTCGAAAACGAGCACATCGCAGGTTAAGAATACTGAGCTGCAGTTTTCGATCTACAACTTGCCAACAAAAACCGGCCACTGAGGCCGAAACCGAGATCGCAAAAATGCTATTGGTCGATTGAACGGTTACTCGAGCGGCTTTGCAGGTGTTTGCTCTCTCGCATAATGCTCAAGGCTTGAGAGACTCGGCTCTACCCATTCCGTGGGCGCATCAAAATACTTCGCATAGTTGTTTTCTGCATAGGCCCAGGCTTGAGGAGACACGATGTTTCGCAAAGTATCTATGGAGTTGTAGGCGCCCTGATCACATATATACGTTATGTGCCCAGGCGCTTGCCCCATGAGAAGCCATGGGAACCAGGGCGTAATACGCATCCATGAGCCACTGAATTCGAGACCCGTGATGGATTCATCTTCCACCTCTTCGCGCCTAAAGACATAACGGAAGAGCTCAGACACCGTCGTCATGGGCCCGGCGGATTCCAATGGCCATTTGTCGGGCTGGAGAGCCGCCGGATAGAACAGATGTATGTCGCTGGCCATCATAACTGTGTCTTCACGCGTAATACGCCAGTCCAACAACAAAGGCTCCCTCGGCGGTTTATCTTTGTTCAAGCCGCCGTAGGACGGGGGTTCTGGCTTGTATTGGCTGATAACAAAATTGAAAGGGTCATTCGCCACATGTACGACCCGAACTTTTCTCTCTGTGTACGGATTCACGAATTCCTCGAGAACCTCTCCGGTCTCCAAATCCGTATACATAACAACTTCACGCAAGAGTTTTTGATATGTACCGTCACCGTTATCAACCAATCGCGCTGTCGAGAGCCCCTCAAATCCAACCAATGGTAGGTTGGGTTTTCCCGGCTGAGACCCAATAGCGTAGCCCGAGATCAAACCGTACTTTACTTTTCCGAAATCAAGGTTTCCCTGGATTCGCGCCTGCGTATCTCTGTTCCAAATAGGGTCCTTGAACTTCTCCAACAAGGCAGCGCCTGTGAACTGTTCCCCGCTCGCCGCGGCAGACGCTGTCGTTGGCGTAACCGACGAAAACCCCATGGCGGCGGAACTCGCCAAGAGTCCCCGACGAGTCAATTTGTCTGGGTGAATAATTCCGTTTGTCATCTGTTCTTTACCTCCAATTTTCCCGTTGCCGCGGGATCAGTAGATGCCTTCTTCAAAAACGAAGTCAGCTCACTCAGGCCGGGCAGAGAGCGAGTCCGGATAGTCCGCCCGCGCTCGATTTAAGTATTCAGTGGGCAATTCACCAATTGAGCTCAATTTGCCTCCCGTCGAATGCCAGATCGTATGACCTGGGATTTCACCCATGTTCATCCACTCAGGGTAGGGAGAAATCCATGTTGAAGAAAAGTAAGACGGGAGAGATCGGATGGAAGGGTCCAAGAAAGCACCAAGTGGCGCCGACGGTGACTGCGCTTCCAAAAAAGGCTGCGGCATGTCTAACGACGCTCGGTCCTTCAATAGGAATACATGGGGGCCGACTGTATTCCAGTCAAATGCCAATGGACCGGTTTTCGGCACGGAACTAACGGCAGGTGACGTAATGCCATCGGCAGTATAGTGCTCCACATCGTTCCCACCAAACATATTGGGTTTGACTTCGTTCACATCACCCGTGAATGGGTTATCAAACTCATAGATCATTTCGTCTGTTTTTGCGTCACGCAAGAAAGACAAAGTTCGAGCACTCACCCAGTAAGAGCCGTCCCCGCCGTGACGGAACCAATAGGTTTCAACACCTTCCATCTTAAATATGGGAAGGGGCGCCTTGTTTTCTTGCTGTGCATAAACAATTCCCCTGTACCACCAAGGAACATCGACCTCATCGAGGCTGGCAACCAAACGAACAATCGCCGTCAGGTGCTCCTGCGGCGTGCGAGGTAATTTGGAGTCTAGCGGTGAACGAGATCCATCTGGCGCGGCGCCTGCGCGACCGGAACTGACAGCGAGAGCAGCCATAGATCCCAAAATTGATCGCCTATCGAGCATTCCCGGTCATTTCCTCTCATCCATGCCCGCAGCCCACGAACCGCTGTTAATCAAACGCCGAAATTTCTGAGATCTCTCCGATGGACCCAAAAAAGGTGAGTGGGTCTGCTGGTCCAGACTCCAAGGGGGAAAAGATGAAGCCGGTCCAGCAGTCCTCACTCGAGACCCCCTGTCTCCGCCATACGGGATCATGACAAGGGCGCCTCATGCATGAATAGCGGCCGGGGTGGCCTCTAATTGATAACAATCATTTGCAAAGGCAACGAGCCGATCATTCCACTTATCCAGCGCTCTCGGCTCGATATAGGCCTTGGAATAAAATCGCATAGCGACAGAGCCGAAGGCACGATCGGCGTTTCTCAGCCCAATTGCCAAACTCGAAACCGGCCGGTCTTGTGCCCGCCAGTCACAGTTTTCCAACATCACACAGCCGGTTGACTTCGCGTCTGACAGCTTCTCTCGTATCCAGCGATAATTCTCAACGCCGTCAATTTGGTCAGCGACTTTTTCCAACAAACACTCTCGAACCGATTCATCGCAAGCTGACAGAAAAGCCAAACCAGATGCACTGCGGAGTAAGGGAAGCCGGTCCCCTAGTATGGAATCGCGCAGATAGAACGGACTTTGACATTCCGTACTCTCGACAACCTCCATATCGAAACCGTCGTTGACGGCGAAGTAGACGGGCCACTCTAGTTCACGACCCAGTTCGTCCAATCGAGACTTGATTTCAACATAGTCCTGATACCAAGTTTTAACTCCACAACTGAGTTTCTTCGTATTGGGTGCGGAGAAATACAATTTTTCGCCCTTTGACTGTCCCTTAAACACATACCCTGACTCAATGAGGGTCCTGACCACACGCAATACTGTCGTTCTAGGAAGTCCGGAACGTCGGCTCAGATCAGTGATGCCGCACGGCTCTTGATTGATGATCTCAAGAAGTTCAAAGGCTCGGGAAACAGATCTGATCAATCTCATGTCATAACGCCGATGTTTACAAACAGTCCGGGGTCACTTCATCAACGGAAGCAACCCCGATCCGTCAGGATGCCCCCGCCCTAGAAATTTGCATCCAATGTGACACCGAAGGTTCGTTTGGGCCCAAACGTTCCGATGTAACTTGCGAAAAATGGGTTGTTGATAACGAAGGAGTTGGAAACATACTCCTCGTCGAAAACATTCTTGCCCCAGAGGCGAATGCTCCAATTTTCGTGCGTAATGCCGGCGCTCAGATTGACCAAAGTCCGGTCAGGAATTGTCCCCACATTCAACTCCGTCAGGTATTGCTCAGACTGATACGCCACATCACCTTGCAGGTAATAACCGAGATCCGTATTGGGCAACTCGGCTTCCCAGACGGCGCCAATATTGGCTTGTGTCTTCGAGGTTCGCGCCAGCGTATTGCCGCCAATTTCGCCATCTGCAGGACAGACGGTTCCATCGCAAGACCCTGCCCTGGCAATTGAGCCAGAGATCAGGTTGTCGTCATATTCGGGAACCGTATACGAGAAGCCAAAATTGGTTGACAGATTGTCGGTGACCTGAAGCGCACCATCTATCTCCACGCCGTAGATGGTTGCATCGCCCTGGTTCAGAGTGATGGCGCCCGGTGGCAAGAAGAAAACTCCGTTCGGATCAAGGGTTCTTGCCGAACTGGCTTGGAGATTGGACCAGTCGATGTAGAAGCCCGCAACATTCAAACGCAGCCGATCCTCCCAGAACGTATTCTTTGCACCGATCTCATATGTCCAGTTCTCATCTTCATCAAAGAACTTTTCCGAGGGCACAAAGAAGCCTGTCGTATCATCCGCATTGATACCGGCGGCCTTCACACCCTTTGCGACAGAACCATAAAGCAGTGTGCTCTCGGTCACATCCCATTCCAAGGTGATTCGCGGTGTAAAGTAGCTAGAGTCGGTTTCAGAGAAACCGGAGAGGTCCGTCACCTTCTTATCTTCTTCGGTGTAACGGGCTTCAGCCGTCACACGGACTTCATCCGTGAAATCAAAACTAAGCGAACCATAGATTGCACGAACGTCTGTTTCTGTTACATCAAGCACGCCAAGGCTACGATACAAACTTGTCGGAACCGGTGTGGTATCAAGCGGGTCCAGCGTAATGTTCACAAAGGAATCGCGATCTTCCCCATCCGACACAAATCCACCTAATAGGGCTCGAACTCGTCCACCATTGTCAAATTCAACGCGCAAGTCATGGGAGTGGTAGTCAAAATCGCCGTAAGGCGTTCCGTTAAACGGAACCAATAGATCGGTACCAAACGGATCGCCATTAACCTGGTCGAAGGCAGGCGACCCGTTTGTCGCCACTTCCGAGGAAATATTGCCGTACACATAGTCAATGGAAACTGAGTCCGTGATATCCCAAGATGTTCCCAACCGAATGACTTCGGTCTCCTGCTGCAGCCCATAGGAACGGGGGTCGACAGAAATGTCGCTACCGAAAGGTGACGTTAAATCGCCACATATCAATTGATTGACGGCCTCAGGTAGAAATCCACTATCTGTGGCGCTGCAGTTCAGAGAATCACTGGCTCTCGTCCGCTGAAAACGGGCCCCGTCTTCCGATTCGTTCTCAAACTTGTGGTAGGCGAGACTAATGTCCCAGGACTCAATTGGGCGGAGCAAAACCGCCGCCATATAGTAGTCCTTTTCATATCCACCCAAATTTCCGTCCGTACCTGGACTAATTCCCGCATTGGCGTTGGGGTGATTGTTTTCCCAGGAGCCGTCAAATTCGGACCGTGTTCCCGCCACCCGCAGAAACAATTTGTCTTCCACGATTGGAATGTTTACGGAACCGCCCACATCCAGACGGTCGTCAGACCCATAAGTCAACGTGACATCTGCGCCAAATTCCTCAGTCGGCTGCTGAGTGACATAATTGATCGCACCCATGAAAGCATTTTGACCGTAAAGTGCGCTTTGCGGGCCTTTAACAACTTCGATCCGGTCCATATTGACGACACCCACGTCAATTGCATAAGCGCGCGGAATGTAGATCCCGTCAAAGAAAGTGGAGACATTTTGCTCCAGTATCGTGATGTCTTGTTGAGTCGCACCCCGGATCACTGGAACGCCAAATCCGCCGTTGCTAAAGTCTTCAAAGGTCAAGCCAGGCGTAAGCGCAGCAATATCTTCCAACTGCGTGATGCTGCGTTGCTTTAAACTATCCGCACCGAAGGCCGTAATCGCAAGAGGCACATCCTGCAAGTTTTCCGCCCTCTTCCGTGCCGTGACCACCAATTCGTCTAAACCGTAAGCCACGGGCGCGTGTGCCGTCAGCGCCATAACAGATGCCAGAACGCCTAGTGACGCCTTAGATTTGAATTGCTTTTTCATAAACAGGTCCCCCCGGATTCTCGTTAATGACCATTCTCATTTCTTCACGCCCGGCTTTCTTCCGCGATCAAACTGGGAGTGCTTCGGGAAGTGTACGACTTGAGATCAGCGGAGGGGTTTCGAATGAAAAATATTCGCTCTACGAATAATTCGAGGCATGAACATTAATCCGATCTCAGAAAATGCATTATAAAGTGAGGCAACTGGCTAATCGAAACTGCCAAGAACAGGTACGACATCGGCAGAAAATTTCGATTGTTTGGTTTTTTGTCGACGTGATGAGTAGCCTGCAGACGAAAAAGGGGATCGAGATGACCATATCAAGGCGTTCGACCATCGCAGGCGCTCTGACCGCTGCAGGAATCTCTTCAAAACCATCACTCGCAACAGACCTCGAAGGAAATAAAAGTTCCTCACCGAGCCCACTAGTGATGGGCCCTTCCGTTCAAGGTCCTCGCTTCAACTTTGAGCAAGCCATTCGTGTGATGGATGAACTCGGCATTGACGGATTGGTTCTCGGCAACGGTATAAACGTTTATCATCTCACCGGACACTGGCCGTTGACCTCTCGGATGGGTTTTCCGCTGAGTACGATTGCCGTTCTTGCGCGCGGGACGAATGGTCAACCTGCCCTCATCCTTCCATCATTTTCCTACTACTTTCAGCTTGCCGATCACCACGATCCAGCGACCTACCCAGTCTATATCTACACCGCGCCCTTAGAATCCGAGGAGCAAGGTCAGGCCGAACTTGGAGCTCCCGTAACGTTCTTTCATAACCGGGGCAGCATGCCCATGGATACCGTTGAAAAGCGCCGGTTTTCGCTTACGAAGAGCGCCGCCCAAAATATTCCAAGCAGCGCAAATGCCGCTGCAGCCCTCAAGCGGGCACTCAAAGATTACGGATTGTTAAAAGGTGTATTGGCGACCGACATTCAAGAACTAAAGAATGTCGTAGAGACTGTCGCACCCGAGACGAAGATTCAAAGCGCCGGCACCGCCCTTAGCCGCATTCGCCCAGTAAAATCAGCCGCTGAGATTGCCCTCATGCGTTACGCGGCGCGCGCCAATGCAGAAGCTGCACTCGCCGCCGTGAAACAGGTTGTGCCCGGTATGACCTATCGGGAGCTAAGAGCGCTCTACAATGCCGAAGCGGCGCAGCGCGGAAACATCGGGACGTTCATGGTCGTCGATCGTATTTCATCGGATCTCTATGACCAGGAAATTGTTGATGGTCAGGCATTCTTGATTGATGCCGTAAGTTCCTATCAAGGCTATCACGGTGACTATGGCCGAACGGTGTTTGTTGGCGAACCACCGGCGTCAGTGCGAAGAGCAACGACGATTATGGGGATCGCTTGGGACGAAGTACGCGAGTCACTTCGTCCGGGCATGAAATTTTCCGAGATTCGCGAGAAGGGCCAATCGACGATGAAAAAACTGGGGTTCGACTATGTCGTCCCGTTCAATCCCCATAGTGTTGGCCTATTTCACACTGATCATCTTTCCAATGACCCCGATCAAGCGTTTATGCCAGACGTTGTTCTCGAGAAAGATATGATCATAAGCGTGGATTGCCCCTTGCTAGAAATGGGAGTGGGGGGATCCGCTCATCTGGAAGATCTGGTTCTGATTACAGAACAGGGCGGCGAATTACTGAATGATAGCGGCGACCAAACAATTATCGTCTAGCATCTTTGACAGTAAATACGCTTTGCCACCGTTAAGCATGTAAGGAAACTTTGAGTCGATCAATCGCTCCGGAGCAGGCGATAAATCTATGGCTGTTTCGAGTTGTAAATCTCGCTTATCTCTTTTTGAGTCGCGATCATGTGGTTGAGATACTTGTCAACAGCCTCATCTGGTCGCATGGCTGACGAAAAAAAGGAAACCGTCATGGCAGCGCAATATTCGCCTTCTCGGTAAAGAGGTACAGATATGCTTGATGTTTTTCCTGGATCAACTGTATGTTGATTGCGTGAAAGGGCCGCATAACCAACCGTCCGAATCTGTGTAATCATTTCACTCAGCGCCTTTTTGTCCAAAAGCGCTGCGTCTATCTCATTCTCGTGCTTTATATGCATGCTGTTCAGAATAAGTTCGCGTTCTTCTTCTTCGCAAAATGCAAGATGCACTTTTCCAGAAGCGGTGGACCAGATCGGCATAGCAAACCCGGGGAAATAATTGGAAAATGTCAGCGTTGTCAGCGAGTGCGTTGAGTCCCTAATGACCATCGACTCACCGACGCGCGACGAAATGGCCACGGGCCAACCGATCATGTTTGTCAGATTGACAATAGGCAGCCGTGCTCTCGCAGCAAATTCATTCTCGCGCTGGTAGCCGTAACTCAAAGATTGCGCCAGAGCCGTCGGCCGATATGCCTTACGTTGGGGTTCCATTTCCACAACGCCCTCATAAACCAAGGATTGCACAATACGGATCACCGTCGGATAGGGTAAACTGCAGACCTTTGAGATTTCGGTCAGAGTTAATGACTTGCCGCGATTCAGGGCCTTCAGAACCTCAAGCGTTCGCGAGATCACGCGAATTGGGACGCCCTTTTCCATACCTCCACCTACACAAACAAAATTCTATCCGACAGCCAATCATGACACTATCCGATGGTCGGAGTTTTTGGAACAATCCTCCAAAGAAAAACTCGATTGCTCATATTGAAAATTAGAGCTTTAGACATTTTTCAAACTGAACCAAGATAGACCTCCAAAAATCAGAGAACTCAGCTCTGCCAGTTAGGCAATTTTCAGGATCTGTGAAGCGTGTTTGATTTTTATCTTTTACAACCAAACGAGAATTGCGTTTCTAGACATCTTTTTACGACTCGAGGCAAAGACAACCTAACAGGGCATCTACCGGCATTGGAGAGATTTTCGTGAATCCTGTTGTCATCTCAGGTGCCGGTCCGGTGGGTTGTACGGTTGCATTGCATCTGGCCCAAAACAATATACCTGTCATATTGCTTGAAGAGCAGCCGGAACTTCCTGAGGATCTGCGCGCTTCGACATTTCACCCTCCAACTCTCGATCAATTGAATGATCTAGGCATTGTCGACCGGATGATTGATATGGGGCTGAAGGTACCCACTTATCAATACCGTGATCGCAACACGGGCGAAATCGCACAGTTTCATTTATCGCGTTTGGAAGGAGAGACAAGCTTTCCCTATAGATTGCAATGCGAGCAATTCAAAATGACGGGCATATCAGTCGACAAGCTCACCTCTTCTGCAAACGTAGAAATTCGATTTGGCTGCAAAGTCGTTGGCTATGAAGATCGGAGCGATGGAGTCGACGTCTTGTGTTTTTCAGAATCAGGGGAATTTCGCATAAGAGCCTCCTACCTCGTCGGGGCAGATGGAGCCGATAGCTCCGTGCGCAAGGCGGCAGGCGTTATGTATGAGGGCATGACTTACCCTGAGCAATTCTTAGTCACCAGCACACGATTCCCTTTTGAAGAGTCCTTCGAGGATCTTTCATGGGTGAATTATATTTCAGACCCTGACGAGTGGTGTGTCCTTTTGAAGACGGTGGATCTCTGGCGTGTGCTTGTGCCGACCACAGCTCTCAATGGACAGTCAGAGTCCATTCCGGACAGCTTTGTAAGGCAACGGCTTCAACGCCTCGTGCCACACATCGCGGAAATTCCAATCGAGCATACTTCGTTATACCGGGTGCATCAGAGAGTGGCAGAGAAATACCGCGTGCGCCGACGTGTTCTCTTGGCGGGAGATGCCGCACACATCAACAACCCGCTCGGCGGCATGGGGATGAATGGCGGCATTCATGATGCAATAAATCTGTCAGAAAAGATCGTAAGCATTGAATGCCATGGAGCGGATCTTGACGATTGTCTGTCGCTTTATGAGCGCCAACGACGCACAATTTGCATTGACTTTGTTCAAAAGCATACGAAGAAAAACAAGAGTTTAATGGAAGCCACCGATGCAGAGGTACAGTTGCGCAGGCAAGCCGATTTTATGAAAGCGGCTGCGGATCCGGATTTAGAGAAGCAATTTCTCATGAACGCTTCGATGATCAATTGCTTGAGAGAATCGTATCAGATTCAGTGACGCTATTTTCAGTCGAGGACAGAATGGTCGACAGTTTGGGGTACAGGCTTAAATTCGGAGTCGTCGCACCGTCGACAAATACCAGTGTAGAGCCTGAATACGCCCAGCTTCAGCCTGAAGGTGTGACAAACCACTTTTCCAGGATCACAATACCCGATGATCCGGTGATTGACGACGACAGCTTTCAAAATCTCGTTGAAGTCATCCGGGAGAATACAATGCAAGCCATTGACTCTGTGATGACCTGTTCTCCCGGTCATGTCGTCATGGGCATGTCAGCGGAAACATTCTGGGATGGCGCAGAGCGCGCAGATACACTCCATCAGGCGTTTCAGGAACGCGCGGGCGTCGGCGTTACAATGGGCAGTCATGCCTGCCAAGCAGCGCTTGCCGCATACGGATCGGAGAAAGAAATCAAGCGCATAAGCGTGTTGACGCCCTACATGCCTGTCGGCGATCGCATGGTCGCGGGGTTTTTTCAAGACATCGGATATGAGGTGACGCGTGTCATCGGATTGAAATCCGCCAGCCCCATGCTGATCGCCCATGAACCGGCGACGAAATTGCGAGACACCATGTTGGAACTCAACAAAGATGAACCGGACGCGATCATCCAATGTGGAACCAATCTTGCGTGCATGCGGGTCGCAGCAGAAGCCGAACGTTGGCTGGATAAACCGGTCATCGCCATCAATACAGCGACCTATTGGCATGCTTTGAGACAGAGTAATATCGACGACAAGGTGTTTGGCCTGGGCCGACTGATGTCCGAATGGTAATGACCGGCCGGTCGAGGAGTTATCCGTCATGCTTGAATATCCATATGTTCCTATCAACAAGAGGCAACCGCTCCGATTTCCTAACGGCAAAAGGGTCGCGCTCATCCTGACAATCAACCTGGAAACCTGGGATTTGGTGAAGAGTTATAAGGAGCCCTACTATGCGGGAGGGCCGGCTATTCTGCCCGATCTGCTTCCCGGTGACGTTCCTGATTTCCCGAACTACAGCTGGCGTGAATACGGTCAGCGCGTCGGCCTTTGGCGCATGTTTGAGACGATCGATCAATACGAAGTTAAACCATCTTGCACAGTCAACGCGGTCACCTGCGAACGGCGGTTTGAGATGGTCGATGCCGCACTTTCGCGCGATTGCGAGATCATCGCCCATAATTTTGAACAAGGCGAGTTGCTCACAAAATTTGCACATGACAAAGATGCCGAACGCAAAGTCATCGCGCAAACGCTTTCGATATTTGAGCAATATATCGGAAGGAAATCAAAAGGGTGGCTGTCTTCGTCATTGCGAGGCACGACCAACACAGCAGAATTGCTCGTGGATTTGGGGTGCGAGTTCTATTGCGACCTCATGAATGACGACCAACCCTATCTCATCACGACAAATCAGGGGACCATCGTGTCGGTTCCCTACTCCAATGAGATCAACGACTTCACGTTGGTGGTGCGTCGCGGCCACACAGCCGACGATGTCGCGGCCATCCTAAAGGAAGAATTATCGGTCCTTTACGAAGAAGGCGGCGAAACAGGACGGATCATGAATGTCGGCCTGCACCCCCACGTGTCAGGCAGAGCATACCGCCAAAGGACCTTGCACCAGTTTCTCCAGTTTGCGCGGTCGCTTGAAGACGTTTGGTGGACAACTCGGGAGGAGTTGGCAGCGTGGTATCGCACGGTCGCCGATCAACACATACCGAGGTCATAAATGAGTGAGCAGAGACTTTCGTTTATGACTGGAGGAAAGCACTCTTGCAAGATCGCATTGGGCTTTTCCATTCGCCCATATGGGATTCGCAACAATTGAAAGACAATGCCGTGGATTTTGAAGTGAAAGCCGCACCAAAACATCCGAATACGCTCTCGTTCCTGTCTGATGTGCACAAGAAAAACCTCATTGGCAATCAGTGGATACCGGCAAAATCCGGACAAGAAATTGAGTCCATTGATCCCGCAACGGGGGAAAGGATCGCCTTCATTCCCGAAAGCGGTACAATCGATGTTGATGATGCTGTTAACGCTGCCCAACGCGCGTTCCATAGTCCGGAATGGAGAGCGCTGACACCGAGCGAAAGAGGGCGCCTGCTTTGGCGGCTCGCCGAGCTCATCGAGACAAATATTGAGTCACTGGCAGAGCTGGAAACACTTGATCAGGGAAAGCCAGTGAACGTCGCGCGTTGGGCAGAAATTCCCGGCGCTGTTGAACAATTCCGCTTTTTTGCAGGCGAGGCCAGCAAGATTGAGGGCTCAACAATTCCCTCATCAATCAACTATCAGCCGAAAGACAAAACAGTTTTTGCGTATACGCGAAAAGAACCGATTGGCGTCGTAGGTGCCATTGTTCCTTGGAACTCGCCGATTGTTCTCACAGCAATGAAGCTAGCGCCGGCACTCGCCGCAGGATGTACGCTCGTCTTGAAACCTGCAGAAGATACATCCTTGACGGCCCTTCGGCTTGGAGAGCTGATTATCGAAGCCGGCTTTCCTAAAGGTGTCGTCAATATCGTAACCGGTTTTGGTGAAGCGGCAGGTCATGCTCTTGCCTCGCACCCCGGCGTCAACAAAGTCGCTTTTACAGGCTCAACTGAAACAGGACGCAAAATTTTGGACGCCGCAAAAGAGAACCTAAAAAAGGTTTCTTTGGAACTTGGCGGCAAATCTCCCGTCATCGTTTTCAAAGATGCTGAATTGGATGCCGCCATTCAAGGGGCGGCGAATGCCATATTCTTCAATGGCGGGCAAGTTTGCGTTGCAGGCTCTAGACTATATGTGGAACGCGGCATTTTCGAAGCGGTCACACGTGGAATTTGCAAGATTGCCGAGGGGCTGAAATTGGGGCACGGACTGCATCCGGAAACATCAATGGGCCCACTGGTCAACGCAGATCATGCAAACAAGGTCCGAAGCTTCATCAAACGGGCCGAGCAGCAAGGCGCAAAGATTCTGACCGGCGGGAACGGCAAGGGCAGCTTTGTGGAGCCGACAGTCCTGACGGATGTCACGCCAGAGATGGAAATTGTCTGCGAGGAGGTTTTCGGTCCGGTGCTCGTCTGCATACCATTCGACAGCATGGAGGACGTTCTGTCGCAGGCAAATGAGTCCCGATACGGGCTGGCCGCCAGCGTTTGGACCGAAAATCTATCGAAAGCGCACCGGGTCGCCGAAGCACTCGAAGCCGGAACGGTATGGATCAATAGCCACGCGGTCTATGACGCGAGCTTGCCCATCGGTGGCATGAAGCAATCGGGCTGGGGGCGTGATAGCGGACGACAAGCGATCGACAATTATATTGAAGAAAAAACTGTCTGCGCCTTTGTTTAGGGCTTGGCCAGGGATGAAAATTATTTCGCCGAAGAATTGAACGATCCGGTGCAGGCAAACTCTTTCCAACTAGATCCCGTTGCCGCTCGCCAGAACCAGAACGGCAAACAGGCCAAACAACAATCCTGTGTAGGTGATGCTTTCAAAGACGAGCACGCCCACTGCGCTGGGAAATTTCTCATGTGAGTCTTGCTCAACACCGGTCGGCCGGCGCGGCTGATGATCCAGGCGCCAGCGCACGGCACGGTGCATCCAAAACGGCGCCAGGGGTCCGAGCAGCAAAAAGAACAAAGTCAATCGGATCGCACGAATCCGGCCGATACCAAATGCCCTCAAAGTTCCGCGTAAAGAATAGCCGTGGATCCCGAAACACAAAAGATTCCATGCAACAAAGAAGCCGAGCCAAACGAGGATAAGATCCGCCAGCCAGCCTAAAGGCGCCACATCAAGGGCGAACCAAATGGGCGTGAAAACAACATCTCGAGCGGATTGAAAGGCATCGATAGACGGTTGGAAACCATCGGACCAAGTGGCAAGCCGCTCGGTCAGACTCGCCAAACCCACCATGTTGAAGAGCACGGTTAACGCCAACCAAATTTTCATACACACCCAACTGTGATGCCGATCAATGCATCACGGACCCACTCGAAACGCCCCATCTATCTGAAGCTTAGCGGTGTAGCCTCCATCGGGCAAGCCATCTTTATACGGACAAGGCGCACCTCGCCATATCCTGCACGGGAATGTCAATTGCAATGATAGACCGCAAGAGTCGGACGCTTGACGGCAAGATGGCGGCCGATGGAGCACACAAAGGCCGTCGCAGGCTGACCACTTTAGTGGAAGAGGCTGCCTTATTCTTTGTCACAGAAAGCAAAGCCTACGCGTCCTGGTAAATTTGAAATACACCTCCAGATTGTTAATTGTTGAATTGCAAGCTATAAAACGATCTGGGCTATATAGAGATGGGAAAGATACATGGGAGTTTTGATAATATCGATCGCTGTCATCCTGGTGGGTGCCTACATTTGGTACGCAAGCATTGTGACCAAGAAGAATAAAGCAAAGGAATCGCTTTCCAGCATCGACGTGCAGCTCAGGAAGCGCAGCAATCTGATCCCGAACATCTTAAAGATTGCCAAGAAATTTATGGAGCATGAAAAGGCGCTCCTGACGGAAGTGACAGAGCTGAGGGCAAAAGTTGACGCCGATTATGATGCGGACGATGTGGCCGCTGTTCAGGAACACTTAGAAGCGGCAGGCAGCTTGGGTGGTGCCATGGGCAAGATCATGGTTGCCGTCGAGGACTATCCGGAACTCAAATCTGATCAGACAATGTTGCAGGCCCAACGCACCTATAATGAAGTGGAAGAACAGATTGCTGCGGCCAGACGGTTCTACAATGCCTCGGTCACATCGCTGAACAACTCAATTGAGATTTTCCCCGGCAATTTACTGGCAGGTTACGCCGGCGTGAGAGGCCCCATGCCTTTCTACGAAGCGGACGAAGCGTCTCGAGCACCGGTCGATGCGGGCAAATATCTCTGAGATCAGCGAGATGGGGCTTTTCTCTGACATCAATGGCTTTTCGTTCAGCGGATTCGGCTCTTTGCTGAGCGGCAAGTACCGCAAAAACACAGTCGCACAGGCGGTTTTCATCGAAGAGCATCCTTATGAAAAGGGATTTGCCGTCCATTATATGCAGCACGTTAAACCGCATGTGACGGAGTTTGAAGAATCGCGCCGGGCCGCTTTGGATAAGGCAAGTTCGCGGGCGAAGATATCTTTACCCCTTATTGCCCTGGCCATCGTAGGAACGGTTTTTCTGGTCGGCGCCACGGGAGAGGTCGATTTTTGGATTTTAGGTCTCGCAGCCTTCCTAGCCTTGGTTGGCTGGGTTTTCATGCCGTTGGCAAGATATAGCTCGTCAGTAAAATACCGCATCTTCCCTAATATCGTTTCGTTTGTTGAGGGTTTTCAGTTCTCGCCCAGCTGCGCCAATCGAGCCCACACCTTAAAAAGATCAGACATTATTCCTAACTATGACCTTGAGCATAGTGAGGATCGGGTTCAGGGAACATACAAGGGTGTTGAGATTGATCTGTCGGAAACAAGATTACAGAGGAAACGACGCTCGCACAATCGCAGCGACTATGTAGATGTTTTTAAGGGCGTTCTGATAACCCTTAGCTCCAACAAAAAATTTGCAGGCAAGACTGTAGTGCGCAAAGATGGAGGCACCGTAGGCAATTGGTTTAAAAGCAAGACAACAAGTCTGGAGCGCGTTGCACTTGAAGACCCGCGTTTTGAACGAATGTTCGAAGTTTATAGTGACGACCAGGTTGAAGCACGGTATTTGCTCACCACATCGTTTATGGATCGTTTGTTACGCTTAGGCCGATCCTTCGGCGGCAAACATGTGGAATGCAGTTTTTTTGACGACAAATTGTTGATGAAGATTGCGGTCAAACGCAATTTGTTTGAAGCTGGTTCTGTCTTCGAACCCGAGGACTTTGTCGATGACGCAAAGCAGTTTCTGGAAGACGTCAATCTGATCTTTGCCATCATTGAGACGCTCAAACTCGACCAAGATATTGGGATGTAGCTGTTTCGCAACACGCCAGCGTCACCACGACTCGACCATGACATAAGATTCGCGCGATAAACCAAGATTTCAGAGACCGCGCCTTTGAAACAAACAACTTGTCGTAAAAAATGAAATGGTGCCCTCTCCCGGACTCGAACCGGGACGATGTACTACATCTCGGGATTTTAAGTCCCGTGCGTCTACCAATTCCGCCAAGAGGGCTGAGACATCGAACGACGCTGCTTTTACTCAGCTTTCCGCCAAAAAGCCAGGGCAAATCACTACCGGTATGAACGGCAAACGGCCGGCCGTAGACTAGATCTCATCTCTTTCCGGCTCTTGGCCAAGGGCGCGGAACATGGCCTCGACCTCCGCGACGGCCAAGTCCAATTGAGCGACATCGGTCCCGCGGATCACCACGCTGAGACCAAAGCCTTTGTTGCGGTAGTAAGGATAAGAGCCGAGCATGAGACCCGGAAACTTGTCTTGGATGGCGCGAAGCGGCGCTGCGATCTGACCTTCAGTGGCGCGGCTACTGACCGAGCGGCTAAGCAACACCGCCCCGCCGTCGAGCCGTGCCAATACGCTCTGCAACATTGCGCGCGCAATAGACGGCACGCCGGCCATGACAAAGACGTTGTCCATTTGAAAGCCGGGCGCCACACTGACCGGGTTGTCAATCAACTCAGCGCCGCGCGGCATTTTGGCCATACGCTGCCGGCCTTCGTTAAAGTCTTGGTCTTTGTAATAGTCTTCGAGAAGCGCTTTGGCTTGGGGCTGGAATTCGTACGGCACGTCAAAGGCCGCCGCGATGGCCTCGGATGTGATGTCATCATGGGTCGGACCGATGCCACCGGTGGTGAGCACATAGGTATAAGACGCGCGGCAGTGATTGACCGCATCAACAATGGCATCCCGGTCATCGGCAATGATGCGCGCTTCTTTTACGGCAATGCCCATTTTCCCCAACTCGGTGGCCATATGACTGACATGAACGTCTTGGGTGCGGCCGGACAAGACCTCATCGCCGATCACCAGAATGGCGGCGGTGACGGCATTTTCAGGTTTTTGAACTGGGTCTTCGGACATTCCGTGTTCTATAGCATCGCTTGGCCGCAACCCAAATGCTGTATTCCCGGTTGAATGTTTGCGTTCAATCGCCGAGATGCCTAAAGTCCGGCCCATGAAATTGCCTGCCCCGTTGATTCCCGGAAAATTAGTCGAACGCTACAAACGCTTCATGGCGGATGTGGAGTTGGAAGATGGCGAGATCGTCACCGCCCATTGTGCCAATCCGGGCGCCATGACCGGATTAAAGGAGCCCGGCATTCAAGTATGGCTCTCGGAAAGCGACAACCCGAAGCGAAAGCTGCAATATTCCTGGGAGCTTGCGCGGGTGGAAGGCGGCCTTGTCGGCATCAACACCTCCCACCCCAACAAGATCGTCGCCGAAGCCATCGAAAAAGGCCTGATCTCCGAACTTGGCGGGTATGACAAGATGCAAAGAGAGGTCAAATATGGCCAGAACAGCCGGATCGATATTCTGCTCAGCCGGGGTGAGGAAAGCTGTTACGTGGAAGTTAAAAACGTTCATCTGCGGCGCAGCGGCACTCTGGCAGAATTCCCGGATTCGGTGACGGCACGTGGCGCCAAACATCTCGACGAATTGGCCCAAATGGTGGCGGACGGAGACCGGGCCGTCATGCTCTATCTGGTACAACGCCAGGATTGCGATCGTTTCGCCATCGCCGGAGATATTGATCCGGCCTACAAAGAGGCTTATTTGGAAGCCATAGAGGCCGGGGTTGAAGCCTATTGTTACGGCTGCTGGCTGACCACGGAGGACATCTCCGTATCGAACCGGATCCCGTTCGCCCTGGATTAGAACCATATTTTAATGCTTGCGGGCCCATGCTAGAGCTTAAGGCCAAGGAGCGTTCACATGAATTATGTCCCAGCCTCGGAAGGGGCGCTTTACAATACCGGCCAGATCAAACTTCACTCTCCGGAAGATTTTGAAGGCATGCGCAAGGCTGGCCGATTGGCCGCCGCCTGCCTTGATATGTTGGTGCCGCATGTGAAACCGGGCGTGACCACAAACACGCTTGATCAGCTCAGCTATGATTATGTGATGGATCACGGTGCTTTGCCGGCTTGTCTGAATTACCGCGGCTACACCAAAACCATTTGCACCTCGATCAATCACGTGGTCTGCCACGGCATCCCCAGCGACAAAGCGCTGAAAGACGGTGACATCGTCAATATCGACGTAACCGTTGTGGTGGACGGCTGGCATGGAGATACCAGCCGGATGTTCTGTATTGGGGACGTGCGCCGGCGGGCGGAAATGTTGGTCGATATCACCTACGAATCCATGATGCGCGGCATTGCCGAAGTCAAACCCGGTGCGACCACAGGCGATATCGGTGCCGCCATTCAGGAATTTGCCGAAGGCGAACGGTGTTCGGTGGTCACGGATTTTTGTGGCCACGGATTGGGCCGTGTGTTCCACGACATGCCCAACATTGTCCATTACGGCCGGCGCGGCCACGGTCATGTGCTGAAAGAAGGCATGTTTTTCACCATCGAGCCTATGATCAATTTGGGGCGCCCAGCGGTAAAAGTTTTGAATGACGGTTGGACCGCCGTCACAAAAGACAAATCTCTGTCGGCCCAATTCGAACACTCCGTCGGTGTGACCGCAGACGGCGTGGAGATATTTACCAAATCCCCGGCCGGTTTGGATAAGCCCCCTTACGCAGTCTGAGGCAAAAGATGGGAGATGAGCCGCATCATCTCGGCCATCGACAACGCCTGCGCGCGCGTTTTCTCAAAGGTGGCGACGACGCCGTCGCCGACTACGAATTGCTGGAGCTGGTTTTGTTTCGCGCCATACCGCGCCGCGACGTCAAACCTTTGGCCAAGCAATTGCTGAAAGAGTTCGGCACCTTTTCCGGTGTGATGACCGCCCCACCCCATCGCCTGAAAGAAATTGACGGGATCGGCGATAGCGTTGTTGCGGAGTTCAAGATCGTCAATGCCGCAGCGCTGAAATTGGCGCAAGGGCAGATCATGGACCGGCCCGCTTTGTCGTCGTGGTCGGCTCTGTTGGATTATTGCCAAGCCAGCATGGCTTACAACACAACGGAGCAATTCCGTATTCTGTTTCTTGACCGTAAAAATATTCTGATTGCGGATGAAATTCAGCAAGAGGGAACCGTCGATCATACGCCGGTCTATCCACGTGAAGTAGTCAAACGGGCCTTGGAACTGGGCGCGTCCGCCCTCATTCTGGTGCACAACCACCCAAGCGGAGACCCGACCCCCTCCCAGGCCGATATCGACATGACCCAGCAAATCATCGCAGCAGCCCGGCCGCTTAAGATCGACATTCACGATCATCTCATCATCGGCCGGGGCGAACATGTCAGCTTTCGCTCAACAGGCCTTATCTAAACCTACTGATTTTATTGAATAAATTGGAAAGAAACCGGTTTGTGACGGCGGTCACATTCCGCCGGCCCGGGTCTGGCTATGGTCTCAATCAACGGGACACAGACAGACACGAGGACAAGACAATGTTGGCAAATGCTTTTTCACTCTTCATCTCCATCAGCATCATGACGGGATCAGCCAGCCTCTACATTTTCTTCTAAGAGAACGGCTCACAAACAAGTTTCAAGGCTGAAGAGAGTCAGTCAAGACGGCTTCCGGTTCCCCCCACCGGAGGCTGTCGCCGATTCTAATAAAAGGAATATTGAAGATTTAGTCGTCGATGTCGTGGTCAACCACTGAGCCGTCCGCCAATGCGACTTCGATCTCGTGCTCCACTTCACCGTCCCGAATACGGATTTGATAGGTGTGTCCGAAATGACGCTTGCGCAAATCCGCATCCACCACCACGCCGCCACCGACATCTTTGTGCACCAGCTTAATGGCCTCGACCAATGTCAGACTTGCGTCTTTCATAGCCTCCAGACGCGCTTCCCATCGCCCACGCAAACGCACGGCAAGTCCCGTTTCTTGATCCATCCCAATGACAACGCCGTTGGACGGGTTGACGAAAACCTCCGCCTTGCCCTGATCACTGACAAGTTCGATCTGATAAAAATATTTGCCCTGATGTTCTTCAAGTTCGGCTTCGACCACATATCCGTCATGAAGACCAAGCGCCACTTCCATGGCCTCGGGAAGCGTCATGGTGGCATTGGCCAAAACGCGAGTCATATGCGCATCACCAGCCTGGGCCGGCTGTCCGGCATGAACGGCCGCAAACAGACCTAAGGACACGCCGAACAAACTCAGCTTGCCCATCAAACCGGACCCAAAACATGCGTTAAATCTGTACACGGACTTTCTTGACCTCCTCAGCCAATCGGCGCCCAGTCCCAAATCCATACCAACTATGGCAAATCCCTGTGGTGGAAATATGGCCGGAATCTTTGCTTTCTTCCGCCAAAACCACAGCATTGCCGGGCTTTCTTGTCTTTACATAGAGTGTAGAGGAGACAAACTTAAGTCCGGCTTAATCTTCACCATCAGTGGGAGAACTCTGCGGAAAAGCGACGCTCGCCACCAATCCTTGGCCAGCGGGATTTTCCGACAAACGGATCTCTGCATGGTGCAGTTCGGCAATACGCTGGACGATGGAAAGTCCCAGACCGGCGCCTGAGCTTTTCGATCCGGCCATACGGTAAAAACGATCAAAGATCTTTGGCCGCTCTTCTGCGGGAATTCCGGGTCCATTGTCGACCACCGACAAGAAAACGTGACCGCCTGCGTTTCGAATCGCGGCCGTCACCTCACCACCCTCAGGCGTATAGCGAATGGCATTGTCCAATAGGTTGCGTGCAAGAATGGACAAAGCATCTGGATCGCCCAGAATCAACCCGGACTCCGGGGCGTCCATCCCGATATCGATTTTCTTGTCCAACGCCGATTGAGACGCATTCGCGACTTCCTCTTCAACGATTCGCCGCAAATCCAATTCGTGATGCATGCTGGACGCCGTCTCGGGATCGAGACGAGCCATGGTCAGCAATTGCGAGACCAGGCGGGTCGCGCGATCGACGCTTTGCGAGATTTGCGTCAGGGCTTTCTTGCGTTCCGCATCGTCTTCAGATCTGAGCGCTACCTGACTTTGCACCTCAATCGCCGCCAAAGGCGTGCGCAATTCATGGCTCGCATTCGAGGTAAAGCGGCGTTCGCCTTCAATGGCATCTTCCAGCCGATGCAGCAGGCTGTTGAGAGAGGTGACGATGCCCTTCACTTCGATAGGCACGCTTTCATCATCAATCGGCGACATTTGGGTGGGCGACCGGGCGATGATTTGAGATTCCAAATCCCTGAGAGGCCGAAGCCCACGCCTAACGCCAAAGAAAATCGCTAAGCCCACAAAGGGCAAAGCCAATAGAATCGGCCAGGTGGTGCTGATGGCGACAATGGCGGCAGCACGGCCGCTGAAGTCATCGGCCACGCCGACAATCACATCCAGGCCATCAATATCGTCCACGCGATAATAAAAGCGCCAGTTTGATCCATTCATGGTGCCGTCGCGAAAACCGGGCCTTTGAAAGGACATGCGCGTTGCCGGCGCATTGTCCGACTTATTGAGCAGAGTGTCCCCATCCCAAATTTGATAGGCGAGAGAGTCAAACCGGCGATAGACATTGCGAACACTTTCCAACGCCACGCTCAATTCTGTACCGGTTTTGATCGATTCGGCGGTCCGTTCCCAAATGATGTTGGCGCCGGATTCCAATTGCTCATCAAGGCTGCCTTCAATTGTGCTGCGCACATTGTAAACCGTAAAAGACGTCGCCAAGACCCAGACGATAAAGAACGCGCCCAGCAAAATAAGAATCATTTGGCGGCCAATGGACATGAGCTAGTCCTTATCAATCACATAGCCGACACCGCGAATGGTGCGGATCAGATCTTTGCCGAGCTTCTTGCGCAAATGATGGACATAGACCTCGACCGCATTGCTTTCGAGCTCACTTTCCCAATCATACATGCCCTCTTCCAAACGGCTTTTGGACATGACACGGCCCTTGTTTTCCAAAAGCTGCAGCAAGACAGCAAATTCTTTGGCGGAGAGTTCGACACTTTCCCCGGCAAGTTCAACAGTACGTCCGGCCACATCCATTTCTAATGCGCCCGCGCTGAGCTTCGGTGCGGCGCGGCCATGGGCCCGGCGCAAGATCGATCGAATACGCGCGCACAATTCGTCGATATTGAAAGGCTTGACCATGTAATCGTCGGCACCTTTATCGAGCCCCGCCACCCGGTCCTTTGACGTATCGCGCGCCGTTAGGATCAAGACGGGCACATCGCTGCCCCGATTGCGCAATTGCTCCAAGACCTCCAAACCGGATTGGCCCGGCAATCCGAGGTCGAGAACCACAATGTCATAGGGCTCGGTGCGCAACGCGAGATCGCCCTCCTCACCGTCTTGGGCCCAATCCACCGCATAGCCCTCCTGCTTGAGGGCTGTGCGTAATCCGTCGCCCAATTGGGCATCATCTTCTACCAAAAGGACTCTCATAAATTCCGTCCAATATGTCTGAGTTTGAGCCGGCTCCGACTCACCGGGCATCAGGATAGCAGAACTGGGCACCTGAGATTAAGCCGCTCTTAAAACCGGCTGAGACCCTGGACTGGGGCCGGGTCTCTGCTATAAGGCCCCCAACATCCTTATCCCTTTGTTCCAGGAGCCGCCGCGCCCATGATACCCCGCTATTCTCGCCCCCAAATGACCGAAATTTGGGATCCGCAAACGAAGTTTCAGATCTGGTTCGAGATTGAAGCCCATGCCTGCGATGCACAAGCGGAATTGGGGGTCATTCCCAAAGAGGCGGCAAAAGCGGTTTGGGAAAAGGGGCAATTCGACATTGCCCGGATCGACGAAATTGAGAAAGTCACCAAACATGACGTTCTCGCCTTCACCACCAATCTCGCCGAATATGTCGGCGAGGACGCCCGCTTCGTCCATCAAGGCATGACCTCTTCCGATGTGCTCGACACCTGCTTCAATGTGCAATTGGTTCGGGCAACGGACATCTTAATTGACGATATGGAAGGGCTGCTCGCGGCGCTCAAAACCCGCGCCCAAGAGCACAAGATGACTCTTTGCATCGGCCGCAGCCACGGCATTCACGCCGAACCGGTGACCTTTGGGCTGAAGCTGGCGCAAGCTTACGCGGAATTCGACCGGAATTTGGCACGTTTGAAAATTGCGCGAGAGGAAATTGCCACCTGCGCCATTTCAGGTGCCGTCGGCACCTTCGCCAATATCGATCCGTTTGTGGAAGAGCATGTGGCCAAAGCTTTGGGCCTGACACCGGAACCGGTCTCCACCCAAGTGATCCCGCGAGACCGTCACGCCATGTATTTCTCGGTGCTGGCCGTGATCGCAAGTTCCGTCGAACGATTGGCCGTGGAGATCCGCCACCTCCAACGTACCGAAGTGATGGAGGCCGAAGAGTTCTTTTCCAAAGGACAAAAAGGCTCGTCCGCCATGCCGCACAAACGCAATCCGGTGCTGACGGAGAATCTGACCGGCCTTGCCCGTCTTGTACGCTCCATGGCCTTGCCCGCCATGGAAAATGTGGCCCTTTGGCATGAGCGGGACATTTCGCATTCCAGTGTTGAGCGCAACATCGGACCGGACGCGACCGTCACCCTCGACTTTGCCCTCGCACGGCTCACCGGCGTGATCGAAAACCTGGTGGTCTATCCGGAAAATATGCGCCGCAATCTCGATCAACTGAGCGGCCTGGTAAATTCACAGCGGGTTCTTTTGGCCCTGACGCAGGCGGGTGTCAGCCGCGAAGACGCGTATACTTTGGTCCAACGCAATGCCATGCCTGCCTGGCGCGGCGAAGGTCAATTCCTCGATTTGCTCAAAGCCGACGACGAGGTCACCGCCAAAATCCCGGCTGCAGACTTAGAACAGCTGTTTGACGACGCCTATCACACCAAACATGTAGAGACGATTTTCAAACGGGTCTTTGGTGGCGCTTAGTTGCCGATGAATCTTTTGCGCACGAAGTGATCGACGGAAACGGGTCCAGGACCGCGCACCAAAACGAACACCAAGAGCGTTGCCCACATCAGATGAGTCGGCCACCCGGTCGGTTGCACAATCTGAATGACCATTGTCATCACCAACAAACCGGCAGCGCCAAATCGCGTCGCCAAACCTGCAAAGAGCAAAAGCGGCAAAGTCAGCTCACCGAAGGTCGCCAGTTTTGTTGCCGTCACCAGCGACAAAAACGGCACGTCAAAATCTTTGAACAAGGCATAGGTGATATCTTGGATCTTGCAGCTGAACCAAGGAAAGTCACAATTGTAGACCTTCTTCATGCCTGAATTGTAAAAGACGTAACCGACACTGAACCGCGCGAAAAGTTGCAACGGCCAATCGGGAAATTGGTTCAACAAATTGATCGCCTTGTCGGACAGACCAACAATCATATTGAGCGGAGACGATCCGTTTTGTGTGGTATCGGACATGGGTAACCCTCTCTATCCCAAATCAAAATCAATAATCAGGTGGCGCGCAAACAAGTCGCCCAAGTGAAGCTGCAGATCAAAGCCCGGTTCATGGGCCAAGGCACCTTCAAGAGACGCCGTGAGATCACGCCCTTCGGCAAAACCGGACAAAAGATAATAAAGTCCCGCCCCAATAGACTGCACCTGGACTTTGCGCTGGGGCCGTGAAACCAAAACATGATCGGGACCGGATGCCAGATCGATCGTGTCTTCGGACAGTGTCTCAGTACGATTGGCTGTCCAAATGGCTTCGATGGGGAATTTGGACGCCACCAATCGTGTGGACGGATGAAGCGTTAGGCGAATGCCGGAGAATTGCTCCGGACTCAAAGATTGAAGGGCCGAGATATCAAGAGGCGCGACATCGGCCGCATGATAAGCTTCGAGCCAAGCATATTCGATCGCGGCAATATCCGGCAAATACTCAAGCGCGGCAGCGGGCTCAAAGCTGCGCAAAAAATCGGCAAAGTGGGAGCCGTAAAACGCTAAGACCGGCTCGCTTGTCGGATAGGCGCGGATGTAATGATGGGCGCAGGCTTTGAAAAAGTCTTCCCCCACCAATCTCGCTACAACCGGATAGGTATCGGACAAGGCGGCAGTCAAACTGGCAAAGACGTTGTTTCGATAGACAAAGAGACCGGCTGCTCCGCGGTCTTGCGAACCGCAAAGCTCGCCCGTCATGGCCGCATCATCTTGATCCCAAATCATGCGGCCCATGGATTGTTGCAACTCATGCAGTGAGGACATGGTGATCGCTCCCTGACTGTAGTGCCTCAACCAAGTCTTTGGCCTTGCGGGCTTCCGCATAAAGGGTGTCGAAGGCGGGTAAATTGGCGTCCCATTCGATCAAATAAGGGACATGGCTCATTCTTTTGTGTGTCTCTGCAAAGAGCTGCCAAACTTCATCCAGCACCTCGCTGCCATGATCGTCGATCCGGATGGTATGGCCGTTCACCTCTTCCAAAGCATGTCCCGCCAAGTGAATTTCTCCAACAAGCTCAGCAGGAATGGCCTCCAAATAGGACTTGGCATCAAAGTTATGATTGTGCGCGCTGACATAGACATTGTTGATATCCAACAACAGACCGCAGCCGGTGCGATTGGCAATCTCTAAAAGAAATTCGTGTTCAGGAATGACCGATTGCGCAAACGCGACATAGGTCGATGGGTTCTCCACCAAAATCTTGCGGCCCAATGTGTTCTGGGTCTTGTCAATATTGTCCGCGAGAATCGTCAAACACTCTTCGGTATAAGGAAGAGGCAAAAGATCATTAAAAAACACGCCGCCATTGGTGGACCATGAAACATGTTCGGACACCAAAGCGGGTTCGTAACGCTCAAAAAGGGTTTTGAGTTTGGCCAAATGCGCATCGCTCACACCGTCTGCTGAGCCGAGAGACAGACCAACGCCATGAACAGATAAAGGATAGTCGCGCCGAACTTGCGACAAATGATGATGGGGCAGACCGCCCTCACCCATATAATTCTCGGCATGAACCTCGAACCAACCGAGATCGGGCTTTGAGTCAAAAATGTCTTGGAAGTGTTGGGCTTTGAGCCCGACCCCGGCACTCGCCGGAATCGGACCCGCCCGGTAGGACGCTATATGGTCTGGTTCAGACACAAGCGTCGTCTCAACTTAAGCGTCTTTGGCGGTCAGGCTGCCATTGACGAGCTTTTCACATGTGCCCGCAGGAACATAGATCCATGCATTGGCATCGCCATCCACGGTTGATGTGCCTTGGCAAGTGGAGCCTGGAACGCTTGATGCGCAATCATTGGCACCGGCTTTGGCGACACCGAAACATTTTTCGTTTTCGGTGGCAGCAGCTTCATGGGCGCCTGCAAAAGATGGAGCTGTTTGCGCAGCAACGGCAGCAGCCATGGCACCGGCAGCAATCAAAGCGGTAGCTGTTTTTGAACGAGTTGTCATAATGGTTTCTCCCAAAAAGAATTAAGTGTTACCGGAAATGTGATCTTGAAGACCACCAAAAGAGTGCGCAGATCCGCCGATTTTTTGAAATCAACCCACTTCACGTTTGGTTGAAGCCCATTGAACGCGTCCGCAAGCAAGATCGGCCGGTCGAATACCCAGTGTTTTACAGGGCAAAGGACGCTTTTAAGACTGATTCCAAAAGAGCGCAGAGGCAAGCGCATGCGGCGCGCAAAAACACGTCACTTCACAGTCCAACAAGGGTGAGAAGGTTTGGCCTCACGGCCGTGTGAGAGATATAGGCTCTAAGAGCGGTCGACTTCGACGTCGATAATCGTCACATCCGGATCCTGGCGGCTACGCTGAGACGGATAGGGCTGAACGCGACGCACGCCGAGCCAGCGCAAAGCAAAGCCTGCGAGCAAAATGACCGGTGCGACGAGCAGGGCAAACAAGAGCAGAAACAGCACCAGGCCCAGGAACAGTATGCCCATGAAAACAACGAGAATGAGAGCCATAAGGTCAAAAAGGCTCGAAAACCCATGAAGTTCGCGGCTACGGAAACTCCGGTAGCGTCTCCGGAAGGTGTTCTCGAAGGGAAATGCGCCCCGCCGGAACTCGTCTTGATCGCTCATCAGATCCTCTTTCGGTCAAGCTTGAGATCAATATAGGCGCTCTCGGCACAATTCCAAGGCTTTTGGCCTCAAGCAGCGGCCAAAGGGCTTGCCGCCCCCGGAAGCATTCAGTACCAAATCGGGCATTCACCGAAAGACTAGAGCGGCTGCATGGCGCAAAAATGGCATTTCTGGATCGATCGGGGTGGGACCTTTACCGATATTCTGGGACGGGATCCATCCGGCAAGATCGCTTTGAAGAAGCTCCTTTCGGAGAATCCGGGACGATATGAAGATGCGGCCATTCAAGGCATCCGCGATCTATTGGGCGTCCCCGACGATCGGCCCGTTCCGGCAGACAAGATTGCCGCCATTAAAATGGGCACGACCGTTGCCACCAATGCTCTCTTGGAACGCAATGGCGAACCCACAGCCTTTGTGACGACCGCGGGCTTTAAAGATGCCTTGCGGATCGGGTATCAGAATCGTCCCGATATTTTTGCTTTGCAGATCGTACGGCCGGAGCTTCTCTATACGCGCGTCATTGAAGTCGAAGAACGGATCGGCGCAAGCGGTAACATTATGACCCCGCTCAACATCGCCTCCGCGCGCGCGGAACTGGACCAAGCCTATCAAGCCGGTTTGCGCTCGGTCGCCATTTGTTTGGTGCATGGCTACCGCTTTCACGATCACGAAAATGAACTGGCGGCGTTGGCGCGTGAGATCGGGTTTGATCAGATTTCCGTCAGCCATCAAGTCAGCCCCCTGATGAAATATGTCAGCCGCGGAGACACCACCCTCGTTGATGCCTATCTGTCACCGATTCTTCGGCGCTATATTGACAGAGTAGAAAACCAGGTGGATCGCGAAACATCCAATTGCCGTTTGTTATTCATGCAATCAAATGGAGGTTTGACCGATGCCTCCCTGTTTCACGGCAAAGACGCCATCCTGTCGGGGCCAGCCGGGGGCGTTGTCGGCATGATTGAAACCGGCCGGGCCGCCGGATTTGACAAACTCATTGGTTTTGACATGGGCGGAACATCCACCGATGTGTCGCATTTTGCCGGAGACTACGAAAGGGTGTTCGACACGGAAGTCGCCGGCATACGCCTGCGCGCGCCCATGATGTCCATCCACACGGTCGCAGCCGGAGGCGGATCTATTCTGTCCTTCGACGGCACGCGCATGCGGGTCGGGCCCCAATCGGCCGGTGCAGATCCTGGACCCAAAGCCTATCGCAAAGCTGGCCCGCTCACCGTGACCGACGCGAATATCCTCCTCGGCAAAATACAGCCCCATTTGTTTCCCCATGTGTTCGGTGAGACGGGGCAAGAGCCGCTCGATGTAGAAGGTGTGAGAGAAGCGTTTCAATCCCTTGCCGCTGAAATCGGCATGAGTCCCGAATCCGCCGCCGAGGGATTCATCAAAATTGCCGTCGACAATATGGCACAAGCCATCAAGAAGATCTCCGTCGCACGCGGCTATGACGTTAGCCAATATGTTTTGCAGTGCTTCGGTGGAGCCGGCGCGCAACATGCGTGTCTTGTGTGCGATGCCTTGGACATCAAAACTGTCTTAATTCACCCCTTCGCCGGCTTGCTGTCCGCATACGGTATGGGGCTCGCCTCTATCCGGGCGCAAAAAGACGAAGCCGTCGAGAAGCCGTTGTCTCAAGACGCGTTGGCAGACATCCAACCCCTTGCATCCCGTTTGAGCGATCTCGTAACTCAAGAGGTCATAAGCCAAGGGATTGAGGCAGGCCGGATCTTGGTGACGACACTTTTTCATCTGAGATATGACGGCACCGATACCGCTCTGCTGGTCAGCGGAACTACGGCAAAAGATCTCTCGGACAATTTTGCCAAGGCGCACGAACAACGCTTTGGTTTTGCCGATCATGACAGACAAATCATGATCGAGGCGATCAGCGTTGAAGCCGTCGGTCAAGACAGCGACTCCAACTCAACAACCGCGCACGAGCAGAAGGTAAAACAAGAGACCATTTCGCTTTACGTACAAGGTGAGTGGCGAGAGGGTCAGATTGTCCAGAGAGATTCACTCACTGTCGGCGAAACAATTGAAGGCCCTGCCCTCATTGCCGAACCCCATTCGACGATCGTGGTCGAGCCCGAATGGCAAGCCGGGCGCCGGGCGGACGGCAGTATCTTACTCACGCGGTCCAAGCCGCTGAAGCGGCAAGTTGCGATTGGCACGAATGTGGATCCGGTGATGTTGGAAATCTTCAACAACCTGTTCATGTCCATCGCCGAGCAGATGGGGGTGACGTTGGAAAAAACCGCCAGTTCGGTCAACATCAAAGAGCGGCTCGATTTTTCCTGCGCGATTTTCGACCGCGACGGCGGATTGGTCGCTAATGCGCCTCACATCCCCGTCCATCTCGGATCCATGGGCGCGAGCGTTCGTGCCGTCATCGAACAAGACACGGACATGAAGGCCGGGGACGTTTTCGTTCTGAACGCCCCTTACAACGGCGGGACCCATTTGCCCGACGTCACCGTGATCGCACCAGTCTTTGACGGCACCGGCCAAGAGATTCTGTTTTACACTGCCGCGCGCGGCCATCATGCCGATATCGGAGGACTCACTCCGGGATCCATGCCGTCGACGTCGAAAAGTGTCGAAGAAGAAGGCATCCTGATCGACAATTTCAAATTGGTGTCGGATGGTGCGTTTCGGGAAGACGCAGTGCGTGACCTGCTTGCCGACGGCCCTTATCCCGCCCGAAACATTCCGCAGAATATTGCTGACCTCAAGGCACAAGTGGCCGCATGTCAGAAGGGCATTCAGGACCTGCGGCAAATGGTGGAGGAGTTCGGCCTTGATGCGGTCGCCGCCTATATGCGGCATGTGCAAGACAATGCGGAAGAGTGCGTCCGTCAAGCCATTGATCTGTTGGCGGATGGTGCGTTCGAAGTGCCCATGGATGACGGTTCTGTCATCAAACTCGCCATTCGAATTGACCGGAGGCGGCGCGAGGCCACCATTGATTTTTCGGGCACGTCCAACGAAGTGGACAGCAATTTCAATGCACCGCGCGCGGTGACGCAAGCCGCCGTGCTCTATGTGTTCCGCTGCCTGGTTCAAGATTCCATTCCGCTGAACGAGGGATGCTTGAAACCTCTTCATTTGATCATTCCAGACGGCTCTCTGCTCGCTCCGCGCTACCCCCGGGCGGTGGTGGCGGGCAATGTGGAGACCAGCCAACACGTCACCGACGCTCTGTTCGGTGCTCTGGGAGTCATGGCAGCCGCCCAAGGCAGTATGAACAACCTGACCTTCGGCAATGCCAAATATCAATATTACGAGACACTCTGCGGCGGCACGGGCGCGGGCGCCGCGTTTGACGGCACGAGCGCGGTGCATAGTCACATGACCAATTCGCGATTGACCGATGTGGAAGTCTTGGAGTGGCGCTTCCCCGTCCGGCTTGATCACTTCGGCATTCGAGAAGATTCCGGCGGGGACGGGGCACATAAAGGTGGCAATGGGGCCATCCGTCAACTGACGTTTTTGGAAGATATGAATCTGTCCATCTTGTCGACCCGCCGAATGACCCAGGCCTTCGGTTTGGCAGGCGGCGAACCGGGCGTGAGCGGTCAGAATGAAATTGCCCGGGCCGACGGCACAGTTCAATCCCTCAAAGGCTGCGATTCCGCTGAAATGAAACCCGGCGATAAAATCGTCATCAACACGCCCGGCGGTGGCGGGTTCGGTTCCCCAAAATAGACGACCAATGCTGGCAGGACGGCACGCCCCCACGCCTTCCGACATTGCGCCGTTAACCATGTTCCCATAGACTTCCCGCCGGGTCTGGAGGGACATTGATTAAGGGAGGAATTGAAACATGAAATCTGCATATATGGCCGTCATTGCGGCCACCATGATGATCGGACCGGCTTTGGCCGGCGGCCATGCCACCGATCTGAAGAGCCTGATCATCGACAACACTTATGTGGTTGCAGGACCCGACGGCACCATCCGGGTCGATTTTGCCGAAGACGGCACCTACACATCCGACGCGGAGATCAGCGGAACATGGACTCTCGAAGGACAAACCGTCTGCGTTACGCGCAGCACAGGCGAGAGCAGCTGCAATGATATTCCAGCAGACGTCACCGTCGGCTCAAGCTGGCCAAGCAAAAATGCATTGGGTCAAGACGTCACTTTGACGATCGAGTAACGCTCGCAAACAAGATTGGATGGTCCCTCTCCCAAATTTTTGGGGGAGGGATTTTCATTGGGAGCTGCTTTGGCATCCTTGTCAGCTCCCGTGGTATTGTTTTGATTCGATCAACGAGCCGGTGCGAAGGACCCATCCCTAATGACTGCAGACCAAACCATAGCTCTTTCTATTCTGTTTGGGTCGCTCGCTTTATTTGTTTGGGGAAAATGGCGATACGATTTGGTGGCCCTCGCCGCTTTGGTCGCTGTGACGCTTTTCGGCCTTATCGATCCGGAAGATGCTCTTGCGGGATTCGGCAATCCGGCCGTCATAACGGTGGCCGCGGTTCTGGTCATTAGCCGCGCTTTGCAGAATTCCGGCATTGTCGATGTTATTTCCCGGCGCATTGCCCCCTACACCGGCAATCAAGTTGTTCACATTATGCTTCTGTCGGGGGTCTGCGCAGTCGCCAGCGCGTTTATGAACAATGTGGGCGCGATTGCGGTGATGTTACCGGTTGCGCTTGCCACCTGCGCAGAGCGGAACCGCTCCGCCTCGCTGGTCCTCATGCCGCTGGCTTTCGGGTCCATCCTCGGCGGGCTCATGACCATGATCGGAACGCCGCCCAACATCTATATTGCCAAGTTCCGCGCAGATTTGATGGGCGAACCCTTTGGCATGTTCGATTTCTCACCTGTCGGTGTACCGGTGGCTCTTCTGGGCATCGTCTTTATGGCGATCGTCGGCTGGCGCCTTGTCCCGCGCGAACGTCAAGGCACGAAGTCTCCGGATCAATTGTTCCAAATCGAAGAATACATCACGGAAATCAAAGTGCAGGAAACCAGCAAATTGGTCGATCAAACATATGGGGATATGGAGGATTTGATCGGCCAGGACGTGGTGGTCGCCGGACGCATTCAGCCCGACGGACGTTTTGTCAAACCAGCCCGGCGGCAACGTGTGGGCGCCGGTGACATACTGATCTTGAAAGCAGACCCGCACAATTTGAAACCGATCATGGATGAATTCGGGCTAGAGCTGTTCGGCAAGGTGCCGCAAAAGCTGGAGGAGCTGGAAGCCGACAACGTCAAAATCTATGAAACCATTGTCAGCCCAGGGTCACGGCTTGTGGGCCGGCACGCGCCTTACCTCAGACGCCGTTCCGGCTATACGCTGCATCTGCTGGCCGTCGCACGCGAAGGAGAACCCATCCGTAAACGGATCAAAGATGTGATTTTCCGGCCGGGCGACGTTTTGCTCATGCAAGGCGATCAAGACACGGCCTCGGATACAATTACGGAACTCAACCTTCTGCCCCTGCCCGAGCGTGGCCTCAAACTCGGCCAACCGCGCAAAGTCTTGCTTGCTGTGGGCATATTTGCCGCGGCACTTGCCTTGAGCGTGATGAATATTTTACCGATCGCCGTTGCTTTTTTTGCGGCTATTCTGGCTTTCATTCTGGCGGACATATTGCCCACACGAGAGCTTTATACCCATATTGATTGGCCGATCATTATTCTGCTGGGTGCGATGATCCCGGTAGGCGAAGCCTTACGTGCCACAGGCGCCTCCGATCTGATTGCGGGGTCCATTGTCGGGGTGACAAGCGACGTGCCGATCTGGTTCGTCCTTGGACTCATCATGGTGGTCACCATGTGCCTGTCTGACCTGATCAACAATGCCGCCACCGCCGTTGTCATGGCGCCCATTTCCGCGGCCATAGCCATGCAATTGGGATATTCCGTTGACCCGTTCCTGATGACCGTCGCGATCGGCGCCTCATGTGCTTTTCTGACGCCTATCGGACATCAATCCAATACACTGGTGATGGGGCCTGGCGGCTATCACTTTGGTGACTATTGGCGCATGGGACTGCCGCTGGAGATCATCATCCTGGTGATCAGCATCCCGACAATCTTGTGGATCTGGCCTTTGTAAGCCTTACGCCACTTCGAGACGGCCGAGCTCAAGGAATTTTTTACGCCGGTCTTGGCGCAGCATGTCCGGTGTAAACTCGGAAAGCGATTTGAGTGTGGTCTCGATGGCGGCGCCGGTGTCCTGAATGGCCGTCTCGCGATTGCGATGGGCACCGCCCATAGGCTCTTCGATAATCGCATCAATAACGTTGAGCTCTTGCAAATGTTGCGCGGTCAGTTTCATCGCGGCCGCGGCGTCTTGTGCTTTGTCGTCCTTGCGCCAAAGAATAGAGGCACAGCCTTCCGGTGAAATCACGGAATATATAGCATGTTCCAACATCAACACGCGGTTGGCGGTGGCAATCGCAACGGCACCGCCGGAACCGCCCTCGCCGATAATGACAGAGACGATCGGCACGCCGGCCTCCAGGCACGCTTCCGTCGAACGGGCGATCGCTTCGGCCTGGCCGCGTTCCTCAGCACCCAGACCCGGATAGGCACCGGCCGTATCCACAAGCGTGATCACCGGCATGTTGAATTGCTCGGCCAGTTTCAAAATCCGGGCCGCTTTGCGATAGCCCTCCGGCCGCGCCATACCGAAATTGTGGTTGATCCGGGATTCGGTATCGTTGCCTTTCTCATGACCGATCAGCGCAACAGACTGACCCTTAAACCGCCCGACACCGGAAATGATCGCTTTATCTTCACCAAAAGACCGGTCACCGGCCAACGGCACGAAATCCTCGATAAGGGCGTTGATGTAATCAAGGGTATGGGGTCTCAGCGGATGGCGCGCCACCTGGGTCTTCTGCCAAGGCGACAATTTGGCATAAATGTCTTCAAGTTGTGCGGCGGCTTTCTTTTCCAGACGCGCCACATCGTCTTGTATGTCCATGGCCGGATCGTCCGCCTGCAAGCGGCGCAGTTCCTCGATCTTGCCTTCCAGTTCCGCGATCGGTGCTTCGAAATCTAAAAACGCGTGCATACGCTCTTCACTCATCCCATCCTAAAGATCTGTCTCATACATTAGAGCCGTTGTGACACCCTCCCGCAAGTCGGAGAAAGCGTCATATTTACTTTGACCGGGTTTTGGCTGCCCGTTTCTTTGCTTTGGATTTGGCCGGTTTCGCCGCCTTTTCGCTATGGCGCTTATCGGCGGCGCGGATCATGCGCATTTGCCGAACGATAACGTCCGCTTGTTTCATGGACGCCGCATCAATCAGCATGCCGTCAAGAGCCAAGGCGCCCAAACCGGCTTTGTGACCCTTTTTCATTTCCTTGACGATACGCTGTGCCTTTTTCACTTCATCGGCAGGAGGCGTAAAAATCTCGTTGGCCAATCCGACCTGACTTGGGTGGATCGCCCATTTGCCCTCGCAACCCAAAATGGCGGAGCGATTGGCATGACTGCGAAACCCGTCCGGATCGGTGTAATTGCCGAAAGGCCCATCAATCGGACGCAACCCATTGGCGCGCGCGGCTGCAACCATACGCATCATGGGGTAGTGCCAGAGATCCTGCCAATGCACATCCCGGCGATCCTCGGCGTCCGGGTCCGTTAAAATGGTATAATCCGGATTTGGCCCGCCAATATTGGTGGTACGCATGCCCGTGGAGGCCGCATAGTCGGCGGCTCCAAAATGCAATGCATCAAGCCGCGGGCTCGCCGCCGCAATCTCATTGATGTTTTCCAAGCCCATCGCGCTCTCAATAATCACTTCCAAACGGATCGGCTTCTTACGGCCGACGGCACGCTCGACCTGTGTCACCAGCATATCAATGGCATAAACATCGGCGGCGCATCCGACTTTGGGAATCATAATAAGGTCGAGACGCTCCCCGCTCCGCTCCAAGACATCGATCACGTCGCGGTAACACCATGAGGTGTCAAGGCCATTGATCCGCATAGAGATTTCTTTGATGCCAAAGTCGACGTCGTTTAGAGCATCAATCAGATTTTCCCGGGCTTGAGGCTTGTCATCGGGCGCCACCGAATCTTCAAGGTCCAAAGAGATCACATCCGCCGGTCCGGCCGCCGCCTTCTCGAACAGAGCAGGCCTGACACACGGTACAAACAATTGGGACCGACAAAGCCGAACAGATGCGGGCTCGACAGAAGTGAAGCTCATGTAAACTCTCAGGTTTATAGGTTCAGGGGCTGATGCAAATTGCGGCGGACAGTAGGGTCCTGCCCTTCGGCTGTCAATAAGGCAGGCTTAGGTTCAGAGCCCCTCCTTTGCACTTAAGGGATGACGCCGTTCCACGAGGCTTTTGAGGCGTTCTTCCAGAACATGGGTGTAGATTTGCGTGGTAGAAATATCCGCATGGCCAAGCATTTGTTGGACCGAGCGCAAATCCGCACCATGGGACAGCAAATGACTGGCAAAAGCATGGCGCAACGTATGCGGTGATAGCGCGCTCGGAGACAAACCGGCTTCAACAGCAAGCTCTTTGAGGAGCTGTCCAAACCGGTGCCGCGTCAAATGACCCGACTTGCCGCGGGATGGAAACAAAAAGCGGTCGGCTTGAGCTTGGCCGGAGCCTTTTTTGGGCAAAAACCGCTTACGGTGAGGCCGATAGGCTTCAATCGATTTTTGAGCCGCCACGCCCAAGGGCACCATGCGTTCGCGGCCGCCTTTGCCTTTGACAGTGAGAAACCGTGCATCGCCGAGAGCAGCGCCGAACGGCAGGCTGACCAATTCGGATACACGCAAACCAGATGCATAGAGAATTTCCAACAGACAATGCATCCGGCGCCCATCCGGGCCCTCTCGTCCCGCCGCCGCATCAAGGAGTTTCTGCACCTCTTTCTCGCTCAACGTGTTGGGCAAATTGCGAGTCTTTTTGGGCGCATCAATCACGGCACTGGGATCGTCGTTTCGGACCCCTTCGGCATAGAGAAATTTATAGAACTGCCTAAGCGCCGATCGCCGTCTAGAAAGAGTCGCTGCGCTGAAACCGCCTGCCGTCAAACCATCCAAATAGTCATTCAGGTGGGCGGGTTGCGCGCGAACCAGATCGACGCCCTCGCCCGTGACAAATTCCCGGACATGGGTCAGGTCCCTGAGATAGGACTCGATCGTATTGGGAGCTGCTCCGCGCTCAACGGCGAGCATCTCGAGAAAAGCTTCAATCTGATGATGGTCCTTTGAGATATTGATCTCCCCGCTCAAGGCCTTCAGCTGTTGGACACCTGACCCAATAAGATCGCATCGAAGATAAGCTGACGCGCCTCTTCCTGCAAACCCAGCGACCGCAGAGCCAGATGAATGTCTCGTATCGTTGCGCTGTGCATATCAGACGGAGATTGACTTCCAATCGCTCCCAAAGCCAAGATCAAAGCCTCACCGAACCGATTTCCCACAGATGCTTGATTCAAGCGCTGCAGGATGGCGGAAGACGCCACCAATCTCTGCGTCTGAGCAGGTGCCTCCAGCAACGCAATCTCGGCACCGAAACTCAAATCAAATCCCAAGACTTGAAGTAACGTCAGCTCCCTGACTTTTTGTGCAAGACCATCCTCATCCCAAGCCAAATCATTGAGCCATGTTTCGGTTTCACGCGCATTCCAAACCAGGCGTTCAGACTGAGGCGCAGCTAATAGCAGAATTTTCAAATCAGCTTCCGCCGAAGGCAAATTATCGGATGATTGCCGCAACAATTCATACCATTCGATCGCACGGTCAGTTGCGCCGGCGAGCGCCGCCATACGTGCCATATCTTCGGCAATCCCAAGATAAGCGGAGGACGGCTCAAGCCCCCGCATGACAGGCCAGTAAATACGCGCGACCGTCGCATATCGCGATTGCGTGCGCGCTTGAAACATGGCGGTCGCCGCAATTTCGGCGCTGGCACTTGGCGCGGTCGAGGTTTTGACCGATTGATAGAGAAGTGCATTCGCCATGGCTGGGCCTAGCTCCGCTGCGGAAGAAAGCGGCGATGTTTTTTGGTCGTCCGTGAATGTTGCCAAATCATAAAGCGCCGCCAAGTTTGATGTCGGCAATAGCCCCAAAGCCTCCGCTTGCTCCGCGGCTTCAACTCGCGTCGCAATGTCAAAATTCTCCGATTGAGCGACAAACGCGAAAATACCCGGCGAGGCGACGGACAACAGACTCTCCGAGAGTCCTTCGCCCAGTCGCTCCAACAAAACAATATGAATGGGATCCATTTGCTTAGGCGCTGCAGGCTCAAAGTCCACGCCGGACGTCAAACTGGCAATCAGATCAAAAAAAAGCGCGTCCTCGCCGCCTTGATCCCTGAACAGTCCGGCCGTGAGTTCGGCCGCAGCAGATTCATCGTTCAAAACAAAGCAGGCTGCTCGCAATCGCAGAAAGTAAGGCAGGTCTTTGCCCTCCTCTATCTGCGCCGCCAAGGCGCAGGCCTCGGTCGCCTGACCGGCCAACAGCAATGCGTCGGTTTGCAGAGACACAACATTGAGAGTTCGTGCCAGGGCCGGCAGCTTCTCGATCAGCGCAAGAGCGTCGGCAGCATTTCCCGCAGCGAGTAATCTTTCCAATCGCAGCTCAACAAATGGCGTGCCGCGCGTCATGCCTTGCGGTACGGAGGCCGTTGTCAGAAGAAGGCGGCGGGTCAAATCATTCACAACCGGCGACACCGACCCCGCCGGCAATTTACCGATGAGGGACTCGATAGCCCGGCGATCCGATCCGTTCCAAATCGTCTCGGCGAAACCGCCGGTGCCTTCGGTCAGTAACCCGACCGTGACATCCGAAATGGTTGACAATGTGCCGACCTGTATCCCGCCGTCCCGCATTCCGGGTCTGTTGCCGAGAGTTCGGGTGGAGCGCTCCTTGGATGTGGTATCGCGACCACCGGACTTTTGGCCGGGCGTAATGCCCCGCGGCGGCCCGGTCACAGACCGGTCTTGAGCCCAAACCGGATCCCAAGAAAGAGACGGCCCCGCGAAGACGACAAGGGTCAGAACGAAAAGGCGAAAAATCGAACTCGCCGATGGCGATCGGCTTGGCAGATTATTCAGGGAAACTCTCATTTGGCACCACGTGTTCGATGGCCTGGTTTGGAGCTTCCATCTGACCGGCATACACCACCAGAGCGACCACCCCACCGCCGACAATCAGCGCCAAAACTGCGACCAAAATAAATCCCGATTTCATCGTCTCAAGTCCCCAAAACTCACCAATCCCGCGGTCCAACGCCGCGCGATGTAACCCCTAGCTCAAATATCCCCACACAATATCGTCATTTTTGTGATTATGGTGTAAGTGACCGATCGCTTCAAATTCCGGAGCGATCAGTTGTCATACAATCCACGTCAGTTCGGCATAGAAATATCGGCAAAAGGTTAACCCACCCGCTTGGCAGGCCAAATAGATTGAAATTTCATCCTAAAATCACGAAGAAAACCCTGGTAATTGTGGGGTTAATGGGTGCCGGCAAGAGCTCGGTCGGGCGACGGCTCGCCAAATCCTTGTCCATTCCGTTTGCCGATGCAGATACGGAAATAGAGGCGGCTGCGGGCATGACCGTGAAGGAAATCTTTGAAAAGCTCGGAGAAGCCGAATTCAGGCGTGGCGAGCGCCAGGTCATTGCCCGCTTGCTCAAAAACGACCCGCATGTGCTGGCCACCGGTGGCGGCGCTTTCATGGATGCCGAAACCCGAGACCTGATCAAGGACAAAGCCATCTCCATTTGGTTGAAAGCGGATCTGGATTTGCTGATGGAACGCGTCTCGCGCAGAGATACACGGCCCCTTCTGGATACCGAAAATCCGCGGCAAGTCATGGAGGATCTGATTGCCGAACGACATCCTGTTTATGGAACCGCAGACATCACCGTCAACAGCGTGGACGGTCCCCATGAGGTCGTGGTAGAGGCCATTATCGAGTCACTGAACACATATCTAACTGAACACGATATCAAATGAATACCCGGGAGACAGTGCAGGTTGCCCTTGGGGACCGGTCTTATGAGATTCACGTCGGCGGAAATCTACTGCCCCAAGCTGGGCAATTGTTAAAGCCGTTGCTCAAAAGACCTCTGGTCGCCATCGTCACCGACGAAAACGTGGCTGCGGCCCATCTCAGCACGCTGGAGACCAGTTTGTCCGCAGCCGGCATTCAATTTAGCAGTATTGTTTTGAGCCCCGGTGAAGCAACCAAGAATTACACCACGTTCCAAGACGTCGCGGAACAATTGCTGGCGGCAGGCATCGAACGCAATGATGCCTTGATCGCCCTGGGTGGCGGGGTCATCGGCGATCTGACCGGGTTCGTAGCCTCGGTCTTGCGGCGTGGCATCGCCTTTGTTCAGATCCCGACCAGTCTTTTGGCACAAGTCGATTCCTCCGTCGGCGGAAAAACAGCCATCAACAGCACGCATGGTAAAAATCTTGTCGGCGCCTTCCACCAACCCGTCGCCGTTTTGGCGGATGTTGACGTGCTGTCCACGCTCCCAAAGAGAGAATTGCTGGCCGGTTATGCAGAAGTAGTCAAATATGGCCTCCTCGGTGATGCGACGTTTTTTGATTGGCTGGAAAAGAACGGGTCCGCGTTGATCGACGGAAAAGTAGAGGCCAGAACCGAAGCCATCGTCATCTCTTGTAAAGCCAAAGCGGCCATCGTAGCCGCCGATGAAAAAGAAGCAGGCCAGCGAGCCTTGCTGAATCTGGGGCATACGTTCGGACATGCGTTGGAAGCCGCCACCGGTTATTCCAGCCGACTGCTCCATGGGGAAGGCATTGCCATCGGCATGGTCTTGGCGTTTCAACTTTCCGAGCAATTGGGTCTTGCCCAATCGGGTTTGGCGGCACGCATCGCAGCGCATCTGAAATCCGTCGGGCTACCCACAAAAATTAGCGACATACCCGGCGATGCTCTGCCTCCGGAAGAGCTCATGACCCATATGTCTCAAGACAAAAAAGTCGTCGACGGCGCACTCACTTTGATTCTGGCCAGAGATATCGGTAACGCCTTCATCACGCGCGACGTTGATCGTGACAAGGTCCTCAGCTTCTTAACAGATATGGTGCAGCACTAGTGGACACAGATCTGCTTTTCTTTGTTCTTCCCATTTTGGCTCTTTTGGTTTTATCCGCATGTTTTTCGGGATCGGAGACGGCGCTCACCGCCACATCCCGCGCACGCATGCTTCGACTCAGCCAAGAGGGAAACCGTCATGCCATTATGGTGGGCGACCTCATCAAAACCCGGGAGCGATTGATTGGTGCCATTTTGCTGGGCAACAACTTGGTCAACATCTTGGCCTCCGCCTTGGCCACAAGCGTGATGGTCACAGCCTTTAACGAAGCCGGTGTGATCTATGCCACCATTCTGATGACGGCACTCGTTCTGGTGTTTGCTGAGGTGCTGCCGAAAACTTATGCGCTTTCCGATCCGGACCGCATGTCTATGAGGGTGGCTCCATTCATTCGTGTGGTCGTGATTGCCTTTGCACCTGTCGTCTCAGCGGTGCAGTGGATTGTGCGCAGAACTCTTAAGGCCTTTGGCTTTGATATCGATCAAATCGGCGACGTTCTCTCCCCGCAGGACGAAATCCGAAGTGCCATCGACTTGCACCATAGCGAAGGCAGTGTTGTCAAAAGAGACAAAGACATGCTGGGCGGCGTGCTGGATCTGCACGACTTGAATGTGGACGAGGTGATTGTTCACCGCAAAAACATGATGATGATTGATGCAGGTCTCTCCAATCGCGAAATCATCGATAAGGTTTTGCAAAGCCCCTTCACGCGGATTCCCATATGGGAGGAAACGCCCGAAAACATCATCGGCATTCTACATGCCAAAGACTTGCTGCGCGCGCTACGCGCTCATCAAGGCGACGATGACGACCTCGATATTCGCGGTTTGCTGCTCACGCCCTGGTTCGTCCCGGAAACAACAACCTTGCGCGAACAACTGAAATCATTTCTTCAAAAACGCAAACACTTTGCCTTGGTGGTCGATGAATACGGTGCCTTGATGGGTCTCGTCACGTTAGAAGATATTATCGAAGAAATTGTCGGCGAAATCGAAGACGAACACGATGTTGCCGTCGAGGGTGTCAGACCGCAGCCAGACGGGTCCGCTTATGTGGACGGTTCCGTCACGATCCGCGATCTCAATCGCGGCCTCGACTGGGCATTGCCCGACGACGAAGCCAACACGATTGCAGGTTTGGTAATCCACGAAGCCCAAACGATCCCGCTGCCGGGACAGATCTTTTCCTATTATGGGTATCGATTTGAAATCATGAAGCGGCACCGCAACCAATTGACGGGGCTTCGGATCACGCCACCGAAAGACAAACAAGCCGCATCTTAAGCGCGGCGTTCCGATTCGGCGGGTGTCAGCGTTGACAAGGCCAGCGCATGCACGGGGCCTTCAAGCTCTTCTTTTAACACTTTGTTAACCATGCGTTGCCGCTCCACACGATTGACGCCTTCGAAATCCGCAGAAACGATCTTCACGCGGAAATGGGTCTCCCCTTCCGGTCGCGCGCCCACATGGCCTTTATGCTTGTCCGACTCGTCAATCACCTCCAATGAGAGCGCTGAAAAAGATTGATCGAGTTTTTGGCGAATTTGATCCGCAACAGACATGACGAAAACCTCTTCACACACTTGCATCATAATGCAGAGCGCGATACATGGAACGGCTCAAATATAAAAGTCAAGCAAAGCGTTCGCTTGTTTTGAGCGTGACAGAGGACCATAATCGAACTCAATGGCAGAGACCTATTCATATCGCCCGCCGCTCGGCTTTGATATTCGCGTAAAGCCTCCGAAAGAGGAGGCCAAAAGACGCGAAGAGGATCGAGTATGCGACTATCCGGCATGCAAAAATAAAGGCGTTTACCCGGCACCTAAAGCAACGGAAGCGCGTGAATACCAGTTCTTTTGCCTCGACCATGTGCGCGAATTTAATAAGTCATGGAACTTCTTCAAAGAGATGAAGGACGATGACATTCGCGATTACATAAAAGACGGTCAAACGGGTCATCGCCCAACTTGGAAGATGGGAACCGGACCGGAGAGCGCCGCCAATGCATTCGCCAAGTTCAAAGCGACAGGCACCTTTGACGGCTGGAACGGATTGCACGACGATCACCAGATCTTCGGCAAAACAGGTTCCAAATCAGCCGCACATCGAAGCCTCACACGCGCGCAAAAAGAGGCGCTGGAAACGATGGATCTGGACGAAACCGCAACGCAGAAAGACATCAAGCTGCGCTACAAGGATCTCGTCAAACGGTATCACCCGGACAGCAATGGCGGCGATACGACGACGATCGAGCGTTTGAAGAACGTGATTAAGGCCTACCATACGCTCAAATCGGCGGGATTTCCGGAAAACTAAGACGTTTGACGCCCGGGCCGATCTGCCGCTATTAAGCAAGACGAAATGGATGATCCGGCCAGGCCCAAGGGATGGGCCGGATCGATGCAGCGGCTCCGGCTCTGCAAACCGGATAGCCAATCGAGAAATTCCATGAATCAGATGATCAACCCAGAGTCAGATACGCGCCTGCCCAATCAATTGGTCTCGGTTCGCGACGTGTTCGGCATTGAGTCCAAGCAAAAAGTCAAAGCCTTTGCCGAACCGACGGAACACGTGCCTGCGATTGACGAAACCTACAAATTTGACCCTGAAACCACCAAGGCCATTTTGGCGGGCTTTGAACATAACCGGCGCGTAATGATCCAAGGCTATCACGGGACGGGTAAGTCAACCCATATCGAACAGGTCGCTGCGCGCCTGAATTGGCCTTGTGTTCGCATCAACCTCGATAGTCATATCAGCCGGATTGATCTGATCGGCAAAGATGCCATTGTTCTCAAAGACGGCAAACAAGTGACGGAGTTTCGCGAGGGTTTACTGCCATGGTGTTTACAGAATCCCATTGCGCTGACATTTGATGAATATGACGCCGGCCGGCCCGATGTCATGTTTGTCATCCAGAGAATCTTGGAAGCCCAGGGTAAACTCACATTGCTTGATCAGAATCGTGTGATCCATCCGCACCCTGCCTTCAGACTTTTTGCCACCACGAACACCATAGGCCTCGGAGATACGACAGGACTCTATCATGGCACCCAACAGATCAATCAGGGTCAGATGGATAGATGGAATATCGTCACGACACTGAACTATCTTGAACATGACGTGGAAGCCGACATTGTTTTGGCAAAATGCCCAAGCTATGACAGCAAAGAAGGAAAAGAAACGCTGTCTTCCATGGTACGGGTTGCCGATCTCACACGGAATGCCTTCATGAATGGCGACATATCGACTGTGATGAGCCCGAGAACGGTTTTGACCTGGGCGGAAAATACGGAAATCTTCGACGATGTGGCGTTTGCCTTCCGTGTTACATTTTTGAATAAATGCGATGAATTGGAGCGGCCAACGGTTGCCGAGTTTTTCCAACGGTGTTTCGGCGAAGATCTACCGGAAGCGGCGACACAAATCCAAATCGCCTAAGATCAAAAGGCAATGTATAAATCCCACGATCCTGTTGAACCTCTCAAAAGAGCACTGACCCAAGCGACGCGCTCATTGGCGGAGACGCCCGAATTAGAGGTCACGTTCGGCACAGATCCGCCCGGACTGCAGGGAGACAAAGTCAGACTGCCACTGCCGCCGCGCGACCTGGACCTTAAAGAAGTCATGAGATTGCGGGGCGAGGCGGATTCACTGGCGTTGCGTGTGTCCCACCACAACACTGCAACCAACGCACAATATTGTCCCAGCGACACGACCGCCCGAAGTGTCTTCAACGCTGTTGAACAAACCCGCATCGAAACGATCGGCTCCAACAGCATGGCCGGTGTGCGCGAGAATATCAGTGCGGCGATTGAACATCGCTGTGACAAGAAGGGGTTGGCCAGATTGGAAGACCGCCAAGATGCCCCTTTGGCGGATATCATTGGATTGCTTTTGCGGGAAAGATTGACCGGCGCGGCACCACCGAAGAGTGCTGCGGCGCTTGTCAACCAGATGCGGGACTATATCGAGGAAAAGGCCGGCAGCACACTTGATCAGTTTGCGGACCAACTAGACGACCAAGCAGCCTTCGCCCAAACGACCTGCAAGTTGCTTGTGGACTTGGACCTGTTGGCGGATTTGGACGACAGCCAAGAGGAACCGGCTCAGGACGATGCCAGTCAGGAGGCGATCGAAGAGTCGAGCCCGGATGGCGGAGACGGCAAGTCTGAGGAAGCCCAGGGCGTCGCCGATCAAGATGCCGAGCTATCCGAAGAGGCGCCACAAGATGGGGCCGAAACCGCCGTTGAGATTGATGCCAAGGACCTTGAGAACCAGGGTCAAGATGATGGGCGCGGAGACAAGCCGTGGCGGCCTGACCAACAGGCCGAAGGCGGCGCCAACGAACCTCTTTATCGCATATTCTCTGCACACGATGACGAAATCATTTCTGCTGCAGATCTATGCGATCCGGAAGAGCTGATCCGTTTAAGACAATATCTCGATCAACAATTGCGGCCAATGCAAAGCGTGGTCGGGCGTTTAGCCAATCGGCTGCAACGCATGCTCTTGGCCCAACAAAATCGATCCTGGGAATTTGATCTGGAAGAAGGCCTTCTGGACACGGCAAGACTGACGCGCGTGGTGATCGACCCGCTCCATGCCTTGTCCTTTAAGGCGGAAAAAGACACCGACTTTCGCGATACGGTTGTCACCCTGTTATTGGACAATTCCGGTTCCATGCGGGGACGGCCCATCACCGTGGCAGCGATGTGTGCCGATATCCTGGCGCGCACAATGGAGCGCTGCAAAGTGAAGGTCGAAATATTAGGCTTTACCACCAAGGCGTGGAAGGGTGGACAGTCGCGCGAGAAATGGCTGGCGGCCAACAAACCACAGCATCCGGGACGTCTGAATGATCTGCGGCACATTATTTACAAAACGGCAGACGAGCCATGGCGCCGCGCCCGACCCAATCTAGGCCTCATGATGCGCGAAGGCCTCCTGAAAGAGAATATCGATGGAGAGGCACTGCTCTGGGCCCATAACAGGTTGATCGGCCGCGCTGAGCAGCGGCGTATTCTCATGGTGATTTCAGACGGCGCGCCGGTCGATGATTCGACGCTGTCGGTCAATACGGGCAACTATTTGGAACGGCACCTGCGGTCCGTCATCGACTATATCGAAACGCGGTCTCCCGTTGAGTTGACCGCCATCGGCATCGGCCATGACGTTACGCGGTACTACAAACGCGCCGTGACTCTGGTGGATGCGGAACAATTGGGTGGCGCCATGACCGAACAATTGGCACGGCTCTTCGAACCAGACGCGCGGGATTGGCGTTAACTGAAAATCCGTTCATGTTGGGGTCACGCAAACCCGTCCGCAAGTCTCGCGGGAAAATGATGTGACATCGCAGTCACCGGGGATCAAGATCCACTAGGCGGCGGCGGCATTTGAGCCTACACCATTTCGGGCGGCAAACAGTGATAATGCCTTGCCTTGCATCCAGAGGGGGAGACTCAGGATCCGGCAGCGTAAAAGGTTCGAGCCGGACTCGGCATTCGACAGGACTCAGTAATGGCAAATCAAAATCCAGGCATATTGGCACGCAGTATGAGAGCAACTTTCAAGATTGAGCCCAACGAGCTTCGATCGGTTCTCACATCTTTCCTTTTCGTGTTCACTTTGATGGCGGCTTATTACATCTTGCGCCCGGTGCGCGAGAGCATGGCCTATGAATGGTCTGATGAAGAAAGAACCTTACTGTTTTTGTATACCTTTATCGGCAGTGTCGCCGCCGTCTCGCTTTACGGATACCTCTTCACGCGGGTCAAATTTGCGATCTTTGTGCCGGTGATGTATGGCGTTTTCGCCTTTTCCTTTCTCGGGTATTACATCGCCATGGGGATTCCCGAAGAAGGCTCTAACCTCGGTCAAGAATTCTTCGTCATTGTCGATAAGTCCTTCTTTGTTTGGCTGAGCATATTTGCGCTTTTTCATCTCTCCATATTCTGGAGCTTCATGGCCAGCACCTTCACGAAGGTGCAAGCGCCAAGGCTATTCGGGTTCATCGCCGCCGGCAGCAGTGCGGGCGCCGTGGTCGGCCCAAGCATCTCTTTGTTCATCGGCGATCAGTTCGGCGTCGACAATTTAGATTTGATGCTGATTGCCGTGTTGTTGCTTTTTTGTCCGGTCTTCTTTGTCCGGATCATTGATAATTTGAAAACCAGCGAAATGGGCAATGAAGATAGCGAGGTGGACAAATCACGCGTGTCGACCAATCCGTTTTCCGGTTTTGTCACCTTCCTGCAGAATCCGTTCCTGCTGGGCATTGGCATGTTCATATTGCTCTACACGGCACTAAACACTTTTATCTGGTTTACGCTTCAAAACATGATGTATGACGAATCCATCATGGTCCCCTTCCGTGCCGAACTGGTTTCTTACTTCGGTGAAGCCTTTATCCAGGACGGGGAGCGCGAATTTCGTCGGCAGATTTGGGCCGCTATGGATTTGGTCGTGAATGTGGTGGGCATCGGCACCGCCGCTCTCGCTACTGGACGCATTGCCTTGAGATTTGGCATGGCGTTTACCCTTGGCCTGGTACCAGTGATCATCGTGGCAGGCTTTTTGGTCGTGGCCCTGGCGCCGTTCTTGACCGTTGTGATTATCTTGCAGATCGTTCGCCGGACCGGCAACTATGCCATCACGAGGCCGGGTCGTGAGATCTTGTTCACGGCCGTCGATCCGGAAGCACGCTTTAAGGCAAAAAGCGTGCTCGACGTGGTTGTCTACCGTGGCGGTGATGTTGTGTCCGCGCAGGCCTATACGACGTTGGCCGCAGGCGGCATGACGATCTCCGGGATTGCAGTGGTGTCGGCGGGTCTGGCAGCGATCTGGGGCGTCGTGGGCGTGTTGTTGGGTAGAGCCTACAAACGGGCCACCCCGGAAACATTGGACACGGAAGCCAAAGTACCCGAACCGGCGTAACAATTTCGCCACGATTGGCGGGTAAGGCAAAGACATGATGTCAAAAGTCTTCACCATCGCGGTCATGCTCTTTGTCTGGGCATGGCCGGCACAGGCCGAAACGACTGAGCAATCTGATGCCATTGAGAAAACCTCAGGCGGCCTGGTCTTGGTGGCTGGCGCGACCGGCCGAACCGGTCAATACATCACCAAACACCTCAAGAAGCAGGGCTATCGCGTGCGCGCGATGTCGCGCCGAAGTGTCGAGGAAGCGCAAGACACCTACGGCACAGACTATGAATGGGTTCAAGGGGATGTGCGCGACATGGCCAGCCTTACGCTGGCAATGACCGGCGCCGACTACGTGATCTGTACCATCGGTTCCACGCAGAGCTTCGGCGCCAATTCACCTGAATATGTTGATTATGGCGGTGTCAAAAACTTGGTGGATGCCGCAAAAGAAACCGGTGTCGAACACTTTGCACTGATTTCGTCCATGGGCGTCACGCAGCCGGATCATTTTTTGAACAAGGTGCGCGGCAACGTTCTTCTCTGGAAATATCTGGGTGAAGAGCATTTGCGCCGCTCGGGTCTGAATTACTCGGTCATCAGACCAGGCGGATTGAGCAATTTTCCCGGTGGCATCAGTGTGATTGACCTACAGCAAGGTGATGCCCCCGACGCCCAAGGGCTGATCACACGAGAGGATGTTGCGCTTGTCGCGATTGAATCCCTCTCCAATCAGGGCGCCGTGAACAAAACATTTGAAGTCGTCAACGGCGATGTGGTCCCCGGCGATGATTGGCGCGGACGTCTTGCGCTGTTAAAACAGGATGACACGCAACTTGAGACGCCCGGCGCAAGCGAAAACCAAAGAATGATGCCGCCGGCAAGCACGCCGCCCGCGCCGCCGCAATAAGGCAGACGAAGAAAGCTTAAGCGCCGCCAAATCCGGGCAGAGGTTTGATCAGTGGGCGCATCAAATAATACGGCACCATCAAGACAAAACTTGTTGCCGTCATGAAGCCAAACAAACTCACCATTTGATTGACCCAAGGAAGACCCGTTCCCCAAAAGGCGGCGGGATAAAACAACAGGCAATATGTCAAAGACCCAAAAATAGGCGCGTAGAGTGGTGCGCGCCACCAAGGAATGCCGCGCGTCCAATCAAACAAAGAGATATTGGCAAACTGTGCAAAGACGATGGCCATGACAAAAGCAATCATGGTGCGAATAGGGGGCAATTCGCGAACCGACAGAGGTTCGTCAGACTGCACATAAAAAAGATAAATCAGGCCGCCCAAGATGGCCCAGGTGAGGGTCACTTGTGCCGTCGCATAACCCGGTCCGTAGCGCCGGTTGGTCAGGTTGATCACCAAAAACATAAACGGCAAAACCAGATGACCGCCGGTCAACCAGAAGCTTGGCACCAAATAGAGCTGGTCGACCCCTTTGAAATAAGCGTCGAACCAATCAATGGGCTCGTCACTGACCGCGTCTGCCCATAAAGTGACGCTCAGCAAGGCCAAAACCGGAAAAACAATGCGAAGAGTGGCGGTGAGTATTTGACTGAGAAAGCCTGGTCCGCGTGGGGCATCCGCGGCGTAATATTCTGTGACTTGATGTACCATTCTCGGACGCGCCCCACACGTTTACCGTTACCAGACCCTGCAAACCGTCAGATCTGCAGTACTTGACCGGAAAATTGCAAGTTTCCGACCAGTCTGACCGCGCGCCGCTTCTGAATTCGTATTATCGTTAACGCGCAGAGATTGCCGCATCATGGCGCAGCATTGCACCCAGCGCAATGCATACAAATTTGAGAGATCTGAAGTCTGGAGTGAGCCGACCGGGCTGCCTTATTGAGCCGCTCGCGCCTTAGAAATCTGTGTTTTCAGCTTCCGGGCTTTATCCGAGAGGTTTTCATCGCGAGATTTCATCAAAAAATTGTCGAGCCCACCATTCTTGTCGACCGACCGCAGGGCCGATGCACTGACTTTGAAGCGAATGCTTTGACCCAGCACGTCGCTGGACAGGCTCACATTGCAGAGATTTGGCAGAAACCGCCGACGAGTCTTATTTTGGGCGTGAGACACGTTATTGCCGGAAACAACGCCTTTTCCAGTCAATTCGCAACGACGTGACATACGGCTTCTCCTGAATCTAATCGGATAGGTGCAAATAAAAACCGCCCCGATCCGGTTTTCCGTCGAGGCGGCGGAGATATACGCTCTTGGGACGGCCTGGTCAAGCCTGGTCGGATTGATTCTTGAAGTGCTATTTGGCCCGAAACTGGGCCAAAATCTGCTGTGCCCCGGCCCTCGGGCTGAGCTCACCTTGGGCCACAGCCTGTTGTGTCTTCTCCAGGATGCCGCCCATTTGGCCGTCAGGATTAAGGGCCTCCACCAGACCCTCCCGGATCTCCGCCCACATCCAAGTCTGAGCCTGGACCGCCCGGCGCGCATTCAACTCGCCGGTTTCTTCCAGATCCTCGCGGAAGGCCGAAATCTGCTGCCAGATTTCCTGCAGCCCGGTTTGGTTCAGGGCAGACGCCAATTGCACACCGGGGCGCCAGTTTCGATATTTCGGGCGCATGAAATGCAGGGCCGATTGATAATCCGCCGCAGCCCGCCCGGCCGCAGCCTCCAAATCCCCGTCGGCTTTGTTCACAATCACCAGATCCGCAAGTTCCATGATGCCGCGCTTGATGCCTTGCAGCTCATCACCACCGCCCGGGGACAAAATCAACGCAAACATGTCCACCATGTCCGCCACGGCCGTTTCGGATTGACCGACGCCGACGGTCTCAATCAGAACCACATCATAGCCGGCCGCTTCGACCACAAGACGTGCTTCTCGGGTCCGGCGCGCGACGCCACCAAGGGTTTCACCGGAAGGAGACGGCCGAATAAACGCGTCCTGGCTCCGCGACAACAGTTCCATCCTGGTCTTGTCGCCCAAAATGGATCCTCCGGACCGGCTTGATGACGGATCAACGGCCAGAACAGCAACCTTCAACCCCTGCTCGATGAGATAGAGGCCGAAGGACTCGATCAGGCTGGACTTACCCACCCCTGGCGCACCGGACAGGCCAACGCGCACCGCGCGGCCCGTATGAGGCAACAGGCGGGCGAGCAACAGTTCCGCCTCAGTTTGCTGATCGGCACGCGATGATTCCACGAGCGTGATCGCCTTGGCCATCGCCCGGCGCTCTCCGCGCACAACACGTTTCGCCAGATCATCTATTTCGGGCGATGGGTCCGTCACATCTCGACTCACTTTATTCATGGCCACAAAGTCGCCCGTTTGGCCTCGAAAATCAAATCGTCGTCGTTGCGAGAGACAACAAACGGGTCAGGGGCAATAAGGCGCCGTCGCCAGATAGCCGTTGAACTTGTCCCAGAATTTCTGACGGTCTGTCCGGCCACAGGCCAACACCACTGTTTTGACCTCTGCCGGCTGCACCCTGCTTGCTGCCGGGATATTCTGGGCGATCCGCCGAAACTGATCAATGCGGGGTACATTTTGACGGATGGTCGCCGTACTGCCGTCTTCATCCGCGCCGGCCCGTGTGAACACCGAACCAATGAACAGGATATCGCCGGGACGCAAGGTGAAGCCCGGCGTGCCATTGTCGAAAATCATACGCGTGGTGCTGGTCAATGGATAACCGCCCCAATCGGTGGTGACAAAGCCGCTGGAGTAACTGGATGTTTGACTCTCCAAGGCGTAGGAACCTGAAGGCCAACGCGAAACGGTAAAGCCGGCCGCTTCAAGGTCTTTCTTGTACTCCGCGAACGGTCCGAATGCCGCCTTGGAACTCTTGGACGTGACCCGCATGAACCCGCCGCCCGGATCCTTTTCCGGAATAAACGCATTGGCCTCCGGGTCGTATCTTCGCCATGCCCAATAGGACTGTCCGCGGGTCAAATTCAGTTGCCAAGGCCCGCCGCGGCCATCAAAGATGACCGTGCCATGGGTCGTGTCGTCTCCACGGATGGACAAGCTTCCCGTCGATGCACAAGACCCCAATAGGAAAAGTAAGACGCTTGCAAACACTGCACGCCTTCGAATCCGATTGCCCATGCAAACCCTATCTCTTTTTTGACACATGATCCTTTAACTACACGCTATGGTAAAGGATGCGGTCAAAAAGAGAAGTTCTTTGTGAGGCCCCATTTTCGCCATAGGCCCATCATTCCATACCAATAATCGAGTATAGTGAGACGAATCCACAGAGGAGAGGTCATGGCCCTATTCCGTCCGATTGTTGTAAGTGCGGCTTTGGCAATAGCGCTCGCAAATCCAGCCCTCGCCAACAAGCAAGAAGCTCTGGAGCTGCATACCTTCAAGCTGCCGCAAATCAAAAACCCGACAACGGCTCTCACTCTGGAGTTCGAAGCCCATGTGGGCGGTTTTCGCATCGGGGAAATCGCGATTGAAGCGAAATGGAACGACACACGATATGTGATGGACAGTTTGGTTCATACGCAAGGATTCGCGGATGTGCTGGTGCAGGCCCGTTATCACAATTCCGCTCATGGTGTTTTCGACGCCAAGCGTGTCGCACCCAAACTCTACAGCACCCACTATAAAACACGGTCTGATCAACAATATGTCCGCATGCGGTTCAACTTAACCGACCCGACGAAAGTTGTCGCAGACCCGCCCTACAGCAATCGACATCAGGTCTCGCGTTTTGACAAATACAAAAGCGTCGATCCCATGAGTTCCATTCTTCATATGGTGACCGGTGTCACCGCAGACGAAACCAACCCCTGCGGAAAATCAGTCCCGATCTATGACGGCAAAAGACGGTTTGATTTCGTTCTCAAGTTCAAGAGTGAAACGAATCTGACAAGCAACGATCCGCAAGGGTATGTCGGCCCCGGATATCATTGTCAGGTGCAATACAAAGAAGTGGCCGGATTTCGAAAACGCGATCCACGCGAGAAACCTTATCCCTGGATCGATCTCTACATGGCGGCACCGGGCGACGGGATAGTGATCCCAGTCAAGCTAACGGTCAACACCGGGTTCGGTGACCTCAATGCGCGGGCCACCAAAGTGGTGCTCAAGAGCTTTGAACGTTAAATGGATACCGGCACACAGAATTGATCACAATTCGAAGTCGTCAATGACTTGAGCGCGATTGGCGTAAAAGGCTTTTGCAAATCCTTTGGGTGCGTCGGTGTGTTTATCGTGAGTTGCCCCCCAAGCTGCGATCTCCAACAGAACGGGCACGAGAGACCGGCCTTTTTCCGTCGGACCGTATCTGAACTGCCGCCGATCTTTGCGATCCCGGCTCTTCTTGATAATCCCCGACTCTTCAAGCTTTTTCAGCCGGTCAGCCAAGATATTGGACGCTATGCCCTCTTCGGCTTCCAAAAACTCCTGAAACGTCGACTGTTTCTTGAGCAACACGTCGCGCAAGACCAATAAGGTCCAGCGGTCACCGAAGAGATCGAGACCGAAACTAATGGGGCAGCCGGATCGCCGCATATCCTTCTTTGTCATCTTCGTAATATGTCAATTTCACTTGTTTTTTGCAATCAACATGCTATTTTACTTGCAAATTGAAAGTTAAATAGGGAGAAGACTATGGCATTTCAAGGTGGGTGTTTGTGCGGTGCCGTGCGTTATGAGGGTCAAGCGCATGCAGGCGGCGGTCATTGTCATTGCGTTCATTGCCGCAAAACAAGTGGCACCGGCCATGGCTCTCATATGGTCGTTCCCAAAGATGCCTTCACATGCACCGGCGAGGTTCGTTTTTTTGAGTCCGAAGCCGAGAGCGGCAACAAAGTTCAACGCGGTTTTTGCCCCACCTGCGGCTCGCAAATTTATTCGACCAATAGCGGCTTTGACGGAATGGTCTTTGTACGCGCGTCCAGCCTGGATGATCCGGAAGTGTTCGAGCCACAAATGATCGTTTACACAAGCCGCCGGCCCTCGTGGAACAAGATCGATACCGATCTGCCGAGTTTCGAGACTATGCCGCCCTTTGAAGACATGCCCGAGATGTGAACTGGTTCAGGGCATAGCCTTTGTCAGATAGGCCTTCCATGAAATGACAGCGCCGGCCAAGAAAAGCAAACCGATCATCACAAAAGTCCCGGTCCCGGCTGTCGCCTGGGGTGCATCCGGAAACGTCATCCGAAGGAACCCGGCAATCACCAATAGCCATCCGAACAGAGTCACGATCAGTCGCCAATCACGCGTCCAAATATTGTGAAATCTCGCCACGACAAGGCCGACGATGAACAAAATCATTCCATTGAGAAAGACTGTTGTGGGATGAATACCCTCCCATATGTGGAAGTTAAGTGTCTCCAACCCGGTGGCCGCCATAACCGTCGGTCCCAAGACCGCTGAGATATTGCGCGATACATCCATATGCACACGTCCTCATTCAAACTGTTCTGCATTCAGCCGCTTCATACGCCAAGGGTACAACACCCCCCTTTGACCTGAATCAAGAGGACATGTTGGGTCTTGAGAAGTCTTTTGGTTTGGGGCCCGCGCGTCGACGTTCTAATCGACGCCCAAGGACTCATGACCGTATTTGAGGGACGCGCCTTTTTTGTCGGGGTCTTTATGCCAAATCTGTCTCGGCCCAAATCCGTCCTTGCGGAGCCATTGCTCCGTATAGACAATTTTATGAGGGTCAATCTTCAGAAGTTGAAATTGCGGCGGTTCGGTGAGAGATCGTCCCAATTGTACGGCAGAGGATTGCCAGCGATAGATCGACAACGCATGGTCATGATCCGGTGTGCCAGGATCCAGCAGCTGGGCGTCGCCAAAAAGCTGAGCGCCGCGGACAGACACCCACCCGGTATTTTCCGCGTGAATGGAAAAACAAATTCTGGGGTCGTTTTGGAGCGCCTTTAGTTTCGGGCTACCGGGCTGCGGCAGAATGTAGACTGTCGTACCCTCCGCATAATATTCAACCGGTGAGCCGATCGGACCGCTCTTTCCGATGGTGCACAAAACACCCATCCAATTGATCGCAAGCAAATGCTCAATACGTGTCGTCAACTCTTCACGCGGCAATTGTTTGGTCGGCCATGGTGTTTCGTGAAGCCAAGGATGGGCGGTCATATCAATTCCCCTTCTCTGATTTTGGACAGAACAGCCTAATGGGGCGGCAGCACGAGCGCGACGAACCATCCGCCCCTAACCACCCGTCGAATGATTGACCCGTCGACCCGATATTGTCGTATTCTGTGTCGTCTAGATGAAACACGGAGGGGCGCCGACATATGATCAAACTTTATCAACCCAAACGGGCGTTCGGCTTGCCCAACCCCAGCGCCTTTTGCGTGAAGCTCGAAACCTATCTGCGCATGACGGATACTGACTATGAACTCTTAATTGGTCAGCCGAATAAAGGGCCAAAGGGCAAGATCCCATGGATTGAAGACGGCGATTTGCGGCTCGGTGACTCGGAACTGATCATCCAATATTTGAAATCCAAGGACGGGAACAAGTTGGACGGACGGCTTTCAAAAGAGGAAGCCGCACAAGGACATGCGATCCGAAAACTGGCCGAAGAGAGTCTCTACTTTATCTCCTCTCATTCCAAATGGGCAGTTGATACCGGATTTGCCATTTACTCTGCCGAGCTGTTTGCTGATATGCCGGCCATCATCAAACTGTTTGTACCCAGCCTCGTCAGAAAGCGCGCGGTGGCCTCGTTGCACGCACAAGGCATTGCACGTCACTCTCAGGAAGAGATCGATGATATCGGAAGCCGTGATGTCGAGGCCTTGTCGGCCCTTTTGGGTGACAAAAAATTCTTCTTCGGGGAGACGCCAACGTCGATCGATGCCAGTGTGTTTGGCGTGCTCGGTAATTTGATGGATGGCCCGTTTGAGAGCGGCACACGGACAGCGGCTGTATCAAAGCCAAATCTGCGTGGCTATATCACAAACATTCGCGAGACTTACTTCGCAGACCTGACAGAGACAAAAGATTGACGCGTGGACTGCGTGCCATCCGCAAGTTAAGAGCGCCGAAAGGGTTGAATCAGCAAACGATCCAATCGTCCGTCCGCCACGTCGCGAAACTCGTTCAATCCGATGGTCATCCGATCATGACCGGCTTGAGGTTGGGCAACATAGGTTCCGAATAGACGATCCCACCACGGCAAATTGAAACCAAAGTTCGAATCCGTTTCCGATTGATCAACGGAGTGATGCACACGGTGCATATCCGGCGTCACCACAAACAGACGCAACACCCGATCGAGTCCGGTTGGAATGCGGACGTTGGCATGATTGAAACTGGCCGTTGCATTCAAAACAATTTCAAAAATAATCACGGCGGTCACTGGTGCACCAATTGCAATGACCGCAATCGCCTTAATAAGGGCTGACAGAAAGATCTCAATAGGGTGAAACCGCAGCGCCGTCGTCACATCGAAGTCCACATCCGTGTGATGCACACGGTGCAACCGCCAAAGCAACGGAACAGCGTGGAAAATTCGGTGCTGAAAATATATCAGCAAGTCAAGAAGGATGAACGCGCCGAGGCCGGCAAGCCAAGGGGTCACGGACACAATATTGAACAGGCCCCATCCGTTGGACCCTGCCCAGATGGCGGCTGACACGGCAATAGCGCCAAGTGTCAATCTGAGCACCAACGTGTCGATAAAGATCATCCCGAAATTCGAAAACCAGCGCCCCCATCGCGGCCGGAGCCTGTGGCGCTTGGGCATGAGTGTCTCCCAAGCAATCATCAATCCGAGAACGCCGACAAAGGCAGCGGATCGAACAATCGGCTCTATGTCCGGGCTCAAGACAAGTAATCCCGTGTGATCTCTTCGGAGACGGTCCAAAGACGTTGGGCCATATCCACGTCTTCCGTGAATCCGCCCTGCCGGCGCGGATTGCAATCTTCAAACATTTGGCCAGTGGTATCTCGCAACTCAGGATATGTCGACACATAACAGGTGGTGGCGGCCCCCTGCGGCACCGACTTCATAAAGGTCCAGCCCAGCAATTCGGACGCAACCTTTTGCCACCACGGCAAATGCCGGCCGAGATTGGTCATGATCACGCCCGGCCTGACCGAATTGGATGTTGCCGTTGTGCCCTCCAGCCGCCGCGCAAGCTCAAGCGAAAACAGAGCATTGGCAAGCTTCGATTGCCCGTAACCAAGATCGGGCGTGTAGACGCCTTCCATGGAGAGATTATCAAACAGGATTCCTGACTCAGGCGCGTTGCGTGTTGCCTGACCGCTCGACAACACGACGACACGGCCTTGGCGAGCCGCTTTGACCTGATCCAGCAAACCGACCGTCAAAATAAAATGGCCCAAGTGATTGATCACAAAATGCCGTTCAATTCCGTAATTCAATTGCCGCTCCGGCAAAGACATGACACCGGCATTGCAAATCAAGATATCGATCGGCGTATCCAAGGCCTGCACGTCGGCAACACATTGCGCCGCCGATGCGAAGTCGGACAGCTCAATCGCCACCGGTGTCGTCTTGCCCTTAATAGAGTCGCAAGCGGTCTTCGCCTTTTCCAATGTTCGCGCCGCACCGATCACATGCGCACCGCGCATCGCCAGCACCCGCATGGTTTCATAGCCCAATCCGGAATTGGCGCCGGTGACAAGAGCGGTTTGTCCGGAAAGATCAAGACCGTCTGTGACCTCTTCCGCCGTCGATTCCTTGCCAAAGGGACCAACGAATGTTCCCGGTGGCAGTGGAAGCTCCATTTCTTCACCGCATGCCGAAAGAACAGGCAAAGACGCAATCGCGGCACCCTGCAACACCCGTCGGCGATTGATCTCAAATGTCTTGGTCATAACGGCACGCCTTTTTTGACTTCAAATCGACCAAAGACTAGTCGATCCATGCCATTGGGTCGAGACACACGCGGATCAACAAATCTTGGCGAAAGCGTGAAAGAGGACACCGACGCCCTCTTTCGCACAACGCCCAAACCTGTCTTACCAGGGCAAAATTGTCCCGTCATATTGCAGAAACGACCCTGTGGTTTCGACAGTGAGCGCATCAATGTTGCGGATCATATCCGCGGCGGCGTCATCTGGGCTGCGCAGATCGCCGGGCACTTCTTTCATCAGATCCGTCCGTGTGGGACCCGGATTGACCAGCCCGACCGCAATGCCCTTGCCTTTGACATTGGTCGACAAACCTTTATAGGCCATGTTCAGAGCGGCTTTCGACATACGGTAGCCGTACATAAAACCTTGCGCGCGCTCAATCGAACCCATGGAAGACGATACGGCGACAATCTTTTTTTGCTCACTCGCCGCCACGTTCGAAACAAAAGCCTCGGCCATCTTGATCGGCCCGAACGTATTAACCTCAAACTCATATTGAACATAGTCGTAGTCGATCTGGCCGAACGCCTCCTGCTTCATCAAGCCACTGATCCCCGCATTGTTCAAAAGCAAGTCAATCGGCGTGTCTTTATACTTTTCGACAAGCTTCTCAATGTGCTTGTCATTTGTCACATCCAACTGTTCGATCTTCAGTTTGTCGCCATACTGATCCTGGAGCGCCTTGAGATCGTCAGCCTTTTTTGGTTTCCGGGCCGTCGCAATCACGGTCGCGCCGCGCGCCAAATAGGCTTTGGTAAACGCAAGCCCGATGCCTTTATTAGACCCGGTGATTAGGACGGTCTCTGCAGAGACTTGTGTCGCAAACATAAGCGGCAGAACGAGAAGGAAGGCCAGACGTTTCATCATTGGTTTCATGTCCTTTACGAATACTAAGATATTGAAATACGGTGGTTCTCACAAACAAAGCGCGCCGGCCAAACCGGCGCGCTTCCTGATTTCTTTGCACTGCTCTGACCGGGCGAAATACGCTGTGTCTTGCCGGTTCAGATCAATGTGCCGCCAAGCTGGTCCCTTAGGACCACTTGCCGCGATCGGCATCCATTTGAACGATCCCAGCCCGGCGGTCGAGCATGAACTTCGCCTGTTCCTTGCCGAAAATACGCTCAGGGATAACGTTCATGGGGTCTTTGCGGTTTGAGTATTCCCGGTAGGTGAAATCATACTCTTGCTGCGCAGCCCGTTTTTCCTCCGGAATCGGCTCAGCATCTTCAACCCACTTGAACCAGCGATCGACGAATTTTTCCAAATACGCTTCGCAAGCATCCAAATGCTCATCGTTCAATTCCGTGATGTAACTGGAGCAAACGGGAGATTGCATGGCACGGATCGCAGGGCCATGGCTTGCCGACCAGACAAAATCCGTATTCGCGCGGAAGTCGATATAATCCTGGTTGGCTTCGCCTTCATAATATTTGTCGGAATAGGCTTCGTTGACCTTCAGGTCGCAGCGCGAGACATAATCCGCATAGAATAAGAGATTCGGGATCGTGCCGAAAATCAACATGAGGTTCGGCACATCAATATCCTGGCTCAACGTTACGTTGATGTTCATGTCAATCAAGCTGGCCTTGCGGTTGCCGATCCAAGAGCGCACAAACCAATCGACCTTATCGGCGGTGTAGCCGTAAAAGGCACCTTCCATCTGTTCATCCGGCGAGGTGTAATATTCCGCCCCTTCGGAAATCGGATGCAATTCGGCGCCGAAATAGCTGACGATGCGGTCGGCAATCTTGCTATGAATTCCCCAGCAGCGCTCCCAGTATTTTGAGACATCCACATTTGGATTGTCGGCCAAAAATTCGTGAATGGTCTTCACATCACTTTGCTTGTTCATGAGCTCAAACAGCCTTTCTTAAACTCGGGTGATCATTTGGCGCGGACTTTAGGGCGCGGGTTTTGGAAAATCCGCACTCTTAGATCTGAAAATCCACATATTGGTTGGGTCCATCGGCCCATAGCGACCAAAAGCAAACGGCCCCGGCAAGTTTGCCGGGGCCGAATTACAAAACTCAAGATTTATCAGGGTGTTAGCACTGGCGCTAAATCGGATCCGTTTGTGCGGTCCCGTCATACTTTTCGAAATCGCAAGTAAAGTCCTTATACGTTTGGTTCGGCTGCCAGGCAAACGGCTGATAATTGAGGTGACCATAGCCACCGACAAAGTTGGTCGGTTTCAAAAGCCCGGCTGTGGGAATCACGCCGCCGAAATTTTGCTGGCCTTCAAACATCATCGGATCCCAGCCGTGATACATGAACATCATGCCGGGCTGCATGGCGGATGTGACATGGGCCTGCACGATCATGTCGCCCATTTTGCTGTAGACGCGAATGGTGTCACCGTCCGATACGCCGCGTTCGGCGGCATCCTCCGGGCTGACATAAATATCAGGCTCACCCCGTTGCAAGCTGACCATAAGCGGGTCGTCACGCCACATGGAATGAATGCCATGACGGGCATGTCCCATCATCAATTGCAATGGGTAACCTTCGTTTGTCAGTGGATCCCGATGGTCTGGCAACGCCTCTTCAAATTTGAGGAACCAATCATGGTCAAAGTAATACTGCTGACGACCGGTCATGGTCTGATAGGTTCGTTTCTTGCGCACATTGTTGACGATGTTCGCATTGAAAGGCGATTCCTCCGTATAGACCACATCGTCACTGCCTTCGAGCCGGATAATCCCATTCTTGGCAATGTCGTCGAAGGGAATCTTCGGATAGCCCGGCGTGTTCTGCAACAAAAAGTCCAAAACGTCTTTGGTTTCTTTCATCTGGCCGCCAAGTGTGAACAAGTCCCCGATCTTTGACAGATCACGGGGCACCGGTTGGCCCATGAAATTATCTTGAATCGGTTCGATACCGCGCTCGGCTGCGCGGCGCTGAATGGCTGCAGTCAATCTCTTCAGCCAAGTCCAATCGTCCACCGCTTCGCCCAAAGGCGGCACCGCTTCGTTGAGCGTATGTAGATAAGGTGTCCGCGCCTCGTGAATCATATCATTGCGTTCGTAATGATGCGCAATCGGCAACACGTAGTCCGAATGCAAAGCGGTCACACTCATATCCGGCGTTGCCGCCACGATGGTTTCAAGCTGGCCGAATGCGGTCTCGCGCCAGCGCCGCCCGGAAGCGCGCCAGTTAGCGGCATTGGCACCGCAGAAAAAGCCCATCTTCCAACCTTGAGGTGCCTGTGGCGGCATCCAGCGATTGGCCACGGATTCCTGATAGTGGGTTTCAATTTCGTCGGCAAAGTCCTGACCGTAAACATTGGCGTTGAGCGCCTTCATGTCGCCGGTCTCATAATCCCACGTCGCACCGGTTTTGATCTTCAGCGCCGGGCCGACATCCGCAAAGGCGTAGGCGAAGGTGCCGAACTCGTTGGCGATATTGGTGATCTGAATGCCGCTGCCGTCCGGCCCGATATTCCCGGTCAAGGACAAAAGCAGCAAGAAAGAACGCTGCAACATGTCGCCATGGAGCCATTTACACGCATTGTAACCGGAGAAAATCATACCCGGTTTGGCGCCGGCAAATTCGCGCGCGACAACACGAATGGCTTCCGCGCCCACGCCGCAAATCTCTGAGGCTTTTTCAGGTGTGTAATTTTCGAGATGCGCTTTGGTCCGCTCAAACACCGTCGTCACTTCGACGGGGCCGTCCTTGGTTTCCACCGTGAAGGTGCCTTCGAGTGCGGGAACAATCGCACCCAGATCGATTTCACCGTCAATATGCGGCATGCCCGGCACTTCCATATTGATCGGCTGTTTACCGGTGCCCGGCGCCTGAACAACCCCGCCTGTGGCTTCGTCCCACATGTAGAAAACATGATCCGGAACTTCGGCCTCGGGCACTTCCGCAAAATCCGTCCCGCGCAGGAACTTGTTGTTATCGGTGCGCACAAGATAAGGCATATCCGTTTGTTCACGGACATACTCCTTGTCGATCGCATCGTCCGAGATAATGACCTGCGCCATGGACAGGGCGATCGCCGTGTCGGTGCCGGGTTTCGGGTTCAGCCAGCGATTGGCATGCATGGCCGTGGCATTGAATTCCGGCGCAATCACAATGACCTTGGTGCCGTTATATTTGGCTTCCCAGAAAAAATGGGCGTCTGGAATACGGGTCACAGCCGGATTGGAATACCAAACCAAACAGACCCGCGACTTGTAAACCGCAGCCATGGAGTCACCCAAAAGCGCCTGACCCATCGTCATATAGATGCCGACCGGTAAATCGCCGACGCCCGCAAACAGTTCCGGGACGGAAATTCCGGTGAGATTCCCGAAACGTGCAACAGCCGCCCAAGTCCCCCGTTTCATGACCATTTGGGTTCCCAGATCGTAGGAAATGGACTCCGGACCTTCGCTGGTCGCATAATCAATAAATTTGTCGGCGATTTCCGTCAGAGCCTGATCCCAGGTCAAGCGTTCCCACTTGCCTTCGCCGCGTTCACCAACCCGTTTCATCGGGTAGAGGACACGCTGCGGCCCGTACATATATTTGGCGTGACGCAATCCCTTCTGACAGCCACGGGGTCCGAAATCGGGCACATCGTCGCCGCCTTGGTTTTCGTACTCGCCTTGTTGTTCTTCGCGCCACACCACCCCGTTTTTGACATAGACGTTGAACGCGCAGTGACCGGTGCAATTGGTCCCGTGGGTGCCGTGCACAACTTTGTCCCAGGTCCACTTCTGACGGTAGAGGTCTTCGGTCGCGTTATAGTCCGTTTCGGCTGCGGTCTGCGCGAGACTTTGGACGGTACCGTGCTGAAGGGCGATACCGCCTGCAACCGCAGCGCCGCTGCCGCGCAAAAACAACCGACGTGAAACAGATTGATGACCCATGGAAGACTCTCCCCTAAACCGGGCATTTTCTACAAGATTCTCTAAGGTATTATAGGAGTCCGGCGGTCGACCGCAACTGAAGGACAAACACACCGAGCCCCAGCAGCCGCTTATTGGATAAGTTTGGACCCGGCCCCGGCAAAACAGAAATAGACCCATGTGCCAAAGGGGCATCCGGCTCTCGGACTCCACACACGTCGACCCCCTAGCCCAATTGCGCCCATCATCCAAACAGGGATAGAAAGCGCCATAAATTCACTCTGAACGGAGTCCGGTTGTGCATAATTTCCGATCCTTCATACAAGCCCTCGAAGACAAGGGCGAATTGGTCCGCATTTCCAAAGAGGTCGATCCCAAGTTCGAGATCGCGGCCCTCATGGTTAAGCTGGAGGCCGAACACAAAGCCTTCATTTTTGACAATGTGAAAGGCGCTAAACTCCCATTGGTGGGAGGGTTATTCAGTGGCCTCGATCGTTTTGCGCTGGCCCATAACGTGCCCAAGGATCAGAGATTTACGCGGCAAGATCATGCGGCCCTGCTCGGCAAAGCAATCGCAGATCCAATCCCACCAAAAACCGTCAATGGCGGTGCGGTGAAAGACGTCATTGTCAAAGAGGATGATGTCAATCTCAGCGAATTGCCGATCCCCACATTTTTTGAAGACGACAGCGGCGCGTTTATTACCGCCGGTGTCGGCGTGACACGCAATCCGCCCACGGGGCAATTGAATGTGGGCTTCTATCGCTGCCTGATTTTGGGCGACGGGACCTTGAGCGTGAATGCCAGCTCCATGAGTGATTTGCGCAGCATCTATACGGAAGTGCAAAATTCCGGAGAGCCCCTCCCCATCGCTATTGTGGTTGGGGCACCGCCGTCTTTGCTCGCTTCGGCCGCAGGCAAACCACCGCCCCATATGTCAGAATACGATGTGGCCGGCGGATTGGAAGGTGCGGCAATGGAATTGGTCAAATGCGAGACCAATGACCTTCTGGTGCCGGCGGACGCTGAGATCGTGATTGAAGGGGTGATCGACTTTAAAGAAGAAGTGGTTCAGACTCTTGGCGAATTTGCCGGGCAGTACGGTCCGGAAACCGACCCGATCACGAAAGTCACCGCCATCACCCATCGCAAGGACGCCATGTTCTATGGCCTCACGGCCGGTGCCAATCCAGAGCACAACACGCTCGGCACCATTGCGATGTACACGCTGGAAAGCATGATCTTGCAGGAAATGAAATCGCAATTTCCGGCGATCAAAAACATCCACATTGTTATTGATGCACCCATGACAGGAACCTTGTTGAATCTTGTTGTTGTGATGGACAAGAAACGCAACGGAGAGCCGGCGGAATTTATTCGCGAAGCCTTTAAAAGCCAGGCAGGATACTTGCCGGTCGGGCGCATATTCAAACGCATTGTGGTCGTGGATGACGATGTAGACATCTACAATCACAAAGACGTTGAATGGGCCATTGCAACGCGCATGACACAAGCGTCCAAGATCTTGGTGATTGAAGGCTATCAAAGCTGGGAGCTTGACCGCGGCGCCAAAGAAAATGCTGAATCCTTGAGATTGGGCTATGATGCGACGATGGATTTGGAAGATATCGAAAAGCTGAAACGGCCGATGATTCCCGGTGCCGAAAACGTGCAGCTGGAAGACTATCTCTAAGAAAACATACCTACTCTGTCAGCGGAGACAAAGCAGATGGCATCAACCTCACAAGGCGGCAGCGAGACGTCGCGCATTGATCCCTATTTGGCCGTCGCGCTGCAAACCAAGGTCGTCAACGTTGCGACCCGCAATGAGGTGAAAGTCAATCTTGATCATATCGGCAATATGATCGATTTGGTTTGTCACATCTGCGCACTTGAGCTTCCCGTCCGGCTCATCACCTTGGGCGAAGGTGCCATTCAAGGTTTCATCGATGAGATCGCGCACTTAAGCCCTAAGCAATTCAGCGACACCATGGCGGCTGATATGCCCGGTTGGGAGACGGAGTTTCTTGGGGAAAAGGCGAAAGAAAAGAACGTCTATATTCTCGGCCAACTCAAAACAAAAAATCCGGCGTTCCCGGATCGGTTTTTCAACACGGTGTTTTTGATTGACCCGAACGGCGACGTCATTTGGCAACATCAGAAAAACATTGTGCTCTTTGTTGAGCATTCAACCACGCCGCATGACGTGTATGACGAATGGGTCAAAATGCATGGGGATGGTCTGGACGCTTTTTTCCCCGTCGCACGCACACCGATCGGAAACATTGCCGGCACAATTGGCGTCGAGGGCGGATATCCGGAAACCTTCCGCGGCTTTGCTCTGAATGGAGCAGAAATTTTTTACCGCGGCTCTCTTCCGGAACCCTGGGTCAGCCGCGAGATATGGGACATTCAAAATAGATCGCGCGCGCTGGAAAACACGGCCTATATGATCGGTACCAATACCGGTGCGCTGATCGTGAACGGCCCGCCCGGCACACCGCCGACCCAAGTGGACGGCGCGCTTGGCGGACGGTCCATGGTGGTGAATTACAAAGGCGAGGTGCTGTCGCAAACCGTTGAATCGGGGGACTGTTACGCCGCCGCCGAGATCAATATCGATGCGCTCCGCCACTTCCGTGAGAATGCCAAGGTCCTCAATTGGATTCCCTACATTCGCTCAGAAATTTTCCGCAAGCTCTATGACAATGTCATTTGGCCGGCCAATGCGCAGCCGATGAAGGACGATGTGGCCGCGGAAGTTTTGGATGGTGTCGTCAAATCACTTCAAGACCGCGGCGTTTACGAAAAACGCGACAAATAAAGTCAGTTCGGAATGGCAAAATCTCCCGGCCCCTTTGATATCGCCAAAATGGGCGCCATTCTCAGCCCCTCGGGCCACACCTACGTCCGGGAAATCACACCGGATTTTTATCAAAAGCTAGATGCAGAATTTGACGGCTTTGCCGGGCACGCCCTTGTCGCACGGCACACATTTTCTGAGGCCTGGCCGACCTGGGAGATGCATCCCAAAGGCGATGAATTGGTGTTTCTGTTATCCGGAGACGCGGATTTTGTTTTGTGGATCGACGGCAAAGAAGACATCGTCCGGGTCAATGAGCCCGGTCATTACGTTGTGGTACCAAAAGGTATCTGGCACACCGTCCGGCCGCATCAAACGACGTCCATGCTGTTCATCACGCCCGGCGAAGGCACGCTCAACGCCAACACACCACAGCTTTGATCATTGGAAATTTGATTTATTTGACCTCTATTCCGTATTTCCGAAGACGTTCCTTCAAGACGCCCGAGAGAGTTGTCACATAGCTTGAAGTCAAGTGGTTGCTGTCGCTATACAAAACTTGCGTGCCCGACATGACCGGGCAATTCTGTTTAGGGCAAATCAAATCATTCATCACCAGAGAGAACACGCTATCATAGCTTTCAACAACGTCTCTCTCTAAAGCAAAGATATTTTGCTGCATTTCATCCTGGACTGGAAGTGAGCAAAGTTTTCTATGATCTTGCTTTTTCCATGCAGCCCTTGAAAGGCATTCAGGGGCATTGAAATCCAATCTTGGATTGTCAGCGATCACGATTGTTGTTCCTGCGAACTCATCAAGTATCGACAGAGTGTTTTGCACTCCAGCCTGCCATTCTCGGTATAATTTTGGGTCTTGATTGTCAGGATGGTCCATCAAATAACCACTTGAATTTGACACGATTATAAGTTCAGGCTGAGTCTCACGAATGAATTCAACAACTCGGGCCCGCCACTCGGTGCATTCATTATATGGACGCCCTAGAAACTCTTTCTGACTCGCAAAGGGTACTGACGGACATGACGATTTGGTCATTGAAAGCAGCTTCCACCCCAGACTTTCTGCTATTACTTCAAACGCTGGGAACCACTGTGCGGCATGAGAATCACCAAACAAGATCATGGTAGAGTCGCCGTTTTTGTTCCCAAACACGCAATCGGTCAGTTCTGTTTGGAAGAAGTCGAGGTGACAACCCAGCTGATAGAGTCTCGGTAGGTCATTGCGCGCATCCACGTAAACTCTTTGTTCAGGCGATTGCAATTCATTCGAAACCAAACCACGCGCGATATACAAACAGGCCAGAGAGCAAAGCGTAAGTGATAAGCCCAAAGCCCACGACCGACTTAGCTTGGTTGAAAAAAATCGGGAGCGACGAATGGGATTCTCAACAGTGAAATAAGTTGCAGCCGCGAGAAAGAATGACAGAACGATGCCCACAATTGGGAAATGCCACCCACCATCCCTGTCATGTGCTCCAAGAAAAAGAAATACCGGCCAGTGCCAAAGATAGAGGGAGTAAGAGACATCACCGATAAACTGGGTCGGCCTTGAGTCAATTGCGGCGCGCAAAAAAGAAGGACGAATCTGATTCGCGGCGGACAGTATCAGGCATGTGCCAACAACCGGAATTGCGGCGATATATCCTGGAAACAATGTCTGCTCATCGAATGAGAACGCAGAAAAAAATACGAGAGCAACACCTCCATAAAACGCAAACGGAGGGACCGATGACTTGGTCATATCGGCTTTATTATGCTGCACGGCAAGCAACGCGCCTGCACAAAACTCCCACGCTCTTGTCGGAGAAGCAAAAAATGCCCACGGCTGGCTGTACGCCGTCAAGAAAACAGAGGCTACGAAAGAAACAATCAGGAGGCCCGAGATACCGAAAGTGAGAATTCGCAGATCCCCGGTTCGCCCGTAATGTCTCAATAGGAAAACCAGAAAAAGGGGCCAGACCACATAAAACTGCTCTTCAACACCTAAAGACCAAGTATGAAGGAGCGGATCAGCATCAGTGTTCTCTGCCAGATAGTCAGTTGACTTGGCAGCAAACCAAAAATTACTCAGGTAGAGAATTGCCGAAATGGCGCTAGACGTGAAGATCTTAAATTTAAGCGGACTGAAGACATACCAAGCAAATAGGGCCGTCGTCACGATCACGAGTGCGGCGGCGGGAAACAACCTGCGAACTCGGCGCGCATAGAACTCAAACAGATTTATGGACTGATTTTGCTGATACTCCTTCAGCAATATTCCAGTGATCAGGTATCCAGAAATAACATAGAAGACATCAACCCCGATATACCCACCACTCAGCCAGTCAAACCCAGCGTGGTAGAACAGCACAAGCATAACCGCGAGGGCCCGCAAGCCCTGTATATCAGTTCTAAACCCTGTAGCCATCGAAGTTGTTAATAGCGCCTTAATCTTTTGTTCGAACTCAATGAATCCGAACACAAAATGCTCGCCAAAGGATATACGCGAGACTATTACGACTAAGCTAACTTCGATTGTCCAGTATTACCGCCGATTGTGTGAACGTTTTTCCGCTTCATCGACCCGTTCGCGCACTTCCGGATCCACCTCAAACGGCTCCCAGCCTTTCGGCGGCGAATAGACACCCCATTCGACCATCTTGTTCACCTGCAGCTTAACCAATTCATGCTGTTGTTGCTCGGTCATCGGTGGTTTGTCCATGGCAAGATTACGCGGATAGATCCCGCCCTTGGCCATTTGCGCGTCGTAAATCACTTTGTATTCTTCAATGCGCAAATCTTTCGCCAAGTTTTGCCATTGTCCCCGAACCCGGAAGTCGCGCAAGCCTTCGACATTCAACATGGCGCTAACCAATGTCTCGCCGCCGCCGCGATATTCGGAAATGATATTGCCGCGATAATCAAAGATCTGGCTTTTGCCGCACGACATCAAATGATCTTCACCACCCGGCATATAGATCGCGCCGATATTGGGAGACAACACGTAACACGTATTGAAAATGGCGTGGGCCTGGTTCTGAATTTGGGCCATGTTGTTGCCCATCCAGGGTTCGGGATATTGCGTGCGGTAAATCACTTCGGCGCCGTTGAGGGCCAAACCGCGTGACGCCTCCGGGAACGACCCTTCCGCGCAAATCAGCATACCCAGATTACCGATATCGGTCTTGGCCACCGGATAAATGGCTTCAAACAGTTTGATCGGATCGTCGCCGTGGGTTTCCAAATAAAAATCCCAAATGTCGCTCGGCGCCGTATTGGTCTCTTTTTGATAAAAGGCGGTCTTGTAATGCTTCAGAATGACGTCGCCATTGGGGTCGATAATAAAACCGATGTTGAAAATCCGGTCCGGGAAAAAGTCCGGATCCTTCGCCACCATCTGCGCCATAATATGCACGCCGAATTGTTTGGCGAGCTGGCCCAAAAAGTCCGTTTCGGGACCGCCAATCTCAGGAACCACTTCATTATAAATGCGCAAATGCTCATCACCGCCGCCGAGACACCAGCCGCCGATACCGCCCTCGGAAATCGCCACCAATTGCACGGGCAAGTCGAGCGAACAGTTCCACACCGAATAGCCGATACTGGTCGCAAGACGCTCAATATCCCGCATATAGTCATCGCGGGTGGTCGCCATATGCGAGATGTTCTGAATACCAACGGCTGAATAATGCAACATGTCTTAGGTTCCTTTTGGGATCACGCAAGTCCTCATGCGGTGGCGCCAACTTATGTCCGGGGCACTCGCCGCTTCGCGCGCTAATCGCCGAACGTCCGAGTGTCGGATATGGCACAAACAGACTATAGGCGACCCACAAGAGACCAGCAACAGAGCCATTTTTGAATTTTCGACAATGCCGGTCTGACTTGCCAAACCGGCCCGGCTAACCTATTCAAAACAGAGGTTGAATTTGGCCGGGACAATGGCCGAACGCCGCGGAGGAGAGAATACATGGAAGACTATCAAACTTGGAAACTCATCCACATCTTCATGCTGACCTTTTGGCTGGGCACGGATATGGGTGTGATGCTGACCACCATAAAGTCTGGCGATTCCAGTCTCTCCCCTGAAACACGTTTCAAAATGGTCGAAATGGCCTTGGTGATCGAATTGATCCCCCGATTCATGTGGACGCTCGCTTTCGCCTTTGGCGTTCATTTGTCGATCGAAGCCGGTTATCTCCAGATCAGCAGCGCCGTGCTCACAGGTATTTGGGTGCTCACGACGGTTATGCTCATTACCAACTGCGGCAGCGCCTTTTTAATCGGCAAACCGCTCGGCGAAACCCTGACCAAAATCAACAAAGTTTTGATGCCCACTTTCGGACTGGGCGTGATCGCCGTCGGTATTTCCTCCATGACCGGCAACGGTCCGTTCATGGCCGAATGGCTGGGTCTGAAAATCGCCCTGTTCGGATTGATCAACATCACTGCCATTTCAATCCTTTTTGTTTTTGAGCCCATCTTCCCGAGCTACATCGCCTTGTTGGAGAGCGGCAGCACGCCGGAACTTGAAAAAGCCATCAAGGCCGGTATCAACAAAACGTTGATACCTGTGATCACAACTTATGTTTTGATCGCGGTGGTTGCCATCATTGGCGTCTACCAAGGCCTCATCTTGTAACCCGCTCGGTCAACCGACAGATGGGCATCCCGCCCGGTTCAGATACGCTGAAGACAGGATATCGATGCTATAGTACCCTGAGTGGGGCTCAGGTTATTTGAGGCATGACGCATTGAATAAGAGTTCAAACCACGACCACGGAAACCTGCAAGAAAGACCGTAAATCATGGCTGACCAACCAGAAGAAATTACTCTCACGCTTAATTTTGAGGAAACACGTCGTCTCGTTGCATCACTCCAATTGATGTATGCAAGCCTAAACGATCAAGTCGACAGCCCAAACTTTGAAGACGCTGTTGAGCCAATTCAAGCAGAAGCGGAACTTGCGTCCTCTTTGATCAAAAAGATCCGCGACGCCGGCTTCAACATCAGCGACACAAGTTACTAGAGGGCGTCCGATCACATCGGGCTAGGAGGACAAATCAGTGAGACCTCACGTAGAATTAATTCAACAGGACGACCTTGTTTGGCATGACGATGCCGAATTGCCGAAGGGCAGCGGTCGGGTTATCCAGCGCAATCTCAGCTATGACGAAGAGAACGGCGCGGCTTCCACAAAACTTCACTTTAAAACTGACTGGTCGCGTCCGGCCGGTTATCACGAAGCCGATACGGAATGGTACATTCTGGACGGCGAGGCGAAGTTCGGCGATCAGATGCTGCGCAAGGGCGCATATTTCCGTGTACCGGCCGGCAAGATGGTTCCTGAAATTCAAGTCAAAGAAGGAACGGACATCCTGGTCTTCCGCGAATACGGCGACTGGGGCTTTTCGGTTTCGGAAAAAGATAGATCGGACTTTATTCCCCAAGGCGGCAACACGGTTTCCAAAAAACCGGGCGAGATCACCATGATCGACACCTTCTCAATGAAGTGGATGCCGAACATCTTCGAAGGCGACACGCAATGGGAATTGATGTTGAAAATGTTGTACCGGGATCCGCCGGATCCGGAAAACAACCGCACCGGCTTTGTCACCATGCTCGCCTGGGCACCGCCCGGTTGGGGCGACGACCGGCTGGTCCATCACCCCGTCTTTGAAGAGGCCTACACGATCTATGGCGACATGGATTACAATTTTGGGCGCATCGATACGGGCACCTATTTCTTCCGCCCGGCTATGGTGAAACACGGACATTTCAGTTCCGGTATGGATCGAGGCGCGGCTTGGATTTTCCGCCTGGACGGCAGCCTCATCAACTGGATCACCGTTGAAGAGGACGTCATCATCAAAGGCCGGCCTTTGAACTACGATCCGAAGACTCAAGCCCCCGTAATGGCGGGGATTCCGGTCCGCTCGCGCTCGACCGGCGATTGGGATCTCGACGGACAATAGGATCCATCTCAAGACATTCCGGCGGCGGCAAATCTCTGATTTGCCGCCGTTTTCTTTTGCATCCGGCGCGCAGACGCCGACATAATACCCCCCTAACGATTGGCCCAATCGGGTGCTATGCAAGCTCCCAAAACAAGCCGTCATTACTTGATTGTAGAAAGCGACATCACCATGGCCGGAGCGATTGACATCGTCTGTAACCCCTTCACCCCCCGCGCGGTCCAGAATGGCCATACGGGGCTGGATGAAGAGTTCAAAAAGCAAGTCCGCATGCCCGAAGAGATGCGCGGCGGCGTCACCATGGAAGACTATCTGGTCAAGATGGACAAAGCCGGAATCGAGCGCTCTTTGATGATCGCCGTGCGTGCGGGCGACATCAACAAGAAGGGCGGCTTCGAACTTCCTTACGAAGATGTCTACGACATGTGCCAAAAATGGCCAGACCGTCTTTCTGGCCTGGCAGGGATTGATCCCTATCGCGGCATGCAGGGCCTAAGAGACTTGGAACATGCGGTCAAAGAGTACGGCTTCGTCGGCGCCCACCTTTATCCCCATTGGTGTGAAATCCCGCCCAATGATGCGAAATTCTATCCCTATTATGCCAAATGCTGTGAGCTCGATATCCCGATCATGATGCAGGTCGGTCACAATCTGGTTTACTCTCGCCAGCGCCGCTTACCAAGCGTCGGCAAGCCCATCTTGCTCGATCAAGTCGCCATCGATTTCCCGGAGCTCAAATTGATCGGCATCCATATCGGTATTCCGTGGACAGATGAAATGATTTCCATGTGCTGGAAGCATGAAAATGTCTACACCGCCGGAGATGCCTATGCGCCGAAACATTGGCCGAAACAATTCGTTCACTATGCCAACACCTATGGCAAAGAAAAAGTAATGTTCGGCACGGATTGGCCGGTGATTGACCCTGAACGCGCGGTCCGTGAGATCGATGAATTGGGCATGCGTGACGAGTCAAAACAATTGATGATGCGTGACAATGCTCTGCGTGTCTTCAAACTCCCCTCATAACCAACCGATCCTGGAGACGGCCCATGCCTTCGCCTGACCTGCCTCGTTCCTTTCACCATATGTCTTTCGCAGCGGGTATGCGCGCGGCGAAAAACCGTGCGCCGCAGAAATTGGCCGCACGCCATGGGGACAATCAACGCACTTACGCTGATCTTCTGGAACGGATCGACCGGGTGACCAACGCAATCACGGGCGATTTGGGGCTGGGGCCCGGCGATCACGGGGCCATTCTGTCCGCCAACAGCATTGAGTATTTGGAGATCATTGTCGGCGCCTCTCAAGCAGGTGTTGCCCTTGCCACGGTCAATCCGCGTTTGGCGCCCGGCGAAGTGGTCGCCATTTGCGACGATGCCGAAGCGAAGGTCCTGTTCGCCGATGCAAAAACCGCGGAGATGGTCAAAGACCAGTTTTTTGCCACGGTCAAACGCATTATCGTGATCAATCACGAATTTGAAGATTGGATTTCCAAAGCATCGGCCACCGCAACGCCGCCCCATGTGGACGAGTGGGACAATTTCACCATTCCCTATACATCCGGCACCACTGGCAAACCGAAAGGCGTTTTGGTTCCGCACCGCTCGCGGATCCTCTCTTTGCTCGGCATGGCGCAAGAATATGGCTGTTATTCACCGGACGATCGATTCTTGGCTATGGCGCCCATGTGTCACGGTGCGGGTATGTTGTTTGCCTTAGCACCGGTCTTTTTTGGCGGCTTTGCAGAAATCTTAGACCGGTTTGACCCGGAATTCTTTTTGCGCAAACTCAAAGACGAGTCGATCACCGGCTTCTTCGCGGTACCAACCCATTTCAACGGGGTGTTCGGTTTGGAGTCTTCCATCTTGGACGCCAATCGCACCACGTCTCTAACCACAATCATTTCCAATGCGGCGCCTCTTCCACAATCCTCAAAGGAAAAAATCGTCGATTATTTCGGCGACGGTCTGTTGCACGAAACCTATGGGTCAACAGAGGCCGGAATCGTGACAAATCTCCGGCCCGCCGATCAATTGCGCAAACAAAAATGCGTGGGCTTGCCGTTCCCGTTGACAGACATCAAATTGATCAACACCCAAGGCGAAGACTGCGCGCCGAACGAAGTCGGTGAGCTGTTTTCGCGCAGCCCCTATTTGTTCAACGGATATTGGAAGCGGCCCGAAGCGACAGAGAGCGCCTTTCATGACGGCTGGGTCACCGTTGAAGATCTCGCCAAACGGGATGATGAAGGCTACATCTATATTGTCGACCGCAAAAAGGACATGGTGATTTCGGGCGGTATGAATATTTATCCGCGCGAGATTGAAGAAGTCTTGCTTAAGCATCCACAGATTGCCGACGTCGCGATCACAGGTGTGCCGGACGAAAAGTGGGGCGAGCGGCTGAAAGCTTTTGTGGTCGTCGCAAAGGGCGAGGACGTAGCGCCGGAAGCGGTAAGCGCCTATTGCGAAGGCAAAGTGGCCGATTACAAAATCCCCAAAGACGTGGCTTTCATCGACGCCTTGCCGCGCAACGCCAACGGCAAGGTTCTCAAGACGGAACTTCGGAAACTCTAAGTCTGGTGATTTTTGCCGTCCTGCAATTCAATCCAGACGGTTGTTGCGTTCGCATGCACAACACCGGCATGTGAGAGAATAGCGGTGCCGGCGGTGCGTTTGCGTTTGCGCGTCTCTATTTGCCAAGCCACCGAAATGTAAGTGTCTTCGACGGGGAGAGGTTGATCGATTTTAGCCGTGATACGTCCCAGCAAAGCAATTGTCGTGGCCTGTCCCGCAAAAGCCGCAAAATAGCCGGGACAATCAAGCGCCGCCCAGACAAATTCCGGCCGAACCAAGCCCGCCTGATCAGCAGAATCAACGGGCGGCGACCATGGCGCCGCATGGACATTTCTTCCAGGAATTTCTCCTGAAAAGATGCGCAAACCATCCCCTTCGTCCCGATCAGGTCCACAAACAAAACACCCGGGAAAATGATGGGCCTGAAATCCCGGATAGTGTTTGGCTGCCTCGACGGCTTCAGTCAAATGCGGCACGTAAGGAGTCTCAACAGTCAGTTCCGACGGTTTGGCTTGCGCGATGAGCGTGTCGCCGTGCCAAAGGGTGTGTTCTCCATCGGACCCGTGTTTGATCTCTAATGGCGTTTCGAGCGGCGGCGGCTGCCGAAGCGTGACTTCAGCGGCATCTTCAATCCATTGACCCAAAACGCCTGCCACATAGCCGCCATTTCCGGATGTCGGCGGGCCTTGCATCCGGGACGGAATGACCAGGTGGGAATTCACGAACAAGCCTCGCCTCTTTGCGGGAACAGTCTCGACACACCATCTAGATCAAAATGCCACGTAAAGCCAGCCGGACCCGGCCATGATCGACAAGGACACAATCATCGAAAAAGATCTTGCGAGTAACATATTCCGTCTCCTCACTACGCCCAACGGCCTCAATGCGAGGATAAAAATATGAGCTGAGCTTTTCGCCCGTATTTCGTCCGGTGAAAGATTCGTAACAATTGTTGCTAAGAAATGTGGCGCTAGGACGAGATATATTTGTAGCCGGCACCGCGAATGGTCTTAATCACTTGGGGTTTGGCCGGGTCATCTTCGATTTTACGGCGCAGCCTGGTGATCCTGACGTCAATGGCACGATCGAAATTGTCCGCTTCCGTATCCCCGGTAAGTTCAAGCAGCTGGCCACGACTCAATACCTCATTGGGATGGGCTTGAAATGCACGCAATAGCGAAAGCTCAGCATCTCCCAGCCGAACCACATCACCGCCATCAGAGACCAATTGCTTTTGTGTTTCGTCAAGCAAGAAGCGGCCCAGTTGCATTTGCTTCGTTTGGCCGCCACCATTGCTGACAATCTTCTGACGCTCAATCCGCTGCAAAACACTGCGCACGCGCGCCGCAACTTCTTCCAAAACAAACGGTTTGGTGATGTAGTCATCGGCGCCGACCTCCAAACCGACGATCCGGTCGAAAACATCCACATTGGCCGTGACCATAAGAACACCCATGTCGGAATTGGCGTGGATAAACTTTGCCAGGCTGAATCCGTCTTCGCCGGGCATATTGACATCCAAAAGCACAAGGTCAGGCTCTTCACGCTCGATCATCACTCGAAATTCTGCGGCACTGCCGGCCTCCGCCACCCTATAGCCTTGCTCCTCCAGAAATTCGCAAAGCAATTCGCGAACATCAGGCTCGTCATCCACCACGATGATATAGGTGTCGGTCATCTCTTAAGCCTCAGCTGCCAGCGGCATCTCTTGGCCGGCCTCAGCCGCACTATCCAAAACAACTTGGATCGTTGCAATCAACTCATCAATATCGATGGGTTTGTCGACAATGGGTCGGCCCGACCGTAATTTCAGATCCTGGGTTCTTTGGTTGACCGCGTCTCCGGTGACAAAAATAATCCGATCCGTGTCGTGAGATTGCGCCCGCTCCAATGCATCAAAGAACCCAACGCCGTCCATGCCCGGCATGCGTATATCACTGATAATGATATCGAATCTCTCTGCGTCCAACCTTTGCAGCGCGGCCTCCGCTTTCGTTTCCATCGCCACCTGAAAACCTCGGCCGAACAACAGATCCTTAAGCGTTTCACATGCTTCCTCGTCGTCATCGACGACCAGGACCTTTGCGTATTGATTGTTCTGTACCTGTTGCGAGGTATCGTCAGAAACAGCTGCCTGGCCGCGGCGGCGTGGGAGCTTGATCTCAAACACGGCACCTCCGGACGGTGCTTGATGATATTCCAAAGAACCACCGTGAGACTGGACCATCCCCTGACTGACAGATAGGCCGAGTCCGGTTCCCGAGCCAACGGGTTTCGTCGTAAAAAACGGATCGAAAATCCTCGAACGCACATCATTTGGAATACCCGGACCGTTATCCTCCACCACGATCTCAAAATGATCAGAATTTCGATGGTATCGCGTGGCGATATGAATCTTCCGGTCTTGATCAAGTTGATTCAATGCATGCTGCGCATTCACGACCAGATTGATAATCACTTGAGTCAATTGATCGGGATCAGCGCGCGTTTCCGGCAGGTCAGACGCCAGGTCCAACTGTACGTCAATGTTGTCGTCTCGAAGGTTATAGGCGAGCAGCTCCAAAGCCGTATCCACAACCTCATTCAGATCAGTGGTTTCCGCCCGCTGCGGCCGCTGACGCGCCATAGCCAAAAAGGTTCTGACAATCCGTGCACAGCGATTGGCAGCATCGTGAATTTTAGAGGCTGACCTCTGCACCTTCTCGTCGCCCGCACCTTCCTTCAACATGGAGGACCGGCCCACAATGATCGATAAGGGGTTGTTCAGTTCATGCGCAACACCGGCGAGCAACGAACCCAGAGCACTCAGCTTTTCACTTTGAAACAACACCTCCCGTTGACGCTGAAGTTCCGTTTCAAATTTCTTCACTTCCGTCAGGTCGCGAATATGACCCGTATAGTAATCGACGTCGCCGACCTTCGTCTGCGTGACCGTAAACTCAATGGGGAATTCCTCGCCGGATTTGCGCCGTGAAATGGAGCGGGTTCTTTCTTGGGGAAGCGCCTGAATCAGTTGGGCAGGATCCGTCGAGCCGTCATTGGCCAAAATGCTCTCACGCATGCGCGGCGCCAAAATGAGTTCGGTCCATGGACGGCCGATCACGTCTTTACGTTTGCAATCGAACATTCTCTCAGCCGCCGGATTGAACTCGACAATGTTTCCTTGTGCATCTGCCGTTACGATCCCATCGAGGGCGCTGTTGACGATTTCACGCTGCCGTGCATCGCGTTCCCGCTGAGCGTTACGAATTCTCTCTGCGACGGCCGATGAAAAAATCACACCGGAAAGCGCCAAGGAAAAGAAAAGTGCATTCCCGGTAAAGCCATTCAGCGGCACCAACCCAAGTCCGATAAGATTGTGTACGATAACACCTGCAGAACTTATGCCCGCACCGAGAGCCCAATCGCGCGCGCCGTGCAATTGTACCTTCACAACCAAAACAATCAGCGCGATCACGGCAACGACCAGGACTAAGGGCAAGCCCAAAAGGATGGCGTTTGTTATGCCGGGCCAGATGATTGAAACAGGCATCAGCACGAGACAAAGGCTCGAGAGAACCGCCAGGACCTTATCGTATCTCGGGAATGCCAGGTCGGTACCCAACAGAATTCGGCCAAATGAAATTCCGGAACTCCAAAGCCCGAGAATAAATATGTTCAAGGCAATCAATGTGTTGCTGGCGCCAATATGGCCAATCACGTCGCGGCTCAACCCGCTTGTCAACGCGATAAAACCGGCATTGAAAAACAAATAAGCCATCAACACCGGCACTGACCAATCGCGAGTCAGTCTCGACATAATGGCCAAATAGAAAAAGGCCGCGACGATCAATCCCAGCGTAGCCCCAAGAACCAAAATGTTGGCGTGATTCTCTTTATAAAATCCAATATTGGTCTGCAGCTTCATGGGAAGGTGCAGATATTGCAGATCTTCAACCCGGAGATAGACGTCAATAAGTGTGCCGGGCCGAAAAATCAGTTGTGAATTGGGAACGCGGTCTGTAACCGCACCTTCATTCACTGGAGACATCAAACCACCGGTGAATGTCCCCAAATATCGAGAGCCGGAAACAGAGTGAAACTCTGCACGAATTAACCGTTCATACGGAACATGGATGAAACGGTGTGCTTGTCTTTCATAGTCACTCTGCAAGCGAAAGTGGACCCAATAGGTGGACCTCGGTCCGCTAAATCGATCAACGGAGCTGAAACTCTGAATGTCGGTACCGGAAGCAAATCGGGCTTTGGCCGCCTCAAAGTCAAAAGCCTTTTCGTCGTCTCTGAAGATCTGCACAAAAGGCCTAAGGTCAAGGCCTTGATCCGCATCCGACAACTTGACGATGGGGGCGGTGGACGTCTGGGCTCCCTCCTGAGCAAAAGCGGAGTCGTAAGCCAATGCAAACGTCGCCAAGACAATTGCAAGTACCAACAGTAAGTCGCGGAGTTCCAAGGCTTTCATGAATACCTGCCGTTTACTCAGTTCACCACAAACTTATAGCCCAAACCGCGAACGGTCAGAAGCACCTCCGGATTTTTGGGATCTTTCTCGACTTTTTTTCGGAGTCTTGCGATCCGGATATCGATGGATCTGTCATCCGGCGACCATTCCCGATGGTGGCTTAGTTCCATCAACTGATCTCGATTGAGAATTCGGTTTGGACGCTCAGCAAATGTTCGCAGGAGATCAAATTCCATACTTGTGAGCGCCACCTCTTCACCAGCGGGGCTGTAAAGAACATGCGCTTTGAGATCGAGCCGGCAATCTCCGAAAGGAACCAACACATCTGTGCCCGCATCACTTGAATGGACGTCATCCGGCCGTTCGGGCACACGCCGCGACAGGGAACGAACGCGCGCAAGCAATTCGCGCGGTTCGAAGGGCTTCACCAAATAATCATCCGCCCCCGCGGCAAATCCTGATAGGCGATCATTCACGGCACCCAAACCGGTCAGCATGAGTATGGCCGGACGGTCCGGTTCGTCCATGCTTTCTGCAAAACTCAGTCCGGATTCTCCAGGAAGATTCAAGTCGAGAACCAAGAGATCGAATTTGGTGACCATCATCTTCTCCCGGGCCTCAGCGATACTCGCGGCGGTCTCTACATTGTATTGATGGCTGGAGAGATATTGCTCAATGATATCCAGAATGTCCGGCTCATCATCGACAGCAAGAATTGAGATTGCATTTCCCATATTTGGCCCGGCGTTAAGTGACGTCCTTGGGTCAGCCCCATCACATTTACGTTACGAAGTCCGCGTTTCCTGCGCATGTCCCCCACGGCAAGAAGTGTTTCAATTGTTTCATAGGGCACCCATTGGCGGTTTTTGGGCTTAATTTCGCAGCGCCGGCGCCACTTTCTCACCGATCAACCGAATGGACGCCTCCGGATCGTCGTGCAGTCTGAGTGCGATTTCCGTCACCCCAGCTGTTTTGAAAGTTTCCAACTCGGCGATCAGCCGGTCGAGGTCGGAGTGATCTCCGGTCAGAGTCAGATTGTCGACCAGCTTCTTGACCAAAGCGTCGGGCACCCCAGGCATCTCCGGACTGTCAGTAATATAGGCGTTGATAAAAGTCTGCATATTGTCTTGGACCATTTGGCGTTCCGGCTCATCTAAGAACGGATCCACATACCAGGGGAACAACATGCCTCTCACCCAAAGCTTACGACGTGCCTCGCGATAGGCCTCGTCCCTGTCCGGCTTTACATGCCACGCATAGAGATTGTTGATACGAAAAGTCGAAGCATCCCTATTGTTGTCCGCCAAGCCGTCCCGGATGGTTTGGATAGCATCGTCAATTCGGGGCAACGTTACATCGCTCATCATAATGCCGTCTGCGTGCTTGGTTGCCATGCGCAACATCTTTTCCCGGCTGGCTGCGACATAAATAAGAGGTGAGTTCTGGACCGCCCATTTCGGCTGATAGTTGGAGATCTGAAAAACCTCTCCCTCATATGTCAGCAGTTTGTCGTGAGAGATGCTTTTGAGAAATTCAATCGTTTCCCCGACACCCTTGACCATATTCGGGATCATGCTCTGACGATCGGGCTTCAAACCCATCACAATCGACGTGCCCCCGCCGCCGCCGACCACAATGGCCGCACGGCCGTCGGAGAGTTCGTTCAGCGTCAATAATGAATTGGCCATCTTGAGCGGGTGCAGTTCATAGGGGCTAACCGCCACTGGTCCCATTGACACACGATTGGTGGACCGCGCAACGCCGGCAAAACACATAAAAGGATCCCGTGCCGCGGGATGATTGGCGGTCCAGACGGTGCCCAATCCGTAACTCTCCACCATCGCTGCCAAACGACCCATGGCTTTGGGTGTGACATTCGGTTCCAGAACAATATCAATCTGCATATAGGCTCCATTCCCTAGGCGTTGAGCATACGAATAGCCTACATATTTAGGCCTCGATCCAATTATGATCGGGAAGAGAAGAGGCAAACTAGAACGGAATTCATGCCAGCCTCGCAACGGTCACTTTAGCAGAACCGCCCTCAGGTTTTGCGACGGATTTCCTGCATAGGGGCCATTGATCCGGAGCGATTTCAGCTCTAGAACCTAGTCCTTTGAGCGTAATTGCAGCGTTTGCTTTCAACCAAAGCCTTATGACTAATCTTTCGCGCCTCGGCCCTTATCTGCTCCGCTATAGCTGGCACTTAATACCAGCCGAAATCAAGAACACCTATTGGGAACGCGGCAAACATTTCAAAGTCGGCGCTTATGACGAACCTGGCTATATTTTGTCGACGCGCATGAGGTCCGGATCCATTTGGATACGAAGCCTTCTTTATGACTACGAAATTCTCTTGCAAGGCAAAAGCTTGAGCCCGCATCTATCGGAATGGCTCGCACACTATTCACCTCAACTCGAAGTCAAAAACTCGGTCCGAGAGTTGGAATTAGGTAAACACCGATTCAGCAAGCAGATTATCAAAACACATATGCATTTCGACAAGTTGCAACCCATCGCCGGCAACAAGAAAATTTTGGTGTTGTTTCGCCGGCCGGAGGACACCTTTGTTGAGCAATATCAGAAACAAATTCACGAAGGCTTCAAGCCGGACACGAATGCGTGGACAGAAAAAGAATGGGTCCAACGCAAACGCGAAATCGAGGCGTTGGGCATTGATCGCTATGCTAAACGACGGGCCGGTCGTTGGCGCAAATTTTACCAGAGTTTCTTGGAAGCCTATGACGCCGGGCAGCAGATTGCTTTTACGTCCTATGAATCGATGAACAAGACCCCACAAGAGTCCTTTTCCAGAATTGTGTCCTATTTCGACTATCCCGTTGTCGAATCTCATATCGAGGCCGCCATCGCCAACCGATCGTTCGATAAGGTGAAATCGGCCGTCAAATCCGAGTGGGACGATGCCATGACGGGACGTGGCCAGACAGGTGTCGGACAAACGCTTTTGAGTCCACAGGCGCTGGACAAAATCAGATCGAAAACCGAACCGACACTATTGCGGTTGAAAGATTTGGAAGACAGCAATTGGGCGCAGCTGAGTATTGGGCCTAGTTCTGCCGATACAGGATAATGAACTCGCCGTCCGGGCCGCCGAACAATTGGGCGCCCGTCGCATCAAACCCTTTTTCCGTTTGATAAAGCGTTTCCGCACTTAGTCGGGCTTCGGCCTTGATGGCAATTTTGTCCTGACGGCTTTCAGAAAATATCTTGCATGTATCAGGGTCAACCAATCCGACCCAAGGGCCGCCTTCGACTTCCTCGTCGTATCGCCAATGTTGATCGCACCCGTCTTCAAGCGCGGGCACCAGATCCTCCATCGAAAGATCTTGAGACATTGATGAAGCGGACGGCTGAACAACAATCCGCTCCGGCTCTTTCAAGCTCCAAGTCGTCTGCAATACACCGCCGTCCGGCTTATCTGTGAATTGCAGAACCCGTTGACGATAGACCACACGATCAGCGCCTGTGTTCAACTGGTAGTAAACCCAATACCCGGGACCGAGCGGCACCATGGAGACGCGGGTATCGACGAAGTCGTTATCCGGATCATCTGGAGAGGTTTGGTAGCTGCCGATCATGAGACCAGAAAGACGTTCCGCATCGTTGCTGCCGTCCCCATAGGCAGAAGCGGCAAGCACAAGCCATGCGCCAGCAAATAAGGCTACAGCAAGTCTCATAACATCTCCTTCCCGATGCAGAACCCGCACGCAGTATACCCTGAATTGGCCAAAGAAAAACGGCCTCCGCAAGGAGGCCGTTTGAAACTGTCTTTTGATGTTATTGGATTAAGCAGCTTTGCGACGGCGTGCCGCTGCACCAAGGCCCAGCAGGCCAAGGCCTATCAAGCCCACCGTGCCGGGCTCAGGCACATACTCAATCACAGCGCCATAAATCGGCAGATGCGCATTCACATCAATCCATTCCCAAGAATTAGAAAGGCTGTTAATGGCCAAGTGATTCTCCGCGCCAAATCCATTTGGCTCAAGCAAACCGCGGTCCCAGTTTTCGTATCCGGCAGCACTTCCGTATTTTCCACCGGTCCAGAACACATCATTGGAGCCGTCTTCAGTCCAAGTCCAAGTTCCTTCACTGCCTGAGTCGGTGCCGCCGAGCCAGAACCAGGCAGGATCCGGTTTGTCGACAATCGAAGCAATTAGGCCTGCGATGAGGTCCTGTTCTTCTTGGCTTTTGATTGTGGCGAGATACCCGCCATTGGCGGATGCGGCGGCTTGGGCTTGGGCAAAAGTCCAAGCATTACCGGGCAAACCGCCCAGGCCACCCGCGCCATCAAGATAAATTTCGTAAGTGTATCCGTTCAAGCTGGCGGATGCCTGCAAAGTCGGAACTGCCTGGGCCGCTGTTGCGGACACTGCAGAAATCGCCACGCTCGCGAGAAGTGCTTTTTTCATTTTTTGCTTTACCCCTGGTTGGTTTGGCCTCTTACTTTTCGACCCCTCAGTGGTTGAATCTTCGATATGTGAAAACCCACAACCTGATAAGTTCATGATAATATTAGCAAATTGCGTGCCACGATTATTTTATTAACAAAATCATATGGTTAACAATTTACGCACTGCTGCCGAAGGTTAAAAGTGTTAAGTATTCCGACGCCGATTCTGAGATTTTTTACACTTTGCAAAAAATCGAATTCGCCTCATTGGGGAAGACCGCTTTGCGCCCTGAGGCGCCAAACTTTTGGATTCATTGGGCTTCTAAAACTAGGCTAAATTGACGTTGCCAAATATAAAAAGCAGAAAAAGAACTTAACTTCGTGACAAAGTTGCAGGATAATCTCTGGCTCCGGCCCGCGGAAGGTTATGAGGTCAGTGCGGCGATGCCTTTTCTGGGTGCGCTTTCACGCAGCCAAAGACCGCCGGAAATGCAGTGTTTGGGCGCATCGGGCAATACCCGTCCGGACTTTATTCTTGGCATCTTGCCCGATCCGGCGGCACCCTTTGATAGCCAGAATTTCCAGGTCGAAATCCTCTCCCTCACGACCCAAAAGTCCGACGAAAGCGATCTGCTGACAATAGGCCTCGACATTTTGGCAGAGCGCTTTGGCGTCGAGACTTGGACCACGCCACTCCTCGACGAGCGGTCGGTGAACGTGGCAAATCTGAAAGCAGCGGGCTTCTCCGTCAAATCTGTTTCATATGCACTACATTCAGACATGGCCACAAATCGCGCACGTCTGAAGCGCCTTATGGGTCCGGTGGAGAAATGGATCGCGCGGCGCGGCATTACTCTGGTCCCCTACCATCAAGTCTCTATCAAAAAACTGGAAGCCGTCCATCTATCCAACTTGGGAGAGGTTCCGGAGGGATTCTTTGTCATGACGGGCGGTCTCGACTCAGAAAAGGATTACACACCCTCCTTTGCCGCCGTGAAAGACGACGAATGTATCGGATTGATTGTTGGCGCTTATGACTCTGACGAATTGTTTGTCGAAGCCATCATTGTAACCGAGCCCTATCGTGGCTCTCCCCTCGCTGCCGTGATGTGCGGCAGTCTCGCCTTTCATCCCATGATGAATGACTCAACGAAAGTAGGTTACATCGTGCCCGCCGCTTACACACGGCAGCTTGAGTTCGTCAGATCTCTAGGCGCCCAAGAAGCCCATGACTGGGTTAAACTCGCCAAGGCGGTAACATGACCGGCCACCCATCCAGTCTTCTGGTGATATATTGTCCTGGTGCGGACAATGAAGCTGTCAATCATCTGATTGATCAAGGCAGCTTGCCGAATTTGAAACGGTGCGTTGAGCATGGGTCCTTGGCACCTCTGAACTGGACCCCCCTGGCAAACCAAACCGCCGATACGGCAACCGTGGCGACCGGGAACTTGCCCTTCACCCATGGCGCCGTTGCAGGTTTGGCGCCCCGCCAGGACGGTCTGGGCCAGGCACCGCTCACGCGAGATCATTTGCAAGTCGTGCCGCTCTGGGAGCTTTGGTCCTCTCAAAACATCTCAAGTTGCGCCATCGGCTGGCCTGCGACACATCATACGAAAGAAACGCAAGCGCATGTCATCGCCGATACCTTTTTTCAGATCGAAGGCGCATCCCAGAGAAAATGGCCTGTGTTTCCCGGAAGTGTTCATCCATGGCAGGAAATTGAAACTCTAAAAACCCTCCGAACGCATCCAGCCGATTGCGAAACGATGTTGCGAGACTCACCTTATGGGGAGCATCTCAATAGCTTGCTTGAACACGACAGCAGGCGGGCACAAATTATCTTCTCACGCCTCAACACAATCACGACCATCGGACGGCACTATCTGGCGCATCAAACCCAAGCGGTCTTTGTCAACTTGGATTTACTCGAACAGATTGGGTTACCGAAGACAGAGACGGAAGCCCAAATCATTCTTGGGTACTACGAATTGCTGGATACTGGGATTGGGCATCTCACGAACGCCGCGAAAGAAAACACCTCGATTGCCATCATCACGCGACCTCCATCGGCAGCACTCGAGCAAGGCGGCGAAGCGGTCAGCGGCCGTGGCCAAGCGATCTTTGTTTCGCCGCAAGATGAGCCGGACAGCTTGCATGAGATGATAGTCCCCAAAGACATTGCACCGAAACTTTGCAGGATACTCGGTGCCGGCGAACTTCTAGAAGCGAAGGCGGTCGCAAAGTTGTCACCGGCCTTTGTCGACGCGGATCCGCAGATAACAGCACAGCTCGAGCAGAACCACGAAAGACAAAAACCCAGACTCAAAACGACCGCCCGCCAGCATATTGCGGCCACACTGAATTTCGAAGCTGAGTTTTTGCGGTCTTTCATTAAAGCAAAGGGCGCGAAAGCCGGTTCGGACTGGATTCAGAATCGGGACAAAAAATTGACTGAAGACACGCAACTCAACCTAGCCGCAGCCGACCGATTGATCAGGGACCGCAAGACGACAGACGCCAAATACTTTTTAGGTGTCGAGCTACACGACACCGAACAAGAAGCGCGGCGGCAGTTCCTTTTGGCCAATGTTGCATTGATGGAAGATAGATCAGGAGATGCCATCTCCTATATTAATCGGGCACACGCACTCGCCCCAAATCAGCCTGCCATAGCGGCGATGTGGGGCGCTTTTCAGAGATCAAAAGACAACACCTGATCGCAGGGCGGGGCGCAGGAAGACAATGCGTTGCCCGAACCCCCGCGCTTGTTAGTCTCCACAGACAATTCAAATATCTGGGGAGCTGAACAATGTTAAACACTGGCCTTCATCGCGCCGCCTTGAAATTGGCTATATTCGTTGTGTCTTTCAGCTTTGCGATTCCTGCTCCATCTTTCGCAGGCGAATTCGGCGGCATTGACCGCCGGTTCAACAAGCTCCCGGAAGAGCAAAAAGCCCTCGCCTCCCGCATGAAAGACTTCATGCAAGAAATGGATGATCGCTACTTCGAGCAAGCCAAACAGATCAACGATGGCGAGCTTGCTCTTGAGGACAAGGATTTCACCACCGACACGTCGGACTACAACGTGCTGGTCGGTCGCGGACCAGATGTGGAAAAAATTGGGCGAATGTGGTCATACGTCAAAGAAGATGCTCGAGAGAATGAGGAGCTTTCCTGGGGACGGTTTTATTCGATCGACGTTCATCCCAAGACGCCCCTGGTGGGCATGCTGCACGCCACAATGGTGATGCAATTGTACCCTGACGGCCGAAGCTTCGTTGGAGGATGGCTGGGTGTATTGCCGGGAACAAAAGTCGATGAAGATTTGGCCGATCTCAAAGTCACCATGGATAACATCTTTGCGGAATTCGACTTAGACGTCGATTTCTACCGTGATCTGATTTGCGTGGGCGATCCGAGAGAGATTCGCCGCGAGTTTCGCCGCCGCCCGGCGTGTGTCGGCGCCAGTTTCTATGCCCGTCCGCCCTTCCGGGACGTCAACAAGAACTTTGACTTGGTGAGCAAAGCCTTTGTCGAATTCACCGACATGTATATGGAGACCATTGAACGTCGCAAAGATCAGGCGTTTACGGATGAGGATATCGTGGCACAAGACGGGATGAGAAAACGGTGGTTGATCGACCAGCTTTATTCTGATCCCTTCGCCAGCGCGATTGTACCTTTCGAGGTTTGGTCCTATGCGAATGTCCCGCCGGTGATCAAATTCTAAGCCGGTAAGGGAGCCGTGACCGGATTGTATCCGAAGATGACATCGTCATTGGCGCTGGTCTTCAAATCTCCGTCTTCATGAGGCTCTAGCTTTTGCCCCTGTAATACGCGGCCGCGATACCGCGACCATAACAGGATATTGTTGGCTCTGGCTTTGCGGGCAGATTGATACAGCGCAAGACCGGACGACACATCTGAGGACTGGGACAAAGATCGTCCCAGAAGAACACCGTCTTCAATGGCCTGTGCCGCGCCTTGGCCCAAGAACGGCAACATTGGATGGGCCGCATCTCCGAGCAAAGCTGCGTTTCCTTCGACCCAACAGTCCAACGGGTCGCGGTCGAACAAAGCCCATTTGAAGCAAAGCTCGGGCGGTGTTTGCTCAATGATTGCCCGAAAGTCCGGATGCCAATCTTCATATTCCGCCAGCAATTCAGGAATGGTGGACCGAACCGTCCAGCCTTCGACCTCCCAACCGCTCTTTTTCACAATCGCCACATAATTGAGCTGGGTTCGGTTGCGTATGTAATAATAGGTCAGCGTGCGGCCGGGACCGGTGATCATTGTCGAATCCGTGAGAACCGCATTGGCAGGCAGACGGTCCACAGGAACAATTCCCCGCCATGCCACTTGACCGGTAAATTTGGGTGGCTCAGTGGTGAACAAAGCCCCGCGTACGGACGACCTGACACCGTCGCAACCGATGAGAGCGTCGCCCCGCGCTTCAGATCCGTCGCTGAAATGGGCGCAAGGCCGTTCATTGATATCGGTCACGGACTCGAATGTCTTGTTTAAGTGAATGCAATCCGGATCGTAAGCTTTGACGGCCGCCACCAAGATTGCGTGCAAGTCGGCCCGGTGAATTTGATAGTAACCGGCGCCGAACTGAGATTTCAGTTTTCCTCTGTCGTTTCGCAGAAGAGTCTCTGACGTTTTGTGATGCCGCACGGAGCCTTGGATCGGTGTACTGGCGGCTTTCGAAAGCTTATCGGCCAGACCCAGCGATTCCAATGCATGAGTCGCGTTCGGACTGAGCGTTAAGCCGGCACCCACCTCACCCAATTCCGGTGCCTGCTCATAAATCGAAACGCGAAAACCGGCACGCTTAAGGCCCAAGGCGGCGGTCAAGCCGCCAATGCCGGCACCGATCAGGATGATGTGTTTTACGCTCACAACAATTGTCTTTCCTATTTCCCGCCTGAATCTAAACGTGCAGCTCGTTCAGGCGCAGAGAACATCCTGCCCCGATCCACGCAGTGCAACAGGTTCCGGAGCCATAGAACCGCCATTTGAGCGCTGTTTCAACGCGTGAACTGAACCTCCGATCTGCCCGACATTTTTTGTAGAAATACGCTGACAGGCGATAGCCGTTATATGGCCCCTGCCCCGACTTGGTTTGAATAACGCACACAATTCACATCAAATGATCCCTGGGAGGACGATTCGATGGCGCAGTGGATACAGCCGGACCGCGTGGGTCCGATTTACCTGGCCGATGGGGTTCGCCCCCATCATGTGCTTACGAAGTTCTACGCTGCGATCGTAACGATCGCCATGCTCTCGGGCATGAGTCTCCTGCAGCCCTATATCCTCACAGAGCATCTTGGCATTTCACGAGGTGTCATGGGGTCTGTGTCCGGCCAGTTGGCTTTCTGGACCGAATTGCTTGCCATCTTTCTGATCCCCATTATGGGAATCATCTCAGATCGGATCGGACGGCGCCCCGTTTTTGTGGTCGGCCTCCTCATTGTGGGTTTGGGCTATGGGCTTTATCCATTTGCCACATCCGTTAACGAATTATTGGCCTACAGATTAGTTTTCGCGGTCGGTATGTCTGCCGTCGCGGCGATGGTTGCCACGTTAAACAATGATTATCCGCAGGAGCGATCCCGCGGCATGATGATCAGCATCTCAAGCATGATGAACATTATCGGCACGGTCATTGTGTCGGCAGGCATATCCAGAATTCCAAGCCTGGTGACGAGCGAGTCTATCGATGCCATCGAAGCCGGAAAGATCATGTTTTTGGTCTGCACCGGCTGGTGTCTCATCTCATCCATGATTCTACAGCTTGGGCTCAAACCGGGATTGGCGGTCAGTGAGAAGAAACGAGTCGACACCAAAACCCTGGTCATGGCCGGGTTCAAATATGGCGCAACCAATCCGAGGATCGCCTTATCGTATGCAGGCGCCTTTGCGGCACGTTCAGATGTGGTGATCAAGGGCCTTTTCCTATCGGCCTGGGCGGCATATGACGCGGCAGAATACGGGCTCACCATCGGACAGGCGATGGGACGTTTTGGCGCTCTTTTTGCCTTTATGTCCCTGGCCAGCTTTGTTTCAGCCATCCCATTCGGGTGGCTCATCGACAATATCAACCGGGTCACTGCCTTTCTCATTGCGCTTGGATTTGCCACGGCGGGCTATCTGTCTATGGGAATCATCACATCCCCCCTCGACATGAGCATGCTGCCCTACTTCATCATCCTAAGCTTAGGCTCGAGCTTTATGATGAAGTCGTCCCTCAGCTTGATTGGGCAGGAAGCCCCGCCGGAACAAAGGGGCTCGATTATCGCGACCAACGGGATGTTTGGTGCAGTAGGCATTTTGTTCTTCACATTGATTGGCGGTTACACGTTCGATGCTTGGGGTCCCTGGTCACCTTTTGTCTTGGCAGGAATCTACAAAGTCTTCCTGATCCTCGTCGCTCTGCTGGTTAGATGGAAAGCTCCCGGAACCGTCGCTGTCGGGCGGTGGGGCCAAGCCGCTATTACGCCCAAGCCGGACAAAAAACCGGTTGCCGCCAAGCCGGAAGAGAGTTTCACTGCAGATAAGACGAATATCGCAGACACGCAAAAACCAAGTGAAACTTAATGAACGATCTGATCCTGGCCATTGATCAGGGAACCACGTCCTCCCGGGCCATTGCCTTCGATAGAAAAGGCGAAATTCAGGCACTCGCGCAACAAGAGTTTACGCAGCATTTTCCTCAAGACGGCTGGGTGGAACACGATGCTGACGAAATCTGGGCAACGACGCTCAAAGCATGCCGAGACGTCATCGCACAAACGGGGGAAAACCGGATCGCGGCCATCGGCATCACCAATCAGCGGGAAACATGCCTGTTTTGGGATGCGGACTCGGGCGAGCCATTGGACCGCGCCATCGTTTGGCAAGACCGGCGCGGCGCCGGTCTGTGTGAGAGCTTAAGAGAAGCCGGGTATGAACCAAACATTATGGAAACGACCGGACTGCGTCTGGATTCCTATTTCTCGGCAACCAAAGCCAAGTGGCTTTTGGACAATCATACCGACGCGCGCTCAAAAGCAGCATCGGGCAAGCTGTTGTTCGGAACCATTGATTGCTTTTTGATTTGGAAGCTCACCGGCGGCAGACAGCACGCAACGGACCCGACCAATGCCTGTCGCACGATGCTTTACAACATCCACGATCAAGATTGGGACGACGGGCTTTTGGATCTGTTCGTCATCCCCAAAGCCTGTCTTCCATCCGTTTGTGACAACGCGGATGATTTTGGGGTGACGGATCCGGGGCATTTTCAAACGGCAATTCCCATCCGTGCCGTTGCCGGAGATCAACAGGCAGCACTTGTCGGGCAATCTTGCTTTCAAGAAGGTACGATCAAAAGTACTTACGGTACCGGTTGTTTTGTTTTGATGAATACCGGCTCCACCGCAGCAAAATCCAAACACGGACTTCTGACCAGTATCGGTTATCGACTGGAAGGGAAAACCACATATGTTCTCGAAGGCAGTATCTTTAATGCGGGAACCAGCATTCAATGGCTGCGAGATGAACTCGATTTTTTGAGCGATGCCAACGAAAGCGAAGCTATGGCGCGATCGGCCAATCCGCAAAGCGCCGTCCACTTCGTCCCGGCATTCACGGGTCTCGGCGCACCCCACTGGGACCCGCATGCAAGAGGCGCCATTTTTGGCCTAACGCGTGACACGAGGCCCGCCGATATCGTGAAGGCCGCATTGGAATCCGTGTGCTACCAAACCCAGGATCTATTGGGTGCCATGTGCGCGGAGACGGACATTACGCCACAATTGCTGCGCGTGGACGGAGGCATGACAAAGAATGATTGGGTCATGCAATATCTTGCTGACATTACGGGTATCGACGTTGAGCGCCCGAAAATCATTGAGACCACAGCGTTGGGTGTCGCCGTTTTGGCCGGCTACAAAACGGGATGGTTCAAAGACCTTGATGAAATTGACACCGTTTGGCAGCTTGATCACAAATTTTCATCCGCACTCGGACAGAATGATCGCAAGACTTTGATGGAAGGGTGGAACCAAGCGGTCAAGAGGACACTCTCAACATTTAAGTAAGCGGCGTTGAATTTAGAGCCCCAAACCGACACGCTCAACAAACCAGAACAATCCGACAGCCCCGATAGCGACAGAAGCAGGGATAGCGACTCTCGCGCGATACCAAGTTTCTTTGCGGAAGAACCAAACTGCAGCCAAGGCCAAAGCAATCACGGCGAGCTGTCCGAATTCAACACCAATGTTGAACGCCACCAGGGCAATCCATTCTTGGCCCTCTGGCAAACCCAATTCTGTCAACACGCCCGCGAAACCGAGGCCGTGAATCAAACCGAACACGAACACCACGATCGGTCGCCAAGGTTTGAGATCCGTTGTGACGATATTCTCGATCGCTATGAATGTAATCGACAAGGCGATGATCGGCTCAACAATGTAACCGGGCAGTTCAAATACGCCGAAAATTGACATCGCCAAAGTAATGGAATGCGCAATGGTAAAGGCAGTGACTTGCCACAAAAGCGGGCGCCACGCCGGATTCAATAAAAACAAACCCAATACAAAAAGAATATGATCCAAACCAAGTGGCAGGATGTGTGTGAAACCAAGATAGATAAAACGGTTGAAGGTATCCGTATTGCTCGAGAACGTACTGAATTGAGTCAACAACTCGTCAAGCGGATGCGCCTCAGCACCGGACGAAAAACCCAAACCGAGCAATGCAACGGCCAACACAGAAAGCCAAAGTTTCTTCATTTTCTTAAAACCCACCCCTAAACTTGGTTTAATGCCGCACATCTCTTAGTTGAGAGAGACCTCACAATATATCGGGCCTTTACGCACATCATTGCCCCACGGATCAAGGCAAAAATACCCGTGATTCCGTATTGTTTCCCGGAAAGGTCATAGAATCCCCCAAATAAACGCAGTCCAAAGCTCCCGATCCCGCGATCAAAACCTGAACCGATGGCTGACCACAACCGTAGTTCAGTTCATTCGGACTTGCGGTGAATCAAAACGCAATTCAGTATTGATTTCAATGGGAATTTTGGCGGCAGGTGGATGATTTCGGAACTCGGCAACATAAGTCTCGTTTTGATCTTGTCCTACCTCTATGGCGCGATCCCGTTTGCTCTCATATTCGCCTATTTGAGAAATCGAAAAATCATCACCCAAGAGGGCACCGGGAATGTCGGTGTCATCAACTCTTATGCTGTCGGCGGCTTTTGGGTGACGGCATTCACAATCATATCGGAAATCTCCAAAGCAGCCGTCGCCATTGCCTTGGCCGTTCGGCTCGGTGACGCAAGTCTCTTTATTCAATACATGGCATTGTTTGCCGCTTTTTTGGGCACAAACTTTTCCGTTTTCTTGAAAGGAAAAGGCGGCAAAGGCAGCACCATGTTTGTTTGGGGACAAGCTTTTATCAATCCGTTGATTGCTCTCACTATCGCTCTGGTGGCAGGGGGACTCTATTTGCTCTCAACGCCGACCCGGAACGTCAAGAAAAACTGGCTTGTCTCTATTCCGACCGTTTTCTTTGTTGCAACCGGTGACTTGGGCTACACTCTATATGGTCTTGTCTCTGCCCTGATTATGGGTGTCAGAACCAACGAGAAAAACGACGACTTTCGGGTGCATGGCTATATGTTGGGGCGAAAAAAAAAGTCAACACGACAGATCGTTGAACTCATAGAGAGCGATGATCACGAAATTGGTGGCAAAGGCCAGCAACTCAAAAACTTGATCAATCTGTCTGTTGAAATTCCGAACACATATGTTTGCCGAAACATTCTCTTCAGAACCTATCAAGAAAATCCAGAAGCAGCTCTCAAACTATTAGCTGAAGAGCTCTTAGCCACAATCGACACGTCGCGAAATTATGCCATCCGTTCTTCGGCAAATGTAGAAGATGGATCCGAACTTTCTTTCGCCGGTCAATTCGACAGCTGTTTGAATGTGAGTGGTCATGCCGAGATTGTCCAAGCGGTCGAGGCCGTTTGGCAGTCGGCCCAATCTGAGCGCGTCCAATCTTATTGCCAATCCAACGGCATCTCACACGCATCCATTGAGATGTCTGTTTTGATCCAAGATATGGTGGATCCGGTGATGGCGGGTGTTGCCTTCAGCCACAATCCTCTGAGCGGCCTGCATGAAGTGGTGATTGAAGCGGTCGAAGGTCTGGGCGATGCACTGGTTCAGGGCAGTGCGACACCGGAGCGGTGGAGCTGGAAATGGGGCGACTGGCTGGAGCGGCCTGAAGACTCTTCCCTGGATGCGCACGCCATGAAGGCGATCGCAAGAAAAGTTGAGAAACTTTGGAAGACGAATGGTGTAGCCATCGATACCGAATGGGCATTCGATGGTGAAAACGTCATCTTCCTTCAAATGCGCGACATGACCGGTGTGGAAGAGACCAATCTCTACTCCAATCGTCTGTCCAAAGAATTTTTGCCGGGCGCCATCAAGCCACTGATTTGGTCGGTGAACATTCCATTGGTCAATACCGCTTGGGTCCGGTTTATTTCAGAAGTGACAGGCCCCTCGGATATCGACCCAATCACATTGGCACGAAGCTTTTACTACCGTGCATACTTCAATATGGGTGTGTTTGGCCGGATCTTTGAACAACTTGGCTTCCCCCCAGACGGCGTCGAACAAATTGCGGGCCTGGGCTCAAATGGACCCGAAAAACCTGCTTTCCGCCCAACCGCACGAACGTTGCCGCTGGCACCACGCATGATTGCCTGCACCTGGGACAAATTGCGGTTTGAGAAAAAAGCCGAAGCTTATGTCAAAAAGGCCAAACCGCTGTTTCAAGACTTTGCCGAAGTGCACCTGGACACAAAGAGCGATCAGGAGGTTTTGGACGAGTTTGACCGGCTCTACGTCGCCAATCAGGAAGCAGCCTATTTTAATGTGGTCACACCCCTGCTGAACTTGGCCTATCACGCGGGCCTCAACCGCAAGCTCAAACCCTTCGAGATATCAATCGATACACTCAAGGACTATGCGGAAGCGGCAAATATTGATGAAGACGAGGATCCAAACGCCCACTTGGCTGAGCTCAATGCAGAGTTCTTGGCACTGTCAGAAAATGCGCAAATCGCTTTGAAAGCCGGCGGCGCTAAGGCTTTTGGGGCCAACGCAGATGTGGACGTGCTGGCATTTAAGACGAAACTCGATTCTTTCATGGAGCGTTTTGGACACTTCAGCGACAGCGGAAACGACTTTTCGGTTGCACCTTGGCGCGAAGATCTGGACCTCATCGTGAATATGGTCGTCAATTTTGCACGGGCCGACGGTCGTGCCTCTGAACGGACAGCCTTAAACTCATTGCCGTTCAAAGGTTTTGAGAGACGCCTGATTAACTGGCTCCTGCGGAAGTCACTGATCTTTAAGGGACTGCGGGACGAAGTCAGCTCGATTTATACGTTCGGCTATGGCCTTTTCCGCAATCACTTTCAGGAACTGGGCAAACGTTTTGCCGAGCGCGGCCTGATTGCCGATAGCAGCGACATCTATTATCTCAGCTTGAATGAGATACGCAGCATGATCAGCGGCGGGGAATTGTTGGAGCCGGCCAACACATTGGCGCAAAAACGCCGCCAGGAAATGGCCAATTACCACGATGTGGATTCCGCCATGCCGCAAATCATTTACGGCGACGACGAACCGGTCCTTCGCCAAGACACCGGCAATTTGCTTGAAGGATTGCCAACCTCTGGGGGTATTTACACAGGCCCCATATGTGTTGTGCGCGGCATTCAAGATTTTCAGAAAGTTGAGACCGGAGATATCTTGGTCGTGCCTTATTCCGACGTCGGTTGGACTCCCTTATTTGCAAAGGCCGGCGCGATCATTGCCGAGTCCGGCGGCATGCTTTCACACAGTTCCATTGTCGCCCGGGAATACCACATTCCTGCTGTGGTTTCTGTGTCTGGCGCTGGCCGGCTAGTGGATGGCGACATAGTGACAATCGATGGCCAACAGGGCTTGATTCGAATCGAACAAACAGCTTTACATAGGGGTATCGGATCTAAGTAGTTACGAGGGGCTCGATCCAATGAAACTCCACACTTTTTGTGCTGTTATTGCCGGCATCGGGATGACGTCAATAACTCCTGTCTTAGCTTCTGGACATTCGGCTGCGCTGCCTGCTTTGGTCCCGGCACCGGTGATCGAAGATCCAACCGCACGAGTCAGTATCGATTATGATTCTTTTATCGGCGGCCTCAACATTGCAAAAATGCGGATTGATGCCTCATGGGATGAGGACAGCTACAGCCTGTCGTCACGCATGTGGACCCAAGGTGTGGCCGACAACTTTTTCCCAGCGCAATTTCACAATACCGCCCAAGGAACTTTGGACGGCAAACGCATTGCGCCATCCATTTATTCAACAAATTACAAAGCGTCGGATGACCGGCGCCAAGTCCGCATAAAATTCGACGGGACCCAGCCGATCTCTGTCGAGGCCGATCCAGTTTACGAAATGGAAGCGCCGATGTCGCCGCTCGACAAACGCAACTCCCTCGATCCTATGAGCTCCTATCTGAGCTTTATGATCGGCATGACGGCCACAGAAGAGAATCCCTGCGGATCGAAAGTGCCGATCTTTGACGGTCGGCAACGATACAATCTCAATATTAAGTTCGTCAAAGAGATGAAGATCACGGACGATATTGTCGACAGCTACGAAGGCCCCGGCTATCACTGCAAAATGCAATATCAGGAAATTGCGGGCTTTAAACGCAAGTCAGGCAAGAATTCTCGCTTGCCATTTGTCGATGTCTATTTGGCAAAACTGGACGGAGGCAAGTATCGGATACCGTTGCGCATGAATATCGGCACCGATTATGGTTTCGCCGTTTTGCGCGCCACCCGCTTGAACGTGGACATTCCGATGGTGGAGAAAGACACCGCGGAAGCGACGGCTTTGGGCGCGTCCGAGTAAGTGCAATTCCCCCTATTTTGGGGGAAATCAAATTCGGGACTGTGACGACCTTTCAAGGCCTCAGTCCAGACGCCGGCGCCACTTGAGCTGGCGCAAAATTATATTAAAATCAATTAGTTAATAGATATCACAAGCGGATGATCCGGCGATCACCAGACGGCAAATGGTGAACCGCTTGCAAGCATCAGGCGTAAAAGGTGATTATATCGAGGGCGGAATAGACTTGGTCTGGGAGTGCAGTTTCTGATGTCGTTGGCAAAAAAAATATTTGCAGGCTTGGGTATATCCCTGGTCGCACTTGTGGTCGTTGGATATGGCTCCTTTGTCGCCATGAACCAGCCCTCCGAACTTCAGGAGCCCAATTACTATTCTTACTACAAAGACCAGGACACAACGCCCGAAGGCAAGGTGGGGATCTTCATTTCCATCATGATGATGCCGGAGGGCGTTGACGAAGAATTCTACACCACGGTTTTTCAAAAGCCGCTCAAGATCATTCCCTGGCCATTCCGGGAAATGCTGAAATGGGATGACGGTCTACCCTTATTCGACACGGTCAAGTATTTTGAGTTCGAAGAATTCGAGCCCACCAACCTGATGGACCACAAAGGCAACACAGTCGACATTGACGGCGTGCCTTATGTTGAAAAGTGGCGTGAAGGCAAAATCGAATTCGTGCCCGGCCAAGGATACACGCCGGGATACTTCCTTTACCCGGAACGCGATGCCGGCATGTCGACAAAAGCCGCCGAGCTGGTGGCCAAAGCGCGTGTCTATTATCACGCCGAAAATGCGGGTCTCAAAGACGGCCGCGTGCCCCATGAGGCCGGCCTTCGCGCTTTCATCAATGGCGCTATGAACAAGATCCAAAATAAATATGGTGATATTCCGTGGGTCTTGGTGAACTCAGACAAATTTGGCGAAGCGCGGCAAGGCATGCGGGATCTGCTTGATACCGGCGTTGACACGGTGGTCTTTGCACCGCCACGTGTGATTTATTCTCATTACGAAGAGTTCAATGCCTCAGTGAAACACGGCATGGAATATATTCGCGAATGGGAAGAAGAAAACGGCAAGTCGATTAAGGTCATCATCGCCCCGCAATTGGGTGACTTTAAGCCGACCCGTGATGCCTATCTCAACATGCTGCGTGAGCGGCTTGATACTCTTCCGAAGGGAGCATCCCTTAAGGTGGTCGTCTCCGTACATGGCATGCCTTGGGAAATGGTGGAGCACGAAGCCTGGTTAGAACTCGCACCCCGCTATCGCGACAAGATCATGGCTGAAGCGGAAGACATATTGGCCAAAGAATATGCGTTTGAGCGCACAAAAGTTATTCTGTCCCAAGACCACTTTGCCGAAATGACCAAAATGTTGCCCTCGACAAACGAGATCTATTGGCAGGCAATCGACGACGGTTATGATTACGTCGTCAATATGCCCATTGAGTTTCAAGCAGAAAACACGGATACGCTTTACGCTCATGCGGTCGTCAACTTCAAAGGGTTTGACGGCTACGATGTCTACGACACGATCGACCACGACTGGAAAACGCCTCTGGTGCGGAAGTTCCAGCAAGGGGATACGACAATCATCTACAATGGCCTCCCCATGGGCTCACACAACGGCCTGATCATAGAAGGGCATTTCCAACAAATGGATTACGTGTTGTCCAAATGGGACCGGAACAGAGCGGTTGAGCGCGAGACAGATCAGACGCGCCCAACGGCTATGAACAGCGAGGCGGAAGACCTTCAAGACGTGGCAGATAGCCGCTAGCTCTCGCCCTACCAGGGAATCTTTTTATTGCCGATCTCATAGAGGTCGCCCGTCAAGCTCATATCATAGAGATCGATCATCTCCACGAGACCAGCCGCCGATTCCTCTGCTGAAATCATCGGGATCGGCACGTTCTTGGCAAAATCCGTGTCGACCACACCCGGCGAAATCAAAGCGATGATCACATCGCGGTGCGCCTCATTGTCAGAGCGTCTCAGTTCTTTCGACAAAGTGCGCATGGACATATTGAGCGCTGCTTTGCTTGCCCGGTAAAAGCCTTGTCCGCCGAATGTCAAAGTAATCGAGGACACGGCGCTTGAAACATTGACGATCTTTTTTTGCTCACTTTTGGCAACGTGATCGATAAATGTTTCCGCCATTTTCAATGGGCCTTTGGTGTTGACGTCCATGATCAGGTCGAAAGCGTCAAAGTCGTAATCGCCGAAAATCTGGTTCTCATTGCCGCCCAAAATACCCGCATTGTTGAGCAAAACATCGATCGGCTGATCCTTGTACTTTTTAGCCAAGGAGTCGATTTGACGATGATCGGTAACATCAAGCTCTTCAATGATGACGTCGCTGTTGCTTTCAGCCAAAAGCTTCAACTCATCGGCCTTCTTGGGCTTTCGGCAGGTTGCAATCACACGCCAGCCTTTGGCGGCATAAGCTTGAGCAAGTCCGAGACCGATTCCCCGATTCGAACCTGTGATCAAAACCACAGGCTTGTCCTGGGCCAGAGCAACACCCGACGACATTGCAGCAGCGACTGCAGTCGCGCCGGTACCGATCACCACATCTCTCCGGTCAACGTCAAAGCTGCTTGGTTTCTTCTCCGACATGATGATCTCCTCTTGCATAGATTTTTTGCGTTTGGAACGCTCGAAAGCGCCTCCCCATCATGACATTTTAGGCATTTCATGACATTTTAGAAATTCAATTGATTCGAAATGGCGCCCTATGTCCGGTTTAGAAATAACCATCCTCCTGTTGATCGTCTCGGTGGTCGCGGTCCCGTTTGCCAAACGGGTCGGCTTGGGGTCGATTCTGGGCTATGTAGCGGCAGGCGCCCTGATCGGTCCTTTTGGCTTAGGCATTGTCGAAGAATTGGAGGAAATGCAGGAACTCGCTGAGTTCGGCGTGGTTTTCCTGCTTTTCATCATCGGCCTGGAGCTGCAGCCCAATCGCCTTTGGACCATGCGCAAAGCCATTATCGGCATGGGTGCCGCCCAATTGATCGGCACGACAATCATCTTGTCGGTGTTCGCTCTCTTGTTCGGCCTAAGCTGGGGCCCGGCGATCCTAGTGTCCTGTGCGCTGGCCTTGTCATCAACCGCCTTTGCCATTCAATTGCTCAGTGAACGCCAACAATTGACCACGCGGCATGGGCGATCGGCGTTTTCAATTCTCCTCTTTCAAGACGTTGCCGCCATCCCGCTCCTAGCCGCAATCCCTCTGCTCGCCGCCACCAGCAGCACCGCCGCCATCGACGACCCGGTGACCGGCGTGGCAACCGCGATTGCTACGTTGGGCCTGATATTTTTCTGCAGCCGCTATCTGCTGCAGCCGGCCTACCGCTTCATCGCATCAACAGGCGTGAAAGAACTGTTTGTCGGTGTGGCCCTTCTCACCATTTTAGGCGCCGCCTACATAATGGAGCATATCGGCTTGTCCATGGCACTCGGCGGATTTCTCGCCGGCGTCTTGCTGTCCGAGACCGAATATCGTCATGAATTGGAAGCCGATATCGATCCTTTCAAGGGCTTACTGCTTGGCTTGTTCTTTCTCGTCGTGGGCATGAACGCCAATCTGAATGTGCTGACCGAGGAGCTCTGGCTGATCCTAGGGATCACAGCCGGTCTGATTGTGATCAAGATCGTCGTCTTGCTCGCGATCGGCCGAATGAACGGTTTGTCATTCACTCAATCGAGAAGCATGGCCATCTTTTTGTCTCAGGGCGGAGAATTCGGTTTTGTGGTTTTCACCTCCGCCAGCGCCAGCGGCATCATCCCGCAAGACATCGCAGACATCTTAATCATCGCTGTCACAATATCCATGTTGATGACTCCGATTTTGCTGTTGATTGACCAACGGCTTCCCAAAGGGTCAACGTCCGATTCCACGCCGCAAGATCCGGCCCCGATGCCGGAAGAAAACCAAGTCATCATTGCGGGTTTCGGCCGCTACGGCCAAATGATCGGCCGGCTTTTGTCAGCCAAAAAGATTCCGTTCACGGCTCTGGAATCAAGCGCCGAGCAGGTGAGCTTTGTCCGCAAGTTCGGCAACAAGATCTACTTCGGCGACGTGACACGATTGGACCTGCTACGGGCGGCGAACGCCGATAAAGCCCATGTTTTCGTTTTGGCCGTTGCCGATGAAGAGACATCTTTGAAGACTGCCGAAATGGTCAAGATGCACTTCCCAAATTTGAAGATCTACGCAAGGGCAAGAAACCGCGTGCACGCCTATAAGCTGATGGATGCTGGCGCGGACCATATTTATCGCGAGACTTTTGCATCAAGCTTGGAAACGGGATCGGATATCTTGGAGGCCCTAGGGCTTTCGGAAACCGAGAGTCGCCGCGTCACAGCGATTTTCCGTAAACACGATGAGTTGCGATTGAAATCCGATCATGCCATCCGCAACGACATGGAAAAAATGGCCCTGTCGGCACAAGATTGGGCCAAAGAGCTGGAAGAAATGTTCGAAAAGGACAAAATCCAGAGCGAAGAGCGTTAGCTCTTAAAAAATTTTCCCGTCAAAACCACCCCATAAGATATGATGACACCTTGGGGGTGGACACATGATCAAACTTCTCAAATACGGTTTTGGTCTCGCAGTGTTGGGTGTTGTGGGACTGACTATTTACTTCGGTTTCACTTTGCCGCGCGCAGCACCCCCTTCCACAGAGACGATCAACTCCACGGATCCAAACCTTCAAGCGCGTGGAGCCTATTTGGTCGAGAATATTTTGATGTGTTTGAATTGTCATTCGGAGCGCGACTGGGCGATTTACGGAGCGCCGCCGAAAGCTCCTTTTGGCGCGGGCCGTAAATGCTTGGAAGCTGACGGCCAAACACCTGGACTCAATGATGCCGGATCCTTTCCCGGGACCATTTGCTTTCGAAACATCACAAGCGATCGCGCCACGGGCATCGGCAATTGGACGGACGGCGAGATCATGCGGGCCGTGCGGGAAGGCATCCACAAGGATGGCCACGCTCTATTTCCAATCATGCCCTATTTTATCTTTCGAAACATCGCCGACGACGACTTGAAAGCTGTTGTCGCTTATCTACGCCGGCTTGAACCGGTCACCAACGCACAGCTTGAGACCAAAATAAACTTCCCGGTCAACATTCTCATCCGGTCAACACCGCAACCGGTATCGGCGCCGGTGGAGCGGCCACCGGAGTCCGACACCATTGCCTACGGCAGGTATCTGTCCACCATTGCCCGATGTGGGTTTTGCCACACGCCAAAACAGGGCCGGAATGCAGACCCAATTCCGGGTCGCGCCTTTGCCGGTGGTGGACGTTTTTCAGTGGGCGGACGGGAGATCCTGTCAACCAATCTCACACCGCACCCCTCCGGCATCGGTTCCTGGTCAAGAGAAGATTTCATCGGCGTATTCAAACAGCATGAGTCGCCCAAGGCCGTCACACAAAGTGAGAACTCCATTATGTCCTGGGCATCCTATGCCAACATGAGAGAGTCGGACCTCGGCGCAATCTATGATTTTCTTATGACCGTGACACCGGTGGAAAGCCAATAAAGTTGAAAACGAACTTAGCCCGGCTTGACACTGAGCTGAGCCGAATTGTGCATATGGGAGACAGTCAATCTGTCACCATCGGATTGCAACACGGCCGTCCCGACGCCATCCATAGACACCGCCCGGCCATGGGCATTTCCGCCGACGGAGAAACGGAACGTGGCGGTCGCACCGGACTCCGTCATGTGCCCATGCAACAAATCGATGTCGTAATGCACATTCTCGAACATATCGACCATATGTTTGAACTGCGTGTCCTTAAACTCTTGCTTGGACCAAGCAGCCGTCAGCTCGGCGCCGCCGCCTTGAATTAGGGTAAAATCTTCAGCCACTGCGGACTCAATCTCGTCGTAGGATTTTGCCTTAAAGGCCGCTGCGTAAGTCGACAGCGCATCCTGAATTTTCTGCTCACCTTCGGAAAGGGCCCGGCTTGCCGACAATGGAACCGGAACAATAAAGGGTGGCCTCTCAACAGGTGGACGTGATGGCGGGTTGGACATAAGACTCTCCAGAATTAAAAAAGGATCAAGACGTCGAGCGAATAAAAGCAATCAGTTTTTCCGCAAGAATGTCCGGTTGATCTTCGACGATGAAAAAACCGGCTTGCGAAATCAAGTCATGATCTTGTTCGGCAGCACCGGGAATGCGAGTCTTAAACTCATCAGGCTTAATGCCCCGCTTGGCCAATTGTTCGCTGAACAAGGTCAAGACCGGTTTTTGCCAGCGCTCCAGATCACCCCATGCTTTGGTGTTGGGCGCTGAGGCTTCGTGCCACGGCGATGCAGGAATCAAGAGAGGGAGTTTTTTCGGCCCCGCTTTGTAACTCTCGTCAGGATATGGCGCATCAAAACCGGACACCACGTCGCTGGGCACTTCCTTTGCAGTCATGTTCTTGACCATCGTGCCCATGGGAAATTGCGGTTGCTTGGCACAATACCGCCGCCAACCGAGGACCCAAAGATTGGAGAGGAGTTTGTTGCCCCGGGGCAATGTGGTGTTGAGCAAGACCAGTCTTGCAAAAGCGTCCGGGTTTTCCACCGCGACACGCAAGCCGAACATGCCGCCCCAGTCAAAAAAGAAACCTGTCACACCCTGTAAGTCCATAACCGAGACAAAACTTGCGAGCCAGTTCACATGGTTCTGATAGGTATAATCATCCGCATTGGGGAGTTTGTCGGAACGGCCAAAGCCGATAAAATCCGGCGCAATGACTCGATAACCGGCCTCAACCAAGATCGGGATCATATTGCGATAAAGATAAGACCACGTGCCCTGACCATGCAGCAGAAGGACGATCGGCGCTGCATGGTCGCCTTCGTCCAAGTAATGCACACGCAACGCACCGTGGATCGGGTCTTGGATCTCCACATAGTTGGGCTTGAACGAAAATCCTGGGAGGCCGTCAAACCGCTCCTCCGGTGTGCGCAAAATGCTCATGCCCGTGACCTCAAGCGATATATGGCTTTGTGAGTTCTTCGGAAACGTCCCAAAGCTTAGCCGCCAAGGCTGCGTCCATCATATGCGGGCCCTCAGGCTCAACCACGTTGCAGTCCTCAAAGTACTTGCCGGTGGTCTGGGCCAAATCCGGATGAGCAGCAGCGTAGGTTTGCGTCGCGGCTCCTTCCGGTGTGGATTTCATAAACATCCAGCCAAACAAATTGGCAAAGACACGAATATAAATCGGGAAATGACGCCCCAGATTGGTGTTGATGATTCCAGGATGAATGGCATTGGCGGTCGCATTGGTGCCCTCAAACCGGCGTGCCATTTCCATGGCAAACAATGCGTTGGCAAGTTTCGACTGTCCGTAAGATGTGTTGGGATCATACTCCCCTTTTTCACCGGACAAATTGTCAAACTGAATACCTTCCGGCGGCGCCCACTTATATCCCAAACTGCTTACCATCACGACACGTCCTTGCGGTGCCGCTTTCACCTCCTCCATCAATCGTGTGGCCAAGGTAAAGTGACCCAAATGATTGACGGCAAACTGGCGCTCAATTCCGTTGACTTGTTGCAACTCAGGCAAGGCCATAATCCCTGCATTGCAGATCAGCATATCGATGGGCTCGCCGATGGCTTTCACATCTTCGGCACATTGGGCGGCGGAGGCATAATCGCTCAGCTCACAAACCACCGGCGTCGTTTTGCCCTCAACACTGTCACACGCTGCTTGAGCTTTTTCCGGCGTGCGGGCCGCGGCGATGACGTGGGCGCCACGCATGGCGAGCACCCGCATGGTCTCATATCCCAGCCCGGAATTGGCGCCCGTGATCAAAGCGGTCTTCCCGGTGAGGTCGAGACCCGCCGTCACGTCCTCTGCCGTCGACTCTGCGCCAAATGCCGACGCCGCAAAAGCACCCCCGGGCAGCATGGACGCAATCCCTAAGGCTGTGCTGCCGTAAAGCAATTCCCGGCGACTGATCGAACGGGTTAATCCACGGCTAATGGCAATCGTTTGGGCTTCTGTCTCTTTATCCATATTCTTCAACTCACCTCTGTCATTCAGACATCATATTACCGTGCGTCTCCCGCATTCTCCAAGGTCCACCGGTAAACATTCGTTGATCGGTCAATAAGGTATGACCATTCCGTTATACATGACAAGTTTGCCGCCCAAACTGGGATCAAGGGCCGCAATTCGCTCAATCACCAGAGCCGCGCTTTCGTCCGGTTCCATGGATGGACCGGTAAAGCCGGAATCGCGCATCAATTGGGTATTGACCCGACCAGGTGAAATCATCGTGACGATCACGTCTTGATCTTTCAAATCGGTCTGGAGCACGCCCATGGCCATCAAATGCGCTGCTTTGCTCATTTTCATGAAATAGTGACCACCAAATGACGGACCGATTTTGAGAGTTCCCATACCGCCACCGAGACTGATGATCTTTTTTTGATTGCTTGAAACCACATTGTTTTGAAAAGCCTGCGCCAAACGCAAAGATGCAATAGCATTGATATCGATAACCCTTTTGGCCTCTTCAAAGTCAAAACTGCCGAGGGTCTGCTTAGATAACGTTCCATAAACTCCAGCATTGCTCAAAAGAACGTCAATGGGCTGATCTTGATATTTTTGCGCGAGGACGTCGACCTCTTCATCTTTGGTCACATCCAGTCTTTCAACAGCCACATTGGGAAATGCGTCAGCCAGTTGCCGCAGATCTTCAGCCGCTTCGGGATCCCGGCAGCTTGCGATGACATTCCACTCCAAGGCGGCATACTGCCTAGCAAACTCCAATCCCAAGCCGCGATTGGATCCAGTGATCAGAACTGTCGGCTGGCCTTGATCGAACGTCGCCGCCATCGCAGATGCAGACATCCCAAGCCAAATCAACATCGATACAAAAATGCGCATAGCTCTCTCCTTCGCCTCGAAACTAGCATGGGCCAAGTTGTGGCCGAAGCGCAGCAAAAAGTTTTCATTGTCCGGGCGCTTTGAGACAGTGACAGGCAATTGGGGCTTTGGGGTCTTCGATACAATCTTGGGGTGTCTGAACGTGGCGCGCAATCCTTGGAAAATTGTGGGCGAATGGCTGTTTCGCGACGGCCGAAAAAACCACAAAACCAAAAATCCCGACGATCCCATCAGCGTGGAAGCACTGACCTATCACCGCGAGCCCATTCCCGGCAAAATAAGCATCGCGCCGACCAAACCTTTAAGCAGCCAACAGGATCTCGCTCTGGCCTATTCGCCCGGCGTGGCGGCGCCGTCCCGTGTGATCGCCGCATCCCCGAGCGAAGCTCGAAATCTGACAGCACGATCGAATTTGGTCGCCGTGATAAGCAACGGCACAGCAGTGCTTGGACTGGGAGATATCGGCCCTCTCGCCGCAAAGCCTGTGATGGAAGGCAAAGCGGTATTGTTCAAAACATTCGCCGGCATTGATGCTTTCGATTTGGAAGTGAACGAAACCGACCCCGAAAAACTTGCAGAGATTATTGTCAGCTTGGAGCCCACTTTCGGTGGGGTCAATCTGGAGGACATCAAAGCACCGGATTGTTTTTTGGTGGAAGAAATTTGCCGAAAGCGCATGTCCATTCCTGTCTTTCACGACGATCAACACGGCACGGCCATCTGCGTGGTCGCCGCCGTGCAAAATGCATTGCGGCTTTCCGGTAAAGATATCGGTAATGTGCGGCTCGTGTGTTCCGGTGCCGGTGCTGCGGCAATTGCTTGCCTGGATCTTCTGGTCGCAGCCGGTTTGCGGAAATCTAATATTTTGGTGACTGACAGAAACGGTGTCATTCATTCCGGGCGAAAGAAAGGTATGAACCCGCTGAAACGCAAATATGCCGCCAAGACCAAATACCGGTCGCTGGAGCAATCATTGGAGGACGCTGACATTTTTCTGGGCCTGTCCTCAGCCGGTATTCTCAAAGCGAATTGGCTTGGTGCCATGTTAGACAATCCATTGATCCTCGCCCTTGCCAATCCGGATCCGGAAATCATGCCAATGGACGCTAAAGCGGCGCGGCCGGATGCCATTATCGCCACCGGCCGTTCCGACTTTCCCAACCAAGTGAACAATGTGCTCTGCTTTCCGTTTCTGTTTCGCGGCGCTTTGGACAGCGGCGCCACCGAAGTAACCCAAGCCATGAAACTGGCGGCGGCGGTTGCGCTGGCTGACCTCGGACGGTCCGAGGTTCCTGACTCCGTTCAAAGGCTTTATCCGCAGGATGATCTGACATTCGGCCCGCAACACATTTTGCCTAAACCTTTTGATCCCCGCCTCCTCCCGTCCGTATCCTCTGCTGTAGCGGAAGCCGCAAGAACCTCGAAAGTTGCAACACAGCCGATAACGGACCTTGATAGCTATCGGCGCAAACTAAGCAGTCACTAGATCGGAGGACCCTATTGGCTTGCCTGGTATTCAATTTCTGCTAGCCTGTGACGCAACTGGGGGATTTGGAGTAAGAGAGAAGGATCACGTATGCGTATTTCAAAGATTAAGAGTGGACTGGCAGCGGCCACATTGGCCGTCTCAATGATGGTGTCACCCGCCGTCTTTGCCGGGGGGCACGCGGCCTCAGAAGATAGCGGCAGTTCAGCAGACGTCTACAAAGACCGTAGCGATGCCATGAAAGTGCTCGGCGGCAATATCAAAACGTTAAGCGATATGCTGTTCGGACAAGCAGAGTATGACTCCGCAAAAGCCCTAGAAGCGTCACAAGCCATGAACGCGGTCGCTTCCAGTGACGTCGCTGCGCTTTTCCCAGAAGGCACTATGGAGCCTCCGAGCGAAGCTCTGCCGATTATCTGGGAAGAATGGGACGAGTTTAACGCTATTCTCGCGGACTTTGCCACCAGCACCGCAGCTCTTGAAGCGGCTGCAGCCGACGGCACCGACACCAAAGACGCCGTGCAAGGTGCGTTTATGGCAGTGGGCGGCGCATGCCAGACCTGCCACAAGAAGTTCCGCAAAGAGGAAAGCTAAGTTAGAGAAAGCGGTGCATCATGTCGAAAGGCCTGTTAGGTGCACTCGGGATTGGGGCGGTCTTGGCTTTGGTCTTGGCCGCCTATCTCTTTTTTGGTTTTCCTGAACAGACTCGCAACCTGGGTGCCTTAAGCGGCGATCCGGTTCGCGGAGAATATATCTCCAAACTGGCAGGGTGCGTTGCCTGTCATACGGACCCCAAAGCGGCCGATGGCTTTTTAGCAGGTGGCCTGCCTATCGAAACCCCGTTCGGGATTTTCGTCGGACCCAATATTACGCCGGATACGGAAACCGGTATCGGTAATTGGTCGCTTGATGATTTTGCAGGTGCCGTCATCAACGGACGGTCACCGAACGGGTCGCATTATTACCCGGTTTTTCCGTATGCTTCTTATGGCGGCATGGCAGATCAAGATTTGGTGGACCTTTGGGCCTATCTGCAAACGGTCCCGGCCCGCAATACCGCAAGAAAGAGCAATCAACTTTCCTTTCCCTTTAACGTCCGCCTTCTGATGGCCCCTTGGAAAACACTGTTCTTGAACAGCGAGCCTTGGTCGCCAAATCCGGACAAATCTGATGACTGGAATCGCGGCGCCTATATCGTCAACGCCCTTGGCCATTGCGGCGAATGTCACACGCCGCGTGGGGCATTCGGCAATGCGCTTAATTCCAGAAAGCTCTCCGGCTCACTCACAGGGCCCGGAGGCGAGAAAGTGCCGAGTATCACGGCGGAGGATTTGACAAAAGCCGGATGGACCACGTCCTTAATGGCCATCGGCCTCAAGATCGGAATTACACCAACCGGCGATTTCCTCGGCGGCAGTATGGGCGAGGTGCTAAGCGACAGCACAAGTCATTACACGGATGAGGATCTTGCCGCCGTCGCGTCCTATTTGTTTAACGAATAGGTCCCTTGCTTAAGCAGGCTGCATCCTTTGGGATCGGCGGATTTGCATCAAGATCACCACGAAGATGATCGAGACCACGCACAGCCCCAGCATGATGTTAAAGGACTGAATGTAACTGCCGTCCGCCACACGCATGCTGCCGAGCACAATAGCGCCCATGGAGCCTGCAAGCGTATCGACAAAGGTGAAGACACCTAAAATCTTTCCGTAGGAGGCACCAGCAAAGAAATCCGCAATGGTCAATTGGATCATCGTAAAGGACCCGCCATAGCCCAATCCAGCAACCATCGCATAGGCATAAAACACCATGGTCGCGTCGGCTGACGCAAAGCGAATGAGCGCAATGCCGGTGGCGAGCGTGACAGTCGCAACCAGCATAATGGTGCTCTTGTCAAAACGGTCACTTAAGAAACCGAAGAGGATGTTACCAGCGAAGCCGAACAGGAAGAAAATTCCAATCACGCCGCCAAGGAGTTCGGCATTGAGTTGCAAATCCTGACCGAAATAGATGGGTTGATGCTGCAGCAAGCCGATAATGCAGAACCACATGACGGCAGTGACAAAGGCGAGCAGATAGAAAACCGGAGACTGGAGCGCTTCTTTCAAGGTTGGACCCACCGCCGAGTTTGCAACACTGGCCTCTGCCAGGTTTTGCGGCGGCGCATCGGCGCCGTCAGGGTAGGCGCCAACGTCTTCCGGACGGTTCTTGACGACAAACAGAACCGGGATCAACATCATCAGGCCGCCAATTCCCGCAAGTATGAAAACAGTAAGACGCCAACCGGAGTCATCAATGATTCCGCCGATCAGAAAATTGAAAACCGATCCACCGAAATTGTTCGCCATGAGCAGAATGCCGACGGCGATCCCACGAAACTGAACAAACCAACGTGTCAGCAAAACCATGCTGGGGATCAAGCCCCCAATGGCAAGCCCCATGGCAAACACAAGATAGATCAAGATGAACTGAGACAGATTCGTGATCAGCCCGACGGAGCCGAGTGCCGCCGTCACCATCAGCAGCCCGACGATCATCAGTCGTTTCACCGGGTATTTGTCGACCAGAACACCGCCGATCAGAGAAGCCGCCGCAGATGCCAAAAAGAAAAGGCCGGCGGGCTGCGTCACCTCGGCCTCGGACCAGCCAAATTCTTGGATCATACTGGGATAGAAGGTGGGAATCGCATTCAGAACGATTCCGTTGGAGGCCATGTAAATGAGGAAAAGCCCAGCCAGAACAATCCAGCCATAGAAAATGCGGTCCACAAAATCTCTCCCTTGCCTTGAAATCTGAGTCCAAGCTACAGGAGGAGCAAGTCAAGATGCACACAGACAATTGCAATCTGTCCGCCCTACAGCAACTGACGGGCCAGCTGACCAAAGCTTGGTTCTCAAAATCAAAAGAATGACTGCAACGCCCCGGCACCCCCTTACCAAGATACAAATTCTGGACCGTTCCCTTAAAGTCTATAGGGTTAAAGCACCATTTGTTTGAGCTGAAGGATTGATCAAGACCATATCGGAGTTGGGAGCCTGCCCCATGACACTCGATCAGAAGAAACTGAAACGTCCGGCCCGGCGTCTTCCGATGGAGGGCGATGAGGGATGTTTTTCTCAAACCTGGTTTCCCATTTGCTTGACGTCTGAATTGGGCGACGGTCAAGTCATCGGACGGGATTTCCTCGGCGGCCGAGTCATTGTGTTTCGAAACAACAACGGTGACGCTTCCGTCTTGAGCGCGTATTGCGCCCATTTGGGCGTCGACATGTCCGTCGGTGACGTTGTCGCGGGAACTGTGCGATGTCCCTATCACCATTTCCAATATAACAGCGACGGAATCTGTACCAAAACCGGTGTCGGTGCCCCGCCGCCAAAGGGCGCAGCTTTGTTTAAGTTCCCTACCGTCGAACGCTACGGCGTCATCTTTGCCTTCAACGGGATGGAGCCTCTATTCGATCTGCCTCAACTGTCCGTGCCCGACGATCAAGTGGTGACTCAATGCTGGATTGAGGAGATGGACTTTAAAGTCGATCCTTGGATCGTTATGGCGCAAACGCCGGACTTTGATCATATTGCCTTTCTGCATGAAGGACGGTTTCAAGACGCCGGACGCCCGGAGTTCACCTACACGCCCTATAGCGCGATGTACGAAAGCGAAGGCGTCTCCATGGGCGAGCGCGGCGACTTCATGGATCTGAAATCAAACCTCTATGGCACAAATATTCTCAACTTGGAGATGACCATTCAAGGCACATGGACCGGCTCCATTGCGGCGCTCACCATCCGCAAACCAGGTTTGGTGAAACTGTTCGGCATAAACGGCTTGCACAAAGGTGACGGATCGCCGGACTCCGAAGAAAAGATCAAACAAACCTTTACCTATATCAAAGAGCAGAATCGGATCGTGCTCTACGAAGATGCCGAGGTGTTCAACAATATCAGTTTTGTCCAGGGCACTTTACTGCCGAGTGACAAAGAACTCGCGCAGTATTTTGACTATCTGCGCGCCTTCCCGCGCGCCAATCCGGCAGCTGATTTCATCAACGGAACAGGCAGCCCTTAAGAAGGCCTAGAGCTCTTGGATACCTTTGCCGTTGACTGCACAAATCCGTTGACGGACAGCTTTGCGCGGACTTTGGTCAAGCCCCTGTTCAAAGGCAATGACTTGGCAGTGGCTCTCGACCAGGTGAAGCAATTCGCCCGGGGCCAACAAAAAGTCGGGCCGCGACGGACGGCCGTAGGCTTCATTGCCTTGCGCGAAGGTCTCATAGATCAAAACACCATTTGGGCTGAGCGCATCCCGCATAGTCGCAAGCAATGGCCGGTGCAAATAGTCCGTGACCACAATGCCGTCGAATCCGTGTTGGAAAAATTCCGGTTTCGATCCGCCTTCAAGGTCTGCTTCCAGCACATCCAGTCCCGGCGCAGATGAAATATCTGCGATTCTGGAAACATCTCTGTCGACAGCCAAGACACGGAAGCCTTCTTCCAGCAGAAACCGAGTATGCCGGCCGGAACCACAGGCCAAATCCAACACCTGGCCGCCCGGCGGAATCAACCGCGCGAACCGCTTAACCCAGGGGGACGGCGTCAGACTGGTGTGCATCTTGCGGCTCCCTTCAAAACGAAACCCTAGTGACCACAGCAAAAAACAACTAATCTTTCCAGATCAATGAGTCGGAAGGGTCGGGTGATGGATCAAGATGAACGGTTTCAGGCGATTATTTCAAGGATCAATGCGCAGATCCCACTTCAAGAGGTAGAGCTTGATCCGGAACTGACCAAAGCCGATTCGTTTCTGAAAATTTTGCGCGTCAAATGCTACAATTGGAACTCAGACATTCTGGAAAAAGTGCACACTTTGCGCTTTACCGTCAGTGTGCCGAATCTGGATGCGCTGAATATGATTCTATATCCACAAAAGGATCTGGACGCACCGATCTTTTTGATTTTTTATCTCATCACAAAACGCAAAATCATATGTCACTTGAATGTGAATACGCCGTCCAACGACCCAGCCTACAAGGAAAAGTGGGTCGATCCTTTAATACCGATCCTTGGCCGGTATGATCCATTTGAATGTAAAGATCGCTATCCGGAATGGATGGCCAATCGGCGTCATGAGCCGACGATCTATGGCTTGTTCGAGAAGGAACGGCTCGACGAACTGACATCCCTTGGCTTCGACTATTTGGAGCAATATCTGTCAACACTCAAAACCTGCGAGCCAGTAAGCGAACCGGAAAAACTCAGTGAACTTGCCGAATTCCATCGGAAATTCCGCGAGGACATTCGCACCCAAGACAAAGCCCAAGGCATGATGTCCAAATTCATCGGAAAGAAAAAAGCGCATCGCATTTTCTATGAAGTGACAACTTGAGAGCAGCGCACGAGAAGAGGGGGTTAAAATGAATCAGGTAAGATTTGCAAAGCTACGCAAACACATTCGGCCGGTTTTGATCTTAAGCGCAGGCCTTTGGATCACCGGATGCAGCTCGGCCGCTAATGAGCTTTTTGAGACCTATTCCGGACCGCAAGCCACCAGAGATAATTTTGTGGTTTGCCACGGCTTCAGCTGCCGCTACACGGAGCGGGTCAATCTGACCGAAAGCGAATGGTCGGAAATCCTTTCCTTGTTTGAGCCTGACTCCCGTTCTGCAGAAGAAGAACGCGACCGCATACGGACCGCCGTGGCGCGGCTTGAACAAATTTTAGGCCCCAAATCCGGCACGGAGTTCGATCGCCGCCGCGCACCCAATACGGGCAAAAGAGGTCAGCAAGACTGTATCGACGAGAGCGTCAACACCATGACCTATCTGACGTTTCTGGACCGAGACGGAAAGCTCAAATATCACACGATCGGCCCGGCGGAAACACGTGGGAAGATCGTCGACGGCAAATGGCCCAGCAACACAGCAACCGTCACAGAGACGGCAACCGGCGAGCGCTATGTCGTGGACTCCTTTTTCCACCAGAATGGTGAGCTGCCTGAAATCGTCACACTCAGTCTATGGATGACAGGCTGGCGCCCTGAAAAATTGCCCCATGAGGTGGAGCGATAAAAAAGCCCCGCCAAAGCGGAGCTTTTCATCAAACGAATGGATCGGATCAGGAGAACACGGCTTTGTGGTCTTCCGCAAACTGCTTGACCGAAACAGGCTCCCGTCCGAGCAGTTTTTGAATCGTGTCGGTCGTGTAATCAAGACCGCCCGCCGCAATTTCGGTGAACAGTTCTTTGACAGCATTGACATGCCAATCGTTCAGCAGAAACGGTGCGATTTTTTCCATATACCCGTCCATGGGAACATCGACATATTCAATCTTACGGCCTAGCGCTTGTGAGAAACGGTCCGCAACATCGGCAAATGACAACAATTCAGGCCCTGTCAGTTCATAGCTTTGACCCTCATGGCCGTCTTCTGTGAGAACCACCGCCATAGCCTCACCCAGATCACGCACATCGGCCATCGCCGTCTTGCCGTCTTTCATGGGCATAAAGAACTTGCCTTGCTCTTTGATCGTCGCTGCGCTGCCCATCAAGTTCTGCATAAAGAAATTGGGCTTAATGAAGGTCCACGGAAGACCCGACTCACGAATATAGTTTTCCGATTGCACATGGATGCTGGGGATCGGGTTGGTTGTCCCGGGAACAGCCTCCATGGAGGACATTTTCACCAAATGCTTCACGCCTGCCTCTTTCGCCAGATCAACAAATTGCGCTTCCTGCGCCACCTGCTCGTCACTGTTGGGCAAAATCAAAAGCGCCCGGTCCACGCCGTCCAAGGCTTTGGCAACACTGTCCCGATCAGACGCGTTGCCGATCACCAATTCAGCGCCTGCCTCTTTCAGAGCCGACGCCTTTTCTGCATCACGGACCAGAACCCGAATAGGGGCGCCACGCTTGAGAAGCGATTGAGCGGCCGCTCCGCCGGTTTTTCCCGTCGCGCCTGTGACCAAGATCATTTGCAATCTCCTTTAAATTCCTATCGATTTTGCGATATCCATGGCCCATATAGAGGCCAATCGCCACCGCCAAAGGATCACCGTCCACCTGCCAAACCGGAAAGCAGTGGCAGCTTTTCCACTCGAATTGACCTCGGGTTCTGTGGGATAATGTTGAAGGATGACGTTGGTCGAAACGCAAGGGATACTATGAGCAAACAGGCTATCAAGGTCGACAAAGGATCAGTCACACACGATGCATATGACGTCGCCGCGGAAAAGATGATATCGGGGTCTCCGGCACAAGGCGTTTGGAACGCCTATACGGATCCGACCGAAGCCTTTTCAGCCGGCATTTGGCAGGGTGACGTTGCAAAATGGCGCGTAACCTATACGGAGGACGAATTTTGTTTTCTCATCAACGGGCGCGTTGAATTGGTCAATCAAGACGGGACCGCGCAACAGTTTTCGGCCGGTGACGGGTTTGTCATCCCCGCAGGCTTTGAGGGCACTTGGGAAAACTTGGAACCGACCGCAAAATACTACGCAATTATGGAACACGGTGAAGGCAGCTAAGACCTATGACAGATCATATTTTGAGGGATCTCAAAGATCACGTTCTGACCATTCGCATCAATAGGCCCGATCGCAAGAACGCGCTGACGGCGGCTATGTATGCCTCTATGGCTGAGGCGATTGAAGAGGCCGAGGCCGACATGTCCGTGCGCGCCGTTGTGATCATCGGATCTGAGGGATGCTTCACCGCGGGCAACGATCTGAATGACTTTCTGCAGAACCCGCCGAAAGATGAGTCAGCCCCGACCTTTCGTTTCATTCGGGCTTTGGTGAGCGCGACGGTGCCCATCATCGCCGCCGTTGACGGTCCGGCTGTGGGGATCGGCACCACCCTCTTGTTTCATTGCGATTTGGTTTACGTCACCCGCGACGCAAAACTGCTCATGCCTTTTGTCAATTTGGGATTGGTGCCGGAAAATGCTGCCTCTTACTTGCTGCCCCGGATGCTGGGCCACACCAAAGCGTCGGAGTTGATTTTGCTCGGCGCGCCGATCAGTGGCGAACAGGCTGTTGAATTGGGCATGGCCAATCAGATCTGCGAGAAAGATGCGTTGGAAGCAGCGGCGCAAGCGGCCGCAACGCTACTGGCGGAAAAACCGCCGGCAGCCGTTCGCAATTCCAAGAGACTTTTGCGCAGCTATCTCGGCAACATGGAAGATGTGGTCAGAGCTGAAATCGAGGCATTCTCCGCCGCCCTTGAATCCGCAGAGGCCAAAGAAGCCATGACCGCGTTTTTTGAGAAACGAAAGCCGGACTTTTCTAAGATCTCTTAAAACTCGCTCAACCGGGATATTGGATCAGGCCCGAAAGAGATTTCTGCTGACCGGTACTTGCCCGGGCAACAATTTCGCCGTCGGACAAGCGCATCTTCACCACTTCACCGGTGAAAAAATTCCCGCTGTAAATATGCTCGCCATCCATGTGGGCCGCCATGGTCGCCCATCCGGCGCCCTCAAGCTCATATTCGCGTTTGAGTTCGCCGGTTTTGGGATCCAATACGATGATGCCTGTACCGATGGAAACCATCAGGTCGCCGTTTTTCATCGGGTTCATATTGAGCACCATGCCCACGGTCGGGTGCCCTACAAATGAGGCCAGATCCGGCAATTGCTTGTCATTCTCTAAATCGTATTGCATGACGCGGTTGCCGGTCTCTGAGACATAAACCATGCGCGTATCGTCATCGACCAGAACCGTGCTGGTGACGGCCAAATATCCTTCAATGCCGCCATGTGTATCGGTTTTGTATTCTTGCACCAATTCCCCGTCGGCATTGTGACGGAAAACATGCCCGTCGCCGATCACATTACGGCCCGGCAGGAGATTGAATGTGGTGGAGACCAAGTCGGAATCGGTCCGCTCCCCCTGAAGATGCTCACCGAAATAGATACTTCCGTCTTGGCCAAAGGTGACAGTGCTGTAGGTGCGATCGGAATACTTGCGGATCGGCTTTTGCTTGCCGTCCGGGCTGAATTCCAAAACCACCGGCGTGAGCTGCGCAAATCCCCAAAGCGTGCCGTCGGGACCGAAATTCAGACCGCCGACTTTATGGCTGGTACCCTCTATCCACAAAACGCCTTTTTCGTTGAGATTCTCATCATATTGGATCAAGCGCCCGGTTCCGGCGTGATCATCGTCTGGATTGTCCATGACACTTGACGCCACGAACACATCGCCTTTCTCGAAAGGTTGCATGGTTGAGACACGGTCTTCGCCGGCCGTCGCAGGCAAGGATGCCAAAAGGCCGAGGCCGGTGATGATCGAAAGTAGTTGGCGTTTCATGTCTCTCTCCCTCTTTAGAAACGTAACTCCGCACCGGATTTTATTGTGCAGGCGGTGCGCAGCGAATGTTCGGATAGGATCCGCTTTGGTCAAAGCCCCAAACAAAGTTGTCCGGGCGCCGTTCACCAATATCAATCCAACCGTTTTTGTTGGCGTCGCAATAATAGGCCAGAAGCAATTCTTTCGGCGCCTCGGCCGGTGTCCATCCGATGGCTTCGCCGTCCAAGGATTTTAGTTGCGCCGTTTCAACACCGAGAGCCTCTATGATGCCGTCGACAGGCTCCGCGCCCTCACCAAAGACACCGACGGCACTCGCCTGTTTGGTCACTTCCGTGTTCCAGTAACTTCCGCTTTCATTTCCGCCCGACCGTGTACCCGAGACGCCGCCGACGGCGACATCGCCTTTTACTTGCCCAAGCGCCAAGCTGTTGCGAATGGCTCCATTGTTGGTTCCGGCCAATCCCCCAACGGAATCCGCGCCGCTGACGGTTCCCGTTGCGTAAGAACTATGGATGGTTCCCAAGGAATTGAAACCAGCGATACCGCCGGCACTCCGGGTTTTGGCTTCCACATTGGACTTCGAATAGCTGTTGAACACGATGCCGTCCGTGTTGATCCCGACCAGACCGCCGACATTGACGTCGCCATTGGCCGTTCCTTCCGCGTGACTGCTAAGCACGGTGCCATAGGTATTAAGCCCAACGAGACCGCCCAGGCCCCATTCACCGGCCACGTCTGAAACGGCCGTTCCATAGAACACCGCCCCGTTCATGTCGCCGACCAAGCCGCCGAGCGCTTTTTCTCCGCGAATGGTTGAGTAAGCATGGCTATCCACCACCAGTCCCGCACTGCCGCCGGCGACACCACCGACCGCATTGGACCCGGTGACGGACCCCCGTGTGCGGACTTTATAGACAATTCCGAAATTGGCGCCGACAGCGATCGCCGTCCCGCCCTTACCGACCACTTCGGCATCCTCGACGGTCAGATTCATCAGCACACCATTTCGGCCGAGAACGCCGATCAATCCGGTCCCACCTGTCTCGGGACGATCGATCTTCAAATTGCTGATCGTATATCCCTGTCCGTCCATCACGCCCTGAAAGGCATATTTATCGAGAGTCATCATGCAATTGTTTTTCTCACCACAATTGCCGATGGATTGAAAATTGTCGAATACGGACAGATCTAAATCGGCAGCCAATTGGTAATCGCGGCGCATCCGTTCATCCAGCGAGAGCGGCGTTGCAGCGCCTTTGCCTTCGCCCAAGGTCAAAATCGCTTGGAACTGTTGCGCGTTACAGATCTCATATCGCCCGTCACCATTTGAATCGGCCACAAACTCGCCGTTATCTTTGGGTGCCGCATCATAGGCGTCCGCCAAACCGTCCTTATCACCATCTGCCTCCGCAGACCCCGACAAAGCACATGTGGGTTTGCCCAATCTCTGCAAATCTGCCGCAATGTCTTTTTCGATTTGCTGCGCTTTCCCGAGCAAGGTTGTGTACATCGGGATTTTGTCATCATACTGAACAATACGCGATGGCTTGGACTGATCAATGACTTGCGTATCGCCTTGAGATCCGGTGAGCCCGGTTTGCTTGGCATAGAAGGCTGCAATGTCTTTCATGTCTTGATCGGGCATATCGATGACCGGCGCCTGCATAATAGCATCCGGGCGCTTACCGTCGCGATAGGCCTTCAACGTCAGATAAATATACTGTTCATGCTGGCCCCCTATGCGCGGAAAGGTTGGGGATGGACTGTTCCCGTCGCGGCCGTGACAGGCCCGACAGGGCTTCGCCAATTCTTCGCCCCGCTCCGGATCTCCCTTGGAATAAGCTGGAGCTGTGGCCAGTGCATTTGCCATGAGCAAAATTGCGGGCAGAGCAAGCAAGCGCGTCTTCATATCGGATCCCTCTCGCCTTAAAGTCGCGCCGTCGTCATTATAAATATGACAGCGGCCCCTCCGGCCAAAATGCCGAGAGGTCAAGTCTAAGGCGAGAAGTCTAATTGTCCAACTTAAGTGAAGTTTAAGACCAAAGCGGGGAAGCCAGACTAACCCTCCATCAGCACTTTCAAATAATCAGGCGCGATCAGATGGCAATAATGTACGCCTTTAAAACGCGCGGGCACCGGAAACAGCCACCAGGCGTCAGGGATATACATGCCCTTGGTCTTAATGGATAAACCCCCTTGCTCACGGACGGACACGGCAGGATAGGGCCACGGATTGAGCCAACTTGTGCCTGCATAAACATATTCGTCGTCCTCAATCTGAATGTCGGCACTCTCTACGCCCAACTCCTTTGACACACGGTCAAAGGTCGCCCGGTTCACATCTGCGCAAGATCCATGGGGGCCAGCTGCATCGTCACCAAAAAAAGCCTGGATATTATCGGCCGATTTGAACTTACACGAGATAATCTTGGGAATTACGCGGTCCAACCCCTCAACTGTATCTTTGTGGATATGCTGATGAATGGTGTAACTGTTGTCATCGATGGATGCTTTTGATGCCCCAAAGTCTTTTCTGGTTTCGTGAATCACCAGCTTCGGCACAACGGATGTGCCCGTGATGATTTTTTGCCCTTCAATGCAAAATGTATCCAACGCATCATTTGATGTACTATGCCCTCCTGCCATGACGTTGTTTGTCAAAAGCGCGGCAAGAGTGAGTGAAAAAAATGACAATCCAAAAACGCGAAACATACTCTCTCCCCTGATGACCGGACGCTAAAGCCGGTCTTTCATTGCATAGTAGAACATACCCGCCACCATACCCGGCCAACGCAACAATGTACCACCCGGGAAGGGGTGAATTTTAAGGCCGGCCATAATATCAAACCGCTCGGCGGTTCCGGCAACGGCCTCGGCAATCAGTTTGCCGCCAAATGTAGCACCGGCCACACCTTGACCTGAATAGCCTTGAGCAAAGAAGACATTTGGCGCCAAACGGCCAAAATGAGGAACCCGGCTCATGGTGACCGCAAGGGTGCCGCCCCAGGCATGGTCAATGCGCACCTCGGACATTTGCGGAAACACCTTCAACATATATTTGCGCACGAAGTTTTTGAGGTCCGGCGGGAAGCCGCGCCGGTAATTCTCTCCGCCACCGAAAAGAAGCCTGCGATCGGCGGTCAATCGAAAGTAATTGACCACGAACTTGGTATCCGAAACGCCCGTGTCGTCACGAATGAGAGACCTGGCCGTCTCTTCCGGCAATGGTTCTGTTGTGAGAATGAAATTGTTGATCGGCATGATCTTGCCGATGACCCTGGGCTCAAGGCGTTCAATATAGCCGTTGCATGCGAGAACCACATGGTCGGCCCGAACTTCGCCTGATGCCGTCTTGATCGTCGTCGGTTGCGCACTGTCATAACTCAGCACTACAGAATCTTCGAAAATTTGCGCACCCGCCTCCGACGCAGCACTGGCCAGACCGAGAACGAAATTCAAGGGGTGAAAATGTCCATACTTTTGATTCACCACACCGCCGTGATAGATGCGGGACCCGAGCCGTTCTTCAAGCTCGGCCTTATCCAACACCTGATAGTGAGGATAATCATACTCAGCCGCCATTTTGTCCGCGTAAGCTCGAAACCAATCGACGTAATCAGGTTTGTGGCAGGCAATCAAAATACCGGGCTTCAAATCACAGTGAATTTGATGCTTTGCGACAAGGTCTTTGACGAGTTCCCCGGACTCGACCCCTAGGTCCCACAATTGGCGCGCCAGATCTTTTCCGAACTTGGCTTCCAATTCCTCTTGATCCTTGCGCTGACTGCCATAGATCTGACCGCCATTGCGGCCTGATGCGCCCCAACCGATCTTTTGCGCTTCAAGTACGACAACTTTGTAACCGCGTTCACTTAAGTGTAGGGCTGCAGAAATCCCAGTGAATCCACCGCCGATCACACAAACATCTGCCCGCAGCTCACCCTTCAGCTTGGGCCAAGGCCCAGAAGCATTGGCTGTCGCCGCATAATAAGACTCCGGATAAGACACCATTGCAAAGACGCTCCAGAAACAGATTAGATCTTAGCCAAAACATCCATGGCAAAACGCGTACGCTCCTGCGCAGATAATTGCGCAGGCGCTTTCCCATCTTCAATGTAGCGCAATCGGCGCAGCAAGCCGGACATGTTGGCGATTTGAATGGCCAATCCCGGGCGCGCATTGAGCTCCAACAAAAGAGGCCCTCGCTTCTCATCCAAAACAATATCGGCGCCGAGATACCCAAGCTCGGTCATATCGTAGCATTTCGCCGACAACTCGACCATTTCGGCCCAGTGGGAGACCTCAAGATCAGCCAGCTTCGCGTTGGTATCAGGGTGACTTTCAATGGGCCGGTCAAATCGAACACCGTTGCTGCCCTTGCCCGTCGCCAGGTCAAGGCCGACACCAACCGCGCCCTGATGAAGGTTGGCTTTTCCTTGGGAATCATGAGTCGCAAGCCTGATCATTGCCATCACCGGGAAGCCCTGAAAGACAATGAAGCGAATATCCGGAACGCCTTCATAACTGAACTGGCTTAAAGACGGATCAAAAAGAATCAGGGATTCAATCATCACAATGTCCCGGCGCCCGCCTAGGCTAAAAAGCCCACCGAGGATATTGGAAACATGCCGACGCACTTCAGGTAGAGCGATTGTGTCGCCATTCGCCTTGACAAAGCGATCGCCGTCTCGACCGACAATGACGAGTATGCCTTTCCCCCCCGACCCTTTGGACGGCTTGATGACAAAGTTATCGAGACCGGCAACAATCTGATCAAGCTCCTTCACGTCATGCTGATACTCAATAGTACCGATGAGCTCGGGCACCTGAACACCGGCTTTCTGCGCCAGAATTTTGGTCTTTAGCTTGTCATCCACAAGCGGAAAGAGGTGCCGGGGATTATACTGACCGATATAGTGAACGTTTCGGCTGTTGAGTCCCATTACGCCCCGGTCTTGCAACTGCCTGGTCAACTCAAACATGTCTAGCCTCGCAATGACCGGAATCTGATCAGTTCGGTGAGGCGATACCCGGTATATTGTCCGCACAAGAGAATGATTGCGAGCAGAACAAGCTGAAGACCTAAAAAGTTGAAGCTCAAATGACGGATGACCGGCGTTGCCATCAAAGCATAGGCCAAAACGGCGACAAGAAGACTGCCGAGACCTTGTGTCAGCACCTCTTTGGGTCCTTCTTCCTCCCACAAAATCGACATGCGTTCGACGGTCCAAGCCATAATCACCAATGGGAAAAAGGCAAAGTTCTGAATGCTGGTCAATCCCATCCTCTCGCTGAGGAGCGTGAATAGAATTGTCAGGCCAATGACGACAATCAATGTGGCAGAAATTCTGGCCGTCAACAGCAGGTTTATTCGGGACAAATAAGACCGCACGAACAATCCGGTGCCGACGATCATCACGAAACTAATGAGGCCCGGTAGCAATTCCGTCTGGATAAAAGCGACCGCCAAAAGCACGGGCATAAAGGTTCCACTTGTCTCAATGCCGACCAGAACACGCATAAAAACCACAACCAATGCGCCAATCGGAATGAGCAACATGCCCTTCAACAAGGTTTGCTCCTCAAGCGGCAGACGATAGATCGAAAACTCATCCTGACCCAAATCTTCCAACTGGCCCAATATACTCGTCAACGCGTTCTCTTCCTGACGCAATATGGAGAAGGTGAGGTCGGAGTCCCGCCCGCCGATCACGTCAACCACACCGGTCGCACCCTGCCCCCAGAGCAAAATATCTTCGGAATAACCTTCAATGCCGTTGACCGGATCAAAAACCGTCCAATCGCCGTCTTCATAAACCTCAACAAAATCTCTCAGACGCTGCCGGCGGCGGCCATCCTCCAACACGAGCGCATAGGAATTGCGGGTGAGGACATCCGCATCCGTCAACAAGCGAACAAGCAACTCCGCGGGATTTGCCTCTTCGCGGAGCAGTTTGGCCGCCTGGTTGGGCTCTTCCGCCGTTAGAATTTTGAGCAGCTGCCGGGCCGTTGATACAGGTCCGGAACTTTTTGACGCTGCCGCCTCAAGCACCTGACGCGCGGCTTCCGCCATCGCCCCTTCGAGCTGTAAAATGTTGCTGTTGGCCACAGGCGGCCCCAATTCGGGAAGCGGCAGCAGTTTGTTGTCGGCCGCAAATTGCGCTTTGTAATAAAGTGTCTGCCGACCGCCGGCCTGCTCGATCGTCCACTCCGCGCGCCGCTCATCCCCTTCGTTGACGATGGCAACGCCATAACCCGGCGAGATCAAGTTTTCCCTCAAGATAGTGAACCCCGGCTGATTCACAGGTAACGCCAAGGACACGGTGACCGGCCCGCCCAGCGCCCTAAAATCGATCTTAGCGTCAACGAACCAAACACTTCGATTTTCCGAAGGTAAGAGCGGCACGCCCTGGGAAACATTTCGATAGATGATCAGGGTCATACCGACGCTAAAAAGCGCGAGCACAAGAAGGTAGAGAACAGGGCGCGACTTGAATGCCTGCACCGCCCTCACCTTTGAATATTCGTTCTGGAAATATCGATGAGAGCCCGGTCGCTGAGATATTTTCGTCCGAGCAAGACCGGATAGGTCATTCTGGATCTGTCGCGTAAGTTAAAGTCAATCAGATCATTGACTCCACCCAGCTCGATACTCATTTCAACCACCGGCCTGCGATCCGCTTTCGGGCTATTGGTCTGACTCACACGGACAAATCTCTTAACCGGTCGTTCAACCTCCACACCTTCTTCCCCATTCACCGGTCTCAGTTTGAAGCGCACCCACCGGTCCCCGTCACGTTCGAAAATGACGAGGTCACGTGCATCAAGGGAAGATGTATTCGCTCCGCTATCCACACGCGCCTTCAGTCTGATGCCGGGCGGATCAATCTTCACCGTTTCGACCGCGCCGACAATCAATCGTCCGTCTGCCAACTTTTTAAGCGGTCTTTCCGATCTGGCATCGACCGCTGCAGCGGGATCGGGTGCGGGCACAGGCGTTACAACCGCCGCAACAGCTTCCGGCTCGGACTCAATCTCTTCCTCTTCGACAGCTTCCTCAAATTCCGCACAATTGCAGAGACCTTGAGGGAACAATTGCGCACAGCCACCCAAAAAGAATGGGGTGAGGAGAAGAAATACCTTCAAAAACAAGGATTTTTTTGGGTCAAAGATCATTCGGATACACTATCAATCTAGCTGGGCTTAGCGCAACACGGCGATCATATTCGGCTCAATTGTTCCGAATGGTAACGGATATGATCTTCCATAAAGCTGGCAATAAAAAAGTAGCTGTGGTCATAGCCTTCATGACGCCGAAGAACCAGCGGATGATTGGTTTTTTCGCAAGCCTCCTCCAGCAATTGGGGCTTGAGCTGGGTTTCGAGAAAATCATCCCCAAGCCCCTGATCGACAAACAACGGTGTTCTCTCCTCCGCCGCCTCAATCAGTGCGCACGCGTCATAATGGCGCCATGCGTCTTGATCGGAGCCCAAATACATGCCCAAGGCCTTTTCCCCCCAAGGGCAATGGATCGGCGATGATATAGGAGCAAAAGCCGATATGGACTTATATGTGTCTTGGTTTTTAAGACCAATGGTCAAGGCACCATGACCACCCATGGAATGCCCGAAGAGTCCCACGCGATTTCTATCTACTGGGAATTCAGCGTTGATCAGGTCCGGCAACTCCGCCGTGACGTAATCGTACATATGATAATGTTGCGCCCATGGGTCTTCGGTTGCGTTGAGATAGAAGCCGGCGCCGTGACCGAAATCATAAACCCCGTCCGGATCGTCGGGCACGTTTTCGCCGCGCGGACTTGTGTCGGGAGCGACAATGGCCACGCCTCTTTCCGCCGCATATTTCTGCGCCCCGGCTTTGGTGACGAAATTTTCGTCGGTACACGTCAAACCGGACAACCAATAGAGCACCGGCACGGGACCCAACTCCGCGGCGGGCGGAAGAAAAAGCGAGAATGTCGTATCGCAGCTCAAAACCTGCGAAGCATGTCGGAAACGCAACTGGCGCCCGTCAAAACAGCGCGCATCTCCAATGGTTTCGAGCGGCATTCGGCTCTCTCCCTTGTGTTTCACCCAACCATAAACCCAGAGGGCGCATTTGGTAGCAGGTCATGGCGCCTTTTGGAAGAGAAGACACCGCAAATCCAACCAAATGCTCATCCAACTCCAATTGCCTTAGGGTCATATATATTCTATGCAATCGGGTGAATTGTAACACCTTGTAAAGCATGGAAGAATGATGACCGATCATACGGACGATGAGTTGGAAGGATTGGTGGAAGTCAAACGATTTGCACCCAATGATGCATCGCAGGCCTTTGCCGTCTCCACCTATCTCAACAGCTATGGGATCGAAGTCTCCGTTTGGGAAGCCGAAGACGACCAAGGCGGGTATCGCATGATGGTGCCTGAAGCCGAGCAATTCCAAGCGCGCAAACTATTGGCCGATCAAGCAAACTAAAAGCCAAACTATCCAGGAAATGTTTTGATCTGAGCGGAGCCGGGACAATTAATGTCGTAATGGATGGCGGCGGCAACCGCTTGCTCCACGCGCGTCCGAGCGTCGGCATTTTGGCTGTTCAACGCATAGTCCGCCCCAAGAGCATATTCCATACCCGAACCACGCGCCCACAAATGCCCGGAGGGAATTGTGCTGAGCGCCAGATGTGAATCTATATCCCAAATGCGGCCGTCGCGATTCACAATCAGGCCCCAAACTTCATAAGAGTTGGATGCCCAATTGTCTTCTTTGCGGCCAATCTCGTAATCTACATAGGTCTGTTTCAAGAAACGAATAAAATGGGACGGGTGCGATTCGTGAGCCGGAAATCTTTCCGCCTCTATCTCCAAAATGTCCGTGTGAACGGCTTCTCCGCTGAGCGCAATGACCCAATCACCGAATTGCATCCAAGGATCAGAAGTGCCTGGGGACACAATGTCGCCGAGAGTGTGTAGACTGTTCGATCCCAGCCAAATTTCGTTAGAGGCTGAGTCATGCAGCGCACAGATAATTGTCACGTTTAAAGATCCTTGAGTGCCGGCAGATCACGCACAGTGTCCAAATCTCTGGCGAGCCGCCCGGTTAGAAAGCGGCCGAACATACGCCAATCGCTCACAAAGGACCATAAGGGATATTGAAACGTCGCGGGGCGGTTTTTCTCAAAACCGAAATGACCGATCCAGGCCAAACCATAGGCCCCGACAAGAGCGGCCAACAGCCAAAGCAGGTTGCCGCTTGCGAAGAGCAAGACCAAACAAAGAATGGCCCAAGAGGAGCCGATATAGTGCAAGGCGCGGGAGATCGGATTGAGATGCTCCCGCAAATAGATCGGCCAAAACTCCTCATAGCTTTGGATCCGGTATTTGTTTTCAGCGCCCGCGGACATGATCAACCTCGTCAGAACCGGTGAATGGCCTTGATCTGGTCACCCCATTTTGCATCCACAGCATCAAAAACCTCCGGCGCCCCTTCGGTCAAGAGTGTCCGATTGAGACCGGGGTAGACTTCCGGACCGCCCTCTTCCGGCCACTGACGCGTCGCATCGATCACGATCTTACTGGTCATCGGCCGCTCGGGAGAACTTGGGTCCAGGGGTAAGCCGCGAATCTTCTCATAAACATAGCTTGCCGGATCGGGTTGCCAGCGGGAGCCGAGCGCAAACAGCATGTCCGTTTTGCTGGCCACATCCATGTCATCATCCACAACCAAAATGATCTTAGAGATGGGATTGACCTCGGCGAGCTTCTTGCCGACTTCAAGACCCTGTCCCGGTTTGGTTTTCTTGATGCTGATAAAGGTCACGCCGGTCGCATCCCCGCGGGTATGAATGTCGACAATCTCTGGGACGCGCCGTTGCCAACCTGATAGCGACAGCGCATCTCCGGGAGCCTTCACGTTGCCCCGATGCACACCTGTGAAATTGTTTGAGATCCATGGATTCTCACGATGGGTGACCGATGTCACGTTCATCCAAAAGTTTTCCGTCTTGGCAAGGCCCATATACCCGTACATCTCGCCGTAAGGACCCTCCGGTTCAAAACTGTCGAGCGGTACCTCGCCTTCGATAATCATCTCCGCATGCGCGGGCACCAAAAAGTCATTGGTTTCGCTGCGCACCACATCAATTGGTTTGCCACGCAAGCCACCGACAAGCGCCAGCTCATCAATCGGCCCCCCGCCACGGCGAGACGCAACACGCGCGCTGCTGACCAAAGACATGACCGGGTCTTGTCCAAGAGCGATGGACACGGACATGGATTTTTCACCGCGCTCTTTGGCCGCCATAAACATCTTCCAGCCGGTTTGATTGGGCTCTGAGTTCACGCCGATTTTCCGCGGGCCTTTCAATTGGCAACGATAGGTGCCGAAATTGATACCCATTTCCGGGTCGCGTGTGAAAACCGAGCCTGTATTGATATAACGTGCAATATCGGCGGGGTTATTGCGAAAGAAGGCAAACTTGGTGAGATCAATGTCGTCGCCAGTCAACACCACCTGTTTGCAAAGGGCTTGCTGACGGGAAATTTCATTGGGCGCCATGGTGGGATAAGCACCGCGATTGCGCGCCAGCATATCCATAAAATAGGAACGCGCTTTGCGATAACTGGCACGGCTATCGCCGGGGATGGGTGTCATTCCGAATAACAGAGTGTCACAGTCCCAATGCCCTTGTTCATTCGCAAAGACAGGACCATCGCGCCAAACACCTTCAATTTTTATGCGCTCAAACATGACGGCAGGCATGCGTTCTATGCCATGTTCGTCGCGAAGCCGGTACATAATCCCCGTCCCTTCATAAGCGTCTTGATCGACATCTTGAAACTTCGCGAGCAAACCATTTTCGTCCAAAGCCTGAATGTAATCGCGATAGGTTTCGAACGGCACGGCGGTCGCTCCTTTTTTTGCACTCGCTTGGGTTTTGTGTGTCGCAGCCTCTGCCGCACCAATGGTGGACTGCGTTGCGGCCGCGACGGCACCGGTGGTGGCCAAAAAGCGTCTGCGCGAAAGATCCCTATCGCTTTGGTTTGTGAGCGTCGGTTTTGACATCTTTTCCTCCTCAACAACCAAGGTCCGTGCATGTGGGGAATGCAAAGTGTGTGCTCGATTGAGCAGAATCACCACGCCCATTCGCGGCCTATTCGCCGCATGGTCTCACATAGGCCGTCATATATGCTGCATCGCAGCAAGCCCGCCGGAAGGCTGCTGTCCGGCACTTTTGAGGTGGCTCATAAAAAGCTCGATCAGGGCCGACCTGCGTTTGCTCGCCAAAGTCACTGCGCAAGTGTCCACCGGATAGGCCGTTCGCGGTGTCATGACTTGCGCCATCTTGCCCTGACGGACAAAGATCTGCCCGAAATCTTCGTGCAAATACCCCAAAAACGCGCCGGTCAGAATCAGTGTGGCCACCCCTTCATCGGCGTTGGTCACCGGGCCCCGCGTGAGATTGAGTTTCTGAATCTGCGCAGCCCCACCCGACTCGTGCGCCAAGGTGACAATCGGAAAGGCTTTGAGTTCCGCTAAAGGCAAGTTGACTTGCTTACTCTCATAAATCGGATGCAATGAACCACAGTGCAAAATATTTTTCTCTGTATACAGATTTTCATAATGCAACTCGGGCCTACGCGCAAAAGCGGGCATATACCCCACATGACATGAGCGATTGAGGAGCCCCGCGGTGATATCGTCGATTGCCATGACTTTCAGATCCACATCAACACGCGGCGCATCCGCTTGAAAACTCTTCAAAGCCGTCGGCAAAAGATATTTGGGATGATGAAGCGTTGTGTCGGCAACACCGATGACAAGTTCACCGGCAATCTCCCGATGGATTTCACTGACATGCTGACTGAACTCATTGATCGCCCCCAACAAATCTTGAGCGCGGTCCAAAATCACCCGGCCTTCATTGGTCAACCAAAAGCCTGCCCGGCTGCGCTCGCAGAGCCGCAGGCCCAATCGGGTTTCCAATTCGGTCAACTGCCGGCTGATGGTGGAGCGGTCCACATTGAGCGCAAAGGCAGCGCCGGAAACACCGCCGCAATCAGCTATGGTGGAGAAGATCCGCAAAAGCCGGATATCCACGTCGCTCAACCGTCCGGAAAAAGCCGTCATAGGTCATTCCCTTGTTTCATCTTTATACAACTATCATACTAATATTGATCATTTAATCATTTAAATTTGGCGGCATACTGCGGTTCACCCTCCAAGAAAGGCAAATTCATGGATCTCAAAGACACAAGCTTGTTGAAAGAAGCCGCATATATCGGCGGCGCTTGGCAGCAAGCCAAAGATGACGCCTGTTTTGATGTGACCAACCCAGCCACAGGCGAGGTTTTGGCCCGGGTGCCCGATATGGGCGCCACCGAGACTGCGGCCGCCATCGAGGCGGCCCATGCGGCAGGACCGGCCTGGCGCGCCAAAACGGCGAAAGAGCGGGCGCAGATTCTGCGCCGCTACTTCGATCTGATGATGGAGAACCAAGAGGACCTGGCGCAACTTCTGACCGCCGAAGGCGGTAAGCCGCTCGCAGAAGCGCGCGGAGAGATTGCCTATGGGGCATCCTTTATTGAATGGTTCGCCGAAGAGGGCAAACGCGCCTATGGCGACGTGATCCCGTCCACCTTTTCCGACCGGCGGATCGTCGTAACCAAGGAACCGATCGGGGTCTGCGGATTGATCACACCCTGGAATTTCCCGAACGCCATGATCACTCGGAAAACCGGACCGGCTTTGGCGGCAGGGTGCACCGTCGTTTTAAAGCCCGCCGCTGAAACACCGCTCAGCGCACTTGCCATGGCGGAACTCGCAGACCGGGCAGGCATCCCTGCGGGCGTCATCAATATTGTCACCACCTCCAAAGGATCGAAGGTGGGTGACGAATTGTGCCGCAATCCGTTGGTGCGGAAGATTTCCTTCACCGGCTCAACGGGCGTCGGCAAGATCTTGATGCGGCAATGTGCCGATACGGTGAAAAAGCTCTCTCTTGAGCTCGGCGGCAATGCGCCCTTTATCGTTTTTGACGATGCCGATCTGGACAAAGCCGTCGCCGGGGCGATGGCCTCCAAATATCGCAACACCGGACAGACCTGTGTTTGCGTCAATCGGTTTTTGGTTCAAGACGGCATCTACGATGCCTTTGCGGAAAAGTTTGCAAATGCCGTCGCGGGACTAAAGGTCGGCAACGGCGCGGACGAAGGCGTGACCCAAGGGCCTCTCATCAACGAAGCCGGCGTGCAAAAAGTTGAGGAGCATGTGAGCGATGCCGTGGATCAAGGCGCAAGTGTGGTCACCGGCGGCCAGCGGCATGCTTTGGGCGGCACCTATTATGAGCCGACTGTTTTATCCGGCGTAACTGCGAATATGAAGGTGGCCAAAGAAGAGACCTTCGGTCCCCTTGCGCCGTTGTTCCGTTTCAAGACCGAAGACGAAGCCATTCAAATGGCCAACGACACGGAGTTCGGTCTAGCTGCCTATTTCTACACAAAAGATGTCGCACGAGTTTGGCGCGTCGGCGAAGCTTTGGAATACGGAATCATCGGCATCAATGAGGGCATCATTTCAACCGAAGTGGCCCCCTTCGGCGGCGTCAAAGAATCCGGTCTGGGCCGGGAAGGATCCAAATACGGCCTCGAAGACTTTATGGAAATCAAATACATGTGCATGGGCGGCCTGTAACAACAGCCCAAGCTGAGGAAACCACATCATGAGCAAGAATCAGGATCTTTTGAACAGGCGCGGTGAAGCGGTGCCCCAGGGCATTGCCTCTATGACACCGATCTTTGCCGCGAAGGCAGAGAATGCCGAACTGTGGGATGAAGACGGCAAACGTTATATCGACTTTGCCCAAGGCATTGCCGTCTGCAACACAGGCCACCGGCACCCCAAAGTGATTGCCGCCGTCAAAGAGCAAATCGACAAATACACCCATACGGCGTTTCAAGTCTCCGCCTACGAACCATATATCTCATTGGCAGAGCGATTGAATGATTTGGCCCCCATCCAAAAAGCCAAGACAATCTTTTTTACCACCGGCGCCGAAGCGGTTGAGAATGCGGTTAAAATCGCCCGCGCCCATACCAAACGGCCAGGGATCATTGCCTTTAAGGGCGCATTTCACGGGCGCACCAATTTGACGGCTTCGCTCACCGGCAAGACGGCTCCTTACAAGATGAGTCTCGGGCTTCCAACTCCGGGCATCTTTCATGCCCCTTTCCCGATCCCCCATCACGGCGTCTCCGTGGAAGACGCGATTGCCGGATTGGAAACGGTTTTCAAAGTCGATATTGAAGCGGACTCCGTTGCCGCCATCATTATTGAACCGGTGCAAGGGGAAGGCGGCTTTTACATCGCACCGCCTGAGTTCTTGCAGCGCGTTCGAGAGATTTGCGATCAACATGGTATTTTGCTGATCGTCGATGAAGTCCAGACCGGCTTTGCCCGTACCGGCAAAACTTTCGCGATTGAGCATTCCGGCGTCGAGCCGGATATCATGACCGTCGCCAAGGCGCTCGCCGGCGGCTTTCCGCTCTCCGGTGTGATCGGCAAAAGCGATATTATGGACGCGCTCAACCCGGGCGGCCTTGGCGGCACTTACGGCGGCAGCCCGATCGGGTGCGTGGCCTCTCACGCGGTCCTCGATGTGATTGATGAGGAAAAACTCAACGACCGTAGCACCCGTTTGGGCGCCCGCATGATCGAGCGCATCAAGGCTATGAAGGACCGCAACGACACCGCGCCGATCGGAGATATTCGTGGACTCGGCTCTATGGTGGCCTTTGAATTGGTGACCGAGCGGGGCACACACAAGCCCGACCCGGCCGCAACCGGCGCGCTCATCAAAAAAGCGCTGGAACGCGGCTTGATCATTTTAAGCTGCGGGTATTTCGGCAATACGGTGCGTATTTTGGCGCCCTTGACGATTCCGGAGGACCAATTGGAAGAAGGTCTCGACATACTTGAGCAAGCTTTGACGGACATTGCCTAAAGTGATCCCGGTACGGGACACACTTAGTCACAATGGATGCATGCCTCCCAAGGGCGTTCCTGTTCGAACGACGCAACCAAGTGATCAATAAACGCGCGCACACGCCGTGAAAGGTGACGGGTCGACGGATAGACCGCATAAGCGTTGATTTCATTCCAGGTATACTCTTTCAGGACCGGAACCAATTTTCCGGACCCGATGGCATCGCACACGATGAACAGAGGGATAACAATAAAGCCACGGCCCGCAATCGCCATGTCTCTTAAAAATTCTCCATTGTTGGCTTGGTGCCTGACTTCCGGTGTGATCTGACCGGGTTTTCCGTCAGGGCCCGTATAAGATAAGCGGCTGTCCGAACCGAGAGAATAGTTCAACATCTGATATTGGCTGAGATCATCCGCCGTTTCAGGGATCCCATGACGCCCCCAATAGTCGGGACTGGCACAAGCAATGGTCTGTACCGGAAACAATTTCCGGGCGATCAATTGTGAGTCCTGAAGCGCCCCGGCCCGAATGGCCACATCGATATTCTCTTCGACCAGATTTATGTGCCGGTCCGACAAATCAATATCGAAGGCGATATCCGGATGCTGCTCGATAAAGGAATCGATGACCGGATGCAGATGGGCCAAGCCGAAAGACAGCGGCACGGAGACCCGCAGATTGCCGGACAACGCGCATCGGCTGTCGGCAGCCGCGGCTTCTATTTCATTCAAATCGTTGAGCAGCCGCAAACTCTGGTCGTAATAGGACAGGCCGGTCTCGGTCGGCTGAATTTTGCGGGTGGTACGCACCAGCAATTGCGCCCCAAGGCGATTTTCCAGATCCGATAAACGGCGGCTTACTGCGGATTTCGCCACATCCAACTGGTCAGCGGCCTTGGTGATGGACCCCGCATCGACCACCCGGACGAAGGTTTCCATCTCTTCAAATCGATCCATATTGTTCTCTTTTTATGAACAGTGTTTTCCAAATTCCTATGTTTATCCCGATTATAAGCACAATTATTATCCTGATCAAGCGTCGGGGCCTGAAGGTCTCCACCAAGACGGAAAGGACAGAACAATGATCGGACATTTCTTCTCACTCGCAATCGCGTTCGGCACGTTGGGCCTGTCGACCGGATTGTTCGTATTCTTCTAAAACGCCGCAAAGGGAGGCATGACAAATGGGACTTTTGGTCAACGGAAAATGGCAAGACACATGGTATGACACGGCGTCAACAGGCGGCAAATTCGTCAGGCAAGATTCCAGCTTTCGCAATGAGATCGGCGACAGCCCCTTTGAGGCGGAAGCCGGGCGTTATCATCTTTATGTATCGCTCGCATGCCCGTGGGCTCATCGGACTTTGATTGTCCGCAAACTCAAACAGCTTGAAGATATGATTTCAGTGTCGGTGGTCGACGCTTATATGGGTCAAGACGGATGGACCTTGAGCGAGGGCGCCGACCCGGTCAACAATGCGCGGTTTTTGCATCAAGTTTATACGGCGGCAAAGCCCGACTATACCGGCCGGGTGACCGTTCCGGTTCTATGGGACACAAAAACCAAAACCATCGTCAACAATGAATCCTCTGAGATTATTCGGATATTCAATTCCGCTTTCGATCATCTGACGGGAAACACACTCGATCTCTATCCATTCGCCTTGCGTGACGAAATCGACGAGATCAATGACCTCGTCTACGACAACATCAATAACGGTGTGTACAAAGCCGGCTTTGCCACCAAACAGGAGGTTTATGAAAAAGCGGTCGTCAACTTGTTCGACGCTTTGGATCATGTGGAAGAAAGACTGTCGCACCAACGCTATCTCGTTGGCGATCAGATTACGGAAGCCGATTGGCGCCTCTTCACGACTTTGGTGCGCTTCGATCCCGTCTATGTGGGGCATTTCAAATGCAACATCCGGCGGATCTCTGACTATCCCAATATTCTGAACTATGTCAGAGAGCTTTATCAAATTGATGGGATTGCTGCGACCGTGAATCTGGAGCACATCAAGGAGCATTACTACGCCAGCCATGACACAATCAATCCGACGGGCATCGTGCCGGTAGGCCCTGATCTCACCTATGACCAACCCCATAACCGCGATCGTTTCAAACGAGCCGCCTAATCTGAGAGCGAACCCATGAGCAAGACAAACCTTTTAGCTTTTGCCGGCAGCACGCGCTCCGGCTCCTGGAACAAGAAAATGATTGGCGCTGTTGCCGCACGCGCCGAAGCCTTAGGGGCCAATGTCACACTGATTGATCTGGCCGATTATCCGATCCCGCTCTACGACGGCGATCTGGAAACCGAAAGCGGCTTGCCGGAGAATGCTCTAAAACTGCAGTCGCTCATGGCAGACCATGACGGGCTCTTGATCTCGACACCGGAATACAACGCCTTCTTTCCGGCGCTTTTGAAGAATGTCTTGGACTGGGTGTCCCGCCCAAGTCCTGACCAGGAAGGTCTTGCCAGCTTTATAGGCAAACCGGTTGGGCTGTTTGCTGCATCCCCGGGGCGTCTCGGCGGCATACGGGCGCTCAATCAGCTGCGCACGCAAATGTCAGAGCTCGGCAGTGTTATTCCGTCTGTAGGTGCATCAGTGGCGCAGGCACACGATGCATTCGATGAAAACGGCGCATTCGTCAACGACGCAACCGCAAAGATGGTCGACACTGTGATCCGCTCAACATTGAGTGCATTGCCGCAAACACAGACGGATTAACCGCCCGAATCTTGCCCCCATGTCTGTAAACGCGCCATCAGCGTGTCGTACTGAATCAGGGGGCGGTATTCTTCTGCGCTGAATTCGTAACCCTTGGCGGTAATAGCCTCTTCAATCCCCGGCATGTGAAGGGCGCCCCAAGGAATGATGATGACATTATAGTCTTCTTGGCGGAGATCAAATTCGGACAGCACTTTGTCATTTCGCTTGTCGACAATATCCGCCATAACAATCTCAACGTCCGGATCGGGATACTTCATACTCAGTTCTTGAAGCCTCTCCCAAGCCACGGCAAGTGTAGGGCTGTCATAGAGCTTTGCGGTCTCGTTCAAAAAACCGATCGTGGTTTCCGAGAACTCGCTCAAGTCGACGTCGGCATACACGACATCGGCGCCGATCGGCGACTGAATGACTGTTTTGTCTTTTCCGGACAGAGACGCATCCGTCCCATTCAAAGGCGAGGCTTCACTTGCTCGCCCACCGTTCGATAAATCTGACCCCGCACCCGTTGGACGAAGGGCGGGTTGCTGATCAAGTCCCAAAACCCGTGCCACGCGCTGATAAGACAGATTGTTCTCAAGGATCTTGTCCTTATCGCTGACCCCTTCCGCCAGGACCAGCGCGCTGTCAGGAAAACTGCCAAACAAATCATCATAAAAACGGGCTTCGCCGATATGCACCATACCGATCAAGCGAACCGTCCGATCTCCTTTGCGAAAGGTCTTGTCGGCCAATTCAACACCCGTATCGGACAGACGCACATAACCCGCTGTCTCGGTCTCGATCGTCGTGCGCAGTCCGCCCAGTATCAGAGCCGGTAAAACCAAGACCAGTGCAACAACAAACACAGCCCCGGATACCGCAATACGCAGTACCAATCTGGATTTGATCGGCAGTCGATTTGCCGAAAGCCAATACTGACCGGTTTGCCTTTTAATCAGACCGAAGGCCAACGCGGCGAGCGCCGTTTGACCAAGCACCAATCCAAAACTCAAGACAAAACTCATGGACGCAAGATTGAGCGGCGGCGCACCAAGGGCGGCCCAAAGGACAAACAAGATCAACGGCACAAAGGCGCGCTTCGGTAATTGCGGAAACAAAACCAGGAGCGGCACCATAAATGCTGATGCCAAGACGGCGCGCAAAGCAACAGCGCCACGGAGAGGCAAGAGGGCTTCACTTCCCGAGAAGCCACGAAACACTTCTTCAACGACAGACAGCAGCGCGTCGGCGGAAAAGATCAACAGAAAGAGATTTGCGAGCGCTGCCGCGATCACTAAGACAAAGCTGCGTTTCTGTATTGCGTCACTCATAAATCAAAACTCACCACACCAAACGGGCCAAAATATGATCGCGCCAATATCACCGATCAGATTGAAGCGCGCTGACCATGGAGTAAAGGTCAAAAGGGCACTCAGAGCAAATCCACAACGATACCATCTCGTGGTGCACAAGTACCTTAGTCCATTGACCCATTGGACATCATATTTCAGGATTGTTGATCATTTATTGACCACGAACTCATTCTTTCAGGATCCCCTACCTATGCAGATTGCAATTATCGGAGCCGCTTATACGGGGCTCAAAGCTGCCGCCTTCCTTAAAGCGCAAGGACACACCATCACCGTCACAACCACCCGTGACTCCCGCGTAGACGAATTGCAAAAGGTCGCCGACCATGTGGTCGTCATGAAAGGCAGCGATACGGATAAAATGCAGCAATTACTTGAAGGCCAAGATATCGTCTTGATGACCGTGGCAGGCGGCATGGTTGAAAAGGACGGAAAACCGTTTTTGGATCCGGATCTTTATCGTGACGCATATGTGGGAACAGCGGAATCGCTTCGCAGCGCCCTTCCATCCGCAAGCGGCGTCAAACAAGTGATCTTCACCAGTTCACTCAACGCTTATGGCGACGGCGGCGGTGCGGACGAGATCACCGAGACAACCCCGTCCAATCCCCAAGGGCCGTTTCAGTCGGTTTATGTTGAGACCGAAGATATCTTGAGCGCCCTTCAATCGGACAATTTGAATGTCGCGATCTATCGCACCGGCACGATCTATGGCCCCACCCGGGAGTTTGCCAATGAGGCCAAAAACATTGCCGGTCAGTCCATCCCCTTTGACGGCAAGTCGGACATCATGATTGTGCACCGGGATGATGTGGTGCGCGCCTTGGCGTTCGGGATCGAGCATGAACTCGCAGGCATGTATAATGTCTTCAATGATTCAACAGAATCCAAAGAAGAGTTTTTCACCCAAGTTTGTGAGCGCGAAGGGCTTGAACCCATCAATTGGCTCGGCTTGTCACCCGGCCCCCGGAATGTGTCCAACAAGAAACTAAAAGACGCAGGTTTCTCTTACGCGGACCCCAAATCGGAGCGCGAAAGCGAAGACCTTCTGGCTTAGGAAGGTCTACCAGGGAATCTCCGTTTTCCGGTGGGACATGAAACTGCCGGTCATCTCAAACGTATAATTGTCGATGGCGTCTATCACCGCTTCGGCGCTTTGTTGCGGCGTCAAAAGCGGCATGGACGTATTGGCACCGGACAAAGCCAAGTTCATCATATCCGTGTCGACCGCACCGGGAGAGACGAGCGCGACGGTGATGCCTCGGGCGGCCAAGTCTTTGGACAGCACCCGCATGCTCATATTCAAAGCGGCTTTGCTGGTATTGTAGAAGGTCAATGTGCCGTTGCGGACCAATTGGATGGACCCTTGTGTGCTGGTGATGGCGACAATCTTCTTTTGATCGCTTTTGGCCACATGCTCCACAAAGGCTTCGGACAAACGTAGGGGCCCTTCCACATTCACCGCCAATACGAGATTCATCAGATCGTAGTCAAAATTCCCGAATATCTGATCGGCGGGCTCACCCAAAACAGCCGCATTGTTGAGCAACACATCGATCGGCTGGTCTTTGAGCTTGTCGGCCAAAGCCTCAATCATTTCCGGATCCGTGACATCTAATTGCTCAATGCGGACATTGTCATTGGCCGCCGCAATGGCTTTCAGGTCATCGGCCTTGTCCGGCTTGCGCGCGGTGGCAATGACGGTCCAACCTTTTTCCGCGTAGGCGCGCGCGAGCTCCAATCCGATTCCGCGATTGGAGCCGGTAATCAAAACCGTCCCTTTCGCCGCATGGGCGCCGGCAAGCGCCGGGGATATGAACGAGTTTGAGATCAGGATCGCGCAGACCCAAGCGACGGACAACAAGACAATGCGGTGTGATTTCATCTTTTAAGCTCCTCCGGTGACTGATGAGAGTATGACACAGCAGGCGGAGGCCACCCTAGGGTCCAAACCCCGAGAATCCGCGGCTTGATCGCCGCACTTTTAAGAAAAATTGCATCCTGCCTGGCAGAATGTGAAAATAGCTGGTCTTTTAGGAGTTTGTCTTATGCCTCACTTTCGCGTCGCTTTTGCCTTCGTCGTCGGCCTGGGCCTTGCGTCCTGCGCTTCTTCGTCCAGCTATGGACCGGCCGCCGGGCCAGGCGATTCCGGCTACTCTCAGCAATTGCTCGAAGCCGGCCGCTACAGAGTCACCTATCGCGGCGGTTCCCCCGAGCAAGCCCGCGATTTTGCGCTTTACCGCGCCGCGGAACTCACCCTTGCCAACAATTTCGAATGGTTTCAGGTGGTCTCCTCTTCCGGCGGCATTGAAGAATCAAGATCTTCAGGTCCCCGTATCTCCGTGGGCGGCGGCGGCTCGATCGGCCGAAGCTCTCGAGGCGGTGTCGGTGTGGGCATCGGTTTTCCCATCGGCGGATCCACGGGATCAGCGGTAGAAATCCTGGAGATTTTGATGGGAACCGGGCCAAAACCGGAGGACCCCAACGCCTATAGTGCGGATGCAATCGCGCAATCTCTTAGACCGACGGCATCATCTTCTTAAAGATTCAACCTTCAAGGAAATGAGTGGTAGCGGGATCGGCAAATGAAGACGTTTTTCAAAGTTGGGATCGGCATTTTCCTCTTTGTTGCCTTGGGCGGCGGCGCCTATCTGTCATTCGCCCTGCCGAGGTCACAGCCTGCTGCCGATATCAACACCTCTTACACACCGGAGATGATTGAAAGAGGACGCTACCTTGCCACCAATGTGGTCATATGCCTCGATTGCCACTCCGACCGGGATTGGACCATTTACGGCGGGCCCGCTATGGAGCCTCTCGGTGCCGGACGTAAGGAGTGCATCACACAGGACTCAGGTAAGTCGGGCATTTCTGTTTCCGAATGGACCTTCCCCGGCTTAATCTGTATCCGGAATATCACCCCGGATCCGGAAACAGGGATTGGAAACTGGACCGATGGTGAGATCATTCGAGCCTTCCGCGAAGGGATTGGCCGAGACGGGCGTCCGCTTTTTCCGATTATGCCTTACTTTATTCTGCGCAATATCTCAGACCCGGACGCAAAAGCCATTGTCGCCTTTTTAAGAACGCTCCCCGCCGTCAAGCGCGCGCATCCACCGGCCCAGGTTGATTTTCCCATGAATCTGTTCATGAAGATTTTTCCTGCGCCGGTCACAACACCGGTTCCGGCTGTCGATCTTGATGACCCAATCGCCAACGGAAAATATCTGACGAAAATCGCACGCTGTGAGTTCTGTCACACGCCACGTCGGGTCCAAGGACGCATTCCCATTGAAGGTGAAGAGTTTGCCGGTGGTGTCCCCTTCAATTTAAATGGGGGCGAAACCATGATCTCCAACAATTTGACGTCTCATGAGGACGGGCTCGCCGCTTGGAGCAAAGAAGATTTTATCGCTCGTATGCAGCTTGATGCCGAGCCGCGCCCTGTGGATCCGAGCCAAAACACTGTCTCAAGCTGGCATGCCTATTCCGGCATGGCCACATCTGATCTCAGCGATATTTATGATTACCTACAGACCGTAACCCCCAAAAAACTGGGAAAAATGTGATCCCTGGCCGGCCCTGGCACACAAATTGAACCTTTTTGGCCGAGGTCACGACTGACCTTCAAACGCATGTTTTGGAGGAAAACCCATGTTAAGTCAGGCATTCTCAATCTTGGTTTCGGTGAGCATCATGATGGGCTCCGCCAGCCTTTACGTCTATTTCTAAAAGCCCGGACGGAACGCACGAGATAGGCTATACAAAGCCCGTATGACTCAAATCAGCGTCGAAAAACTCTACAAGGACCGCTTTTCTGAAGCGGATCGCGAAGGCAAAGACCGCATCTGGCGGGTGCTGTGCGACTCCTTTTTTCAGCGCATGATCGGTGAAGACAAAGTCATTGTGGATCTGGCCTGCGGGTATGGTGAATTTATCAACCATATTCGCGGCACCAAACGCTTCGGCGTCGATATCAATTCAGAGACCGCCCAGTTTCTAGAACGTGATGTCTCCTTCATTCACTCTCCCGCCACGGATCTGAGAGCACTCCCGGCGCAAGACGTGGACATTATTTTCACATCGAATTTTTTCGAACATCTGCCCGACAAAAACACACTCAGCGCTGTTTTATCCGAGTCCTATCGCGTTCTAAAACCCGGTGGAAAATTGATCGCCATGGGCCCGAATATCAGATTCACCTATGCGGATTATTGGAATTTCTACGACCATCACCTGCCTTTATCTGATCAATCTTTGAAAGAAGCGCTGGAACTGGCTGACTTCCAGGTGGAAAAATCCATTGCCAAATTCCTCCCCTTTTCAACCAAGTCCGCCTTGCCGCAACACCCATTATTGGTGGCGCTTTACTTAAAAGTGCCCTTGGCCTGGCCCATCTTGGGGAAACAGTTTTTGTTGGTCGCGCGCAAGCCCGCCTGACTGCACTAAACGCCGCCTGAATTCGGCAAATAGATCTCGCAACCGCTGACCTCAACCGGGGTCATGCGCGCTTGCAGAACATCTGCAAAGTCATCGATAATCGCTTGTTGATCGGCACGCCAACGGCCGTCCCACGATCGGGGGTCACAGATGACATAAGCGCCGATCGGAGTATCACCGAAATAGTTTTCGGGCGCGGCGGTCAAGCGCTTCAACAGATCCAGATCGTTGCGAAACTCTACCATCACCGCACGGCGCCGGCTGTAATAGGCCAGTTCTGCAGAATAGTGGTAACCGAAAACCATCAAGCCCGCGTTCGGATCCGTGACACCTTTCAGATAGTCGGCCACGCGTAGGGTGCGGCCCAAATTTTTGCTGGGGGTGACGTCCCGGACCATCCGCTTGTAATCATTCGTATAGAAATGACTAAGCTGGAGCACAACGACACCGATCATCAACGGTGCAAAAATCTTGAAATCCATACGTTCTTGTATGTTGCGCAAAATAAGTGCGGCCAGGCTCAGGAGAAAGATCGCATTGGCCACTTGATAATAGGGATGGATCGCATGAACATTGCTGAAAATGAAGAACGGCGCCAAAAACAACAGGCCTGCGATCAACCAGCTCCAAGCACTCTGTCTCGAATAAAGCAGATAAAGGGCGGCGGAAATAAGCAGGGCGTATGACCACCCGAGTGTTGCGGGAATGGACCGGCTCAAAATAGTGTCCATCCAGAGCCGCCCGCTGAGGCGCAAATCCAATCCACCGAAGATCCAATCTCGCGCATTGACGGACGTGTATCTCTCGGTAAGCTCACTCGCCGCTTTAATGTCGTCGCTCGCCGAAACCCAGGGCAGATATATGAAAAGAGGGACGATCACGGCCAGTAAGAACGGTCCATACGCCAAAGTGAGTTTTGTCAGATGCGTCTCGTTCATCTGCCTCCGGACATCCGCAAAGACTTGGCTGCGGCTTATATCCACCAAGACAAGCGCGCCACCGGCCAACACAAAGCCGGGAAAGGTCGTCACTTTGACCAACATAGCCAGACTGCCTGCGATCATTGCGATCAGAAAATGAAGCAGTCGGCGAGATGTGAGAGCCGCTGTCAGATATGCAAGCCAAAGGGCCGAGAAGAACAAAGCCGTTGATTCGATTAAGAATGTCCGGCCCCAAAAAAGATAGATCGGTGAGGCCAGGAACAAGCAACTTAAAATCAAAAAAAACGCATGCCCCTTTTCCCAATACCGGCTGAAGACATAGAGGGGCCACAACGTCGCCAGGTAGAAGACGAAACTGACGAACCGGCCCACCGGATCCAACGGGGCGCCGGTCAAGAGATGAACCAAAGCCACAATCCATTGAAACAACGGAAACTCAAGGGGTAGTTGCCAAGGCGGTCCGAACAAAGGGGTTTCGTGAAACAGCCAGTCACTTCCCTGAGTCAGCCAATAGGTCGACAGGGCCGTCTGCGTTTGCCGGAACTCGTAATAAAAAAGAAATGTTTGATTGAGACCCGCACCCAAAACAAACAAGGCATGTGCCAGCAGGACCACGAACAGGATCCACAGCAACCGATGTGCCGGACCCGGAAGCGCCAATGTGGTCATGTTTTGCCCCCTCGTTAATCCCCTTCGGCGCCCACGCCCCTTTTGCCTGCCGTTCCAGAAGCCGGCAACACAGCAAAGAGGTGCAATTAAAAGCGTTTAGCACAGCATTTTGGCCTAAGAACCATATTTTTTCGGCCACAGCCTCTAAGCTTGTGCCGCTCAGCGTTCCGGTCTAGAGGATGGCAGGCTTTTCCGAGGGAGCGTTGTGCCGAGACGACAAAAATAATGCCGGATATTCTCACCCGCATAAAACGAAAGAGGCTGACCTGGCGCGCGGCCAAAAAGGCGTCGCGGACGGAACCCACGATCTTTGTCATTGATCCGGGGTGCACGGCAGGCTTTGGCCATCACCGGTCGATCAATCAGATCATCTATGACGCATGCAATCAGAGAAAAGACGCGGTCGAAATTTATACAGGCCGAATGCAGGCGCCGGAGGCCTTGGCCTTTGCACCCGAAGCGGTGTTTTCCGATGTGGTTTATCAAGGCATGCCCCAAAGGGGTGACGCCGCACGCGCAAAGATCAAACAACTCAACGAGCGTATTTTCGATGAGCTGAATGACAATCTGCCCGCTTTATCATCAAAGGACCGTGTTATCGTCCACACCGCAAGTGTCACGATACTTCGAGCCCTGGCAGATTGGCTGCAAATTTATGCCAAACCCGGCTTGACCGTCAGTGTCGTGATGATGTTGGTTCCCTATTCCAATCCTGGACGCAAAGCGGTCTCCGCAGAGAGCCGCGCCGTCATGGATGAGTCGTACCGGACAAGTTTTCAGGCTTTGCGTGCACTTCCGATTCAGCTCAAGATTTTTGCCGAGACCAAAGAAATGGCCGAGGCCTATGAGGCCATCGCAGGCGGTCCGGTAGAGATCAGCCCACTCCCCATCGAGTTTCACCATCACGGGAATGCTGAGCCAATTGACGACCCGAAAGACCAGCCTGTTTTTTTGTTTGCCGGAGACAGCCGCCCGGAAAAAGGTATATTGCTGATGCCCGAAGCCATCACGCTTTACCACCAGCGCGGCGGCGAGGGACGTTTTATCATTCAGTGCGGTGAACCCCCAAAAGACGAAGGTCCGAAAGCGGACGCCATTGCACGATTGAAAGCTCTATTTCCCAAAGTGCAACTTGTGACCGACAGCTTTGAAGGACCGGATTACTTCCGCTTTCTGGATCGAGGCGATATTCTGCTGGCCCCCTATGATCCGGCCTTTTACGGCACGATCCGGCCATCGCGCATTCTGTTGGAAGGATTGGGACTCGGAAAACCGGTGGTGACGTCGGCAGGCACTTGGATGGAAGCCACATTGAGAGGGTTTGACCGGCCATGCGGCACAGTGATGCGCACCTTCACAGCCGACGCATTATGCGACGCCATGCTTGACGCCAGTCGGCAACGCCAAGAGCTCAGCCAAAATGCACAGCAGATTTCCCGATCCATCCGGGACCGCCACAATGAAACGGCCTATCTGCAAACGGTTCTGCAACGATCCATTTGAACCGGGCACCGCCACCTTCCGTATCAAACAAGATACTGAATCGGACAAAGGACGGAAAAATGCGCTGGTCACTTGTTTTTTTGATGCTGGTGGTCCCCATTTTCGCGCTGCCAGCGGGGGCGGAGGACTCGCCTTGGTATGAAAGCAAAAACCCCAGCCGTGATGGAATCGGAAAAGTCTATATGGGCCGGGAGATTTCCTTTGTCATGGGCCATTTGGGTGCGGGCTGGTTGGAGCGGCCGGACCGGGAACGAGAAGAGCGCACCGATCTCCTGGTCGAGAATTTGGGGCTTGAAGCCGATGACGTGGTGGCCGATATCGGCGCGGGCACCGGATACTTCTCCTTCCGCATGAGTTCACTGGTGCCGGAGGGTAAAATCCTTGCCGTAGACATCCAACCGGAAATGCTCGCCATCATTGAGCAACGCAAGGCCGGCGGCTGGGAAAATATTGAAACCGTGCAAGGCACCATCACCGACATCGGTGTTGCGCCGGACACGGTTGATCTCATTTTGATGGTCGATGCCTATCATGAGTTTTCCCATCCGCGGGAAATGGGGGAGTCCATGGTGCGTGCGCTGAAACCGGGCGGCCGCATTGCCCTCGTCGAATACCGCCAAGAAGACTCAATGGTGCCGATCAAGTTCCTCCACAAGATGACGGAAAAACAAGCGCGAAAAGAAATGGAAGCCATCGGCCTCACATGGATCGAAACAAAAGCCGTGCTGCCGCAACAACATTTGATGTTTTTTGAGAAGCCGGCACCGATCACCAACTAGAGAAAACGGTCAGTCGTCGCCGAACACCAAAACCGGTTTGATCACGCTTTGCTGATGCATGGCATCAAGCGCTTCATTGATGTTTTGAAACGCAAATGTGGTGATCAAACGGTCATAAGGTAGATCGCCCGCACGATACATTTGAATCAGCTCCGGGATAAATTCTTTGGGCACACTGTCCCCTTCGACAATGCCCATGGTGCGTGTGTCCATAAAGGCAAAGCCCCCGGGATGTTGGACCGGCTCGCCGAAATTGCCAGGATAGGCCAGAGTACCGCACGTGCCTTTGGGGCGCAGACAGTTGATGGCATTTTGATATGAGATCGGCGCGCCGGAACATTCCAACGAAAAATCCGAACCGCCCTCCGTCCAGGTCTTCACCTGTTCGACAAGATCGGCGGCATCGCCCAACAGGCCATGAGTTGCGCCGAACTCTTTGGCCAAGTTCAAACGGTCCGGGTTGAGATCCACCGCAATGATCGGTGTGCAGCCTCGCGCTTTGGCCGCCATCACTGCCGACAGACCAACCGCGCCGACACCGAAGATGACGATGGATTGGCCCGCTTGCGCATTAAGCGAATTCAACACCGAGCCCGCGCCCGTCTGAATGCCACAGCCCAAAGGCGCGGCCAGTTCAAAGCTGAGATCATCGGGGATTTTCACCACATTGTCCGTTTGCACCAAGGCATGATCCGCAAAGCTCGATTGCTGAAAAAAGGAGCCGAATATGCCGGGATCCGCCCCGGGGAAAGACGTCTCACCATTAGGGCGCACACCGTCAAAATTGCGCGAGATATGTGTTAGGCAATAGGCTGGCGCTTCGGTCCGGCACGCCGGACACGTGCCGCAGGAGGAAAACGTCGCCGTCACCCGGTCCCCCGGTGCAAACTCGGTCACACCCTCGCCCACTTCGACCACTTCGCCGGCCGCTTCGTGGCCCAAAATAGAAGGCCGTGGCAAAAAATCCGCCGTGCCGATATCCGTATGACAAATGCCGCAGGCCCGCACGCGCATGATAACTTCCTGAGGGCCCGGATCTGCCAATTGCACCGTCTGCAACTCGCAATGGGCACCACTTTGGGCCGTAAACACAGCAGCTTCAATCGAACGGGGCATATGAGGACTCCTCAACGGTCGGTTGGATTTGTTAGGAGATTACTCGACAGGACGGTCGCGCGCCAAGAATTCGGAAATATCTCCAGGAGCTGGTCATGACAGGCAAAATCATTCTTTTGAACGGACCCTCCAGCGCCGGAAAGTCGACAATCGCACGGCATCTGCAAAGCGAAATAGGCGAACCGTTTTGGCACTATTCGATTGATCATTTCCGCGACACGGGCATTCTGCCGACAGACCGAATCCGCAAGGGAGAGTTTTCCTGGCCGGAACTGCGTCCTGCCTTTTTTGACGGATTTCATCACTCAATCCAAAGCTTCGCCCGATGCGGCAACAACCTCATCGTCGAACACATTATTGAAACCCAAGCTTGGATGGATGTGCTCGTTCGGCTTCTATCCTCCCACGATGTCTTCTTCGTCGGCATTCATTGCTCTCTCGGCGAATTGGAGCGGCGTGAGAAGACAAGAGGAGACAGACCCCTTGGGGATGCCCGGCGTGACGTTGAGACAGGCTACATCCCGACGGTCTATGATCTGGAACTCGACGGCACGGCTGCACCGGATCAGAATGTTGAAACACTGCTGAACGGATGGCGCGCACGAACGCACCCATCCGCCTTTGAACAAATCTCTCAAGGCCGTGATGGCTGACTCTGTCGCTTATGCTTCGGCGTTGCGATACATCAGTTGATAGGTCGCGGGTACAAAGAGCAGCGTCAAAAGCGAGGCAACAACCAATCCGCCCATCATGACGACCGCCAAAGGCGACCAAAGCGCACCGCCGAATAAATAGAGCGGCAAGAGTCCAAGCACCGTTGTCGCAGACGTCAGCAAGATCGGACGCAGGCGTTTGGCCGCTGCCGCTTTAATGGCCTCCGGCACAGCCAAACTCTTTCGCTCAATATCGATTTGATCGATCAGCACAATGGCGTTGTTGATGATAATCCCAGCCAAACTGATCAAACCCAATGTGCCGAAGAAGGACATGGGCTCACCGGTGAGCAACAATCCCAAAGGCACGCCGATGATGATGAGAGGAATGGTCATAAAGACCATGATGGCCCGGCGGAAGGAATTGAACTGATAGATAATGGCAAGCAGCATGAGCGCGAACGCGGGCGGCAGCCCCGCTGCCAGCTTGCCGTTGATCTCTCCGGCACTGGCGGTTTCACCCTCGATCACAAAGTCATACCCACCGGAGAGATCCAGCGCATCAAGACCTGGTTGCACCTCGGCCAAAAGATCCGCCGCGGTCAGTGAGGCACTTTTCGCCGAGACAATGATGGTGCGGACCTGGTTTTTACGCCGGATTTGCGAGAACTCCTCTGCCGCATCGAACGTGGCCACTTGCTCCAGAGACAAAATTTCCCCATTCCCCGCAATGGAGATACTCAAAAGATCTTCTAAGCTGTCGCGGTTCTTTTCGCTTGCCCGCAAGAGTATGGGGATCGATTGATCGTCTTCCCGGTATATTGAGGCTTGAAACCCGTCGAAATAGGCGTTGAGCAATTGGGACGTGGATTCCGACGTAATGCCCAACCGGCGCGCTTTATCTTGGTCCACATCAATCACCACACGAATGATTTTATTGCCCCAATCATTTTCGTTTTGGATCATGCCCGGCGCAGCCGCGAACAGGCCCTCCACTTCCGTTGCCAAACCCATCAAGCGATTGAGATCCGGGCCGGAGAGTTCAATCTCCACGATACCGGATTCCGACGGCCCCATGCCCAATCGCTTGATCTTATAGCGGCCTTCCGGATGATTTTCGTTCAAGTGTTTGCGGGCACGCTCCGTCAGCACCAAGGCACCCGGATAATCCACCGTATTGATGAGAAAGAAGGCGTTCGACGGGCTTTGATCCATGGGATCGAGCGCCAAGTAAAAGCGCGGCCCGCCGTCCCCTACATAGACAATGGAATTTTCAACTTCCGGATTGATGCTTTTGTCATTGAGCCATTCGGTGATCGCCAGCGCCGACCGCTCCGTTTCGGAAATGTGACTGCCCTTGGGCAACTCCATATAAATCAAGAGTTGGTCCCGGTCGCTTTCGGGAAATTGTTCTTGAGGTACCGCGCCGAACAGCGTGACGGAAAAAACCACGGCACCATAGGCCGCGGCAATCACCACAAAGGGCATTGTTAGGCATCGCGCCAAGAGGGACTGATAAAGCCCACCCCAACGGCCAGGTTCTTTCAACTCCTCTTTCGGTTTGTGAGTTGTCATTTTTTCCACACGCAAAAAGCGGGAGGCGATAAAGGGCAGAAAATAAAGAGACGACAGCCACGAGCCCAAAAGAGTGACCGCCACGACCGCGCCGAGGGAAAAGGCATATTCTCCCTCATTGCCCACAAGCAAAAAGAAGGGCAAAAAGGCAAAGATCGTGGTGAGGGATGAGACCAAAAGCGGCACGGCAAATTGACTTCCCGCCAACCTGGCGGCCTCTTCCGAGGGCGTCCCCTCGCCCACCCTGCGCATGATATCTTCGACAATCACCACGCCGTTATCCACAAGCAGTCCAAGTGAGATGATCACAGCCGCAATGGAAATTTGCTCCAAACTGATTTGCAAAAGACCCATCCCGATCAGCGCAAACATCATGGAGAACGGCACGATGGAGGCAATCACCAAGCCGGACCGCAGACCCAACAGTGACAACACAATGAGAAACACCACCACAAAGGTTTGCAGCACATTGGAAATCGCATTGTTGACCGCAAAGGTCACCTTATCCGGTTGGAAGGTGGCAAAATTCAATACAAAACCGATGGGCAGCGGCAATTCGCGATCAAAGGCAGCGACCTCTCGCCGCAAACTCTCCCCGATCGCCTGGATATCGTAGCCCGACTGCATTTCGACTGTGATGACCACCGCAGGCTCGCCGTTGAAATAGACCGGCTTGTCTTTGGGCGAAACAAAGCCGCGCCGCACGGTCATCAGGTCTTGCAGACGCACGAACTCATCGGAGTTGTTCACACGGGTGAGCAAATTTTCAATCTGCTCAACACTTTTGAAATCACCGCTTGCTTCGAGCAAGACTGACGACCCACCGGCATTGAGCGTACCGGCCGGAAGCACGACATTTTGGTTTTGCAAATCATCGATCAGAGTACTGATCTGAATTCCGATGGCAGCCAAACGCTCCGCATCTATTTCCAGCCAAATGCGCTCATCTTGAACACCGCGCAGCGAGACCTTTGCAACACCATCCACTGTATAGAGCACGCGCTGCAGCTCTTTGGCGACGTCTTCCATCTCCGCATAATCAAAGCCCTCCGCGGTCATGGCGATGGACGCAATGGTGACGTCGCCGAAATTGGTATCGACAAACGGCCCTTGCGCCCCATCGGGCAGCTCCCGCTCAATTTCTTCCATCTTGTCGCGCAATTCCTGCCAAACCGGGCTGAGGTCGTTGATTTCATCGCGCAGATTCACGTTGGTGCGCATACGATCGGCGGTAATCAATGTGGTGATCTCATCGACCTCCGGAATTTCACGGATCTTGCGCTCCACTTTGTCGGCAATGAGTTTTTCGATTCTTTCCGGGCCGCTGCCGGTGAATTCCACACTGACCACAGCCGTGCGAATGGTGATTTCCGGATCCTCGCGCTTGGGAAACCCGGAATACAAAATCATGCCCGTGACGATGACGCTGAACATGACGAAAAGAGTGAGGCGGGACCGGCTGAGTCCGAAGGCGGAGAGAGTGGTCATGTCTTGGCTCCTACTGATCGAGTGGCAGGAGTTTGACCTTTTGGCCTTCCTTTAAAAACGATACGCCCGCCGCAGCCACGAGCTCGCCTTCTTCAAGGCCCTCTGTGACAATGAGCATGTTTTCGCGGATCCCGGCGGAACTAACCTTACGCTCTTTGACCGTAGACGTTTCCGGATCGAAAACAAAGACAGTGCCTTCCCCTTGCATGCGGGTGTCCGGTTTTTGCCCCCCCGTGGCAATGGCCGCAAGCGGAATCAAAATGCCCGAGGCCGCGCCTTCCAATGAAACGTCGATCTCCACTTCCGCCGCCATCCCGGCTTTGAGGCCTTGTGGCGCATCGTCCAAAGAGACAACCACCGGAAAGGCGGAGACTTGTGCCGCACGGGAGCCGATCTCGGTAATGCGCCCAGGATATTGTTGATTGGTGAAATCGGAAAAACGGGCACGCACTTGTTGGTCCAAGCTCAGCGCATTGATCACCGTGGCGGGCACACTCACCGCCAACTCGAACGCCCCTTCGCTGAACAGCTCCAAGATGGTTTGACCCGGCGAGATATTGGCAAAGGATTCGGCTTCCACGCGTGCGATCAGCCCGTCAAAGGGCGCCACCAATTTCGATTTGGACAAATTCTCTTCAGCAATGTCCAGTTGCTTTTGCGCCTGCTCAACTTGCGCAAGACTGGACCGCATGGTCGATTCCGACGTCTCGAAATCCGCTTCCGTGACAAAGCCGTTGGCGAGCAAGGGCCGTTTGCGGTTTACATCCGCCAGAGCATTGTCATAGGTGGCTTGGGCTTGATCGAGGGCCGCTTGGGATTGTTCCACTTGCAAGGTCAAGGACCGGGGATCCAATTCCGCCAACACGTCTCCGGCGGCCACCCGCTGCCCCTCTTCCAAATCAATTTCCAGAAGCTGTCCGCCGACTTCAAAGGAGAGCAGACTGTCTTTGGCCGGGTTCACCACGCTCGGATAGCGCCGGGCCATGGAGTTGGCGGATTCGGAAACCTTAAACGCCTTCAGCCCCCGGATCACTTCGGCCTCCGCCGTCTCTTGCCCGTCGTCACCACAGGAGGCGAGCAACAACGATGACAATATAAGGGCGGCTGGTAGCCTAAATGTCTTTTCAATCATGGGGCGCTGATCCTCCAGATCCACACGCAGGTCTTGACGGAGACCTGCCGACAGTTGTCCATCCCGCGCGACGTTACCCGTTCCCGGCGCCTCGCGCAAAAAAATGAACCACTTTTCTTCCAAAGTTTGAAAAACTTGGTAGGCCGTGCAGGGATCGAACCTGCGACATCCTGATTAAGAGTCAGGCGCTCTACCAACTGAGCTAACGGCCCGCCGAACATGTGCCGCGGCGGCGGCAGGATACATTATATAATGTACGCGAAATAGGCGCTCTTGGCGCGGGCGGGTTTTTGACCCGCTTGTCCCGATTTGGCGGTGATGGTGCCCCTGGCCTGACTCGAACAGGCACGTCCGTTAAGACAATGGATTTTGAATCCATCGCGTCTACCAATTCCGCCACAGGGGCACAGGTCCACGCAAATCGAGGAGCGCGATCATAGTGGCAAAGTCGCCCACGTCAACCGCCGAATCCCATCATTTTGCCCCATTTAGGGTCCATTTACGGGTTGAGATTTAAACCTTATGGTGCGGCGCTTGCGCCGGGGGACCAGCGACCGTCAAGGGATCAATATTCATGCGCGCCGAAAGCACCGTCGATGTGAACGAAACGGCCCATCAAAGCACGTCCGAGCTGCTTTTGGGTCTGGGAGCGCAAATCAATGCGGATCAGATCCAAATCGGGCAATTGATCGATGCGCTGCAAGACCGAGCCTTCGGCCTGATCCTTTTGATCTTGGCCTTGCCCTGTGCGGTGCCGTTTCTCTACGGCATTCCTCAAGCGGTCTCCGTACCGCTGGTATTCGTCGCGGCCCAAATTGCCATCGGCCGGCACAAATTGTGGATGCCGGAGAAGGTGCGGGCGCGCAGCTTTTCCCGGGAAGCCTTTGAGGATATGGCGCAAAAGGCCGCCCCTTACATCAGCTGGTTTGAAATGATTTCCAAGCCGCGGCTGGTGGCCCTCACCAAAGGTCCCATTGAACGGGTGTTGGGCGTGCTGTTGCTGATCTTCTCCGCCTCCATCGCCACACCTTTGCCGCTGACCAATACGGTACCAGGGATTGCCGTCGGCATTGTGGCGCTCGGCTTTATTGAACGGGACGGTTTTTTGATTATTGTCGGGACGATTTTGGGCACGATTTGGGTGACATTGCTGGTGGGCGCTGCCATTTTGTTCGGCGCCGCCGCAGAAGAAGTGATCCGGGAATTTATTTCAGGTCTTTTAGGCCGATAGAATGCAAGTGTTAAACAACCTTTCACTCCTACAGATTGCCGCCCTCGCTTTGGCGGGCAGCGTCGCCCTTTTGGCGGGCGCCCATGCCTTTGAAAATTTTGGCGGGCTCGCCCCTTGCATTCTCTGCCTGCAACAACGAGACGCCCATTGGGTCGCTTTGGCTATTGCGGCCGTCCTTCTGATCGTCTTTTTTGCTGCGCCGCGCCTGTCGGGACAGGTCATCAGCGTTCTCTTCGTCGCCTTGACCGTGGCCTATTTGGCCGGCGCGGGGTTGGCGGGCTTTCATATGGGCGTCGAATGGCAATGGTGGGAAGGGCCCCAGGCCTGTGCCGCCGGAAATAGCGGCGGCTTTTCCGTGGAAGATTTGGCCAACAGCCTGACCCAAGCGCCGAGCGGGCCGTCCTGCGACGACGTGGCCTGGTCCCTTTTCGGCATCTCTATGGCAGGCTATAATTTCTTGTTTTCGCTGGCCCTTGCGGGGCTCAGCGCCCTTGGACTGAAAAAGAGCCTGGCACACACGTGACCGAACACAAACCTTCAGACAAAGACACCACACCCCGCGATCAAGCCTGGGTGTCCCAAAACACGCCCGGCCAGTCGGCCTCAGCGCGTTTGGCGGAAATGTTGCGAGTCGATCATGCGGGCGAATATGGCGCGGTACGAATCTATGAAGGTCAATTGGCGGTCTTGCGCAATCGTCCGGGGGCGGAGGAAGCCGTCGCGGCCATTGAAGAGATGGCAGCCCAAGAAGCAGAACACTTAGAGACCTTCGACAAGATCTTGATCGACAAACGGGTCAGGCCCACGGCCCTTACCCCCTTTTGGCATGTAGCCGGGTTTGCCCTCGGCGCCGGTACCGCCCTGCTCGGTGAAAAAGCCGCCATGGCCTGCACCACGGCCGTGGAAGACGTGATCGACGAACATTATACGGCGCAGCTCGACACCCTCGCCTTGCAGGGGGAAACCGAACTCGCCGAGACCATCGAAAAGTTTCGGCAAGACGAAGTGGATCATCGCAATGCGGCGCTCGAAGCCGGCGCGACGGAAGCCCCCGCCTTCCCGCTTTTGTCCGGCGCCATCAAAGCCGCCTGCCGCGTGGCGATCGCCGTGTCGGAAAAGGTTTAGCGGGCATTATTGTTCTCAAAGCTGTGCAACACATCAAAGCAGTCATCTCGGATGGCGAACGCTGGATTCCGTTTTTCAACGGAATGACGTATTACGCCGCGCGGCGGCAAGACCCATCAGGCCCAAGCCAAACAACGCCAAGGTGCCGGGTTCCGGGACAACGACTTCACGGCCGGTCAGAGTTCCTGGGCCACGAACAATTGAGCCCCGACTCGTGCATTCTGGGTTTGAACACGCACCAAGAGTCACAAAATCGATCACCGGCGCAAATAGGTCCCCGTTCGTAAACCAGCGTATGTTCAGAACGGGATCGCCTGTGAAATCGGGACCGTCCGAGGGGTCGACCGCCGCAAAGGCCCAAGTATTGAGTACAGGTGAAACTTGACTGATGATCTGCGTAAACGTTCTGGCCGGATGGTTCGTTCCACCCGTAGTGGTGATCAAGAGATTCGAGACCAGCGGCGTCACGGTATCGAACAAAAAAGAGCCGGTCGCGACATTGCCGTCGCTGAACGTCACGTTGAAGTCATATTCAATCACGACAGCCTTGGCAGGCGTGATCGACACCGCGCTCCACGACACAGCTAAGACCGCGCCAAAAAGGATTGCCCGAAGTGATGTCATTGTCTTCCCCTCATCAGATACCCCAAACATATCGGCACAATTTCTGATTGTTTTTGCACCGTCTGATTAGTTTTGAGAGTGCCAGCTGCGTGCGAAGAATCCAATTGAAAACTGGCTAATCGAATTAGCCGAAGGCCTTTGTCAAACATCACAGCTGTCATCCCGGGCTTGATCCGGGATCCAGGTGCGAGGTCAAAGGCCGAGCCAGTAAAAATCCAATTCTTGTTCGCTTGATCAGCGAACACTGGATTCCGGCTTTCGCCGGAATGACAGTTTTCCTTAAAACCGCACTCTGATGCTGGCGCGCACTTGTCGTGGTTCGACCGGGTGAAAGTGAATGTCCTCTATCCCAGCGGCTTCGCCGGGCAAACGGGATTCGTAAAAATAGGTAATGTCCGCGTCGTCATTGTCGAACAGATTGTAGACATCCAATCCCAATTGGACCCGGCCGATATCGTAGGTCGTACCCAAATTGACCAAAGTGGTGGCATCGGATTCCGCGCTGCCGTCTTCAATCAAAGGCGCTTCGCCGAAATGGCGCACCCGCAAACTGGCGGTAAAGTCTTCATAGGTGAAGACCGCCCCGGCGGAGAACACCGTATCCACGGCACCAGGGATTTCGTTCATGTTGCCGGGGGCGTCTTTAAACTCCGCATCGGTGTAAGCGGCAGAGGCGTCCAGGACCAGCCAATCATTGACCGACCAAAAGGCCGTCGCTTCAACCCCGTAACGGCGTGTGGAATCATTGACTTCCGTGCCGCCGGCATCGCCGACAAAGACAAGCTCGGAATCAAGTTCCAGCCAAAAGGCTGCGACGGACAGATTGAAAGGCCCGCGCTCATATCGCGCGCCCAATTCGGCGCCTTCGGCCTCAACCAGAATATCCACCCGATCCGCAGGCGAAAGGTCGACCGGATCCACATTGATGGTGGCGCCGCGGGCATCGTTGGAATGAAATCCTTGGCCGTAATTGGCATAGAATTCAAGATCATCGGTGGCGCGCCAGGCCAAAGCCAGACTCGGACTGATCAGGGAATCATCGGCCGATCCACTATTAAGCGGTTGGCTGATCGCATTGACATCCACGTCATAATAGTCACCGCGCACGCCGACCGTGGCACGAAGCGTGTCGGTCAAGGGCACTTCGACTTCCGCGAACACAGCGGCACTCAATTGTTCCACCGCATCTTGCCGCACCGTCGACAGACGTTGCCGCGCGACGGTCTTGTAGAGACCGACCTCTTCAATATCGTCATAGCGGAATTCCGCGCCCAGAAGAAGCTGGGTGCCGTTCTCGTCACCGAATAATGCCCGGTCATGGGTCAACTTGCCGCCATAAATCCAGCGCTCATCGCGCTGCTCAAACTCATCACCGTTGACCGGGTCATCGAGAAAGTAAGTAAAGTTCGACCAGAGCGTAAAGTCATAAGAGACGGCGTAGGCGTTCAAAGCCGTCTCACCTTCACCCTGGCTCCAACGTCCGTCCACGGACAAACCAATCCGCGTGGTCTCACCGCCCACATCCGGATCGATAAATCCGAAGCGGTCGATCAAGCCGCTCTCGACGGCACGCAGAGGAATCTGATCGGTCGAATCCCAGGACGCATCATAGCCGAGCAAGGACACACGGTAGTAGGAATCGCCATTGTCTTGACTAAACTTGACCATGCCGTTGAACTTTTCGAGATTCTCGTCCAACTGCCACGGTCCGTCGGAAAATTGACCTTCCGCCGCCAAAAGCAGATTGCCGCCACCCAATTCCGAAGACGTGGCACCGACGGCGCGGTAATAGCCGTATTCGCCGACCGTAAGTTCCGCAAAGTTTTCGTCCAACTTGTCGTAGGTCACAAAGGCGGCGCTGCCGGCGGCCGAAAAATCGCCGCTATCAGCAAAGTATGGTCCTTTGCGATATTCCACACGTTCAACGATTTCCGGAATGATGAAATTGAGATCAAGATAGCCCTGGCCATGACCATGGGTGCGCATATTGATCGGCGTGCCGTCGATGAAAGCGGCAAAATCGGTGCCGTGATCCAGATTAAATCCGCGCAGAAAGTACTGATTGGCTTTGCCGGTGCCCGAATGCTGCGTCGCCACCACACCCGGAATGACTTCGACCAATTCGCCGGCCCGCGACAAAGGACGGGTTTCAAAATCGGCGTAACCCACGATGCCCTGAGAGGCCGCTTTGGCTTCGTCGATCAATTCAATCGCACGGCCAAAAACGATGAGCTCTTCGGTATTGGCAGGAGGCTGCGGAACGGATTGCCCGAGGGCCGTGGTGGAAACTGAGGTTAAAAGAACAAACGCAAGACTATACTTCGACACAAACATGCCCCCCGGAATGACCAAAATGTTGCTTAATATCGCTATGTCGCTCAATGCAAGCAGCGATTTTGCGATTTAATACATTGAACGTTCCGATAGGCCGATCGGATCAAAAAATGTGCCCGTGCTTTGGAACCATTCCAACTTGTATCCATTTAGTTGACTCAGCCGGTGGGTTTTTGAATGGAGGCGCCGTTTGCATGTCATCACAAACGCCATCCCTGCCGATCCATGCAGATGCACGGCAAACAGTATCAACTATAAGACATCTCGCTTTGGGTTCTCTTTAAGTGTCGTCCCGGACTTGATCCGGGATCCATCGGCTGAGCCAATCAAAATGCATTTCTTGTTCGCTTGATCAGCGAACGCTGGATTCCGATTTACAACGGAATGACAGTTGGTGAGTTTGGCAAAGGGGATGATCAATTTCTGCTGTCATCCCGGCCGGTGCACGCACGTGCGCAAGAGCCGGGATCTATTGTGAGGCATGTCAACTTGCTTCATCGGCTACAGCAATTTGCTTCTCATCACAATGGATCCCGGATCAAGTCCGGGATGACAACAAGAGCATGTCTTCAGCGCCTCAATCACAAATCTCAGTGATCATGGTCTTCCGTGTGCAGACCATGATCGTGATTGTGACCATGATCATCACCATGGTCGTGATCTTCAAACGACAGCAACGCAAACATCAAACCCATTCCGACCAACATGGCGATGAGTTGTTGAACGGACTGACTCGCTTTGGCGTGTTTTTGTAACTCCGGCACGAGATCGGAGCCGGCAATATAGATAAAGCCACCGGCGGCCATGGCCGACATGGCAGGTACCAATCCCTCGACATCCGAGACAAGAAATACAAGCCCCAAACCCAAAAAGGCAAAGAGGGCGGAGATGAGGTTAAACAGCAAGGCGCGTTTTTTGCTGTAGCCGGAATGAATTAAAATGCCGAAGTCACCGATCTCTTGCGGGATTTCGTGCAAGGCAATGGCAATGGTGGTGGCGATGCCGGCCTCTGGACTGATCAAAAAACTCGCGCCGATAATAACCCCATCGAGCACATTGTGCAGTCCGTCGCCGACCAGGATCAGCGGACCCACCGGTTTCACATGATGATCCCCGCCAAGCGGCTCATTCAGATCGTGATGATGATGCCAGCGCAGAAATTTTTCGAGAGCAAAAAAGATGACGATCCCGAGAAGCACAAAGAACGGCACCAATCCCGCCTCAGGCATCTCTTCAAGCGCGTGCGGGATCAAATGAATAAAGGCATCACCAAACAGCGCACCCACCGCCAAACTGATGAGCAGGAATAACCCTTTTTTCAGTACGGCATCATTCAAGGACAGCGCGATCACACCGACCAAGGAGATTAGGCTGATGACAAACACAGCAATGATCGCAAAAAGTTGATTGTCGTCCATTGCGGCGATGGTCTCCTGTGTTGGCACCGATGGGCTGGCCGGGACAGGCAGACGGCAATAGGCGATCTCAGGAAAATCCTCAAGTTTATTCTGACATAAGACTGTATCAATCCATCAAAAAATCGAGCTCTTTCAATGTTTTGCCGTACGAACCAAAGGGGCAACGGCATGGACGATAGATCTTCGAAATGCCATATTGTCTTTTGAAACTGAGCGATCAGATGAAGAGGTAAGCAACATGCGCATTTTGTTAACAGTTCTTTTGAGCACCATCTCGGCAACGGCGGCACTGAGTGAAGAGACACGGCAATTGGATGCCCACGAACATGGTGTCGGCCAACTCAATATTGCGATCGAAGGCAAGAGCGTGGCGATGGAACTGAAAACCCCAGGCGCCGATATTGTCGGCTTTGAATATCAGGCAACCAGCGCGGAAGATCGCGCCAGCATTGATCAGGCTTTGGCTCAGCTTTCAGCGCCGCTTGAGCTCTTCACCCTCCCGGCAGCAGCCGAATGTGTGGCAACGGAAACCAATGCGGCCCTGGAGCAAGAAGAAATGGCGGAGGACGATCATGATCATTCCCATGATCATGACCATGGTCACGATCACGGAGAAAAATCAGACGCCAAAGCGGAGGCGAGCCACACGGAGTTTCACGCCAATTATATGCTGACTTGCGACAAGCCGAGCGCCATTATTAATATCGACTTTCCCTATTTTGATCTGTTTCCCAATGCTCAGGAATTGGAAGTGCAATTGATCTCGGATCAGGGCGCGGGCGCTTTTGAAGTTGAGCGGTCCAATCCGCAGCTCAGCCTCGGCGGTCTCATTTAATACGGCAAACCTCTATGACGTCTTCCGCCTCGCTGGCTCTCACCGGCGTTGACTTTAAATGGCCGGGACCATCGGGCTTCCGATTGCAAGTCCCGGCATTCGAATTGACGCGCGGGGAAAAAGTCCTGTTGCTTGGCTCAAGCGGCTCGGGCAAATCCACATTGCTCAGTCTCATCGGTGGCATTGTGCTGCCCGATGCGGGCACCATTTTGGTGGATGGTCACGATGTTACCCATTTAAGAGCCACGGCGCGCGATGAATTCCGCGCCGAACATATCGGCGTCATCTTCCAACAGTTCAATCTGCTCCCCTACGCCACACCCCTCGACAATATCGTTTTGCCCTTGCGCTTTGCACCGATGCGGCGGAACCGCGCGGGCGATGCCAAGAGCGAAGCCCTGCGCATTGCAAAAGGCCTAGGGCTGCCCCAATCACTAATCCTGGAACAACGCGCCGGGTCGTTGAGTGTCGGGCAACAACAGCGGGTGGCCGTGGCGCGCGCCTTGATCGGCAAACCATCTATGATCATCGCCGACGAACCGACCTCGGCGCTCGATGCGGACAGCCAATCCGCCTTTCTCGATTTGTTGTTTGCGCAATGCGACGAAGCGGGCTCCACCCTTTTGATGGTCAGTCATGACGATCGCTTGGCGTCGCGCTTTGACCGGTCCGTCTCGATGGACGACATCGCCAAGATTGACCGGGGGGCCGCCGCATGAGTCTGATCAATCTTGCCTTCGGCTCACTGCTGAGCCGCTGGATCACAGTCAGCCTGACCATCTTTGCCGTCGCCATGTCGGTAGCCTTGTTTCTCGGCGTGGAAAAAGTGCGCACGGGCGCCAAAGCCAGTTTCGCCGACACGATCTCGGACACGGATTTGATTGTCGGCGCACGCTCCGGCAGCGTGCAATTGTTGCTCTATTCGGTTTTCCGCATCGGCAATGCCACAAACAATGTCACGTGGGAAAGTTATCAAGACATCATCGCACGGCCGGAAGTGGATTGGGCGGTGCCCATCTCCCTTGGCGATAGCCATCGTCAATTCCGGGTCATGGGCACGACGGCGGAATATTTCGATCGCTACAAATATCGCGGGGGCCGGGCGCTCGAATTTGCCGGCGGAACCCGCTTTGAGGATTTGTTCGATGCGGTGATCGGTGCCGATGTGGCCGAAGAACTGGGCTATGCCTTGGGCGACCCGATCATCGTCTCCCACGGCATTGCCTCCTTTACCGAGCATGATCAATTGCCGTTCAAAATCTCCGGCATTTTGGAAAAGACCGGCACGCCGGTCGACCGGACCGTCACCGTCAGTTTGGAAGGCTTGGAAGCCATTCATGTGGATTGGCGCAACGGCGCCAAGATCCCGGGGCAATCCACGCCCGCCGACACCTTGCGCAATATGAATCTGGAACCGGAAGCGGTGACCGCGGCTTTGATCGGGGTCAAAAGCAAATTGCGGGTCTTCCAATTGCAACGGGCGATCAATGATTATAACCAAGAACCGCTTTTGGCGGTGTTGCCCGGCGTGGCCTTGGCGGAGCTTTGGCAAATCGTCGGCGTCGCTGAAACGGCGCTGATCGGCGTCTCCGCTTTGGTGGTCGCCACCGCCCTACTCGGCATGGCGGCGATGATTTTTTCCGGCCTCAATGAACGGCGCCGGGAGATGGCGATTTTCCGGGCCATGGGCGCACGGCCGACGACCATTATGGGCCTCTTGATGTTGGAGGCGACCCTCATGGCTGCAATTGGGGCCCTGGTTGGGGTGATCATGCTGTTTGCGGCATTGGCCGTTGCCCGGCCTTACATTGACGCAGAGTTCGGGCTATTCTTGCCCATCGAATTTCTGACACCCAGAGAGCTCTGGGTTTTGGGCGCGGTGGTTGTGGCAGGCAGTTTGGCAAGCTTGTTTCCGGCCTGGCGGGCCTACCGCTTGTCGCTGGCGGACGGAATGACGGTCAGAATTTAACGGAGTGAGTGAATGACCCGGGATGTGAACCGACGATTGGTTGTTGCAGGTTTAGGCGCTGGAATTGCGTCTCTCTATGGTCCCGCCGTCCGGGCAGAGGACTTCAGACAGTTGGAGTGGGATGACCTCATCCCCGAAGGTTTGGGCTATCCGCAAATCATTGATGAAGGCGTGATGGATTTGGTCGGCGACACTTGGCTGCCCATCTTTGACGATTCGGCGCGCAAATTCGTCACTGAGCTTGACGGAACGGCGGTTAAGCTTCCCGGCTTTATTATTCCTCTGGAATATTCAGGTGACGGCGTCACCGGATTTATCTTAGCCCCTTATTTCGGTGCCTGTATTCACGTGCCGCCTCCGCCGCCCAATCAATTGGTTTATGTCCGGACCGATGATCCGTATCCGAATGATCAATTGTTCGATGCGGTGTGGGTCTACGGCAAAATTTCTATCAGTACGGTCTTCACGGATGTCGGTGAGACGGGATATGACATGCAAGCGGACCGGATTGAAGTTTACGAGTGGACCTAAGATGGGTCTGACGGATCTGAGCCGCCGTTTTGTTTTGGGCGCATTGGCGGCCCTGCCGCTGTCGGCGCGCGCCTTTGCCGAAGACGACGTCATACGATTGACCTGGGAGGATTTGGCGCCGGAAGACGGCATCTTGATGGAAGACTCGGCCGGCTTTAATTTTGCCTCCCGGGGCAGTCTGCCCACAGGTTTCTTCCAACCTTTCGCGTCTTATTTGACCACCGACTATAACGGCAAGCGGGTGAAGCTTGACGGTTTCCTGTTGCCGCTTGATTTTGACAGCACAGGCGTGAAAACGTTTCTTTTGGTGCCTTATGTGGGTGCGTGTATTCACGTGCCGCCACCGCCGCCCAACCAACTGGTCTTGGTCCGGTCAGACCCGCCTTACGAGTCGAACGATCTCTTTGCGGCCATATCCGTCACGGGCGTGCTCAATACGGAAACCGTGAGCACGGATTTCGCCGACACCGGCTACACCCTGCAAGCGGATACAATCGAGATGTATGAGGATTGGTAGAGCTTTCACAACACGGACATCAACCATTGCCCCTCACTCAAGGGAGAGGATTAGGGAAGAGTGCAGTGCTTGACCGCCAATGTCATCCTCGCACTTGTTGCGAGGATCCATCGTGAGGCTCTGTCTTTTGTCTTCTTCGCCGAAATTCTTTGTCCGCTATCGTCATGGATCCTCGGAATAAATCCGAGGATGACAATTGCGTTTTATATGGATGCACCTCCTCCCTTACCGACGTCATGCAGGCGGTCAATGGAATGGTTTGACCCATTCCATTGCCGCCAAATGTTTTGCCTAAAAGTTAAACCTCACGAAGAGACGCGCATTGGCGCCAGGCAATAAGACGTCTTCTTTCTTAAAGGAGACGTGGTTGCGTTGGTCTTCGTCCAAGAGATTGCGTCCAATGACCCCAATTTCAAAGGCCCCAGGCTCAAGGTTTCCGAATTGCGGCGCATAGGTCAGCTCCGCTCTCAAATCGGTATAACCGTCGGTTTCGGTTTCATTGATGGCCGTGTCGTCTTGTTCCGTCACGCGCAATGCCGACAAACGGGCGAAGATTTCGTTATTTTCGAAATAGACGCCGCCGCCATACCGCAGAGGTGTGATGCGCGGGACATTTCCGCCGCCATCAAACTCGGCGCGCACAACATCAAACTGCGCATCGAAACCAATCTTGCCGTTGTCCAACTCAATAGCGTCCCAACGGGCCGCGGCTTCAAAGCCATAAAAGTCAGCATCTCTTTGGGTGAACGCGATCTGCGTCAGCTCGTCTTCAACGCCCGGAGCCCCTTCGATACCGCATGACTCAAATTCTTCACCACAGACAAATCCGGTGAAGTCTTTAAAGATGAAGCCTTCATAGGATGTGTAGAAAGCCGCAAGATCAAAGGTGAACGGCCCTTCCGTCCGCTTCAATGTGACGTCCAGAGAGATAGCTTCTTCTATGTCGAGGTCAGGATTACCGATTTCGAAGGTTTCGGTTGCCTCGTGAGGTCCTTTGGCAAAGAGTTCCAACAAGTCCGGCGCTCGCTCGACATATTGCAGGGATGTGCCCAAAGCAATATCGCTGCCGACATCCCAAACCAAGCCGAGGGATGCGCTGACAGGCGTGAAGTCAACATTGCGATCGGAGCCGAAATCGTCGATTTCAGCGCTCAAGACGCTGCCGTCAAAACCTGGCACCACAACGCCAAAACCGTCGGCCTCAACATGTTCCACCCGGGCCGCCAATTGCAGTGTCACATCTTGGTTCAGCTCAGTTTCTTCAAAAACGAAAAACGAAAAACTTTCTCGTTCGGCCGGTGCGATAAGCTCCCCTGCTTCACCGAAACCTTCGAGTTCGCGATTGCCGTATTGAAAGCCGAGAGCACCGGTGAACGGCCCAACTGCGCGGTGCAAAAGTTCAGCACGCGCCTCCCATTCTTCATTGTCAAAGGTCGCTCCGATGACGTTATCGGCACCAATCACCTCATCATGGGTGTAATCGGAGTAGCCCGCATCAAAGCGAAGCGTTTCGGCAAATCCGTCACCGAAATTTTTCTCCCCTTTGATTGCGAATTTGGTTTGCTCAAGATCGATGAACACACCTTCTTCCGCCGCTTCCCCGCCGGGGATGCCGTATTCGCTTTCAAAGTAAGATACCGACGCACCGATATAGCCTTGATCAAATAAGAAAGACCCGCCGGCGGCGAAGCCTGTGGATTCATTAAATGTGTTTTCTTGCGTACCCGGTCCGCTGGGGATGTCATAATCGTCCGCGTCACGATAAAACGCATCAATATGACCGGCGAAGCTGCCCGAGCCGAAATCCACAAGGGCGGAGGTTTCATAGCCGTCATCGACGGTGTTATAGGCGCCATAAACCTCACCGCCGAACGATTGTTCAGGGGCCTGGGACGGAATGCGATTGTTCAAAACGCTGACCACACCGCCAATGGCTTGGCTGCCATAACGCAGAGTCGCCGGGCCACGAATAACTTCAACGCTCTGAGCGGCAAGGGGATCAATAGGGATGCCATGGTCCTCGCTCAGCTCGGAGACGTCTTGAGACGCCAAGCCATTTTCTTGAATGCGGATGCGAAAATTATCGAGACCGCGAATGATAGGGCGACTGGCCCCGCGGGCAAAGGAGGATTCAGCAACTCCGGGGAGCTGTGACAACAACTCGCCAACTGTGGAGCCGCCCTGACGAAGAATTTGCTCGCGATTAAGCACGGTCACCGGTGTGGCCAACTCCGTTGCCGCCTTTCCACGCGGCGAGGCTGAGACGATGATTTGATTGATGGCCGCATGGGCCACGTGAGATGTTGTTGAAACAATCGCGACTCCCATCATGAGTCGCTTGAGATAAGGATAAGACATAAGATGACTCCAGATCGCAGAACGGCATGAACTGCGCACGCAGCCGATGCGTTCAATTCTTTAAAAGATGAAAACGAGTGCTTAATCAGGCGCGACTGGGGGGTGCGCGCGCCTGCACGTCAAAAGCATGCAATCGGGCGACAGAACCGTAACGCGCCCAAAGATAATCAAGATCAAAGAACTCTAGCGAAAGAACATTCTGTATGACCGGAGCATCCGCGACGCCGCAACGATCTGAATGAAGGACGAACGCACACAATTCGTGATCGGAGTCTGAGTCCGGTTCTCCAATTGGCACACTGAAAACAGTGCCCATAACCCCAGCATCGATCTCGTGATGTTCTAAGTGATCGTGTTCTTGGTGATCGTGGATATGGTCCGGGCCAAACTCGGCATTATGGGACAGTGTGAGGCTTTGGGACGCAACATAGACAAGGACAAGGATTAGTGAGAGATAGGCTCTTACGCCCCTCACAGTCCAATGCCTTCGTTTTTTCAGAGGCTGCATACTCATTGCCCTGTCCCCGTTCTTATCTTGGCGAACAACCCCGCTTGTTCGCTTTTTGCTGCCCGCCCGTTAATGCTCACAAGCGTCTTTCCTGCAAAGGCCATAATTCCGCACATGCGCAACGGCAATGATGGTGGCGCCGAGAAGCGTCGTGATGCGTTCGCCGTCGTCTCCCAACAGGTCATGACCGAAAAACGCGGCCAAACACAGAATTGTCAAACCGGCCGATCCCAAGATCGCGACAGCCGGGCTTTTGTGTTTTCGGCAACCCATGGACAATGACACCACGCTGAGCGGAATGACGAACCAGAGCAGCAGGACGTGAAAGGATTCTTGTCCAAAGAACGTTGCCCCCACGGCGGGAAACAGGCCCAAGAGAACCGGCAAGCTGAGACAGTGCACCGCACAGAGAGCGGATGCCGACACGGCAAACTTATCCAGCGTGCCGGTATATTTCGGCAGTATGTCAATCATGGAACAACGATCTATCGGTGGAATGTTGACTAAGATAATGTCATTTTGTAACTACCATTGTTGCGTAAAACATGCAACATTTAATGTTACATGATGCGATCACCCATAGAATTTTGGATTGGCCGATGAAGCGAAACAGTCGACTCTCCCTCGCGTTGCACACATTGGGTCATATGGCGGGCGACCCGGAACGCATGAGAACGTCTGCCGAAATTGCCAAACACAACAGCACAAATCCCGTTGTGGTGCGCAGGGTTCTCGGCATGTTGCGCGAGGCCCACTTGCTTGAATCCGAAAAGGGGCATGCGGGCGGATGGCGTTTGGCCAAGTCGCCGGAGGCCATATCGCTTGCGGACGTTTATGTGGCCCTCGGGGAACAAATGTTTCAGGACCAGCGCAAACCGGAGAAAATGGAATGCTCCGTTGAACATGGTTTGTTCGATCGCGTGTCCTCTGTCTTTGCAGAAGTCGAGACGGTCCTCATGGAACGATTTTCAGCCACGTCGATTGCAGACATTGCCAAACCGGCAGATTGAGGGAACCGGAAGTTTTGCGGCAAGCGACTTTTGCCGCGTTTCATTTTTGTAGGAGACCCCACGTCATCATGTTGCGTATCTTTCAAAAAGTTGTCTTTCTTGTTCTAAGCCTTGGTCTTGTAACGGGGCCGGCGCTGTCACACGGGCCGGTGGAACGAAAAGCGGAGACCGTCTCGTCAACGGTCAGACTTTTTACCGCCGACGTATCCAATGGCGAGGTGGTCGTAGTCGACATGCCCAGCGGTGACGTCGTGGCCAGATTATCGACGCCGCCCTACATTATGAGTTTGGGTTTCAGCGCCGATTACGAACATCTGTTTGCCATGCGCGGTCGCAACACGGACCGGGATATGGTGACGGTCATCAGCACTGGGTATTTTTCCGAAAGTGATGTGCGGCGGCCGCCTTATGTGGCGCGTACCTTGACAGCTAATACACCGGGCGGTGTCCGCAGCGGCCATGTGTCCCGCGTCGGCGGACGAGACGCCATTTTCATGGAAGGCAGCGCGGAAATCGTTGTTCTCGAAAACCAAGATTTTACGGGGCTCGATGCGATCAACGTGCGCCGTTACGATCTGGCCGGGCCGGATCATTATCACTATCTCGAGGCAGGTGATCATCTCTATGTTGGCCATCTGTCTTTGGGCATGCTGCAGATTCTCGACCGGAACACCGGCAAAGAAGCCGCGCGCCTGGAACAATGTCCTGTGCTCCACGGCATGATCAAAGATGAAGAAACCGCACGCCTGTTTTTCGCCTGTCAACAAAACATCATGGTGGTCGGCACTGAGGGCGAAGAGACCAACAAAGATCTTGCGCGTATCCCCTATCCCAACGAACAGCGCGTGGGCGCCTTTCACAGAGGCGTCAAAGGAATCTATTGGGGCTTTACCGAAGGCACAATCCCGCAGCTCTATCGTCTTGACGCATCGCAGCAACCTTATGCCTTTACGGTCTTGCCTGTTGAGTCTTCGATCCGCCAGGGCGTGTCACCGGACGGCGAATATCTGCTCTCCTTATCCCGGGCAGGGATCCTCGACATTCGAAGCGGCGATACAGGTGAGCTCCTCAACACGGTGACCGTGGCGGAGCCTTTCGTGAAGGAATATCACGAGCATGTGGACAAAGCGATTTTGCCGGACATTGCCGTCGCTCAGGGACACGCCTATGTCAGCTTGCCGCATCAAGGAAAGATCATCGGAGTTGATCTCGAAACCGCAGAAGTCATAAACGAGATGGATATCGGCGGTGAGCCGACTCGGTTACTTGCGCTCATAATGACTCCGGCTTCTTAAGGATATCATCGTTTGCAAATAGCGGACCCCAATCCCGGAAACGCATGATTGAACCGTAGAGAAACATTTAGCTTGAAACCACTCCCAATCAAAAAATCTGAACAGGCTGTTCCCATACGGACGGTTGAAAGACTTGAAGAGATCAACGTGCTCTTGAACACCGATGTCGATGGCGTCATTTGGCATCGGCAGATTGAACCCACTCTTCTGTCCGCCCTAGAAGCGCTGCCGGCCGGAGAGGTTGAGAATGGACGGTTTTGCCTGCCGGTCGACGGGGTTGGCGAATGTGTGAGCAATCACTTCCGAAACTGGGGATGGAACATCGGCCCGGCGCAGCAATGGGTCGCCGATGATGTCCAAGTGCTTGCGCGCCGTCTTGCGCAAATCCTTTCGATTTCGGAGGTTCGGCTGCGCGTCGAACTTGTCCATGATGATGCCTGCCGCAAGTTTCATCAGGATTTTGTCCGGGCCCGCCTCATCTGTACCTATAGCGGTCCGGGCACAGTCTATGGCATTGTCGAAGAGGACGACGAGCCGGCTCGGACCGGCAACACACCGACAGGCATGCCCATCCTGCTGAAGGGCAGGCTTTGGCCGGGACCGTCAGACCCGACCCTTAAACATCGCTCACCGCAAATATCGGGGACCGGCATCTCACGACTGGTCATTGTCTTGGATGAAGCCCCGGCCGATCGCGAGCGTGAGACGTCCTCAGGCGAAAGAGTGATACCGGACTGCGCCTCTGCGCAGGATCGGTAATCAAAGATTTCGCCTCTACTGACCGTGAGCTGCCAGGCGCTCATGGAGCCTGACCCCTTATCTTGACCCATTGCGATCAAGAGAGCACGGGACTAAACTTCACCGCCAGTACTTAAAAGACCATGCCGTCGGGGCGCGCTTTTTGAACCTTTTCAGCCCGCCTGCCGACCAAACCTTCAGACCCCATATTCGAAGGAAAGAGCACATGTTCAAAATCCTTGCAAAGGCTGCTCTCACCGCCGGTTTTCTGCTGACCTCAGCCGCAATGGCGCAGGCCGAAGACGACGACGACACTGGCACCTTCAATGACGGCGCCCTATACCCGTTTGAATCGACCATTCATATGAACAGCGCAGCCGCATCAGCACCGCCGAATCATGACGACTTCAACGATGGTGGTTCGGACATCGACAATTTGTCCAAAGAAAGAACTGGCGAGGATCGCAAACTGCAACAGAACCGGCGCATGAAAAAGGACAAGCCCAAAGGCCAAAATTGACCTCGGCGGTTAAAAGGGACGGATACTTTGTTTGTGGTCAGACTGTCCCCAAAAACGTCCCAAAGCGGGCATTGCGTGGGCATCAGAATCATTCAGCGCGTCATGACAATATAAGGGATCTGTTGACCCTGTTTCAGGTCATATCCCGTTTCAATCTTTTGAAATCCCAGCAATGCGTAAAACGTTTCCGCATTGCGCGTGGACTTTAGCCGGCTAATCTCAAAACCATTTTTCTTGGCATCGGCTTCGCAGGCAGCAAACAAACGTCGGCCAACACCTTGACCACAGACACGTGGGTCCACAAAGAGGCTCACCAACTCGTCCTCACGCCACGATGCGAAACCCACCACCTGCTGCTTTGCATCACTTGCGATCCAAAATGTTTCACCGTGATCCTCGGCCGCTTTGAGATAACCCTCGGGCGTTCTGCCGAAGAGCCAGGCGTTCACAGTCTCCTCACTGACAAACGGGGCGCAAAGTTGGCTGACGGCACGTGTATGGACGCGGTGCATGCCCTCCGCGTCGCTGTCTTGCATTGGGCGAATATCGGTCATAGCTCAAATGCACTCAGAATGTGCCGGATGAAAAGTAAATCGAGCTGACTATCTTTTGTTTTCCAGTCAGTTGGACGAGAACGCGGCCTTCACTTGCTTGACCAAGATCTCCTGATAATAGTTTTCGGCGCCCTTCTCTGCTTGATCCAAAAAGCCATCGATTTCCTTTTGGTCAATCACAGGATAGGCATCGCAGCCCTCAAACCGTCCCGTCGAGGCGTAGTGGGGAAAACCGATCAGGCCGGCATACGTGCCGACTTGCGCTGAAAGGCGGATAAGCTCACCGCCATAGCAAGGGTCAGCCGCGCGACCGTCCCACCCTTCTAGCCGTATGTATCCAAGGACAAATAAAGATTGTGGGTATCCGGACTTCAAAGCCTGTATGCGATATTGGTCACCTTCCGCATGCCTGCCGGCATATCCGAAGGCTCTTGCAAGCTGATAATTCAAACGCGGATTGTTTGGATCGGACCTTACCGCCGATAGGCAGGCTTCAATGGCGTTTTCGATATCCACCGATTTTTCATCGACGCCCTCGGTGACCTTTTCCGGATCACTTGGGTGGGCCGCGAGTTCGTCACATTTGGTAATGTCTCGGTTGTGGGCATCACGGTCATATTTTTGGATCTCGGAAAAGTCCAAGAGTGCAGGCGCCTTGGACGCAGCGCTTGGCTCTGACGCTGATTGAGCGAAGGATTGGCTTGTTGCGAAAGCCAAACTCAAGACAAAAATAGTGCAGCTCTTCTTTACGAATTTCACCTGGACACCTCACAAAATAGACATAGAACCAGAATCTTATAGCTAAGTTTGTTGTGCTTTCAAAGGCTGACCCATAGCGGACATTACTCCATTGATTACAAAAGCAAAAAACTTGGGCCGAAAAGAACGACAAGTAAAGCCATAAGAAGCACCACCGTCTTTGTGTTTCGGGAAATTTTCTCGAAGATAAGCACCGACACGAGCGCCAACCCGAGCAAACCGAGTTCCAGCCAAGCAATCAAAACGTAGTTTCTTTGGCTTTCATAGCGCCAACCCAATTCGGTCCCAAAAGGATAATCTTCTGGGCGCGACAATACATCTACAAGATCAATTAAGGTGATTGCGCCCCACCCGAGGCATAAGACTGATAGGGCATAAAACCAAAACTTGCTGCTCGCTTCGGTGTCGGTTTGCTCGTTTCTCAATTCAATGCCTGACTCTTTAAAACAACTTTGGACTGTGCGCTTCGGGCTAGGTCTTGAAGACTAGCGGCTTGCGGCGGAATGTCCAAGGTGTGAGACAGGGAACAATTATTTTCTGAAACTTGCTTCGTCTTAAGCTGGGGATCAGATTATTATATTGCTCTTGAGTGATATTTGACCTTGCCACACTGGATTGCCTTATGAAGCTCTATTCTTTCTCGATCACGCCGAACAATCGAAAAGTCGAAGCCTTTATCAAGCATTTCGATTTGCCCGTTGAGATTCACTCCATGGGTTTCAGGGATGGGGAAAACAAGACAGAAGCCTATCTCAAAATGAACCCGCTGGGCAAAGCGCCGCTTCTGGTGGACGGCGATTTTCATCTTTGGGAATCCAATGCCATTTTGACCTATCTCGCCACCAAGTTTCCGCAGACCAACGCCCTGCCGACGGACCCGCAAGGCCGGGCGGATGTGGATCGCTGGCTTCATTGGCAAGGCTGTCATTTGATCCAGGGCATTATCGCCTTTCGAGACGACCCGGAACAAGCCGCGGAAGATTTTGTCCCCTATTTGGATTTGCTCGATGGGCAGTTGGAAGGACGTGACTTCCTGTGCGGCGATCTAAGTGTGGTTGATTTTGCCGTCTCGCCCTACACCATGTCGAAGATGGGCCGCAAAATTGATTATTCGGGCCATCCCAATCTGGCGGCATGGCGGGAGCGATGCCTGAAGCTGAAAGGGATTGTCGCAACCGAATTTCGAAGACCGGACGAAACCGAGACGGCTTCAACAGCGCGTGCGTGACGAGTTATCCGGCTGGAACTGTACAGCCGAAAGCCACTTTCATTGCATAGGGGCTGATGTCTCCCAAGCGCTCATTGAGACATAGGTGCGCGGAAACCATAAGCGGGGCCAAAAGAGGCCCAACAACTCACGCTCAGACATACCCCTGTTGGGTTGCATAGGACTGCATCGCGGAAATGCGACTTCGATCGGATGGGTGGGTCGACATGAATTCGAGTGGCCGCTGCCCAGAGCGCTTCGTCATTGTATCCCAAAATCGAATCGCTTCATTCGCCCGATAGTTCGCACCGACCATAATGTCCGTACCCAGCCGATCGGCTTCATATTCGTGTTTTCTTGAATAGGGCAAAATCACCCCAAAGGTGACGCCGGCGCCTAAGATACCAGCTATCAAGCCGGCATTCTCTACATCGCTGGCGGCCAGCGCAACATTGGCGAGCGTCAAACCGCCGGCAGCCGCCATCTGTTGCGAGTAACGCTCCGCTGCATGACGTCCGACCACATGGCCTGCCTCGTGCCCCATGACGGTGGCGATCTGATCGTTGTTTTCCATGATATCGAGAATGCCTGTATGGAATCCGACCTTGCCTCCCGGCATGACCCAGGCATTCACCGTATCATCTTCGAAAACGACAAACTCCCAGTTTTGCCGGCCCAGATTCTGTTGGGGATAACGCCGGTCTGCCGCTGTTACGATACGATTGCCCACACGCTCCACACGCCGGCGGAGTGCCGGATCAGAGGTCTGGCGATTTTGAGCAAGGGCTTGCTTCCATGACTGAGCCGCCAGCTGTGCAATCTGGCCGTCTGACACCAGCATGAGCTGCGATCGCCCAAGTGCCTCATTGGTGGCACAACCGGAAAGAGACGGCGCTGCAAAGGCGACAACTGATCCGGCCGCGAGACCGTTGATTATCTCTCGGCGCGACATCGAGACTGTCGGTCGGTTATTCGTCCGTTCCATTGATACACCTCCACCTGTTCTGGGACGCTCACAAACGAGCTAAGCTGTGACAATTGATCTGAAGGCGAGAATGGTTGTGCCCCCCCGATCACACACAACATACGCTTTTGGCCAAGACTAGCCTGAAGCGCCCTATCGTTCAAATCTCATGTCATTGACACACGGGACCCGCAACTGGATGGGTGATCGGTCCGGCGCTAATCCATAGCGCATGATATTGCGGAATGAGGTACGTTGATCAGCAGAAATCGAATAATCTCTGCGAAAACGATTTCTTATGCACCGGAGAAAAATTTCAATGATGCAAATCTACGCCAACCCTGGTTCGGGCTCTGCGTGTGTTGAAGCGCTCATGGCCGAGCTTGATATACCCTTTGAGAGACGACTCGTTGAGTATACCGACGACGGAATTGTCGATCCTGACTTCATTAAGATCAACCCACGTCGCCAAATTCCGGCGCTGGTGCTCGAAGACGGCGCTTGCCTGACCGAAACCACGGCCATACTCACTTATTTGGCCGATGGCCACCCTGATTCCGAGTTCGCACCGCCGCCGAGGTCTTTCGCTCGTGCAAAACTCGATCAATGGATGAGCTTTGTATTGGCGAATATCTACGAAGGCGAATTGAGGAAGAATTACCCTCAGCGCTACGTCGTAGGCGATCCTCAGTCTGTGGAGAAAGTCGCCGAGTCGTTTGTCATCGAGAACTATAAGATTCTGGAAGACGCCTGCAGTGACGGCCCCTATTTTTTCGGTAAAGCTCCGACGATATTGGATATCTATATTTGGATGTTTATCAACTGGTTCGAAGAATTCGATGAGATCAGCGAGGCGTGCCCAAAGATGATCACATTGGCAACGACAGTGATGAATCGCCCCAAGATCAGACCGGTCCACCTTTTCAACTTTGGTAAGGGTCTCGGTTGGGGCGCAGAAGAATAGTCTGTGTACAGCATTCCTCGGTCAAATGGCAGCTGATTCTTGCTAAGCCAGTGGACTCAGTTATTACTGAACACGGCGCCGACTGAGCGAAATACCTAAAAGCCCAAATCCGACAAACAAAAGGGCGGCCGGTTCCGGTACGCGTCGAGGGGCCACGATTTCCCAGGTGCCAATCTCAAAGAGTTGCCGTGTGGCGGCCCGGCCAAAGACTAGCCCGGAGGACCCAGCAGGGTTCCACGTTTCCACATCAAGCGTCGCCAAAGATGAGCCGCTCGGCATGTCGCCATTGACGAAGGCGCCGTCGAGGAAGATCAAATAATCATTTTCGCCGTCGTCGATGAAGTGATTGAAGGGTATCGGCGCAACGCTCCCGATCTGAAAGGTGCCGACGAGACTATCGATGATACCCGCATTGCCGGTACTGGCGATGTCCGCAAAGAGAAGACTTTCGATTGGCGTCACCCCGTCATAGCTCCCGCTGCCGGACAGGATTGTTTGGCTGTCATTGAGACGCTGAAATTCAAACACGAGCACCGCTTTTGCCGGTGCGGTCCATGCGGCCATCATTGCGACGATGACAAAAACGCTCGCCGCTATGTTTCGTACATATGACATACTTGCTACCCCTACACATTCACCTGCAACTTCACCCTAGGTCAAAATCCAAAATGAGTCATTCAATTTTGCGGCGTAGAGAGGGCGCTCAGGGTTTAGCTAATCTACTTCACTCTATTGCTCCGTTATCGGACGATTTTTAACAGGCGCAAACAACTCACCCGCGAAACAAAATAAACTTCTGAGATACGAATTGTTCTGGCCTTGCGGCAACGGTGCCAACAGCGAAGGCCAAACACGCCGTTCACAGGGTCTACTCTTGACCTATAACGGAAGCTATCAACTTTGAAGATGATGAATCACCAGTGGGATTCGGTCTTGGCCCCAGAACAATTCAGTTCCCACTAAAAACGATGGCACACCAAACACACCAGCGTTTATGGCATCTTCCACTATTCTCGCTTCCTCATCTTTTATCGCATCGGACAGCAGGTCTTCCTCAAAGCTCGATGCGTCCATGCCCAATCTCACCGCCAAGACCACCAATTCAGCGGTTGTTTTTGATGGGCGACCTCTGCCAAATGTTTGATCAAATAGCAGAGACGTATACTCCTTAATCAGATTGCGTTCTTTAGCTATTAAACATGCTTTTACGTGCAAAGACCAATCAACACCTTCCGAATCTGGTTCTGTAAATGGAATGGAGTAATAGTCTGACCATCTTTTTGTATCTTTGACTCTGTAGTCGGGGTCATACTGACCTCTCAGATTGTCAGCCATAAATGGGTTGTGCTTTGCATCAACAAATAACCGAGCGCTGTACAATGGCAGCCAGTCAATTTTCGCATTGGCTTGCCTTTGTATTTTGTCAATTTGACTTACCGCGAGATACGAGTATCGACTTCCCAAACCATAAAAGAACTTGATTGTTTTCATTCGCAAACCTGAGTGAGCTCGGCAATGAATGTACGTTTTTGTTTATCGGACGAATTTTAGCCCGCATACGTTGAATGTCTAGGTTTTGAAACTTTTGCCATTCAGGCTTTTGGCAATAGTACCATGCGCGACAGGCCGCGCTCTCGAAAGACTGGAAATCACGAGTGAAGCTGATTAAGCTCCCTTCACATATTTGATTGGGAGGAACAGCAGTATGAAACACGGTCTTATCGCCCTCGCCGCCGGACTGGTCGTATCAACCACGGCCCTGGCCGATCCCATGGCCAATGTCTTCGGCAATACGTTGAAGATCGAAGAAAACGGCGTCACCAGTCTCTGGTACATGAACGAAGACGGCACCTTCACCACCGATAGCGACGTGACGGGCAAATGGACTCTTGAGGGCGACAATATGTGTGTCACGATCGGTGATGCCGCACCGAGCTGCGGCCCGATTGAGGTGCGCAACATCGGCGAAAGCTGGACCGAAGATAATGGCCAAGGCGGCACACGCACAGCGACATTGGTCGAAGGGCGCTAACGCGTTTAGGATAGACGAAGCAGTGGGATGACGTTGACGGAATTGTCAGCTAGTTGGCGAGCATTCGCTCGCCGACATTTTCACTCTCGTTTCAAATCTATTGATTGGCCAGACGTGCACAAAAGGCTTGAGCGTCGAAGTCATAATCGTCACCGGAATTGCGGGTGGTCGCTTCCCCGTCGGGCAAAGACGTAATCACATTCGGTGGAAAACGTTTCGTCGACTTGGGACCCTCAACAACCTCCAGATTGCCGATGCATCTGCTACTCGGCATCAATTGACCTTCCTTGCAACATACAAAATCATTTCCGGATAAACAGAACTTCAAGCTATCTCGCAGTGCAGAGCAACTAGATGAGACTCCATGAGTCTCAGACAAACCCGGACTGTTCATCAGGACCAATAGGATCATAACGACAAGATTTTTCATTGTGAATCTACCCGAGAAGTAACTCGCTCATTTTCAACCGTTTCAAATGGAAGACCTTAGCCGGATTTGGCCTTGGTGTCAGGTGAGCAATAGAGCGGGCGTCAAGTTGCTGACGTCATCCCGGACTTGATCCGGGATCCATCGGCTGAGCGTCAGCGAAGCCAGACAAAAAGCATCTATTGCACGCCCATTGGCGTGCGATGGATTCCGGCTGGAGTTTATCCCGGACAACGATCCGGGGCCGGAATGACGCCTGTGTTTTATTCACATCGTCCACAATTACCTCAACTGTCACCCTCGGGCTTGACCCGAGGGTCCATTGCGAGTCTCTGCCTTTCGCCTCTTTAGTCGAAACTTAAGGCACGGCATCATTATCGATCCTCGGAACAAATCCGAGGATGACATGTGTGGTTTCAAAGCCGCTCAAACATACAAATCATAAAAATGCAGCGCGAGCAGATGCGCCGGATAAAAGGCGTAAAAGGCTTGGCCCGGCAGGCGCGGCAATCGCACATTCAAACGGACCGAAGCGATCATGACGAGGCTCGAGCCGAGCGCCGCCAAATCGACCCAAGTGAGCGGCGGCCAGGCAGGCACAATATTGGCGACGGCACCCAAGGGGCCCGTGGCCCATAAACCGGTTTGAACATTGCGCGCGCCGATCAGCGCCATAGCGGGAATCATGGCCGCGCCCAAAATGCCGAATTCACAAAACCAAGCGACAGGCAACAGGGCAAACAAGCCCAAAACCCAAATCGGCGACGGGGATTCGCGAAAACGCTCGAGCAAAAACACCGCCGTCACGCCGATGGCCAAAGTGATCATAATATTGCCGTCATGCCAATCGCGCCCGACGAGGACAAAGACCGGCTGGCTCACAATCGCCCAAGGCACGAGGCGTTTCAGATAGGATGCCGCTCTTAGCGGACGGTCGCCTAAGCGCAGACCGATAATGGCGGCAAAGAGTGGGAAGGCCACACGCCCGACGGCATGGGTTTCCAAGAAAAGATCCGGCGCGACGATTTTGCCATAATGATCGACCGCCATGGTCACGATGGCCACCCATTTGGCGGGCTCAAAGCCCGCTTGATTGACCGAGTCCTGTGACGATGGGCTCAAGATTTCGTTCCCCCTGGTGAGGGAAGGCTAGAGCCTTCGCCCCGGATCATCAAGCCAGTTCAGGCGCACAAACGGCAGAAATCCCGTATTTTTCAGCCCGAATTTGGGGCCAAATTTAATTTTGAACCTCTTCACGCTAAGCTCCGACTTAGTGGTGTTAGCGCATTTCGTCACCTTTAGGAGAGAGACACATGTTTAAGAGATTTTCCACATACGCCCTGGCTTTGACCGCCGCTTTTGTTTTGAGCGCCCAAGTGCACACGGCCGAAGCCGCCAAAGAAAAGTTCGAACGCACCAAGCCTCACACCAACATCACGCAAGGCACCAGCAGTAGCGCCGGCCAAGCGGAAATTGATTTCGTCGAGACCGGTGGAGATGACAACAACCCGGTTCTCGATAAATGTGAAGACGGGTCTCGGGAGCCGACACAAACTGCAGGCGCCGCGCCGAGCGACTGCGACCCGGACGACAACACGCCGCGCGCGGGAAGCGGCTCCGGTACGAAATATAGCGGCAATAAAGAAGCCGGTTACTAGGATCGATCCGACCAGAGATCAAAAACAAAAGCGCCGGCGGCGACCGGCGCTTTTTTTCATGCACAATAGAAACAGCGCAACTCTGACGTCATCCCGGGCTTGACCCGGGATCCATCGGCTGAGCGTCAGCGAAGCCAGACAAAAAACATCTATTGCACGCCAATCGGCGTGCGATGGATTCCGGCTTTCGCCGGAATGACAGCAAAACAAGCGGTGAGGGACAAAGTGCCAAACGCTCGCGACGGCGAGTCGCCGCCCCTGCGGCGCGCCCGCGCAAACTGGTCGTGAGCGATAAAAACCTGGAGCGCATTCGCGCTAGCGAAGACGCTCTAGGGTTCCAGTTCGCAATCCCAATAGAGATAATCTTGCCAGCTATCGTGCAAAAAGTTCGGCGGGAAGGCCCGGCCGTTTTGATGCAGCTGTTGCATGGTCGGTTGAAAAGGCGTTTGGGCCAATTCCATGCCGGAGGCGCGCAACAGCCGTCCGCCCTTTTTCAGATTACAGGGCGAACACGCAGCGACGACATTCTGCCATGTGGTCCGCCCGCCTTTGGAGCGCGGGATTACGTGGTCAAAAGTCAGGTCGGAATTGGAGCCGCAATATTGGCACGCGAATTTGTCGCGCAAAAACACATTAAAGCGCGTGAAGGCTGGTGACCGTTCATGTGAGATATAGGACTTGAGCGCCACGACACTCGGCAACTTCATCTCAAAAGTCGGCGAATGCACGACGGCGTCGTCATATTCCGCAACAATATTGACCCGGTCCATAAAGACAGCCTTGATTGCATCCTGCCAGCACCACAAAGACAGTGGGTAATAGCTGAGAGGCTGATAATCCGCATTCAGAACGAGTGCGGGAGAACTCTCCGGGTTTCTAACAAACGCGTTCACTTCACTTGCTCCCTGCCGAGGCTTTCCACACCTTCGGCGTTTTCCTTGGGGTTTTCCTAATTATGGACCGATTTGCGGGTTTAAGTACACCCCCCGGTCTCCAGCGCAGCCTTAGCCGAGTCGTGTGACGATAAAATGACCTATTCCCAAATGGGTCTTTGGTTAATGTGGCGATAGTAGTTCCACAAAACAAGGGCCGCCACGCCGCGCAAAGGGCGCCAGTTTTCCGCCGCTTCGTCCATTTCTTGCGTGCCCGGACGGGCGTCATAGCCGGCCACTGCTTGCAGCGCCGATTGCACCGCAATATCGCCGGCGGGCCAAACATTGGGCCGGCCCAAACAAAACAGCAAATAGATTTCCGCGGTCCAACGGCCGATCCCTTTGACCGATTGCAACGCCTCCATCGCGGCCTCGTCGGGCCGCCGGGCAAGGCCTGCCAGATCCAAATCACCGGAGAGCACAGCCTCGCTCAACGCACGGCAATAGCGAATCTTCGGGCCGCTCAAGCCGAAGGATCGAAGCGTTTTGTCGTCAGCGCGCTGCACGACAGAGGGTTCAATCTCTTGCAGTCCTATTTGCAAGCGCGACCAAATGGCATTGGCACTGGCGGTCGACAATTGTTGCTCGACTATAATTTTCAACAGGCTTTCAAAGCCGCGCTTGCGTTTGCGCAGAGGCGGCGGGCCAGCTTCGGTCACGGCGCGTTTCATATGTGGGCAGCAGGCCACCAAATGCGCAACAGCGTCATTGAGATCGGCTTTGGTTTTCAATCGTGTGGGTGGAGATTTACGCATTGTGCCGTCCGGGCCAGGCCGTCTATCTTTCAAGTTCCGATTCATTCAAGATGTGTTTGATCCGAAATCTACAGGTGCCATGGCTGCAAGACCAGTGACAACCCGTTTCGCGCCGAGCCCGACCGGGTATCTCCATTTGGGCACGGCCTATTCGGCATTGGTGGCCGAGCGCCAAGCACGCGACAACAAGGGCACGTTTTTGCTGCGCATCGAAGATATCGATGACGGCCGTTGCCGCGCGGAATTCGAAGGCCAGATGCTCGATGATCTTGGCTGGCTGGGCCTCACCTGGGAAGAACCGGTACGCCGGCAATCGGAGCATTTGGATCTTTACCGCAGCCACCTCACCGCGCTGATTGATCAGGGCCTTGCCTATCGCTGCTTTTGCACCCGCAAAGAGATCGCCGACGAAGTCGCCAATATGCCGTCAGCGCCCCACGGGCCAGAAGGCGCGCTTTATCCCGGCACGTGCAAGCGCCTCAGCGAAGATGCTGTGGCCGCCAAAATCGCCTTGGGTAAACCCTTTGCCTGGCGTTTGGATTGCACCGCCGCCATGACCCGCCTGACCCAGCCTTTGACCTTCACCGAATGCGGGCGCGGGCCCGGCGGCGAAACGGGCATCCAAGTTGCCGATCCTGCCGCCTTCGGTGATATTGTGTTGGGCCGGAAAGATGTCGGCGTGAGTTATCATTTGGCAGTCACCGTGGATGATGCCTTGCAAGGGGTCACGTTGGTGACCCGGGGCGAAGATTTGTTCGCGGCCACATCCATTCAACGCCTGTTGCAAAAACTGCTCGGCCTCGACACGCCCGATTATTTTCATCACAGATTGATTTTGCACGAAAGCGGTCGGCGCTTGGCCAAACGCGATCAAGACGTCACGCTCAAAGCCTTACGCGAAGCCGGCGTCACGCCCGACGAAATTCGTCAGCGTCTCGGTCTTACCAATCGCTGAGACCGACGAAGGTTTTAAACGGCCGATCGCTTCCGGTTGCGGCCCACGTCTGCCATCGTTCCCGCAAGCGCTCAATGTCTTCAAACTTTTGCAAGCCTTGTCCCAAACCCAAAATTTGTAGCTCATCGCATTTATAACGGCGGTCTCTGGGCGGGCGCATATCCACGCTCGGCAACATCTCACTTGGATTGGCCAGCCGCGCATATTCGGAATCTTCTAAGCCGTCACTCAAGAGAATAAAGGTGGTCGGCGTTTGACATTCGCCGATCGCATCCACCATGGTCTGCAAAAAGCCAAGAATGTTGGTGTTTTGCTGAGCTTCCAACTTTCCGCTCTCAACAAGGCTCGGCACCTGCGCGATCAGCACCCCTACGGATTCAGCCACCGCCTCCGGTTTGTTACGTGCGGAAATCACTTCGTCAATTTGCAGTGTATTGGCCGTGGCGTCATTGTCCCCGAAGGTGCGGATCATGACGGTCGAGCGCACCGGTAGGTCTTGAATTTCGTCGGCGACACGCTCCGCCAATTTCAAAGCGAATGCCGGATCTTCCACCAAGGGATTGCTGACGCTCAGGTCCAGTCCGATGACCAAACGTGGGGCGGCACTGGTCTGCTGCGCCCCCGTGCTCGTCGACAAGACGGACATGATGCCGAAAACACAGGCACAAATTATGATCCGGTTCGGCATCACGCCGTCCTCCCCACCATTCGATCGACCAAGGCTTTGTAGAGTTGCTGCTGTTCAAGCTCAGCGACAAGTTTGATACGGGATCGATAGTCCCGCGACTTGACAAAGTTCTGCAGATTGGTTTCCGCAAGCTGGAGACTCAACGCACCGATACCAGTCACCACCACAAAGACGAGGCCGGGAACGATCAACCACAAGAGGGGCCGCGCATCACGCAGCCAGGTTTCGAGATCACTGAGACCACCCTCGGTGGGCCTTGCAGAGTCTTGCCTCTCCGACCGGTTTTGAAGCCCGAGATTGTCCAAAGCATCTTGAATGGAGACAGGCCCGGACTCGGAAGTGGGCGCCAGATCTTCCGGGTTGGCGGGCATGGATATATTGGCATTCATCAACCCAAAGCCGCTGATCATCGCGAAGGTCAACACAAAGAAAACCCAGATATAGATCGTGCGGCCGAATGTGTTGAGACGGCTCAAAAAGAAATGAAAGGCGGCGGTGGCAAAGGTCACTTGGGCCGATTTGGAAATGACGCTGTTGGCCAAATTGGGTGGCACGTCCAAAAACTCATCGGCCAAAATGCGCGTCCAGAACTCATTCATGATTTCATAATCGACATAAAGAGCACCGAGCGTCACGCAAACACCAAGCACCGCGGCCACAAGATAAAGCCAGCTATAGCGGGCAAAGCGATGACTCTTTTCCAAATTGATATGGACCGCCTCCAAGGTCTCGCTATTCAGACCGGACGCCTGCACAACAGAGGAGGTCAAAGGCGTATGTTGTATCGGGTCATGCGCGATACGCGGCCCCCAACTCGGCTCGGACAAAGGCACTGTCAGCCGATGCAGCAAACCATCGATCTTTTGCTGAATGGACGTCTGAAAGTCTTCGGGCTGCAAAACGCTTTGATGTTCGATCTGCTGCTCGAGATTCTTGAGCTTACGAAAGCCGAAGGATTTTTCGAGTTTGTCGTTTGATGTGCCGAACATGAACGCCCCCTCAGATCTGTCTCTGTTAGACAGGATAAAAGCGGCGGCTTCATGACCAAGTGAGAGACGGTTCAACCAAAAAAACACCCTCGTTTGATCCTGAAGGAATTCAAGTCAAACGAGGGCAAGGCATAGCGGGGCTAGTAAACTGTTAAAACGCTCCTACCAATCGTTCAGTCCGACGAATGAGGCAAACGGCTTGGTGTCATCGCCGGTGGCCCAATCAGACCAAACGGTCCGTAATCTCTGTGTTTCACTGGGGCTGCCAAGGCCTTGACCGATCCCCAGAATTTGCAATTCGTAGCATTGACCTCTAGTGCGCAAAGTATTGTCCGGCAGTTTGGAATTGGCTCTGCGCAGGTTCCCGTATTCGGAATCTTCAATGCCGTCCGTGAGCAGAATAAACCGTGTTTCCATTCCGTCGCTGCAATCGATCACCTGGGTCATGTTTTCCAGAAAGGCGACGATATTCGTATAGGCCTGGCCTTTGATGACGCCGTCTTGCATCAGTTTGGGCAGGTTGCTGACCAAGGTCTCAATGCCTTTGCCGACATCTTCGGGACGATTCTTGGCCGAAATCACTTCGTTGAAGCGCAAAGGATTAGAACTCGGATCATAGACACCGAAGGACCGCACCCAAATTTCAGACCGCGGGGACAGACCTTCGATTTCATCGGCAACCCTTTGACCTAATTTGGCGGCGTACGCCTTATCCGTGACAAGCGGGTTGGACATGCTGAGATCAAGGCCCAGAACAATCCGTTGCAATTTACCGAACTCGTTTTCCGAGGCGGCTTCCGCATCGGTGCCCATGATCGAGCCGATGGAGCCGACACCGAATATACCGGCCGCTAACATAACCGCTGCTGTAATCATTCTTGTCAACATAGTCCCGTTCCTTTGTGCTTTTTGATCGTTGCTCTTGTTGGCGACTCTCACTTAACTGACATCCCGGAGGAAGATGGTATTTCCACCTTGATCTTCAGTCACACTCGCGTTGCCCCCCATATTTTGGACAACGGCTCTGAAACGGCGCATTTCGTTCAGCTCATCAACGCGCTTCTTACGGCCGGGATAATCCAGGCTCTTTACAAAATTTTGCAGATTGTGCTCAGCCATGTTCAAGGCCAAAGCACCGATACCGGTGACAACCAGGAACACCAGACCCGGAACAAACATCCACATGAAGGGGCGCGTATCTTCAATCGCGTAGCCCACGTCAGCGAATTGTGAAACACGCGGTTCTTCTGCAACCGGCGCAGCAACAACCGGTTCGGTCGGCTCGGCCAGACCCAGAGCGGCCAAAGCATCGTTGAGACCAGGCTCTTCGGCGGTTGCATTGCCTGTAATCGAGATTTCATTTGGGTTGGTCGGCATGGAAATATTCGCATTCAACAGGCCGAACCCGGAAATCATGATCACGGTCAAGGTGAAGAAGAAAACGATATAGATGGTGCGGCCCCATTCCGGCAGCTTGCTTAAGAAGAAGTGGAAGGCGGCGGTGGCAAAAATCACCTGAGCGGATTTTGAAATCACACTATTGGCGAGACTCGGAGGCACTTCCATGAATTCGTTGGCCAAAACGCGGGTCCAAAACTCATTCATGATTTCGTAATCAACATAAAGCGCGCCGGCGGTGATCAACAGACCGATAATGGCAGCGCCCAAATACAAGAAGGAATATTTGAAGTATCGCTCGCTTTGATCCAAGTTTTGCGAAATACGGATCAAACCGTCCGGATCTTCGTGCGTGAATTGACCGGTGACCAAAGCCGCTTGGCTCAGATCTTCACCGGACTTAAAGCGATCGAATTCTTTTTTCTGTGCTTTTTCGTGCGCCTTTTTAGACCCCTTTGGCCCCCAAGAAGGGTGGTCCATTTCGGCGACCAAGCGCTGACGCAAACATTTGATTTTGCCGTCCAGCATCCGGCCGAAATCCGACGCCGTCAGGGTCGGTCCACTGTCATCGGCGCCGGTGGCGTCTGAAATACGAGATTTCAATTCTTCCAGGCGATCGAACCCAAAAGTCTCATCAAGGATGTCTTTTTTCTGAAAAGGCCAGTTTGCCATTTGTCTGCCCCGTTTTTTGTTTCGCTATGCCAAATGAGGGGCGACTTACTTGTTTGTGCTCTTCGGCTGACGCCGCCCTCTCTCGTGGTTAATAGAGTGCAAACGAAATCCGCCGAGGCTTCGGCTCAAAAAAGGTCTTGTTGCGATGGTTAAGGCCATTTGCGGGCAATAAAGGCAGATCGGCCACATTTGGGCCAATTGTGGCAGAAATGGGGCAGCTCCATTTGGGCCAACAACTAAACCATTGTTTTAAAAGAGAAATATCTTTAGCCGGAAGATCCTGCGGCCAGATCGGCCACTTCAGACATGATGGCATTGAGCTGAAAATCTTTGGGTGTGAACACCCGGGCGACCCCTGCTTCGGTCAATTGGGCAGCGTCTTCCGGCGGAATAATACCGCCGGCAATGACCGGAATATGTCCCAATCCGACGCCGCGCATGCGCTCCATCACGTCGCTCACCAATGACACATGGCTGCCCGACAGAATGGACAGGCCGACCACATGCACGCCCTCTTCCAAGGCCGCATTGACGATCTGCGCCGGGGTCAACCGAATCCCTTCATAAACCACTTCCATGCCGCAATCGCGGGCGCGCACGGCAATTTGTTCAGCCCCGTTGGAATGGCCGTCAAGGCCGGGCTTGCCCACAAGAAATTTAATCCGGCGGCCCAATTTGTCCGATGTCGCTTCAACTTTTTCCCGGACCTGCTCTAAGGCGTCTTGATCCGATTTCGCCGCCATAGCTTTGCCCACACCGGTTGGGGCGCGATACTCACCGAACACTTGGCGCAAAGTGTCCGACCATTCGCCGCCGGTCACACCCACCTTGGCGGCGGCAATGGACGGCTCCATAATATTGTCACCGTTTTTCGCGGCTGCCTTCAACGCCGTCAAAGCCTCGTCAACTTCATTTTGATTGCGCGCATCCCGCCACGCGTCCAAGCGCTCGACCTGGTCGCGCTCAACAGAGTCCGGCACGGTCAGGATGGCCTGATTGCCGCCTGCGGCCAGAGGGGACTCCTCGCTGTCTTCAAAGGCATTCACACCGACAACAATTTGCTCGCCGGATTCAATAGCTTTCAAACGCGCCGCATTGGACTGCACCAATTGCTGCTTCATATAGCTCGACTCAATCGCGGCAATAGCGCCGCCCATATCATCGATGCGCTGAATCTCTGCCCGCGCTTCAGCTTTGAGCGCCTCAACCTTCTCGGTGACAACCTTCGACCCATCGAAAAGATCACCATAGTCCAACAGGTCGGTCTCATAGGCCAAAACCTGCTGCATTCTTAAGGACCATTGTTGATCCCACGGACGCGGCAAACCCAGCGCTTCGTTCCAAGCGGGCAATTGCACGGCGCGGGCTCTGGCATTTTTCGACAAGACCACCGCCATGGTTTCAAGCAAAATACGATAGACGTTGTTTTCCGGTTGTTGCTCCGTCAATCCAAGAGAATTGACCTGAACACCATACCGGAAGCGGCGAAACTTCGGATCTTCGACGCCGTAACGCTTGGCCGTGATCTCATCCCACAAATCGACGAACGCACGCATCTTGCACATTTCCGTAATGAACTTCAGACCGGCATTCACAAAAAAGCTGACCCGGCCGACCACTTTCGGAAAGTCTTTCTCATCCACTTGGCCAGACGCCTTCACATGATCCAAAACCGCAATGGCTGTGGTCAATGCAAACGCCAATTCTTGCACCGGCGTCGCACCCGCCTCTTGCAAATGATAAGAGCAGACATTGACCGGATTAAATTTCGGAAGCTCCGCATACGTATAACTGATCATGTCGGTGATCAGCCGCATGGACGGCTCGGGCGGAAAAATATAGGTGCCGCGCGAGAGATATTCTTTGATGATGTCGTTTTGGGTGGTGCCCTGCAGAGCAGACCGCGCGACGCCTTGTTCGTCAGCCAAAGCGATATAAAGAGACAACAACCACGCCGCCGGCGCATTGATGGTCATGGAGGTGTTCATCTGATCAAGAGCAATGCCCTCAAACAGCACACGCATGTCACCCAAATGGCAAATGGGAACACCCACTTTGCCGACCTCGCCTTTGGCAAGGGGGTGGTCGGAATCATATCCGGTCTGGGTCGGCAGATCGAACGCGACCGAGAGGCCGGTCTGGCCGCGCGCCAGATTGGAACGATAAAGCGCATTGGAATCGCGGGCGGTGGAGTGTCCGGAATAGGTCCGGAAGATCCAGGGACGGTCCCGATTCGCAGCCTCCCCCGGCTTGCCGTTACGGCCCTCAGCCATTTTCCCACCTCAAATTAACTTTTGTCGCAAATTATGTTGCGCCGCAATAGTGCGGCGCACCAATGACTTAACAAAATATTGAAGAACCTTAAGTAATATAAGTAAAGAATTCAATATTGCAGCGCAAAATTATGTCTTGCCTCGGCCTCTGAGATGGCAGATGATGCGCGGCGATTCAAGCGAGGGAACGGGAAATGGCAGAAGCAGCACAGAATTTGGCGGCGCCAAGTCAGACCAAAAAAGATCTCTATGAGATCGGCGAAATCCCACCTTTGGGCCATGTGCCGAAAAATATGTATGCCTGGGCCGTGCGCAAAGAGCGTCACGGTTCGCCCGAAGAGGCCATGCAGTTGGAAGTTCTTCCGACCTGGGAGATCGACAGCCACGAAGTACTGGTTTTGGTGATGGCCGCCGGCGTGAATTACAACGGCATTTGGACCGCCCTCGGCGAGCCCATGTCCGTGCTCGATGTCCACAAACAGCCCTATCACATTGCCGGCTCCGATGCCTCCGGCGTGGTCTGGGCGGTCGGCTCAAAAGTCACCCGCTGGAAAGTCGGCGACGAAGTCGTGATTCACTGCAATCAAGATGACGGCGACGATGAAGAATGCAATGGCGGCGATCCGATGTTCTCTCCGACCCAACGGATTTGGGGATATGAAACGCCGGACGGATCCTTTGCCCAATTTTGCCGGGTCCAAGCGCAACAATTGATGCCGCGGCCCAAACATCTCACTTGGGAAGAAGCCGCCTGTTACACACTGACATTGGCCACGGCCTACCGCATGTTGTTTGGCCATCGTCCGCATATTTTGCGGCCCGGCCACAATGTTTTGGTTTGGGGCGCCTCCGGCGGTCTCGGCTCATATGCCGTTCAACTTTGTGCTGTGTCAGGCGCCAACGCGATCGGCGTGATCTCTGACGAAGACAAACGGGACTTTGTCTTGTCCATGGGCGCAAAAGCCGTGCTCAACCGGAAAGACTTTAATTGTTGGGGCCAATTGCCGGAGGTGAACGGCGAAGGCTTTAACGACTATATGAAAGAAGTGCGCAAATTCGGCAAAGCCATTTGGGACATCACCGGAAAAGGTGTGGATGTGGATTGCGTATTTGAACATCCGGGCGAAGCCACCTTCCCGGTGTCGGTCTTTGTGGTCAAGCGCGGCGGTATGGTGGTGATCTGCGCAGGGACCACCGGCTACAATTTGACCATAGATGCGCGGTTTTTGTGGATGCGGCAAAAACGGGTGCAGGGCAGTCACTTCGCCAATTTGAAACAAGCCTCGCAGGCCAACAAATTGATGATCGAACGGCGTCTGGATCCGTGCATGTCGGAGGTGTTTGCCTTTCACGACACGCCGAAGGCCCATACCAAGATGTGGAAGAACGAACATTTACCCGGCAATATGTCCGTATTGGTCTCCGCCAAATATCCCGGCATGCGCACAATCGAAGATGCCATCGAAGCGGGCGACCAAGGCTAGAGTGCTCAGGCATAAAATGACGGACCCAACCTTATGACCGCTGGTGCCGAGACGAGCAGCCGTTCGGTTGTTCTGGACAACCTCACCACATTGACAAAAGACGCATGCGCCGCGGCGGATGAGCTTTTGGACATGGCCACATCCTCCGTCTACGCATTATGTCAAGAGGACGGTGTGGTCAAAGGCCCGCAAGTGGACCGCAATCAATATGCCGCCCATGGGCTGGCCTGGCTCGCCACATATGTTTACGCGCTCCGAGAATTGCATCATTGGGCCGAACGGCTCGATCAGGACGGTAAGTTCGGGGAGTTGGAGCAACTCCTCCTCCAAGCGGCATTCGGCGAGTATCTGTGGCAGATCTATGGCGGCATCCCCATGTCGCAAAATGAAATCATTCGGCCGCAAGATATGGGTCTTAGCCAAGAGGACCAAAGAGTGCTGACCGTGCCTGCGGTGCAAAGCCTGACTCAATTGGGCAATACAAGTGCGGTCAAAGCGCGGCTGGCGGAACTGATCGAGACGCAAAAAGGTGCCGCCACATTCGGCAATGCAGGATTGGACGAAACCCTGGATATGGTGCGCGATCAATTCCGCTCCTTTGCCAATGAAAAGATCGTCGAGCCGGCCCATCAATGGCATCTCAATGACGAGCTCATCCCGATAGAGATTATCCGGGACATGAGCGAGCTTGGCGTCTTCGGTCTCACCATCCCGGAAGAGTTCGGGGGCGTCGGCATGGGCAAAACCGCCATGTGTGTGGTTTCAGAAGAATTGTCCCGCGGCTATATCGGTGTCGGCTCTCTCGGTACCCGTTCGGAGATTGCAGCCGAGCTGATTTTGGGCGGCGGGACTGAGGCGCAAAAAGAAAAGTATCTGCCGCTCCTGGCCAGCGGCGAAATTTTGCCGACTGCGGTCTTCACGGAACCCAATACCGGGTCGGATCTTGGATCCCTACGCACCCGTGCCGTGAAAGAGCAAGATGATTACAAGATCACGGGCAACAAAACCTGGATCACCCATGCGGCGCGAACCGACCTGATGACTTTGTTGGCGCGGACCGATCCGGAGACGGACGGTTATAAGGGGCTCTCCATGTTTTTGGCCGAAAAGCCGCGGGGCAACGATGAGGCGCCCTTCCCGGCAGCGGGCATGACCGGCGGCGAGATTGAAGTGCTCGGCTACCGGGGCATGAAAGAATATGAACTCGCCTTTGACGGCTTTGAAGTGCCGGCCGCCAATCTGCTGGGCGAGGAAGAAGGCCAAGGCTTTAAACAATTGATGCGCACATTTGAATCGGCGCGCATTCAGACCGCGGCGCGCGCGATCGGGGTGGCACAGTCGGCCTTAGAGATCGGACTACAATATGCCGAAGAGCGTCAGCAATTCGGTCAGGCCATTTATGAATTCCCTCGCGTGTCAGGCAAACTCGCGATGATGGCGGTTGAGATTATGGCGGCGCGGCAACTGACCTATTTCGCTGCACGCGAAAAAGATTCAGAGCACCGCTGCGATCTGGAAGCGGGCATGGCCAAGCTGCTGGCCGCACGGGTTGCATGGACGGCCGCAGACAACGCGTTGCAAATTCACGGCGGCAACGGCTTTGCGTTGGAATATCCTATCAGCCGGGTGTTATGCGATGCGCGCATCCTCAACATCTTCGAAGGCGCCGGTGAAATTCAGGCCCAAGTCATCGCCCGACGCCTGCTCGATCAACGCGCAGGCTGATTTTCAGCACCCCAACCACCTTATTTGTCCACTTCATGAATAGGTGGTCGTGAAAGACCAGCCAAAAAACCGCCCGTAAAGCCGAACCCGCGAATCCTCCGCTTCTCAAAGCTTTGCCAGAATGCCAATTCTCAGGCATCTTAGTGTTCAGCAAATCAAGGGGAGCGGTTCTATGACGGACACTGCGGCACAATCCAACTCGTCCACTCTTGCAGTCATCAGCCGGCTTTATAAAAAACCGCTGCTCGGGATCTATATTATGACCATCGTGATGTGCTGGCAGGCCTTCGGGCATATGTTGACCATGTTGCTGCGTGAGGTCTTGGATAAGCACTCCACCATCTATTATGCCTATTTCGTGTTTGGCGCTTTGGGCCTCGGCTTTGTTTGGAAAGGATTCGGCAAAGACGAGTTGACACAATCCTGTTTTGGCGCGCTTGGTGGCGGCTTGATTTGGTTTGGCTGGTTCGAAGGTACGTTTGAACTTCTAGGCAACGCCATGAAAATCCCGCCGCTTATGGCCATCAATCCCGCGACGGGACAAGAATTTGTCTATTATGGTCCGGGCATTCAATTGCTGCAAATGACCGGCGTTTTGATTCTGCCGCTGCTGATATTGCTGGGCCTCAACAAAGATACGCGATGCCGGTTGTTCCTCTGGTTTCACCGACGCGGCGCCAAACCGGAAACGCCCACCGTCGGTTATCGGCGGCAATATTCACGGATCACAGCTCTCGAATACATCATGATCACCTGGTTCATTTATGTGGTGTGTCTGGTGATTTTGGACGCGCGGCTGTTTGCACCCGGCGGAGCTGCCATGATGTCGGTCTTTTCCGTTTACATGGTCTGGTGCGGATATCTCTTTTACAAGCTGACCCAGCAAAGCGGTGTCGCACCGACGGTCCGTTACGGCATGGCCGCCGGTATTTGCATTTGGTTGATCCCGGAAACTTTTGCCAATGCGCAAATGATGACGGAGATTTGGCTGAAGCCCTTTGAGTTTCCCATCACCAACAGCTTGATTACTCTTTATATGGTGATCGGCGGGTGGATCATTTACACCGCGCCGGATCGGGGCGTCTTGCCGAAAAAGAAAAAGGCCGCTTAATACAAGCAGGCAAACCGTCTTGCCGGGGCCGCGTCCTTGTCAAGGGACGCGCAAGTTCGCTACGATTAGGCCATGGACCATTGGAAAGCCCCGTGGCTGCGCAATATCGTGACCGTCATTGTTGCTTTTTATCTCATTGCCCTCCTGGCGTTGTTTCTGCTGCAACGCTCATTCATGTATTTCCCGGACGACCGGCGCATAGATCCGGCAGATGTCAGCACCATACAAAATCCGCCGACGGAAGTTATTCTGCAAACGCCGGATGGTGAGAGTCTTGTCGGGTGGTGGTACCCGCCCAAAGGTGATGCACCGACCATATTGCACTTTCACGGCAATGGCGGCGGCCTCGCCATTCGTGTGCCCCGGTATGAGTTCTACGCAGGCCATGGCTACGGCGTTCTGGCCATGAGTTATCGCGGCTATAGCGGATCCACCGGCGCGCCGTCGGAAACGCATTTAATTGCCGATGCCACACTCGCGCTCGATTGGCTGATCAGCCGGAACATTCCCACCAACCAAGTCATTGTTTACGGAGAGTCTTTGGGCACCGGTGTCGCCGTGCAAACCGCCGCGCGCTATGACGTGAAAGCCGTGGTGCTGGAATCCCCTTACACCTCCACCCGCGCCGTCGCGCAAACCCAATTTCCGATTTTCCCTGTGGGCCTATTGATGAAGGATCAATTTGAGTCTGACAAACATATCGGCGATATCAACGCCCCATTGTTGATTGTCCATGGGCGCCGTGACCGCATCATTCCCTTTCGCTTCGGTGAAGCCCTGTTCAATCTGGCCCAGGAGCCTAAGACTTTTATACCCATTGAGAATGGCGGCCATATTCCGCTTTATGCAGATCGCTCGGCGCGGCTGGTTGTGGACTTCTTGTCGGGGTTGCAAAACCCGAACTGATGTCCCGGAACGACCGCGACACTTCGGACATTTGATCTAGGACAAGCTTTGTGAGAGTGTGCGCCCCTAAACAACGCCGCCGGACCACCTGAAACAAAGACTCTCTATGGCCAATTTTATCAATATTTTGATCCCCATCGTCATCGCGGGGGTTTTTATTGTTTTGTGTTTCGGGATTTACACCCTCTTTAAGGGCGGCAATGTTGCCAAATCATACTCCAACAAATTAATGCGACTGCGTGTTTTGCTGCAATTCATTGCGGTTTTGCTCATGATGTTGGGGCTCTATTTCGCAGGCCGTTAGGACATCACATGGTCAAGCTAAACAAGATCTACACCAAAACCGGCGATAAAGGCACAACGGGCCTCGGCACCGGCGCACGCGTCTCCAAAGCGGATACCCGCATTGCCGCCTATGGGACTGTTGACGAGTTGAACGCCACGATCGGCATGGCCCGGCTTCACATGGAGGGAACCATGGACGAGGTTATGGCGCGGGTCCAAAATGATCTTTTTGATCTGGGTGCGGATCTTTGCACACCGGACACGGGCGAAAAGCTGGAGTATGAACCTTTGCGCATTTTGGATGCGCAGGTCACGCGGTTGGAGGGTGAAATCGATGCATGGAACACCATGTTGGAACCTCTGACATCTTTCGTCTTGCCAGGCGGATCGAAAGCTTCCGCCTATTTGCATCTGGCACGCACGATCTGCCGGCGCGCCGAACGCAAGATGGTGGAGCTTGCCGAGCAAGACGGCGAAACGATCAGTGACGCGGCATTGAAATATATCAATCGCCTGTCCGATCATCTGTTTGTCGCCGGCCGGATTGCCAACAATAATGGTAAAGACGACGTCCTTTGGGTTCCCGGCGCCAATCGATAAGAACACAATCGCCCGGATTTGAAGGATTTTCTGCTTTTTTTAAAAGCTAATACCTCTCAGGGCATTTTCGGTGCATACTGTCGCCAATTGGGGAAACCGGCTGCGTAATGCCGGAGGGGGCGACACGTGTTCATACCGTTTCACGACAAGAACGAATTGCGATTCATTCCATTTCAGTTTGTCACAATCCTATTGATCGCGGTCAATGTGGCCGTATTTTTTTGGCAGGGCAATCTTTCGGATCAGGCCGACACGGCGCTGATTATGGGCGCCGGGATGATCCCGACGAGCCTTTTTGGCAGCGCCAATTTGCCGCCGCAACTGGCCATGATGCCACCTGAACTGACCCTCATCTCCCATATGTTTTTGCATGGAGATTGGCTGCATCTCACCGTCAACATGGTGTTTCTGTGGGTGTTCGGCGACAATGTGGAAGATGCCATGGGCCATATGAAGTTCCTGGTCTTCTTTGTTTTATGCGGCATGGTCGGCGGCTATGCCCATGCGCTGGCGGAGCCCAATTCGGATCTGCCCTTGATCGGCGCCAGCGGCGCCACCTCCGGCATCATCGGGGCCTATATTCTGCTCTATCCGCGGGCAAAAGTGTGGGCCCTGATCCTTTTGCGGATCCCGCTCCGCCTGCCCGCGCTCTGGCTGCTGACATTCTGGCTGGGATTTCAAATTTTCTTCGTCTATTCCGGCATGCAACCGGAAACGGCCTGGTGGGCCCATTTGGGCGGCTTTGCCGCGGGCTGTGTTCTGGTTCTGATCATGCGGCGAAACGGGGCAAAACTGTTCGGACCTCATCCGGTTGCAGCGGCCTGACGTAACGGTCACGGGCTGCGGGCGTCAATTGACAACCACCCGGCCTATGAGTATTTTTTGCGCCGCAACATAGACCAAATCCGGTCCTTTTCGTCAGTTTGTCCGGCGTCTTGAGACCGTCCCTCTTTTGGAGCCATAAAAAACATGAAGCTGCTTGTCCCCGTCAAGCGCGTGATTGATTACAACGTCAAAGTACGCGTGAAGGCAGACCAATCGGGCGTTGATCTTGCCAATGTCAAAATGTCGATGAATCCGTTCGACGAAATCTCTGTCGAAGAGGCCGTGCGCCTAAAAGAAGCAGGATCCGTCGAGGAAATCGTCGCCGTCTCCGTCGGGCCGCAACAAGCACAAGAAACCATTCGCACAGCCCTTGCGATGGGCGCCGATCGCGGCATCCTGGTCAAGACCGAAGAGACTGTTGAGCCCTTGGCCGTCGCCAAAATTCTCAAAGCTATTGTGGCGGAAGAAAATCCGGATTTGGTGATACTGGGCAAACAAGCCATTGACGATGATTGCAACCAGACCGGACAAATGTTAGCAGCCCTGCTTGGTTGGCCCCAAGGCACGTTTGCATCCAAGGTCGAATTGGCCGACGGCAAAGTGAATGTCACCCGCGAAGTCGACGGTGGCCTGCAAACAGTGGCACTAAATGTTCCGGCCATTATCACAACGGATTTGCGCTTGAACGAGCCGCGCTATGCGTCTTTGCCGAACATCATGAAAGCTAAGAAAAAGCCGATCGATGAAAAAACGCCGGAAGATTATGGCGTTGATATTGCGCCGCGCCTGTCGGTTTTGAAAGTTACCGAACCGGCAACGCGTGAAGCCGGTGTGAAAGTGGCAAGCGTTGCTGAACTCGTCGATAAACTTAAGAACGAAGCGGGAGTGATCTGATGACGTCTCTTGTAATTGCAGATCACGACAACAAAGATCTGAAAGACACAACGCATAAAGCCGTTACGGCTGCGCAAGCCATCGGCGGCGATATCGTCATTCTTGTCGCAGGCAGCGGGTGCGGCGGTGTGGGCGAAGCAGCGGCAAAGATCAACGGTGTTTCCAAAGTGATCGTGGCCGATGCACCCTATTTGGAAAAGCACTTGGCCGAACCGATGGCCGACCTGATCGTCAGCCTTGCGGGCGACTATGACAATATTCTTGTCCCGGCGACGACCACCGGCAAAAACATTCTCCCCCGGGCCGCAGCCTTGCTGGACGTAAGCCAAATCTCGGACATTGTTGCGGTGGAAAGCGCCGATACATTTGTCCGCCCGATCTATGCAGGCAATGCGATGCAGACGGTCCAATCGGCGGATGCCAAAAAACTCATCACGGTACGGACGACAGCCTTTGCCTCTGCGGAAGAAGGCGGATCGGCCTCGGTTGAAACCATTGCCGCGCCAGCTGATCCAGGGATTTCAAATTTTGTCGGCGAAGATTTGTCCGACAGCGACAGACCCGAATTGACGGCGGCTAAGGTTGTGATTTCCGGTGGACGCGGTATGCAATCGGGCGAAAACTTCGCCATGCTGGAAAAAATTGCCGACAAGCTGGGCGCTGCGGTCGGGGCCTCGCGCGCTGCTGTTGATGCCGGTTTTGTTCCCAATGATTATCAAGTCGGACAGACCGGTAAAGTGGTTGCGCCTGAGCTCTACATTGCTGTGGGCATTTCCGGTGCCATTCAGCATTTGGCCGGGATGAAAGATTCAAAGATCATTGTCGCAATCAACAAAGACGAAGAAGCACCGATCTTTCAGGTTGCCGATTATGGTTTGGTCGCGGATCTATTTACAGCCGTACCGGAACTTGAAGAGGAATTAACCAAAGCGGGTCTGTAGACGAGTGCAAACCCGCTGGATGGTCAGACCATGGTAAACTTCTGACAGGCAGGGAATGAGGTCTTAAGACCGGTTCGGCAAAGCTAGCGGGTGGAGACAACATGGACGTGAAGAAAATCGGCATTGTCGGCTCGGGGCAAATGGGCAACGGTATTGCTCATGTTTTTGCCCTTGCCGGTTTTCCCGTGATCCTCAATGACATCAGCCAAGACCAATTGGACAAGGCAATCAAGACCATTGAGCGTAATCTGCAACGGCAGGTCACCCGCGACAAGATTTCTGATACCGACATGACCGCCGCACTCGGCCGCATTGAAACCACACTGGACAAGGGTGCGTTTTCAGATGTGGATCTTGCCATTGAAGCGGCAACGGAAAACGAGGACATCAAAACCTCGATCTTTCAGGAACTGTGCACGCAGTTAAAACCCGAGGCATTGCTCGCCACAAACACTTCTTCTATTTCCATCACACGGCTCGCCTCCAGCACGGACCGGCCGGAGAGCTTTATCGGATTGCATTTTATGAATCCGGTGCCTGCCATGAAATTGGTGGAAGTGATCAGGGGCATTGCCACCTCCGAAGGCACCTTCAAGCAAGGCGTCGACATTATCAGCCAACTCGACAAGACCATTGCGGTTGCAGAAGATTTTCCGGCCTTTATCGTCAACCGCGTTCTGGTACCGATGATCAACGAAGCGGTATACACACTGTATGAAGGTGTGGGAAATGTCGCCGCCATCGATAAAGCCATGAAGTTGGGTGCCAATCATCCCATGGGACCGTTGGAACTTGCAGACTTTATCGGCTTGGACACATGTCTTTCGATTATGCAGGTTCTGAACGAAGGTTTGGCCGATACCAAATACCGGCCCTGCCCGCTTTTGGTCAAATATGTCGAAGCCGGATGGCTCGGCAAAAAGTCCGGACGCGGATTTTATGACTATACGGGCGACGTTCCGGAACCGACCCGCTAAGAATTTCCGATATATCTCGTAATCAGATCTTTAGCGTCTTGGCTGTCCCATTCCGCAGGCCCAATCAGGCGGCCGATCTCCAATCCACGCGCCCCAATGAGAACCGTGACCGGTAAGCCGCCGACTTGAAGCTCGCGTGCCAGGCCGAATGTCGGGTCATTATAAACGGCAAGATTTGTGATTTCGTTTTGCTCCAAAAACGGCAACACCACATCAAGCCCCTCCCGGTCCATACTGACCGCCACCACTTCGAACTGATCGCTGCCCAATTCCGCCTGCAAACGATCCAACATGGGCATTTCCCGCACGCACGGGGCACACCAAGTGGCCCAGAGATTCAACAAAACCACCTTGCCTGCTTTGTCCCGAAAACTGACCTTTTGACCGTTTGCATCCAAAAAGGTCGAGGACGGCGCCGGTTTCGGCATGGAGGCAAACTCAAATTCCGCCATCAATCCGGTGGTTTCCGCAGGCTCCGGTGTGTTGGAAGGATAGACAGTGGCACTCACGATAACGTATAGGACCCAGAGACCGCCGAAAGCGCAGGTCACAATCAGACCGAGGGTTATCAGCCGATCCGAGGTCAGGTTGCGAAACTCTGCAATCAGTTGATGAATTTGATGACGAAGCAAAACAAAACTCCTATTTCTGCGCCCGCTGCCTCAGATATCTGGGGCGGCCGGTTTTCGGCTGGTCCGGCGGAAATTATGGAGCACATAAACGCCTCCATTGATTTCGACAAGGTCCTATACGCCCAAGACATTGCCGGATCAAAAGCCCATGCCGCCATGTTGGTGGCTCAAGGCATTTTGACCGCCGAAGACGGTCAGTCCATAAAAGATGGCTTAAGCCAAATCCAAAGCGAAATCGAATCCGGGTCCTTCGCCTTCCAGACGTCTCTGGAAGATATACACATGAATATCGAAACCAGATTACGGGAACTGATCGGTGACGCCGCCGGGCGGCTACACACCGCAAGGTCGAGAAACGATCAGGTGGCAACGGATTTCCGGCTTTGGGTTCGCGGCAGCCTGGACCGGATCGAAGCCGGTATCCAATCGCTGCAGCGCGCATTATTGGCGCAGGCCGAGAACCATGCGGCCACGATCATGCCCGGCTTTACCCATTTGCAAACAGCGCAGCCGGTCACGTTCGGCCATCATTTGCTGGCCTATGTCGAAATGCTGGGCCGGGATGCGGGCCGGGTCAGGGATGCGCGAGTGCGGCTCAATGAATGCCCTTTGGGGTCGGCCGCCTTGGCGGGCACGTCTTTTCCTATTGATCGCGACGCGACCGCCGATGCCTTAGACTTCGACAGGCCGACAGCCAATTCCCTGGACGCAGTGTCCGATCGCGACTTTGCTCTAGAGGCGCTGAGTTTAGCGTCCATCACGGCCATGCATTTGTCGCGACTATCGGAAGAGTTGGTGGTTTGGATGTCCGCCCAATTCCAATTCGTCACGCTGTCGGATGCCTTTACGACTGGCTCATCCATTATGCCGCAAAAGAAGAACCCAGATGCCGCTGAACTCATCCGGGCAAAGACAGGACGGATTTTTGGCGCTCAGACTGCCCTACTTACGGTGATGAAGGGGCTTCCTTTGGCCTATTCCAAAGATATGCAAGAAGATAAAGAGCAGGTCTTTGACGGATTGCAATCACTGGAGCTTTGCCTCGCAGTCATGACCGGCATGGCCGAGGATTTGACGGTGAACAAGCAAGCTATGCGCGAGGCGGCAGGTGCGGGCTTTTCAACCGCAACGGATCTCGCCGATTGGCTTGTTCGGGTGCTAGGGACGCCGTTCAGGACCGCCCATCACATCACCGGCACGCTGGTCGGATTGGCCGAGAAGAAAGGCTGTGATTTGGCGGATTTGAGTTTGGCGGATATGCAATCGGTGGAGCCCAAGATTACGGAGGACGTTTTCAGCGTCCTGACCGTCGAAAATTCCGTCAGCAGCCGGACAAGTTATGGCGGCACAGCTCCGGCCAATGTCAAAGAGCAAATCAAAGCTTGGAAAGCCAAGCTGGCTTAGGCTCAATAAAAAGGGGACGCAAAAAGATGGGAAGAGTATCGACTTGGACTTTGACGTTATTGATGGTCTGCGGCTTGGCGCTGTCGTCATGCGGTAAGAAAGGCAATCTTGAGAGGCCGCCGCAAAACGACAATGAAGAAGTCAGCACGATCGAAGCCGAACCAACCAAATTCATCTGATTTAGACGACACACATGCATCACTTCGGGTATCAAAACGGCGTGCTAACGGCGGAAGACGTGCCGCTGAGCAAAATTGCTCAAGCGGTCGGCACGCCATTTTACTGTTATTCCACCGCCACATTGACACGGCACTTTCAGGTGTTCAGTGACGCCTTTGGCACGGCTGATGCCTTGATTGCCTATTCGGTGAAAGCCAATTCAAATCTCGCCGTGGTCAAAACGCTCGGCGACCTTGGCGCGGGCGCCGACGTGGTATCGGAAGGCGAATTGCGGCGCGCTTTGGCCGCCGGCATTCCGGCCGGCAAAATCGTCTTTTCCGGTGTCGGCAAAACGCGCAAGGAAATGGCCGCAGCCTTAGAGGCGGGCATTTATCAGTTCAATGTGGAATCGGAACCGGAATTGTTGGCGCTGAGCGAAGTGGCTTCGTCGAGAAATCAAGTGGCGCCGATCACTTTGCGGGTCAATCCCGATGTCGACGCCCGCACACACGCCAAAATCACCACCGGCAAAGCCGAAAACAAATTCGGTATTGCCTGGGATCAAGCGCGCCCACTTTACCAAAAGGCAGCGGGCCTACCCGGCACCAAAATTGTCGGCCTGGACATGCATATCGGATCCCAAATCACAGACCTGGCGCCCTTTGAAGCTGCCTTCTCAAAAGCGGTCGAATTGGTCAAGGCTTTGAGATCAGACGGCCACAATATTGACCGATTGGATTTGGGCGGCGGCCTGGGCATTCCTTATGAGCAAGATGGGGACTCGCCGCCGGACCCAGGCGCCTATGCCCAGTTGATTCGTCAATTGACCGACGGATTGGGCGTACAGCTTATCTTCGAGCCGGGCCGGATGATTGTCGGCAATGCGGGCATTTTGGTGAGCGAGGTGATCTATCTGAAGGCCGGCGAGGCCCGCAATTTTCTGATTGTCGACGCGGCCATGAACGACCTGATCCGGCCGGCCCTTTATGAAGCTCATCACGACATTTTACCGGTCCGCGAGCCCGCCGCAGATGTCACATTATCGCCTTTTGACGTGGTCGGCCCAGTCTGCGAAACTGGCGATACATTTGCACGTGAACGTGATTTGCCGCCGTGTGGAGCCGGTGATCTGATCGCGTTTATGTCAGCTGGGGCCTATGGCGCCGTTCAAGCCGGTGAATACAATACCCGGCCGCTGGTGCCGGAGGTTATGGTGAATGGGTCGGACTTTTCAGTGATTCGACCCCGGCCCAGCTATGATGATATATTGTCGGCCGACGCTTGGGCGGCATGGCAACAGTGAGGCCGATGGCCTCGTGAGTAAGAGGCCTGCGTGACAGAGCAAACCACACCTCCCGGAGAGATATCAAAACTCCCCAAATCCGTGCAACGACGCACCGGCTTGGCTGCGGCCGCTTTGTTCTTCGAGCGGCTCTGGCCGGCTCTTTGGCCTGCCTGGGGCATCCTCGCCGTTTTCGTCAGTCTGTCCCTGCTCGATGCCTGGTCCTATCTGCCGTTGTGGGCGCATATCATCGTGGTCTGCGGATTTGCAGCCGCCTTTTTGATCAGCCTTGTGACCAAGACCAGACACATTAGCTGGCCCACACATGCCGAAAGCTTGCGCCGCATTGAGGTAAAGAGCGGCTTCAGCCATCGGCCGCTCGAAGGTTTGGATGACGACCTCGCCCATAAGGCCGGTCAAGATAGCAGCGACACGGAAGCTTCCGAACTTTGGCAAGCTCATCGCGAACGTTTGCGCCGGCAAATCAAAAGGCTGCGGATTGGCACGCCGCGATCCGACATGCCGCGCCGCGATCCTTATGCCGTTCGGGCCTTGGTATTGATGGTCCTTTTGATCAGTGTTGCGATCGGCGGCGCTGATTGGAATGATCGCCTGCGCCAGGCTTTTCAACCTTCCTTTACGGGTTCGGAAGACACCCAGCTCGTGGTCGATGCTTGGATCGACCCGCCGGCCTATACTGGCCGCGCACCGATCTTTTTGACGCGTGCCATCGGCACAGAGATGGACAGCGATGCCTACAAAGTGCCGGAAGGATCAAAGCTCATCGTTCGCTTCACAGGCCGCGAAACAGCCGCAACGTTGAACATCTGGCCCAGCAGTCTGACGCGTGAGACCGGGACCACAGAAATCGAACCGCTAACGCCCCAATTTGAAGAAGTTGCTCCCAGCAGTTTTGAGCATTCAGAGGAACTGCGTGAGGACATTCACGTGACCGTCAAGGATGGCGGTCAGGAACTCTACACCTGGCGCATCAAAACCCTGACCGATCAAGCACCGGTCATTGCTTTTCCCTATCCCGACGAAGTCGAAGCGACGGAAACACAGAAAGTCCGCATTCCATATACCATCCGCGACGATTACGGCGTGGTCTCCGCACTGGCCGAACTCAAACTCGCGGGCGAAGAGACGTCGCCAATAGATTGGTCGGCAGACCGGTTCGAAGCCGCTCCGCCAGATGAGTCTCCGGACGACGCTGATGTGCCGGTGAAAGCTTTGGAGCCGATACGCCTGGAACTGCCTGTCCGATCGCAAACCGATGGCCGTGAAGACGGTGAGATTGTTGAAGACTTAACGGCTCATCCTTGGGCCGGATTGGATGTTCGCGTGCAGTTGCGTGCGGAAGACGAAATCGGTCAGATCGGTTTAAGTGAGAGCGTCAATTTTACGCTACCGGAACGCATCTTTACGGATCCCCTCGCCAAAGCGATTATCGAACAGCGCAAATGGCTGGCACAAAACCCGGACGACGGCAAAAGAGTTGCGGCCTTCATTGATGCGTTTACGGAGGTGCCTGAAAAGTATTACGGCGACATGACCGCCTACCTTTTGATGCGCAACGCCTATTACAAGCTGGATAACATTAAATCCGAAGACGATTTGCAAACCTTGTTCGAATTGCTCTGGGATATTGCCCTGCGATTTGAACAAGGCGACCTGGCGCGCATGGCTCAGAATGTCGACGACCTGCAACGCGAGCTAATGGAAGCCCTCGCACAAAACAGACCCCAAGATGAAATCGACCGCCTGATCCAGGCCTTAAGAGACTCCATCGCCGAATATTTGGCCGAACTTGCACGTCAGGGCATGGAAGATATGCAGCGCGGACAGATGCCGCCCAATATGGGCGGTGGCGGCCAGGGCGGACAGAGCATAGAGGATCTTTTGCAAGCGCTTGAGGATCGGTTGCGTATTGGTGACATGGAAGGTGCGCGCCGCATCTTGGCGGAAATTATGGATCAATTGGAAAACACGCAGTTCGGCGGCTTTTCCAATGATGGTGAGTCCTTTGCCATACCGGGCTTGGAAGACCTGGGCGACATGATCGGGCGTCAACGGGGTCTGATGGATCGGACGTTCCGGGAATCGCAACAAGGCCAAGGCGGCCAACAACAAGATCCCAACCGGCCGTCGTCGCGACCGGGCCAAAACGGCATGCCGGGAATGCCTGGCCAGCAACGTCAGGGCCAGAACCAGAATCCGGGCGGCATGCAGCAGGGCGATCAAGCACAATCCCCGTCCGGCGGAGGACGCGGACTGAGAGAAGACCAGAACACGTTGCAACAAGACCTTGGAAGTCTTTTGGACGATCTGCGCAACCAAGGCGTGGAAGTTCCCGGCGCACTGGACCGTGCGCTGCGCGCCATGGAAGACGCCGCTGAACGCCTGGCCCGCGGCGATGCGGATGGTGCTTTAGAACGACAAAATGAAGCGGTCGATCAATTACGCGAAGGGGCGCAGTCCATGGCGCAAGCCGTTTTGGACGAGTTGGACCGGGCCGACCAGGCCAATGGCGGCAATCAAGATAACGGCGCCCGCGATCCACTCGGACGGCCGCAAGCCGGCAGTGGTCCGGAATACGGCAATCGGGTTAAAGTGCCGGAAGAACGGGAGCTGCAAAGAGCCAGGGATATTTTGGAAGAGCTTCGCCGCCGTGCCAGCGAGCTCGGCCGGCCCGCCATTGAGCTTGAATATCTCGAACGGCTTCTGAAACGATTTTAGTCGTTCCCCTTAGCTGGACGGCCGGATAAAGGTCACGACCAAGTCCTCCGCACCGACCGGCGGATTGTCAATATAGGTCTGAAAGCTCTGCGTTTCATTGGCGGAAAGCTCCGCAACCGGTGGCTCGATGGTCCAATTGTATAGCTCGCTGCGATCGCGTGCGCGCAGGCTGAACTGAATTGTCGGAAGCGTCTTTGGTGCTTCGGTCTGATTGACGATATTTCCGGTGACAGTCAAAACCGGCGCACCGTCGCGCAGGTCCAAGTCATAATCGGTTTGTTCGAACACGACGCCGCGCGTGTTCACCGGAACGCCAAGGGTGGCGTAGAGCGTTGCGGATTGCGGCCAAAGACGCACCAGCTCAGAGCGAAAATTATAGCCGACGGTCGTAATCGCCACAGCACAGAGAATCAAACCGGCCCAGCCGGCCATCTGACCCATTTGCAAAACACGCCGCGAATTGGACGCCGATTGCACTGCCCGGTGCTCATCTTCGCTGGCCCCGGCGGAGGTATGCGGCAGGGCGCGCAAACTGTAATCCCCTGGCGGGTCCTGATGCCAACCATGACCGCAATGGGCACATCTGACGGCACGTCCACTCGGCTGGAATGTCGACGAATCTGACATATACCGGGTAGAGCAAGAGGGGCAGGTCACTATCATGAGGTCTCGATTCTCATCTGACGCGGTAAGACTGTTGGTAATGGTTAATTTATTATGGCAATACCATTAACGGTTTCTTGCCAAGGTCAGAGATTCGCCCTCTGTTTTGGCGTTTTTTGAGGTGGAACCCATTGATCCGGTTCGAAAATGTTGGAATTCGCTACGGCATGTCCGAGGAAGTGCTGCGGGATGTCAGCTTCCATCTTGAGCCGGGCTCCTTTCATTTTCTGCTTGGCGCCTCAGGCGCGGGGAAAACCTCGCTCCTCAAGCTCATGTATCTGGCCAGACGCCCCTCCCGTGGGCGAATCAATATGTTTGGATACGACTTATCGGAGCTGCCGCGCGCAGAACTCCCGGATCTGCGCCGGCGGATCGGTGTGGTGTTTCAGGACTTTCGTTTGCTGGAACATCTGACGGCGTTTGAAAATGTCGCGCTGCCGCTACGCATTGCGGGCCAGAAACCAAGAGACTATCGCGAGGATGTGGAAGAGCTTTTGTCGTGGGTGGGTCTCGGAGACCGGCTGAACGCGAAACCGGCAACCCTCTCGGGGGGAGAGCAACAGCGTGTCGCCATCGCGCGGGCTATTGTCGCCAAGCCGGATTTGCTTTTGGCGGACGAACCGACAGGAAATGTTGATTCGAAAATCGGCCAACGCCTGATGCGGTTGTTCGGCGAACTCAACAGGTTGGGCACAACAGTCGTCATTGCCACCCATGACGAAGAGGCTGTCAGCCGACTTGGCGCACCGATCATGCAGCTCGTTGGCGGAACCTTGAACCACACCAGACCGAATAGCGGGGCCCAATAACGTCCAATGAGCCAAAATGACAGCAATATGGAAACGGTGTGGTCTCCGAAACAAGCCATTGATGGTCTGACTTCATTTTTTGATGACAGAATCAACGTGCTGCCACCGGAAACGGGATCCGGCGCCCCTTTGCTCATGGTCATTGCGGCCATGTGTTATCTGGCAGCACTCACCATATGCGGTGTGCTGTCGGTCAATCAGGCCGTCGGCGATTGGACAAGTGAGCTTGAGCAAACCATTACTGTTCAAATCGATCCCGTCACTCTGGAAGACGGCGAGGTGGACTCTGCAGAGGTCCGTTTGGAGAAAGTTCTTTCCATTCTGCAAACGGAGCCTGGCATCAAAACCGCTCGAGTGATCTCACAAGAAGACGCGATGCGGATGTTGGAACCTTGGCTTGGGACGACGAATATTGCACAAGAGCTGCCCATTCCACGATTGATCGAAGTGGATCTCGACACGTCGGTCCGTCTTGACCTTCCCGATCTGCAAAAGCGGATATCAGAGCAAATTCCTGGTGCAAAGATCGACGACCACACAAAGTGGAATGATCAGATTTTGGTGTTCGCAGATTTCTTGGAAACCATAGCGTTTACAATTCTCGCGCTCATTATTGCAACCACCGTTGCGATAATCGTATTCGCGACACGTGCCGGGCTGGACGCCAGGGAAGATATCGTGGAAGTGCTTCATCTCATCGGTGCGCGGGACGAATATATTGCGCAAGAATTCCAATACCAAAATTTGAAACTCGGACTCTACGCCAGCCTGATCGGTATGGGTGCCGCCTTTGCGACTTTGATCCTGTTGGCCGCACTGGGTGGCTTGTTGGGAACTGCAGATCAGGCCTATTTGCTTCCGCCTGTTGAGATCACACTCAACGCCATATTGAGTTTACTGCTGGTTCCCCTGGCCGCAGCGGCGGTGATTGCCACCACCACACGCATTACAGTGGTGAATGTTTTGGAAAAGACTCTATAGACCATGTTGATCCTGCTTGACCGCGACGGTGTGATCAATCACGACCGGGATGATTTCGTAAAATCACCGGACGAATTCCAACTGATTGAAGGATCCGCAGAGGCCATCGCCAAACTGCACCGCGCGGGTCACAAAATTGTCGTTGTGTCTAATCAATCGGGCGTCGGCCGTGGCTTATTCGACGAGACGATGCTGCAGCGCATCGAACAAAAAATGGTGTCCGAAATCAGAGCCTCAGGTGGTCATTTTGATGCCATGATCTATTGTTTCGATCCTCCTTGGGCCGCTACGGACCGACGCAAGCCGGAACCGGGCATGCTGAAGGAGGCGTTAACAAAGTTTCCCACACCCCTCAATGACTGCATTCTGATTGGGGATTCACTGCGGGACTTGCAGGCCGCAGCCAAGATGCAGATCCGCCGGATCTTGTTAAGGTCCGGAAAAGGCGAAAGAACCCAATCGGACGGACTGCCCAAAGATGTCCTTCCGGTCACGGTGTGTGAAAATTTGGCTGAAGCCGTCGACAAACTGCTGGCGCCCTGACGTTAACCATTAAGCGTTGAAAACGGCGTTATACTGAAGGCACTGCAGGGCAGAGGATCAGGGGATAGCTTCCATTCGTGAGTGGCTCAACATAGGAGTTCTGAAACGCGGCGCATTGGTTGTGGTCGGCGTGACAGGATTGATTTGGCTTTTGGGATTGGTGGCTTTCGCTACAAGCCTGGGTCCTGGGGCTCGAGACACGCTGTCAGCAGATGCCATTGTTGCATTGACAGGCGGCGAAGAACGGATTGCTGAGGCCATTGAGCTGTTGGAGGCCGAAAAGGCAGAACGTCTGTTGATCTCCGGTGTCAATCCGCAAACGCCGGACGAAGATATTCAGAAACTGGTCGGCGCACCGCAGGAGCTTTTCGATTGCTGTGTCGATTTCGACAGATCAGCCGCAAATACGATCGGAAATGCCGAAGAGACTGCGGCTTGGGTCCGGCAAAACGGATATAGTTCGCTCATTGTTGTTACAGCGGATTACCACATGCCGCGAAGCTTGCTCGAGTTTCGGCATGCCATGCCCGAGGCGGAACTTATTGCATATCCGATCCTGTCTCCACGCTTTCCAATGGAAAAGTGGTACCATCTCCAATCGGCCCGAATTCTTGTTTCGGAATACAATAAATACCTTATAAGCTTCCTTCGAATTCAAATCTTATCGACCTTGGGATTCTGAGCGAGCCGGCTTTTTTCATGCTGTATCTGCGGTCTTTGGCCTTCAATATTTATTTCTACACGGTTACATTTGCGATGACGGTCATCTGCTTACCGCTGCTCGCCTTGCCGTCAAAATATGCTCTTGCAGCGACGAAGCTCTGGTCCATATGGATGATCGCGGGCATGAAGGTGCTCGCAGGCACCAAGCTGGAGGTTCGCGGCCAGGAAAACATTCCCGAAGGGCCGGCCCTCATCGCGTCGAAACATCAATCTGTTTGGGACACTTTTGCCTTTTTCAAATTTGTGCCCTACCCCGCTATTGTCTTGAAATATGAGCTGGCTTATCTGCCTCTGTATGGGTGGTTTGCAAAAAAAATGGGAATGGTTTTTGTCAATCGGGACGCGCAAGCCAAAGCTCTTCGTCAAATGATTGCGGTTGCCAAAAGACGACTGGCAAAGAACCGTCCAATTCTCATCTTTCCGGAAGGCACTCGAGCCAAACCCGGTACAAAACGTGGTTATAAGCCGGGAGTCGCAGCTCTCTATAACGGTCTTGACGTTCCATGTGTTCCGGTTGCTTTGAATTCCGGTCTGTTTTGGCCAAGACGAACGTTCAGACGGTTTCCCGGAAAGATTACGATTGAATTTCTGCCGCCCATAGCGCCTGGACTTAGAAAGCGAGAATTTTTGGAACGGCTCGAATCGGAGATTGAGACCGCCTGCGAAAAGTTGCACGCGGACGGGCTGAATAGCCTAAATCGCAAGAATCAAAACAACGAACCGCCGCAGGAAGAAGAACCCATTTCGGTCACGTGAGCTTGTTTTGGCCACCACCTTGACCAAGACGCTGCTCAACCGCTTCCCACAATAAGGTAAGCTCTTTGTCTTCGATTCCAATGTCCTGCATGTGACGGACTGTGTTTTCAAGATACTCCGGGTTTTTACCGGATTGTCCGACCCCATTTGCAATCATCTGAACCTGGGTCTCAAAATCGATTTTGCCTGCATATTGATGGTGATTGCGATCAACAATAAAGAACAGAGCTTTGACTTTCTGTTCGTTGCCCAAGACCGTTATAGCGCTGCGCACCTCTTGATAAATCTGTGTCACCTGTTCACGGGCGCGCAAATATTCCGTGACGGATGATGAGTCATGCGCCGCTACACGATAAGCAATACCCCGGCAGGACCCGCCTCGGTCCAGGCCAAACACCAGCCCGGGTTGTTCCGGTGATCCGCGATGGACATGAGAATAAACACAAAAGGCCCGGTGATAGCCGTGAAGCCGGGCATGTTGAGATTCGAGAAACGCAAATCCCGGGCGCCACATCAACGACCCATATCCAAAGACCCAAAGATCATCCGTCACTTTGTTACCCGGCACTTTCTTGCTGCGGCTTAACATTCGATGTCTTTGCTTTATAATGAATCAATGCGCAAACTGACCAGCACAGAATCCTATAAATGGGGAATCTACGCCCCTTCCATCCTTTTCCTCACCGCCGCTCTTATGTACTCAATCTATTGGTTTGTCGCGGCGGGCAATATTGACGACGAGGTCGCCGCTTGGGCAGTCCGTCAGGAAGCAGAAGGGTATGAGATCAGCTATAGCGACATCGATGTTGGGGGATTTCCATATCGATTCGAAGCCAGGTTGAAAGATTTCGCCATCGCGGCGCCCTATCATCCCTATGATTGGATTTGGACCAGCGATGAGTTGAACATCATCACACTGTCCTACCGGTTTGACCGGTTCATTTTTGAGTCCTACGGCCAGCAACGCATTGTCTATCAGGAAATCCTCGAAACACAGGCGCGTGCACCGGCGCAATACTTTGTCGATGGTGAAGGCAAAGCGCTGCGAGGCAGTGCGACCTTGAAAGACGGTGTGATCGACAACGTTTCGATTGATCTGCAGGGTTTGCAGGCAACGCGTTCCGGCGGGAGCGGGCCAATCCAAGATTTGCAATCTGACCGCGTTCAACTTCACTTGCGCCAAGGCGAAACTCTTGAGCAACAAGAGACCGACTTTGGTCTCGATCTGTATGTTAAAGCGGAAAATACACGCCTCACCTCACAGGGACTGGAGACACAAACCCCCGAAACACTGAATCTGCTGCAAGGCAAATTCACCCTCGATGCTATTGATGCGGAAACCTTACTGGAAGCGGAATATATCGACCGGTGGTTTCGTGACGGCGGCAAAGTTACAATGTCCGATCTGGCGCTCGTGTGGGACGACTACGGACTCCAAGGCAACGGAAAAATGGGAGTCGACACGAGATCAAGACCAAAAGGGAAGATTGATCTTCAGATATTCGGTCATAGTCAAATGATTGCCCGTCTCGTCGAAGCGGATTTGATCGAGCGCGAGGCCGGACAGATCGCAAATGGTGCCCTCGCCTTATTGGCTTTGGCGAGCCAAAACGAACAAGGCGCCATCGAAGTGCCGTTGGAATTCAAAAACGGTGCAATCTTTTTGGGGCCCGCGCGTATCGCGAACACAGCACCTATTCAATTCAACTAATCCTGTGCGTCGTCGCTGTCTCGAAAGTGGGCGTGGCCACGGCCAAAATCCGGCTCATCGGAATCTTGGCCCGCCTCAATGATTGACCGGCGAATGGCGCGGGTCCTGGAAAACAATTCGAACAATACATCGCCGTCTTTCCAGCGAATCGCGCGCTGCAACGCCGTCAAATCTTCCGAGAAACGCGACAACATCTCAAGAACTGCGTCGGAATTGTTCAAGAAAATATCCCTCCACATTGTCGGGTCGGAGGCCGCAATCCTGGTAAAATCTCGAAATCCGCTGGCGCTGTATTTAATCACTTCAGACTGAGTTACGGCCTCAAGATCGTCAGCGGTTCCAACGATATTGTACGCGATCAAATGCGGCACATGGCTGGTAATCGCCAATACCAAATCGTGATGCTTGGCATCCATACGATCCACTTGACTACCGCATCCGCGCCAAAAAAGGTCCAGACGATCGACAGCGCCGGCGTAATCTGGCGACACCGTTTGAGCGAGCGGCGTTAAGATGCACCATCGATTTTCAAACAAGTCGGGAAAGCCCGCATGAGGGCCGGAAAATTCTGTCCCGGCAACCGGATGCGCGGGAACCAGATGCACGCCTTCGGGAATATGGGGTTGTACGGCCTCAATCACCGCTGCCTTAACGGAGCCCACATCGGTGACCGTTGCACCGGACTTCAAAGCCGGTTTGATTTCCGCCGCCACAGGACCCAAGGCGCCTACGGGTGTGCACAAAATCACCAGATCGGCATCCGCCACCGCTTCTGCCGCCGTCGTGAAAACTTGGTCGACCAGACCACGCTCCATGGCAACCTTGCGCGTCTCTTCTGTCCGTGCCGAACCGCTAATCTGACCGGCCAAGCCACTGCGCTTTGCCGCCAAACCTATGGATCCGCCGATCAGACCCAATCCGATGAGGGCGATTTTGTTGTAGATCGGTTTCGCGTCAGTCATCGTTTCTTACTCTTTAGGCCCCGACAAATTCACGCAAAGTAGCGACAACCTTCCGGTTGTCGTCTTCGCGACCGACGGTCAGCCGTAAACCGTTGGGAATGCCGTAGGACTCCAAGCGACGTAAGATCAGCCCTTTGGATACAAGAAAAGCATCAGCATCCTGCGCGGTGCGCCCTTTTTCCGAACCGAAATGAATCAAAAGGAAATTGCCGATACTGGGCGTCACGTCCAATCCAAGCTTGGTGATTTCATCATTCAGCCAATGCAGCCATGTCTCGTTATGGGCCACAGCCGCCTCTGTGAATGCGTGATCGCGAATAGCTGCGGCGGCGGTCACCTGTGCCACACCATTGACGTTGAACGGTGGTCTCAGGCGGTTAAGCACATCAGCAATGGCCGGCGGACAATATCCCCAGCCTACACGCAAAAACGCCAAACCATAGATCTTCGAAAATGTCCGGGTAACAACCACATTCTCACAACGCGTCACCAAATTGATGCCGTCATCGTAATCGTCAACAGTGACAAATTCCGCATAAGCACCATCCAAAACCAAAATGACATGGCTCGGCAATTTGGCTTGCAGGCGCGCCACCTCTTGTCCATTCAGATATGTTCCAGTCGGATTGTTGGGATTGGCGAGATATACAATCCGCGTCTTGTCGGTCACTCGGGACAGGATTTGATCCACATTGGCGGTGAAATTCACTTCAGACGCCACGACAGGAACGGCTCCGACCGCCTGAATCAGAAGCTTGTACAAAGAGAAACCATGCTCACAGTAAATCGCTTCGTCACCGGGCTGCAGATAAGCATTCGCCAAGAACGACAAGATATCGTCTGAGCCGTTGCCGCAAACAATTCGAGACGGATCCAAGTCATGCACCTCTGCGATGGCATCACGTAACAAAGTGGAATGACCGTCCGGGTAAAGAGCCATCCGTTCGATGGCCTCTGAATAAGCGTTCTGCGCTGCGGGACTTGGACCCAGAGCTGACTCATTCGACGACAGCTTAATGGCGTTTTGAACGCCCTTAATCTTACTTCGGCCGCCCACATAGGCATCAAGGCCCAACAAGCTCGGTTTGGGTGTCGGCATACTCATAACCTGGCTCCGTCAATTGACACCGTGTCCAAATCAATGGGATTGGCAAACCGGCCGATACATCTGACCAAACGGGCGCAGTCGAAAGCTTTCTCTATATCGGCACATTCGATCTTGGGATTCTGACAGGCAATCAGAACTGCCCGGCCGCCGGAGGTGGAAGCTTGCGCGAGCAAAGATCCTCCAACAGCCAGAACCGGCGCCTCAAGATCGTCCATTGTGTCACTCGTTTCAACAGCGAACAAAGTTGTATCGTCACCTGTGAGACGCGCCTCAATGGGCGCAACAACAAATGCGTGCGGCAACTTGATGGCTTCATCACCTCCAATAACGAAGGGCAGGCTGGCAACAATCTCTACATTCTTGTGCGCCTCAGCCAAAAGATCTGTCCACCAATCATTGGCATCGCGGTTTGGCGCCGGCAAAATCCCGATACTATTTGTTTGATGCGAAACCGCATCCAATATTTGCGGTGCGGAACTCAAAGATTCCAACGGCGTGGGCGACCCGAAATAGAAGCGGGCCAGGTCCCAATACCCGAATGGATTCTCCCCATCATAAACGAGCACTTTCAGAGGCGCCTGGAGCCGGGTTTTCGCGGTCATCAGCTCACGCCAAAGGCGGACAATCACCAAAACCGGCAACTCTCCTTGATGCCGCCCCACCAATCGGCGGGTCACTTCCGCTTCCCGATCCGGTCGCATGGCAAGTGCCTGACTTCCGTGCGGCATATCCTCGTCCGCCCCTGCCCCTAACGCCTTTGCGGCCGCCACTTCACGCACGATCAGTGTACGCTGCATCAAAAGGTCATGCAGTTGATCATCGATCTCGTCGATACGGCGCCTTAGGCGCTCCAATGAAGCACGATCATCACTCATCGCAAATCTCTCGAAAGCCCGACGGGCGGCAAACCCCTTGACGCATAGGCTGTTCCGGCGGCTATTCATAAGGCGACAGACTGCCAAAATCAAAGAAAACGTTGACATTTCAACAACAAGACAACTAGCAAAGGGCGGCGCCTCGGCGCATAATGGACTTTTTAATCCCGCAGAATTGGTGTCATGGACAATACCAGGCAGACCAGCGCTGAGGCGGCGCCCGACTCCAGCAAGCCCGATGTGGACGATATCCTCAAAACATCAGGCCAAATCGCTGAGTTTGACGACAGCAAGCCGCTCAAATTGGACAGTGGTGAGACCCTCACCCCGCTGCGCATCGCCTACCAAACCTACGGCACCTTAAATGCCGAGAAGAGCAACGCCGTTCTGGTCTGCCATGCTCTGACCGGCGATCAGCATGTGGCGAATGATCACCCCATCACCGGCAAACCGGGATGGTGGGTGTCCATGATCGGGCCGGGAAAGCCCATCGATACGGACCGCTACTTTGTCATCTGCCCAAACATTGTCGGCGGCTGTATGGGCACCACAGGGCCAAGGGATATCAACCCAAAAACCGGCAAACCTTACGGCCTGTCCTTCCCGGTCATCACCATTCGAGACATGGTGCGTGCACAGGCCATGTTGCTCGATCATTTGGCGATCAAGGACCTATTTTGCGTGATTGGTGGATCCATGGGCGGCATGCAAGTTCTGCAGTGGGCGGCAAGCTATCCCGATCGCGTTTTTTCCGCGATCCCGATCGCCACCGCAGCACAACATTCGTCGCAAAACATCGCCTTTCATGAAGTCGGGCGGCAAGCCATCATGGCTGATATGGATTGGCACGGCGGAGACTATTTACAGAGCCAAACACATCCCCACAAGGGATTGGCCGTTGCCCGCATGATTGCACATATCACCTATCTATCTGAACAAGCGCTTCAGAGAAAGTTCGGGCGCAATCTACAGGACCGTGAGCAAGTGACTTATGGATTCGACGCGGACTTTCAAATTGAAAGCTATCTGCGGCACCAGGGATTCACTTTTGTTGACCGTTTCGATGCGAATTCATATTTGTATATCACGCGGGCCATGGACTATTTCGATCTGCGTGCTGATTATGGTGGTGTTCTGGCAAATGCGTTTCGTGGCACACCGACGCGTTTCTGCTGTGTTTCATTTACCAGCGATTGGCTCTATCCCACCTCGGAGAATCGGCGGATCGTCAATGCTCTAAACGCAGTTGCCGCCAATGTCAGCTTCGTTGAGATCGACTCGGACAAAGGTCATGACGCCTTTCTGCTGGAGGAACCGGAAATGTGGTCCACCCTGAGAGGGTTCATCACCGCCGCGGCACAGGCCAGAGGCCTTGGGCATGAGGCAACGTAATCCGTGGATACGATGACTAAACTTGCGCCCGAAATCGCAAATCGCGATGACCTATCGCTGATCGTGGAATTGGTTACAGCAGGCAGCCGAGTTCTCGATGTGGGCTGCGGCAATGGTGATCTGTTGGCGGCTTTGAGCACACTTAAGAGCGTCGACACTCGGGGTCTTGAGATCAGCCAAGAAGGGGTGAACGCCTGCGTGGCGCGAGGATTGTCCGCCATTCAAGGCGACGCCGACACAGATCTTTCGATTTATCCGGACAAGGCGTTCGACTTTGTCATCTTGAGTCAAACCATCCAAGCAACGCGAAATCCAAGGCGTGTTTTGGAGGAATTGCTGCGCATCGGTGAGCGCGTGATCGTTTCATTTCCTAATTTCGGCCATTGGAAAGTGCGGCTTTATTTGGCATTCCGTGGGCGGATGCCGGTAACCAGCTCCCTGGACCAACCCTGGTACAGCACACCGAATATTCATCTGTGTACCATTAAGGACTTTGTCGCCTTATGCGATGAACTGGGTGTTCACATTGATGCCGCCTATGCACGGCGAAAAAGTCACGCTCCTTTTGTTTTCAGTCCGCATCAGTCCCGCGCCAATCTGCTGGCAGAAGATGCCATATTCATGTTGCATTCCGGCTCTAAGTAATTCGATCAAACTAATTGTGACTGGTCTTTTGCAGGGCATCGGGCCATGATTTGATGGGTCAAACAGGGGGAGGTGCGACATATGAAAAAATCCGTGGAGCAACGCGTAAAACCCGGCGTGAGCCGCCGCGAGTTTGGCTATACCGCCGGCCTTGCCGGCTTGGGGTTCGGCCTTGGATGGAACGCCGGTCAACCTGCACATGCCGGATCCAAAGGCGGTAATATCTTGCGAACACCAGACGAAAGATTTGAGAATCTTCCCGAATATGATTTCTCGCCCAATTATATGGAAATTCCTTACGGTGCCAGCGGCTCACCACGGGTCCACTACATTGATGAAGGCGACCGACAAGCCCCTGTGGTGCTGTGTTTCCACGGACAAGGCTCTTGGTCTTACATCTATCGCCGCGCCATACCGAAATTTGTGGAGGCCGGCTTGCGCGTTGTGGCACCGGATTTCATAGGATTTGGACGATCGGACAAGCTCGCCTCTGTCGAGGATTATTCCTTCAAAGCACATGTGGAGTGGATCAAAACATTTGTCCGTGAAATGCAGTTTCAAGACGTCACTCCAATCATGTTTGATTGGGGCGGTTTCTTTGGACTTCGAGTTGCAGGAGAAAACCCGGAGCTATTCACGCGCATTGTTCTATCCAACACGCAATTGCCCACCCTGTTCGATGGTGAAAGCGAATGGTTCAACCGATTCCGCGCTACTGTTTTGGGCATGGACTCCTTTCCCATGGGCAAAATGGTGGCAGGTGGCGTGTCGACCAAAATTGGACCGGAAATTGTCGCAGCATATGACGCACCCTTTCCCGATGAAAGCTACAAAACAGGCCCGCGCGCTTTTCCTATGATTCATCCGATTACAGAATATGATGCGCCCATCGCAGCCAACCGCGCCGCCTGGGACGCATTGGCAAGTTTTGACAAACCTGTTCTGACAGTCTTCGCTGATTCCACGGCCGCCACGGCCATGCCGCCCAAAATGGCTCAAGAGCACATTCCCGGTGCCAAAGGCCAGACTCACGTCATTATCGAAAATGCCGGTTTTTACGTGGTGGAGGACGCACCGGAACAGCTCGCCGACGCGGTTACTGCATTTATTCGGGCGAATGAGAAGGGATAGAGGCCAAACCTTATCCGGCAGCCTGCTTGGACTTTATCTCTGACATCATCGCCACGACGGACTTACAAGGTCTGCCGCTTGCAGCCTCATAATCTGACTTGATATCAAAGGCGCCTTCACGCATCGCCTGGAAGCATCCCGCAAGCATACGCGCAATAGGCTCGCCTCGTGCCGCGATGCGCTCATCCTTCATCAAACGGGCAACATTCTCGTCGTCACTGATCGGCAAATACTCCACGTGCAAGCCGAAAATCTCACTTGCAAGTGAAACGAGGCGGCCTTGGGTCATGGTCTCGCCAATAATGTTGTAGACACGATTTTCCCCTTGATCGGCACAGGCCAGCCTTGCCATGGCATAGGCAATTTCATCTATAGAGATATATCCGCATACGCCGTCGCCACCGCTATTGGAGTAAACCCCGCCCGTTTGCGCTCCGATAATGTGGTGCAGGTCCAATTCCAGATAGAGACCGTTGCGGGCAATCATCCAAGTTATTCCGGAAGACATCAGCAACTCTTCCGTCTTGCGATTCATTTCTTGCGTGGGCCAAAACCACGTGTCTTGTTCTTTCCCGTTCCCGATCACGCTGGTGCAGACGATCTTGCGAACACCAGCTTCCTTCGCCGCTTCGATAACGTTTTTATGCAACGTCAACTGATCCGATCCCACGACAGACGGAGCCGAAATCATGACAACGGTGTCGATACCGTCAAAGGCCTCAATCATTTGTACCTTATCGGCATAATCGCCAGGTCGGGTCCCCACCCCGGAAACACTCACCCGGTCAGGCCGTCGTGCAATAGCAACAAGGTTTGCCGGATCTGTTTCGGTTTTCAGCGCGCGAAGCGTAGCGCTTCCGAGCCTGCCTGTCGCGGCGGTCACCGCGATTGTCTTGGTCAAAGTCATTGGTGATAAAATCTCTTCCCTCAAATCTGGGGAGCACAAAGGCCGCAACTGGAGCCCAAGCGCAAGGCAGGAAGCAACGGCGCCCATCCAGGAGACACTGAATGGGCGCTATGATGTTTCCAATTTCTCTAGCAGTTTGAGGGACTTAGATCCCGGCAGATACTTGGATCGACAATAGATCTAGATGTAAGGACCGCGCAAGATCTTGTCAGGCCATTTGCGCAAGACCTCGTCCATGGCATCGGGCGCAGCTTCCAGGAAAAGATTTTTGTTCAAGGACGGGAACTCTTCCGGCCCCCCTTCGCCAGGCCATTGCATTGTGGCATCAATCGCGATCTTGCTCGTGAAACCATTCACCGCGCTTGGTTCAAAGAAAGACGCGCGCTTGCGAGGATACATTTCCGTGGCGGGAACAGGTTGCCAGCGGCTGCCCATGGCCAAAAACATGTCATGGGAATCCATAATGTTCATGTCGTCGTCGACGACAACAACGACTTTTGCAATGAACGAGCCTTCCGAAACGGCCTTGGCAATTTCCTTGCCCCGGCCGGCTTTGTCTTTCTTAATCGAAACAAAGTAGATGCCCTTGTAATCGTCCCGGTAATAAATCTCCTGGATTTGCGGAAACTCTTTCGTCCAGCGTAAATGTGTTGTTGCATCGTAGGGCGCTTTGACAAACCCGCCGCCGATACTGGTGAAGCTGTTCATGAGAACCGGGTTCTTACGGTGGGTGATCCGCTGTACGTTGAAGACAAACCGTTCTTCGTTGTAAGTGCCCAAATAACCGTAGGTTTCATGATAGGGACCTTCAGGGGCCATTTGAGTGAGATCGACGTCACCTTCGATGACCATCTCCGAATGAGCAGGGATCATAAGATCACTGAGATCGGCTTTAACAACCTCAAGAGATTTGCCGCGTAGCCCTCCGACAATGGCATGCTCGTCTACGGGCGGACCACCTCTTGGGGTGACACGAGATCCGCTGACCACCCAGGTCACGGGATCTTGGCCAAGGACAATGGCGATCTTCATAGTTTTCTCGCCCCGCGCCATCGCGTTGCGAATATGACGATGACCGGTTTGATTGGGCTCGGAGTTCAAACCGATACTGCGCGGGCCCTTGATCTGACATCGATAGGTCCCGAAATTTTGGCCTTCATCCGGATCAAACGTATACGTCGACCCTGTGTTGATATAGCGGCCCGCATCTCCAGGGTTGCCCTGAATAAAGGCAAACTTTTCGAGATCGATTTCATCCCCTTCGAGCACAATCTCTTTACACGGCGCATCTTCCCGCGCGACTTCCGTTGGCGCTATCTGCGGATACCCGCCACCGTTCTTCTCCAACATGTCGACCATATAGGTACGCGCATTGCGGTAGGAATTATGCGGATTGAGATAATCGGGCTCAAGGCCCCAAACAATCGACTCCACATGATAATTGCTTTGGACATTGGCAAGGATCGGACCTTTGATCCAATCACCGTTCACTTTGACATTTTCAAAGGAGACAACCGGTGCACCATAAATGCCGAATTGCTCAATCAGACGGTACATGATAGCTGTACCCTCATAAGCGTCTTGATCCACCCGATCAAACCGGGCCAGCAAACCCAAATCGTCCATGGCCTCAACAAAATCACGCAAACTGTCAAACGGAGGCGTCTTGCTCGTCGTTGGGATCTTGAAATCAGGCCCAAACCGCGTGCCCATTGCCGCAGCCTCCGGGCTGACACCCAAGCCGGCCCCCAGAGCCGCCGCAGAGGCGCCTGCACCCAAAACTCCACGTCGCGAAAAATGGCCAAAATCAAATATCTTTTTATTATCCACGGCTGCAAATCCTCCCTTGCCGATCTGACGGGATCGTACTTGTCTTAAATCTATAATGACTACGTTTGCGGGAGAGAGCGGATCATTTGATCGCGCGTGTCCGAACACCGGTGCACAACCAAGCGGTCACGTTTCTGACAAATTGTGCACGGCACAATAAAACCTCAATTCTGGGGAGGTTCATATGCGTTCTATTTTATTTATCCTTTTTGCACTCTTTGCATTCAACAACTCAGCTCAAGCCCAGCTGGACGAAATCATAGTCACCACCAAAGATAGGGACGAAATCCCGGGTATCGTTCTGGTTAAAAAGGGTGATTTTCTCTTTCTGGAAATTCGGATCGAGAACGACACGTTGGAAACAGAATTACGCGGTCGCGAATTCAACCAGACTTTAGCCAATATTTTCGCAGCGGCTCGTGAGGCAGAAGATATTGAACTATCCGTGGAATCCGATGATGTGGTCTTGCCCCTGACCGAAAAGAATAGAAAGTATCGATTGTTCGAGGGCTCGTGCGGACGCGGCAACAATACGTGCGCCAGCATGCTGCTCAAGACGCCCATTCCAAAAGGAAAAATCGATCCAGAAACTCTGTCCACCCGATTGGAAGCATTTGCAGACGGTATTGAAAAAATCGGCCGTACATCGATCATTCAAAGTTCAAATGTCGGCATCAGCGTTGTCAACATCAATCAACATCGCGCCGAACTGATTTCATTGATTATGGAGGAAATCAACACAATCAAAGAGTCTTTGGGTGAGGGACACAAAGTCAAACTTGAGGGCGTGCACAAAAAGGTCGACTTCTCACGCTCCGGCCTGTTGGATGTCGCCCTGTATATTCCCTACGAATATACAGTCTTGCCTGATGTTCGATATAGCGAAATCGAGGATTGACGACGTCACCCACCCTCCGCGACGGCGGCCACATCCTCCAAGACCCGCAAGACATTGCCGCCCCAGATTTTCCTGATGTCGGCTTCGGAGTATCCGCGCGAGACCAGTTCGGCGGTGACACTTAAGGTCTCACTGGCGTCATCCCAACCTTCAATCCCACCGCCGCCTTCAAAATCGGAGACGATCCCGACGTGATCAACGCCCAAAAGTTTAACGGCTCGGTCAATATGATCGACCAACGTTTCCACTGAAGCCCGCGGCCATGTCTTATCAAAGGCGTTGCGCCGGGCCATATATTCATCCTTGCGCGTGCCTTCCAACGCCAGAAAGGCCGCAAAACTATCAATCCCAAATTCTTGAGCAAGATCGGCACGTGCCTTTAATTTTGCCGGATCTACTGGTTTCAAATAGCTGTCAAAAGCGACAATCTGCACCACGCCGTTGGTTTTTTTCACCGCCAGCATCGCCTCGTCATCAAGGTTACGCCGGATATCGACGAAAGACCGAAGGGCATGGTGTGACGACATAATGGGGGCTTTGGTGACATCAGCGATATCCAAAACCGTCTGCTTGTCTGCATGGGCCACATCCACAATCATGCCTACATCATTCATGATCTTTACAGTCTCTTCGCCGATAGCGCTCAACCCGCCAAATTCGCTGGTCACTTTGCGCTCCCCCGGAAGCGGACAACAACTGTCAGCCAAGTCGTTTTGACCGTTATGGGTTAGCGACATATATCGCGCACCAAGATCGTAATAGAGGCGAACCAATTCGGGATCTGTGCCGATGACATATCCATTCTCAATACCGATGAGGGCGGAGAGCTTTCCGTTCCGATGATTGCGCCGCACATCATCAGCGGTGACGGCCAACCCGATTTCGTCAGGATAGAGAATTGATGTGACACGCCGGATTGCAGAAAACTTGGTTAGGGCCTGTTCTTTGGCGATGGCATAGTTTTCCGGGCTTCGTTTGGTCTGAGGAACAAAAACCACAAGAAAGGCCGCATCCATACCGCCTTCTCGCATTTTCGGAAGGTCAACTTGTTGGTCTCCGCGCCGACCTGGGTCAACTTCATCAGTGGCATAGTTGAACGGAATATCCACATGGGTATCGATGACGATCGCACGCTCATGAATCTTGCGTACCTTCTCTTCAAAATCAGACTCAATCGGTCTGTCGCCCATAGACCAGACGGGCGTTGCCAAAAAAATAAATGGAATGACATGTAAAAAAAATCGCATATTTTACCCCCAAGCTTAGATCCACTAGCCGTCAATGGCGGAACTATCTCTTTCACCGGTTCTGATACGCAAAGCCGACTGCAAGTCGAGAACAAAGATCTTACCGTCTCCGATTTTGCCGGTTTTGGCGGTCTCTTGAATGGTCTCAACCACAGGCTCTACCAGCTCATCCGGTAACGCAATCTCAACTTTCATTTTGGGCAAGAAGTTTACGCGATACTCCGTCCCCCGATAGATTTCCGTGTGACCCTTTTGCCGTCCATAGCCTTTAACTTCGCTGGCAGTCATACCCGTGACGCCTTTGGCCGAGACGGCTTCCATAACGGCTTCAAGCTTGGCAGGCTTGATAATGGCAACAATTAATTTCATGACTTCGAGCTCCTTCGCAGCGCGCACATGGGCAAAGAACACTAAAGGGGATCGATCCCTAAACCAAGTTGCGATTAGGGGCCGGATTCACGCGGGATCGCCGGCTGGGCCACGGGAACAGGACGCAACACCCGCAGTTTGGGACGCTCGGCGGAAACCGCATAAATTTGTTTGCTCGCCTCCAACATCAACAATCCGGAGAATTGCGGCCAAAGACGGTTGCCGATCTTTTCCCATGCCCCGGAGGATCGCGCCAGAAAATCAAATGCAAATGGCGGGGTATAAAGAGTCCGCGCCCAGCGGACAGGCGTGAACTGACTATCCCGCATTAATTCATTCAGCTGACGCCTGGAAAAGGGCCGCCCATGTCCAAACGGTGTGGTATCAAGCCGCGCCCAAATACCGCGTCGATTGGGCGTGATAATCATCAGCCGTCCGCCCGGAGACAGAACGCGCCAAATCTCTCGCATCATCGATCGAACACTTTCACTGTTTTCCAAAGCATGAACCAAAAGGATTCGGTCAATGGATGCGTCCGCAAGAGGCAAAGAGGTCTCTTCGACCAAAGTCGTAACGCTTCCACCTTCCGCCGGCCAGCGCATAACGCCTTGCGCGGCCGGCATGAAATTCAATACCCGCGCGGCAAGAGGTCGGAAAACGCCGAGAAAGGGTGTGGCATATCCCAAACCCAAACAATCCAGGCCGGTCATGTCCGGCCAAACATTGCGAATCTCACGGCGCACGATCCGACGCACGGCGATCCCCAAATCTGTCTCGTAAAAATCCCGCAGATCAATAATATCAATGCGCATTTGAGTCTCGCGGTGGGCGGCAGGGAAGCCGCACTATCTGGTATATTTCATCATCAATGGCTAAACTTACCAATCTTTCAACAAATGAGCAAAAATGAGATGGGTCACCTCAAAGTCCATATGTTCCCGGCACTCAGCGACAATTACGGCTTTTTAGCCCATGATGAATCGTCCGGTCTCACAGCCGTGATCGACACGCCGGAGGTGTCTGCGATAGAGCATGCGCTTGACGTCACCGGTTGGACTCTCAACTACATTCTCAACACGCATCATCATTTTGATCATGCGGGTGGAAATCTTGAACTGAAGGAAAAAACGGGATGCACCATTGTCGGCGCCGCCAAAGATGCCGCGCGGATTCCAGGCATCGACTTGGAGCTACATGATGGTGACACGTTTGAACTCGGACAATCCAAGGCCGCCATTTTTGAGGTTCCCGGACACACGAGCGGTCATATTGCCTACTGGTTCGAAGCCGACAAAACGGCTTTCGTCGGCGACACCCTTTTTGCCCTCGGGTGCGGCCGGCTGTTCGAAGGAACGCCCGAACAAATGTGGACATCTTTGCAAAAGCTCATGGCACTGCCCGACGACACTTTGGTGTATTGCGCCCATGAGTATACGCAAGGCAACGCCAGATTTGCCCTGTCGGTCGAGCCGCAAAACGCGCAGCTCGTGGCCCGGTCGAAATCCATTGATGACGCAAGGGCACGCAACGAGCCGACCGTTCCGACAACCATAGGCCTGGAAAAGTCGACCAACCCGTTCTTGCGTCCCATGAGCGAGGGACTGCAGGAGACGCTCAATATGTCAGGCGCAGATTTGGTGGATGTGTTTGCGGAAACCAGAGCCCGAAAGGATCAGTTCTGAATGCCGGATGCAAAATCCATTATCGAACACTTAAATCTGGAACCTCATCTGGAAGGGGGGCATTTTCGCGAAACCTTCCGGGACGAGGCCGAAACAGATGGACGGTCGGCTTCGACCGCGATCTTTTTTCTTCTGCAGAAAGATGAGATCTCTCACTGGCACCGTGTGGATTCTGTGGAGGTGTGGCACTACTATGCCGGCGCTCCGCTGCTCCTAACCCTTGCCGACGCGCAAGGTGTTGAAACCGAACACTTGCTGGGACCGGATATCCTCAAAGACCAATCGCCGCAGGTGGTGGTTCCCAAGCATGTTTGGCAATCAGCCATAAGCCAGGGTGATTGGACATTGGTGGGCTGCACGGTCGCGCCCGGTTTCCAATTTGACGGATTTGAATTGCTTGAAGAGGGCCGACATCCACGAGAGGTGGCGGACTCGAAATGATCTAGTTGCCGTCGCTTTCAAAGGCGCTCGTCAAATAATCACGGATATAACGAAAGTCATCCATTCCGGGACCATCCATCTGAAAGGTAAGCGTGCCTTTCTTCAGACTGACTTGACGGTCGTCACCTTTGGTACAGACCACTTGATCGACGCGTTTTTGGATCTCTTCCTGACTGAGCTGATCAGCGCATAAGCTTTCCAACGCACTCAAAGCCGCATCACATGAACTTGTCGCCTCACGCACTGGGCCCGCATATCGAGACCAATCCACTTCCGCCGAAATGGTCGATCCGCAAATCTGATTGGTGTAGGCCACTTCAGACTGGAGCGCAGCGCTCTGCTTTTGCTGCGCCTTGCGCTCTTTCAAGGTCTGCGCGTTGCCGGCTGTCGACAGAACACACAGCGCCAAAGCACCCATTCCAATATGTTTAATAATCTTAATCATTGCGCGCATTTATCCAAAGTGAGTCGGGTTGATATCTCGCAATTGCGGCATAATTTTGTCCCGCTCGGAACGGCCCATTCTAAGCCTAAAGGATAAACTCAAGGTGTCGAAAAATGTCATTTGACGACGGACGTCCCTCATATCCATTCTGCCATACATAATAGATGTTTAATGTTCGCCCTTTGACCTCGTAGGATACGGACTGGGACGGAACGAAGATCACTTCATCAAGACCGGACCGCAATGCCTCCTGACCGATTGTATCAAAGGACAAACGCCTGAGGGCGGAGGCTGTCACCTTAATGGCATCGTTCAACACTGCCGCTCCCTGTTTGTTTCCAGGCACATTCTCCCAATCAAGCGCAGCCACTTTTAGAGGGCGGCCAAGCCTTTCTGAGAGCGTGGACGCCACACTTGCCGCTTCGTCCTTGGCAACTTGAAGGGAAACTGGGCGCAGCTCCAGACTTCGCGCCGGCCCGTCACTTTGCACAGGGCGGCCATCAGGGAAAAACCGGTCGTAAAGTGTGTAGGAGCCCACATTGTTGCGCCGCAAAATCAAATAGTTGTTGTTCAGCTTGTAAAGCGTATCGCCCCGAGGCCCGAGAGACTCGGACAGAATGAAAGTCTCGACGGAATCATCGACCCGCATCAAAGGCCTCTCACCGGACAAATCCAGGACAAACCCAACCTTGCCGTCGGGACTGCTGAAATGCGAAATCTGACCCGCACCCTGCGACCAAGCCAAGTTTGCGGCCGGGATCAGCCCAAGGATGAGGACACACCAAAGGGCAATGACTGGCCCAATAGGGGGCCGCAAAACTCTCTCCGCTCCGCTACGCATGCGCTCTCGTTTTTTATGAGACATGACTCACGCTACCGCCTTTGGACTCGAAAGGCCTTATGACCATCTGTTGGACAGCATGGCCACATGTCTCCCCCCAGCTTTTTGCTGGTTTTGATTAAGTCTCATTCGCTACGCCGCTTTCGTGGCAAAATGATGGCGTTTGAAAGGGCCGGACTCCTTGGTCTGGGGTTTATCACTCTTATCCGTGGGATCCGGTTAACGCCGCCGGGCAATATTCCTGCGATATTGCAATGCAACGTAAAGCTTGAAATCACAGCGGCCAGCAGTCCACAATGTTTGGAGGGATTGGGCGTTCACTTGCACGCGGCGTTTTCTCTACCGGCCGGCGTGAGAAGGACAATATTAAGGTCGTGTCAAAACAAACTGAATCCGGTGCACCGATCACCATCAAGAAATATGCGAACCGGCGCCTCTACAACACGGCAACCAGCAGCTACGTCACCTTGGATCACCTGTGCCAAATGGTGAAGGACGGACAGGATTTTGTGGTCATTGACGCCAAAAGCGGAGATGACATTACGCGATCCGTTCTCACGCAAATTATTTTTGAGGAAGAGAGCAAGGGTCAAAACTTGCTGCCGATCGATTTCTTGCGTCAGTTGATCACCTTTTACGGTGACAGTATGCAAACTTACGTTCCAAGCTTCTTACAAATCAGCATGGAGCAGTTCTCCAAGAACCAGGAAAAGTTCCGCGAGTCTCTGTCATCCGCACTGGGTGGACAAAAGCCGTTTGAACAATTTGAAGACCAAATCCGTCAGAATGTTTCCATGTTCGAGCAAACCATGAAAATGTTCTCACCATTCGGACCGTCGGACCAACCATCGCATCCGTCATCACCGGAGCCGGACCATAAAGACGACAAAACCGATCAGATTGACGAGCTCAAAGATCAAATTGATGAGATGAAAGCCAAGCTTGATGCTTTGGCCAAACAAAACAAGTAAGTCCGGAAGACGATCTAGGCAGATTGTCGCGTGACAATATCCAGCATGGCGGAATCTTCGGGAAGCTCAAGACGCGGAGCCCCGATATAGAAGCCTTGCAGAAAGTTCACACCGTAGCGGCGCAGCAGATCAGCTTCGTCGGAATCACCGACCCATTCTGCGACAGTTTCCAAGCCGAAGTTTTGTGCGAGCTCCAGCAGTGTGCGAACAAAAACCTGATTGTCCTGGTTTTGAATGACGCCGCGAATAAACGTACCGTCAATTTTCACACTGTCGACCACCAAAGCTTGCAAGTTTCGGAACGACGTATAGCCGGCACCAAAATCGTCAATCGCAATGCGACATCCCAAATCCCGCAAGCGGGACAGAAAACGAACCGATTCCTCAAGGCTGCGCAGATTGGATGTTTCTGTCAGCTCAATCGTCATGCGATCTGCAACATTCTTATTGGCCTCGATGTGGCGTAAATAGCCTTCCAGACCGACGGCCTCGGTCGCAGTAACGCCGGACACATTGATGGCGAACCGCATGTCGGGACGTTCCTGCAGAGTTTCAACGGCCAATTCCAAAGCGCGGCGATCAAGCATTCGGACAAGCCCCAGACGTTCCGCATGGGGGATGAACTCACCGGCGGCGCGGATCTCACCGTTTTCTTCAACCATGCGGATCAGGCACTCATACTCCCGGACTTTAAGTGTTTCGGCACAGACGATCGGCTGATATGCCAAACAGATTCGGCGGTCGTTCAACGCCGCGACAATATCGTCACCGATTTGCGCATTCCGTATCCGGGTGAACTCCGTTTCCTGGGTCGCATCAAAAACACTCACCGTCGATCGTCCGGAATGTTTAGACGCATCCAGAGCCTGTTCGGCACGGGCCATGGCCTGGAGTGAATTTTTCGATCCATCCGGAAAAGATACGGCTCCAATGGAAATGGTGGCCGCGATCGGAGAGGACGAGGTCTCAATGACAGAGACATAAACTGAATCGACAAACTCCTTTGCGATGGATTGAATGGCAATATCATCGCAAACTGGAATCACAATACCGAATTTACTCCCTGCGACACGTCCGATGGTCGCTTCCGAACCGGCGACCTGTTGCAACCGTTCTCCGACGCCCGCAATCACTTCATCGGCAACATCAAAACCATAATCCGCGTTGACGGCCGAAAGGGCATCAATACCGGCGACCAAATACGCGCCTTGCCCGCCTTGCTGCTCGGCGGCATAGACCGCTTGGTCGAGACATTCTCTTAAACGCGAGCGGTTCAGCAAACCGGTCAAGTCATCATAAGACGCCAAATAGTTAAGCCGCTGCTCACGCAATTTGTGCTCGGTGATAATCCGAACCACACCTACGAGCTTCTCAACTTGACCGTCCGCATCCAAAACACGCCGGCCGCTGTCTTCGACCCAACAACAGGATTCGGCAGACGAATTGAATTGATACTCGATCTGATAAGACGAGACGTTGGATTGGTCCTGATCAAAAAGTTTATCTCTGAGAGCCGCCGCGTCTTCATCTAAAAATGTCTTAAATCCGTCTCCGGTTGCAAGCCGCGAAGGATCATCGACGGATAAAGCGGAGAAGATCTTTTCATCCCACTGAATGGTATCATCGGTTAACGACCATTCGTAGACGATCGCATCAGTGATATCGAGCGCCAGTTTGAGCCGCTCGATTTCGTTCAACTCGCCCCCCGACGGAGCCGCAGGATTTGCCTTACTCTGAGACACCATTGCCAACGATTACTTCAATTACCCGTTTATGGAACGTATTGATCCCAATGCACCCGCAACCTTAATCATCCAATGCTTAAGAAAAGAGAAAGTTCTTTGAAATTGAGCGTTAACGGAGAGACTCTGTTTTCTATGAAAGCAGGGCTTAACGATGTCCTAATTTGAGACAGCGTCTGCTTTGAGTATGACAGTCTTGAATCGGCACATCAAAAAGCGCGGTTTCTTGAGGCAATCTGCATGAGCGAATTTGGCAACTGTTTTGCAACTTTAGCCGTATGACTTACGCAGCACTCATAGAAGATCAAACAGGCCGCACCAAGTCGGCGACCAGGGACACCCAATCCCGCAATCGCCGTCAATCGGACAAAGGCCATGCCGCAAAAAACGGCCGCCGGTGGTCCGATCATGTGGAGATCGAATTGGTCGGATCTGAGAAGATGCCGGTCACCGATCAGAACTTTGTCACCGCTGCCTTTGCCGCCCAAGTGCTTGGGCAATTCACCGACCGCCCGTCCAATTCAGCAAGACCTTTGCATCACGATCAGGTGTATCAATTGAGTCAAAAAATGATGGCGGCATCGGAAAACAGCGGCCGTCTGCTCGCCTAAACCAAATCTAGTACCCTATGGCACACCCGTCTTTGCGAGGGTCAGAGCCGCCAACGAGATCGCCGCTTTTCCAATCGATCCATATAGCCTGACCGCCACCCAACGGCTCCGGCGCAAATTCAACGGAATGACCGCGTCTTTCAAGATCGGCCAATATGTCTTTTTCAAATGCAGGCTCACATAGCAGTGTCTGTCCATCGAACAACAAACGCGGCATATCAATCGCCTGCTGAACGTCCATGCCGAATTCCAAAATATTGGTCAGAACCTGAACATGGCCCATGGGCTGGTAGTCCCCGCCCATGACACCAAAAGGCATAACGATACGGCGCGCGCTCGACGCCGTCGCGTCAGTCAATAAAGCCGGGATGATCGTATGCTGGGGCCGCTTCCCCCCAGCCAACTCATTTGGGTGACCGGGCACCAAACTAAAGCCAGCGCCTCTGTTCTGAAATGTGATGCCGTAGCGGTCGGAGACAATGCCCGATCCAAATCCGTAATAAATTGAATTGATAAACGAGACCGCATTTCGATCCCGGTCGACAACAGAAATGTAAACGGTTTCGCGACTGAGATCCGCCGGCACCGGATCAGGGAACGCAGATCTTTGTGCGGGGTCAATGCGTGCCGCCAACCCAGCTGCAAATTCCATACTTAAGATTTGATCCACTGGAACTTCGGTAAAGTCCGGATCGCCGATCGCGCCGTCGCAAACTTTGTAGGCTAATCGCTGGGCCTCAACCTGCAAATGCAACCGGTCAGCTCCCAATGGATCCAACGAGCTGAAATCCAAACAAGACAACATGTTTAGCATGAGTAACGCGGTCAGACCGCGCCCGTTCGGCGGCAATTCCCAAACATTGTACCCTCCGTAGGCAGTATGAATAGGCGTCACGGAACTTGACTGCGTCGACGCAAAATCCTCAAAAGTGTGGCGTCCGCCGCACGCCTTCAGTGTACGCACCATATCGGCGGCCAAGTCTCCTTTATAAAATCCATCCCGGCCACGGGCGGATATCATGCGCAGACTTTCAACCATACCCGGCGAACGGAAGACGTCATCGGGACCGGGCACAGCTCCGTCCAAAAGCCAATGCTGCCGCCCGGCATTCGTGTCACCGAGGCGCCCTTTGAAACTGGTCCAATCATGGGCCACCCGCGGCGTGACCGCGAAACCGTCTTCGGCCGCTTTGATGGCCGGCGCGAGAATTTCTCCAAACTCCATGGTTCCATATGCGTCGTGCAGGCGGGACCACGCATCCACGGCACCGGGGATGGTGACCGAATGCACGTCAAAAAGCGGCATGCCTTCATACCCAAGGTCACGCAGGTCCTCACTTTTTAGACCTTGCGGTGCGCGGCCGGATCCGTTGATGCCGTCAATGCGCCCGCCACCCTGCATGGCGACAAGTGCAAAACAATCGCCGCCGAGCCCCGTCATCATCGGCTCCACAACGCAAAGAACAGCGCTTGCGGTGAGCGCTGCGTCAACCGCATTGCCGCCGGATTCCAGCACATCAATGGCGGCTCGGCTTGCTAAGGGATGGGAGGTCGCACACATTCCGTTCGGGGCATGTATCGGGGCCCGGCCGGTCTCAAAGGCAAAATAAGTCATGCCGGAGTCTACCCCAAACAGCCGCTGAAACGAGTCAGATCATCCGCAACCCAGTTAACCGGCGCGGTCTTTGCCAGATAGTATCGCACGTTAAGAAACATGAAGGTTTTTGTCTCAAATCGAGACAGAAACGAAGACAGCGATGGCAAACGAGACACATTTGGATACGCGGAGCGTCTTCGAGGACGAGCCACATATCGGGCCGGCTAAGCCTCAATCCGTGACCACATCTTGGGGGTCCATCCGCGCCAAGCCCAGCGATCGCATATTCGAACCGGCGGTCAAGCGCCCCAAATCGATCAGCAGCTTGCAAATTGCTTTGGAGCTGATTGTGGCCGCCTTGATTCTGCTGTTGTTCCTCTAGGGCCTCTACTCAACGGTGATCGTGATCTTGTCGGAATAAACCGCCGGATTGTGAGGCAAGTGATCTTGGTCCGCAAACAAAAGCTGCAACGTATGCTCGCCCGGTTCCAGCTCTACACTGGCCTCCGTCTGGCCGCCGCCGAAATGACGGTGTGTCTCATCATTCGGAATAAAGTCCGTGAGCGAAGGCAAATCCGCATTGATGATCAAATGATGGTGGCCGGTATTTTCCCATTCCACCCCGGCCGGCGCTATGCCCATACCTGAGAGACCAAACTGAATCTTCACCGGGGATGACACTACGTCGCCATTGGCTGGGGAGATAAAGTAGACAGATGCGTTTTCCGGCGAAGGCTGACGATAATCTTCCGTCTCCGCTGCCTCTTGCGCAAAGGCCGCTGCCGCTCCAAAAACCAAACCCAATGAAAGTGTTGCCACTCTTAAACGCTTCATACCCATCTTCCTCTTCCATTGTGACACGCCATATCTCGTGGCGATCATCAGATTATCCTTCAAATATACCACCACCAAATCCGACATCCCGGCGGGCCGTGCTGATGGTCACCGTAAAGCCGGCAACAACATCCAAAAACGCCATACAGGTGATCAGAAAGAAGGTGGTGTTTCCGAAACCGGCCAGCATAATGAATTGCACAAGGCAGACTATAAAGACCGCCATAGACAGACCATGATTGATAATGGATGCCGTTCCGGTGTGCGTTGCTTTGACGATTTCGATGAACAACAGAATCAGCGACACAATCACAAAAAGATCACCCAGCGTAATGTTCCAAGAATCCCCCGAGACCAGCGAGAGAGTGGTCACAACACTGTCAAATGCGCTCACGGTCTCATCGAGGCCGAATAATGTCCCCCCAAAAAACACAACGGCATTGTAGGCGATCACAGACAATGCGATCAGCGGAAAAATACCAAACATATCCAATCTCTCTTTTCGGCTTTTGATCAACAAAGAGAGCGCCGGCTCCCCCCGCGCGCAAATCTCTTACGGCGACACTATAACAAGGAATTTGTTCGGCGGTATGACTTTGTCGCGGGCACCCATACCTTGTCCCCTTTGGGGGCGGGACCGTCAGCGCCGGGCGAATAACTGAAAAAGTCTAGAATTCTGAAGGTTTATGGGGCAATCGGGCGCGCCTTTGCAGCCACATCACGCCGATCATATCCCAAATAGACACCCACAAACGATCCAGAACCCCATAATTGGATTGACCATGCAGCCGGGGCCGGTGATTGACGTCGACAAATTCCATCGCCAAACCCTCACGCTGCATCAAGGCCGGAAAATAACGATGCATGTGATCGAAATAGGGCAACTTTTCATAAGTCGATCTGGCAAAAACTTTCAATGCGCATCCCACATCGGTTGCCTGATCGCGCAACAAAGACCGGCGAATTCCATTGCCCAGCCGAGATGCGTATCGTTTGGCCCAACTATCCTGCCGCTTCATGCGCCGCCCGGAAACCATTCCGATCGGGCTGTGAGCCTCAAGCTCTTTATATTTGGCAACAACTTTGGGAATGTCGGCAGGGTCGTTTTGACCGTCGCCGTCGAGGGTTGCAATCAGACGGCCCTTCGCAATCAAAATCCCCGACCGGATGGCCGAACTTTGTCCGCAGTTTTTGTCATGGGCGAGAATACGTAATGCGGGAAAACGGTCTTTGGCGGATTTGAGAACTGCCAAGGTATTATCGCGGCTCAAATCATCGACGAAAATCATCTCGAACGCATAATTGCCGTTCAGAGCGGCGGTGATCTCCTCCATCAGAGGCACCACATTATCTTGTTCGTTGTGAACCGGTACGATGACCGAAAGCTCAATTTCCACAGAAACCGACCCTTGATTTGTTGTTTTTGAGCTCGTCTTTCTTTATCGAGCCGCTTGTGCTACCGGAGCCCTATTGTCTTGCCCGGACCCTCACGACACATATGATCTGGGCTTCCGGCATGCCAGGGCTTCTATGTCATGGCAGGTCTGCTCAGGCAAGGGAAAGCTTCGGTTTTGGGCGGAAATTGACCGCAGTCGGAGCATAAGGAAAGACGGAATTGTCGACAGTGGAACACCTGCGAGACGGCGAGCAACCGGAGCCCAAGAGCAGCCAATTTTGGGGCTTTGCGCTCGGCTGGCCCGTCGTCAGCCTCAGTCTCTTATGTGCGATCCTTTTTCTGTCCGGATTAACCACGTTGCCGCCGCTCGACCGTGACGAATCCCGCTTTGCCCAAGCCACATCCCAAATGCTGGAGACCGGAGACTTTATTGATATCCGCTTTCAAGAGGATCCCCGATACCAAAAGCCTGTCGGCATCTATTGGTTGCAAGCCCTCTCCGTGGCGGCACTCAGCGACGTGGGTGCACGTGAGATTTGGGCGTATCGCGTCCCCTCCGCACTGGCCGCTTGGGCTGCGGTACTTTTGACCTTTTTTGGCGTCCGGCGCCTTTTTGATGACTCGACGGCTCTGATTGCGGCCGGGCTATTGGCGGTCAGCGTGGTTGTGATGGCTGAAGCCAATATCGCCAAAACCGATGCCATGCTTTTGGCAACCATCACAACCGCCCAGATATGCCTCGGGCTGATTTATTGCGGCGCCCGTGGGTCGCAATCAACGGCCCGATTTGCCGTCCCCGGACCCCTCAGCCTCGGCTTTTGGGTCGCGATCGGTGTCGGCCTGCTGATCAAAGGTCCGGTGATTGTTATGGTTTGTGGACTGACGATCTTATCCCTATGCCTTTACGATCGAGACTGGTCGTGGTTGCCCCGATTGTCGGCGCTGCCCGGTTTGGTGATTGTTGCGGCAATCGTCTTGCCCTGGGCAAGCGCCATCTGGCAACTGACCGACGGCGAGTTTTTTATGCGTTCCGTCGGCGGGGACATGCTGGATAAGGTGAAATCCGGTCAAGAGTCTCATGGTGCACCGCCAGGCTATTTTACGGCACTCAGCTTTGTTACCTTTTGGCCAGGCTGTTTATTTCTCATCCCCGCTCTCTATTGGGCCTGGACGCAACGGGCGAATGCCAGCATCCGATTCATGTTGGCTTGGGCAATCCCCGCATGGATCGCTTTCGAAATAGTTCCGACAAAACTGCCTCATTATACCATGCCGCTCTACCCGGCACTTGCCGCACTCTGCGGTGCTTGGATCGCCAGCGCCTTGACCCGGGCCGCGCCAACCGGCCGGTTTCCTCGGCTTGAAACATTCAATCTGATCCTGTTCGGCATTGTATCCTTGGTCTTGGCCGTCGTCATCGCACCGGTGCCCTATTTGTCATCCAACGTAACGGTGGCCATCATTCTCGCCATTATTTTCACCGCGATCGTCGGGGCAGCCATGATCGGCCGCGTCAAAAACAGCCCTCCAACCCAGACGGTGGCGCTTCTTATCCTCGCCGCCCTCGTATGGAACGGCGCAGTCAAGCTGATGACCATACCCTCCGCCTCGGATTTCAATGTCAGCCCAAAACTGGCTCAAGCGGTGACGCAAGCCGCGCAAGGGGAGCGGTTCTCGGTCGCCGTCAGTGGGTATCGTGAACCGAGCCTGGTATTCTTGCTGGGTACCGAAACAAAGCTCACCAATCCGAAAGAGGCGGCCAAAGAGCTGGCGACAAGTGAGCAAGCTTTTGCGATTATAGAGTCAGAAGGTGAAGAGGTATTTTTGGACCATGCGCGGTCTCTTGGCGTACAGGTCGAGAGTCTTGAAACTGTCATAGGCGTCAACTATTCACGGGGCGATGAAGTCGAGTTGCGCGTGTATCGAAGGGCTGACCAGTAAGATGAGCAATCAGATCGACAGCGAGACACGACGTAAGCAGTTGGAAGTTTACGCACATGCATTGCTCAAGCCCACCACACTGTCTGCCGTGACAGCAATATTACTCTTCATTTGCGCCGCTCTCTATTCCTATGTCGACCGCCCTCTTGCCTTATATATTAGCGACACGATCAGCCGTCCGGCCCATCTATTGTGGCGAGACATTACGAAAGTCGGCGACAGCATATACTACATTCCGACGGCCATTCTTCTTTTGGTCGGTGGGCGCACTCTTATGCTTTGGACAGCGCCGAAGCCCATTGCCCAATGGTATGCCAACCTCGCACGGCTTGGGCTCTACGCACTGACGAGCTTCGCAACGGCGGGGCTCATCGTTCACATCATCAAACGCCTCTTGGGCCGTGTGCGCCCGAAACACCTCTTGTCTGACAATGAATACGGCCTGACGTTTTTGACGTCAGATTGGAGCTATAACTCGTTTCCTTCGGGACATTCTCAAACCGCTTTCGTGCTCGCGACAATTTTGACATTTTTTGCGCCGCGCTATTGGTGGGCCTTCATGACCGGTGCCGCCGTCATTGCCTTCAGCCGTGTTATCATCAATGCGCATTTTTTAAGCGACATCATATTTGGATCTTTCATCGGTCTGGTCGTCGCATTGTTCGTGAAATTCAGATGGTTCGACGACATCACCGATCTGAATTATCGGCCTTCGCATTTTTACTCACCAAAGCCGGCCTGACGGCAAACTGTCTATGACCGCGCATCCGGATCACATACCCATTTGGCGTCAGCCTGAATTTGTTTGGGCCGTATCGTTGATTGCGGGCATCACCTTGATCCGCATGTTTGTTGTCATCCTTTCCCCTTTCAATTTGGGACCCGATGAGGCGCAATATTGGGATTGGAGCCGGGATCTTGCGCTGGGTTACTATTCTAAGCCGCCCATGATCGCTTGGCTTATTGGGGCGGAGACATTTGTTTGCGGCAACAGCGAAGCTTGCATTCGAATCGGCTCGCCCATTATTCATGGATTGACAAGCTTTGCCATTTTCGGGCTGGCCCGGGCTCTGTTGGGTGGCAAGGTCGCTCTTTGGAGTTCGGTGATCTATTTGACATTGCCTGCCATTTCTTTTGCCGCCGGCATTATGTCCACTGATCTTCCCTTATTGTTTTTTTGGACCTTTGGCCTCTGGGCCCTACAACGCTTTTTGAAAGTCGGCTCATGGATTGATGCCGCCGCTCTCGGAATTCTATTGGGACTCGGCTTCCTGTCGAAATACGCCATGGTCTATTTTTTGATCTGTTTGGCGCTGTTCCTCATCCTGAGCCCGCAAGACCGTTGGATCCTAAAGAGTCCCAAATTGGCTCTGAGCTTGGCGCTGGCCGGTCTTCTCATCCTTCCAAATCTGTTGTGGAACGCAGGCAACGACTTTTCCACTTTGAAACATACAGGTGACAACGCCAATCTGGGGGTCGATCTGTTCAATCTCGATAGTCTCGTGAAATTTATCGGGGATCAATTCGGTGTCATGGGCCCCACTTTGTTTCCGATTTTGATCGTCGCGGGATTGGGAACATTTTGGGCCTTGAAACAATCGAAGACAGTCGAACGCCCGTTCCTACTCCTCGCCTGTTTTTCTATGCCGATTATCCTGATCGTCACTTTCCAGAGTTTTTTGTCCCGCGCCAATGCCAACTGGGCCGCAACCACCTATGCCGCTGGGTCGATCTTGGTGGCCGCTTGGCTCTTGAAAAGAAACTGGCAGCCCTATCTAAAAGGAACAGTGGCACTACACATGTTTTTCGGCGCCGCTTTGTATCTCCTCACGCTCAGCTCGCCGCTCATCCAGACGCTTGGCCTCGGCAATGCCTTTAAGCGGGTGCAAGGATGGGATCAAATTGGTGAACAGGTTCTTGAAACAGCTAAAGCAGAGCAAGTGTCAACCGTGATGGCAGACGATCGCATGATTTTGACCTCATTGCTCTATTATGCGCGCGACCTTGAGGTACCTTGGCGCATTTGGGACTATGATCAGATCGTGCAAAGTCACTATGAGTTGAGAATTCCCTATGATGCCTCCGCGGAAGGTCCTGTTCTTCTGGTGGCACGCAATAAAGAGCCTAAGCGAATTTTGAGGCGGTTTGGTAAGGCCCAGTTTATAGAAACGGTTGAAGTCACCGTATCGGAGAACCCGCTGCGTAATCGCGCGGTTCATCTTTATCGTTTGGAAGAGTTTCGTGGCCGAAGATCAAAATCAGAGTGATAGAGGCGCGGTCGCTCTCACCCGGACGGGGTTCGCATTCCTCCTCATCGCGGCCATGGGCTTCGTCGCCGCCATCATTTGGGTATCTTTTCCGGGTATCGATCTTTGGGTGGCCGATCTCTTTGAGCGCGGCGATTATAGCGACGCCAGGCGCTTCTACTTGCGGGAGCACCCGATACCAAAATTCCTCAATGACTTGGTCAAGGAAGGGGCCAACGTCGTTGCCTTTATTATTCTGTTCGGATTGATCTTCACATCCATCGCGAAACGTCCCTTTCTCAAGCTCAGCAAACGAAAATATTGGTTTCTGTTCGCCTCTTTCATCTCGGGGCCACTATTGGTGGCCAACGCCCTGTTCAAAGAAAATTGGGGGCGGGCAAGACCGAGAGATGTCACGGAATTCGGTGGGGATTTTATGTTCACACCGCCTTTGATGATCACCGACCAATGTGAAACCAATTGCTCCTTTGTCTCCGGAGACGCCTCTCTTGCCTTCACGATGATCGCTTTTGCATTTGTTACACCGATCATCAGAACACGATGGCTTGTGCTGGCAACGGGATTCGGCGTCATTATCGGCATCAATCGTATTGTTCAGGGCGCCCACTTCCTCAGCGATACGCTGTTTGCTGCCATCTTCATGAGCCTGTGCGTTTTGTTGATGTATATGATTGTCATCGAGCAGAGATGGGGCGTCAGCAAATGGTGCGAGGTTTGGATCGGTGGCGGGGCAAACAGTGCATGGCGGTCGGTCAAACGCCTTTTAGGCAATGTGCTTGACAAAATCCGGCCCGGCACGCGTCAGCAAATGCAGGCACACTTAGTAAATCTTGGCTTTCGAGCCAGAGAGCCCCAAATGGAAACACCGGTCTTCCGGCCCAACGCAACATTGGGAGAACGTATACGCTTTTTCTTCCGCGCAAAATTAGACGAGGTCGCCGCGATCAAAACGACCGGACACCAAGAAACAGAAGGCGACGCTGTTAGTTTGGACGCCTCAGACGTAAGAGCAACGTCAGAAGATACAAGAAAATAAACAGGCCAATATAAAACTCTTGGATTTCCTGATAATGCCGCGTCGGCATATTGAACATCGGGCCCAGTGAGACATCGATATTGGCTTGGATCCGATCCGGCAGTCTCGGCAGGAAGGTGAGCAACGCCGCCGGGATCAGCGCCGTCGTCGGCATCAACCAATTCACCACCGGATAAGTTTTCAAGAATGTGAGCTTGCCGCGCCTCAACAAGAGCGGCAGGACGACGCCGGTGAGAAAAATCAAAATGCTGATCACAGCCCGGGGTTTTTGATCCAAAGCACGCTCCGCCATATTGTGGAGATTGGTCTCGTCCTGTTTGTTAAGCTCGACCATCCATTCCGGCGTGCCCCAACCAAAAAAGTGCTGTCCCCAGGACGCTTCTTCTCCGGCGACGAAGATCGCCACCACCGCAATCACCGGAAATGTCCATTTCAGAGGATGCCCGGCAAAAAGAGCGCGGGCGCGATAGATCAGAAAGGCACAGACCCCTGCGCCGAGAAAGAAAAGGGTTGTGAGATTTTCCCCGAGCCCCCGTTCATCATTGACCACCCAAAAGTGAAATTCGTCGCTGACCAAAAGGGATCCGACAACAAGAACATAAAAGACAATGGGCACCCACAGCCACAACCATGTCGGCGGTCGGCCCTTCATTCTGGCAAAGGCCGGCGCATCGGCTTCTAAAAAGTCGAGCAGGCGGGTCACCGGGGCTGAATGTTCTACGCGCGACATAAGTGGTTGGCTATCTCATTTACCTTGTCACACACAACACATAAGTGTCGTGTTACGGTGATGCATATATCATAATTTTATCATCATGGAAAATCGGACAATGGACAGGCCGCGCAGACCAGTGATCACAATTCGGTGGATTGCGTATGGTCTACGAGGCCCGCAACATGAAGCCGATTGAGAGGACAGATCATTGACCGCAGAAAGTCAGCCGATTGAGAGACGCGGCATGGACTGGGCCCGGCACCGGATCTATGCCGGCTGGGGATTGGGCGCTACCGGCTCTCACATTTTGCTTTATGCTTCCAACCTGCTCCTGCTTTTCTACTTTGTGGATTTCGTCGGGATCAATGCGGCCGCGGCCGGCTGGCTGATCTTGGGCGCCAAGATATTTGACATGGTCACCGATCCGACCATGGGCGTAATCAGCGACCGGACCAACAGCCCATTGGGACGACGCAGACCTTATTTGCTCGGCGGATCGTTTTTATGCGGGCTCTCTTTTGTCGTCCTCTTCAACATTCCGGTCTTTGAGGCACAAAGCCTCACCATCAGCTACACGATTGGGGCTCTTCTTTTGTTCGCCCTCGCCTATACGGTGTTCTCCGTCCCTTACTTGGCCATGCCGGCGGAAATGACCGAGTCGCCGCACGAGCGCACGACCATCATGACCTATCGCGTATCCTTCGGATTGCTCGGCACCTTCGCCGGCACCGCAGGTGGACCGTTGCTGGTCGGCGCCATGGGCGGCGGGTTGGACGGGTACGGTCAAATGGGCTGGATTCTCGGCGGTGTTATTTTTCTTCTTTGCCTTGCCTCTTTCTTCGGCACCGCACGCGCGCCACAAAAAACGCAAGTGCACGCCAATGTTCCGTTTACGGATCAGGCGCGGCTGGCGCTACAGAATAGGCCCTTCTTGATTTTGTGCTTCACCAAGCTCATTCAATTGATGGGGCTGGCCAGTGTCCTTGCCACACTGCCCTTCTACACAAAATATGTTTTGGGCAAGACGGAAGCCGATATCGGGCTCTTCATGGTTGGCTTCACCCTTGTCGGCATTCTGTCCATGCCCGTATGGTGGCGTTATGCCCGAAGATACGGCAAGCGCAACGGATTTATCGCCGTCTCCCTCTGCTACGCTTTCGGCGTGGCCACCTGGTTGATTTATACGCCCAATGAACCTGATATTTTTTACTTCCTAAGATCCATTCCCATCGGCATTGGATCGGCCGGCATTCTTCTTATGGGCTTTGCCATGTTGCCGGACACTATGGAATACGACTTTCTAAATTCCGGCCTGCGGCGTGAAGGCATGTTTTCCGGATTGTTCACAACGGTGGAAAAACTGGCCAATGCGGTGGGCGTGGCCGTGGTCGGGAGTCTCTTGGGCTTGATGGGCTTTGTGCAGGCCAGAGGCGATGCGGTGGTTCAGCAGCCGCCCAGTGCGGAACTGGCCATGTGGCTCGGGATCTCTGCCGTCCCGGTGATCACCTCTTTACTCAGTTGTGTGGCCATCTGGCGCTATGATCTGACCGCCGAAAAGCTGGAAAACCTGAGGATCCAGGCCAAAAATTAGCTCCATCTTAACGGTCTCTGCCCAATGAACATCAGGTCGCAAGGCGATTGTACACGCCTGCCTTTCAGGCAAATCTAAACGCTCAAACGCAATCTGTTTCGAAGGTGCCGTCTTATGAAAGTCCTCAGTTGGATTGGAAAGCTCTTTATTGGCCTGATCGCTTTGGTCGTCATCTTTGTCGGTGGGACCTATGCCACAGATCCGATCAAATACGGACGTTTTTATTCGGCCCTTACCAACTTTGCCAATTTGAGTACGGATGAAGATTGGTGGACACCCAAAGCACCCATCGCCGGCGCCGAAAACCCGGTTCCGGTTCCCATCGCAACTCCTGAAGACCGCACCATTCGCGAAGACGCATTTCAACAAGTTGTCGAGTGGATGGAAGACAAGAACAGTATCGGATTGGTTGTTGCCCATAAGGGCCAAATCCAGTTTGAAAACTATTGGGCGGGCTATGACGAAAACACAGTCAACGACACCGCCTCAATGCACAAGTCGATCCTGGGACTGGTCTATGGCTTTGCCTTGGAAGACGGCGCCATCAAGTCGTTGGACGAGCCAGTGGAAAATTATCTTTCCGAATGGGCGGACGACCCACGCGGCGACATCACCATCCGGCAATTGATGCAGAATGCCAGCGGTCTTTTTATCGACGAATTCTCCATGAATCCGTTTTCCCGCACGGCGGAACTGTTCTATGGCGCGGATGTTGAGAAGATAGCCTTGGAAACACAGCGCGACATCGCACCCGGCACAAGGTTTCAATATTCCAGTCTCAACTCCCAGCTGCTCGGGATCATTCTTGAGCGAGCCACCGGCACATCACTTGCCGCGTATGAGTCGGAAAAACTTTGGAAGCCTCTCGGTGGCGGCGAAGCCAACCTCGTGCTCGATCGCGAAGGTGGTATGGCGCGGACATTTTGCTGCTTTAGAGCGACGCCGAGAGAATGGGCGCGGCTTGGCATCTTGCTCGCCAATGGCGGTAAGATGGGCGACCGGCAGATCATTCCCGAAGGCTGGATCGACGAATGGCTGACCCCAAGTCCACTCAACCCGCAATATGGATTGCAAGTTTGGCTCGGCTCAGACTTTACCGGTGAGCGGACCTATCATGAAAAAACCAGTCTTGCGATCAAACACGAAAACCCCATCGCCACGGACGACATGTTCTTTTTCGATGGCGCCAGCGGCAACAGGCTCTATGTCATTCCGTCCAAAGAACTGGTGATCGTGCGCACCGGCGGTTTCAATTTTGATTGGGAAGAGTCCTTTGTACCCAACACGCTGATCGATGGCATCATGAATTACATTCCCGCCAGTCAGCAATTGGGCGAACTGCCGCCCATTCCGCCGGATCAAGAATTGTTTTGGTGGCGTTATTTCAATTTGCCGGAGAACATCTTTGAGCCACCCATGTCTTGGTATGAGCCCAATGAAAAAATTGCGGGCGCGGAAAACGGAGAAGAATTCTTTCCGGCTGCGACAGAGCCAACCATTGACCCAGACGCGATCAAAGCCGCCGAAGACTTTGCCACCGCGAACAACACAACGGCGCTCGTGATTTTGCACAAAGGCAAGATCGCCCACGAAGCGTACTGGGACGGCTACAGCCGCAACAAATTGTTCAGTTCACATTCCATGAACAAAACTATGACCGGTTTGATGGTGGGCATGGCCTTGGAGGACGGTTATATCGAATCTTTGGACGATCCGGTGGTCAAATATATCGAGCGGGCCAGAGGGACCGCTTATGAACAGCGCACCATTCGGCAATTGCTGTGGATGTCGTCCGGCGCCGAAGATACCGGCCGCGTACAGCAACCCAACACCAAGAATTATCAATTGGCCTATGGCGAAGATGCCATCGCCGCCTCCCTGGTCTATGACTTGCCGGAGCCGGCCGGCGAAAGCTTCAATCATGAAAACACCCAGCCCCTTTTGCTCGGCGCCATTGTGGCTGCGGCCAGCGGCAAGCGCTATGCGGAATACGCCTCGGAAAGATTGTGGAAGCCGCTGGGCCTGCGCACCTCAACCCTCTATCTCGACCGTGAAGGCGGAACCCCGCACACCGATTGTTGCCTCTTATCCTACCCAACAGATTGGATGAAAGTCGGAGAAATGTTCCGCAACGGGGGCCAGGTGAATGGCGAGCAATTGATTCCGGAAAGCTATCTCACCGAAATGCTGCAGCCCTCACCCGCTTATGCCAATTTCGGTTACATGATTTGGCTCGGCAATGAATATGAAGAGACGCGGTACTATCGCAAAGGCATGCCCATGGGCAACAATCACTCCGAACCGTTTGATGCAGACGACGTCATCTTCCTGGACGGGTTCGGCAACAAGCGTGTTTGGGTGATCCCATCGAAAGAACTTGTGATTATGCGTCTTGGGTTTTTATCGCCCACCTTCGATGAGGCGTTTATCCCCAACACGATTATGCGCGGCATCCTGAACTAAGACCTATTCGGCCGCCTCACTCGCAGGAGCAGGTGCCACCAGCGGTACCGGATCAAGCACCCAATTTTTTTCTGTGCGCCGTGCGGGGCACGGGATGGCCACGGCCACATCACCGCGCAATTTTCGCTGGGCGTGCTGATCAATACGCCAGCCTTTGTCTTCCCAGGATTTAAGCCATTCCCGATAATGCACAACGGACTTGTCCGTCGGCATGAAGGTTTCTTTGGTGGTCGAGTCCGGCGTCCGGATCGGCCAGAGAGTCGTCAAGATCCCCACATCCTCGTTGACCACGTTCATGTTGATGTCCATGAAGGGTTCATCGACACTTTCTTCCAACATGTGATTGCGGGTGTTCACGAAAAAGATGCGGGTGCTGTCTTCGTCCACCGGGGCTTCAAAAAAGTACTGATGAATGAAACGCTCACCGCCGAATTGAATCCAAGTCATGAGCGTGTTGGGCCCGTGATGACCGGAACCTGCTTCCGCATCGAAACCGGGTACCTTGGACTCAAAAGCGGCAAAGAATTTGTGCCCGAAGGGCAAGGGATCGAGATCGAAATCGTCCGAAACCACCTCTGGGGCGCCTTGCGAAGGATGGACAAAGGCGTTGTGGGCCGGGTCCAAACCGTTTTCCATAGAGCGTTCGTAATAGGCCTCAAGCTCGATGATTTTGACGGCATTCGCACGCCAGCCTTCTTGGCCATATTCCTCAATTTCATAAAGCGGTGGCCGTTCTGCTTCCGGCAGATCGCCTAAGAAGGCAAAGACGATGCCGTATTTTTCTTGGGTCGGATACGCATCCACTTTCGCCCGCGGCGGCACTTTGCCTTCGGCGCCGATGGAGGGAATGAGACGGCATTTGCCCTCGCCGTCAAATAGCCAGCCGTGATAAGGGCAGACCACGCAATTGTTCTGGGTCCAACCTTTGCTCAAGGACCCGCCGCGATGGACGCACGTGTCGCTGAGCACATGAGCCGCGCCCGCTGCGTCGCGAAAGGCCACAAATTGCAGGCCCATCACTTTCGCCCGATAGGGCGCCTCGACGGTGACCTCTTCACTCAATCCGATCGGATACCAGAAATTGATATACATCGCCCTCTCCTCACCCAATTCTTGCCGCCTTTGGTCGCTAGAGCAAGGGGCAAGAGGGAGCGATCATGAAAAAGCAGATTTGGGCCATTCTTCTGATCTGTCTTTGGCCGGTCACGGTAGCGGCCGGTGACAGCACCTGTTTCGGCACCACCGGCAACGGGCGGCTCGAAAACGGCGTCAGATTGCCGGCGAGCGGCAAGAACTTTTCATCTTACAGTCTTTTAGGGATCACCTTAGGCCGCACTTACGTCCATTCGAAGGTTGCGGCGACCGTCGCCGACGCCTTTGAGGCCTTGGAACAAACGCGCCCAGACACGGTCTTCGTCTATGGCGAAACGGGTTTCAGGTCCGGCGGGTCGTTCCGCCCCCACAAGACCCATCAAAACGGCCTTTCCGTTGATTTTATGATCCCCGTACGGAATAAAAAAGACAAGTCCATTCCACTGCCCACCCATGCCTTCAACAAATGGGGTTATGATCTAGAGTTCGACGCCACCGGACGGTTGGACAATATGACCATCGATTTCGAGGCGATGGCCGATCATCTTGCCGCTCTTCACAAAGCGGCAAAGGGCAACGGCATCGGCATTTGGCGTGTCATCTTTGACCCGCAGCTTCAGCCATTCCTCTGGAACACGAAAAACGGCGCTTATCTCAAAGCCAATTTACAATTCTCCACCAAGCGCTCCTGGGTGCGCCATGATGATCATTATCACGTGGACTTTGAGCTGCCGTGCAGGCCCCTCTAAATCGACATGAAAAGCTTCATATAGAAAAAGGTACAATCAAAAAATGGCCGAGGGCAAAAACGAGAGGTGAATGTGCAACTAAAAGACCTCCTTCAAAAAGGAGCAACAAGGCTTTACTCCGCCCTAAAATGGCTGATCATCGTTGAGGCCAAGGTTATAACGATTCTTGCCTTGATTGCAGTCACCGCATGGTTGGGCTGGGACCACTTCATGCGCACCCAAACAGATCAACATTTTAGAAGGACAATACCCAGCAATTTTGTGGTGAAAGAGACCATTCATATCACTTGGTCCATGACCTGTAGCGTCGGCGTTTATTCACTCTCCTCCCTAGATCTCGACGCGGAACGAACCACGGGAACAGCTTTTACCGAGATTATATCCGGCAAGCCGTTTAGTGAATTTCTCAAAGGTATTCAGAATGCGCGGTCCATAGCGAATGTCGTTTTGGATGGGAAGTATTGCATCTATGACTCGAAACATCGGAAACCTATGATGGATGCAATGTATTCACCCGATGCCTATTTTTCTTATCGGCCCAGAGGGGGCCTCGTTACTGCATACAATCCAGCAACCAACAGGCTATATGTCATGTCGGGCGGGGGCTAAGGGTCGTGTTGGGGTCGGATCAGATATCAGATGCAATTCACGCCTCTACGTCACCGGCATTTCATATTTCGAAGACCATAGATTACTTCGTGCGGGACGAATTTCATTTGCTCAAAGCTCCACAGATACTGGGCATCTCTGTCTACTAAGACGGCATGGGCCGAGCGCGCAGGATAGTCCAATTCACTGACAAGCATCTCCCAAGACCAGGCGCGCCTGAGACAAAATGGACTCTCGGCATATGCGGTGGCATTGGCCCACATTACGGCCGAGAGCATGACTTCCAGACAAAGGGTTGCGGTTATGACAAAAACAGCACCGCCGACAATGGCGCTTTTGGAGCTGAAAGCACTCAACCTGACACGCTTGAGAGCAAGGTATGTGGGAAGCGCAGCCAGCAAAAGGGCGGGAACAGAGACCCATAAGGCTTTCCCGGCGGCGAGCATCAGACCGATCGGCGTTAAAAGCCCGCCAAAGTAGATGAGTGCGAACACAATACCTAAACCGCCACCCCGATCGAACATCCAAAGAGCGACGAGAGTGCAAATGATCCAGACAGTTGCCACAAATCCAAAGATGCTATTGCGGAACCGAATTGCCACAAAGAGACTGACGGCAGTGAGGGCTATATGGAAGATCAAAAACGGATAGGGATTGGTGAGCACTATCATTGAGTCCAAAAGCAAAGACGTTGGCACTTCATGTGATCAACACCCGAAAGCTTTGACAATCTCCCCCGAAGGCATCAGCCCGGCGTGGCAACCGGATTGAGGTTGTCCATGTCTCGTAAAAGTTTCCAAGCGCCGTCGTCCTTTTCATAGATCAACAGATATCGGCCGTTATGGACAAAAGGCTTTCCGGCCGGCTCGCTTGACGCAATCTCAAAAGAAAATGCACCGCGGATGATGGCCCAGTCGCCGTTCACCCGGATTTCCTGCAAATCATCCTTCATAGTCACATTTGGGTTCCCGATCCGCGATTGAAAGTAGGTCCTGACGGCGTCATAGCCACGTGATGTAACCTGATTATGTGGCATCAGTAGGGCATCTTCGTGCATCAAATTCATCAGCGAATCGAGATCGCCGGTCGTATAGGCCTTGACCCAATCTTTTGAGATTTGCAGCAATTGGGCTTGATCCTCGTCTGTGCCGCCGCTGATCTCAACCGACAAGGCTGGATGGGCTTGAACCGACAGCAAAAACGGTATGGCCAGAACAGCAAAAAACTTAAACATCTTCATCATTATCCTCCCTATGCGCAAAACCCGCAGACTCAATCTTATAACATTATACAGAAGACGGCTTAGGTTTCGTCACTTTACCGTGACGAACAAACACACACAGACGAACCAATGACATCACTCTATGATTCGGCTAAAACTCGAACTTGGCCATAAGCGGTCTGCCCAATGAGCCTGGCTCAGTTTGAACGCCGTGACGAGATTGAACAAGATGGGACATTATACCGAGCAGATCGAACAAAACGCCGCCAGACTTAAACGCTTGAGGGAACGAATGACCGAAACGGTGAAGTTCCGCGACGTGAATGAACACAAGCGTAAAGAATGGCTAAAGGCATGCAAAACTTTTCGTGACGAGTATGACGCTCTGGCTTTTCCGGGCGGATTAGAGGGCGCATATGACCGGATATTGAATGGTGAGGCAGACGCTATTGAAGCAGGAATTTGTTTCTTGGAATGCCGTCCATACTTTTTTCAATCCGGTTATATCTACAAGGACTTGATGAGAAAGATAAAGAGGGCGCCCCTCGCTGACGATCAAAAACTGAGATACGAACGTGTCTCATCAGCCTATAAGACGTACCGAGAAGAAAGGCGCAAAGCCAATACCGGTGGACCTGGAGATGACTGACGCCGATCCACCATTTTTCTTATTCGACGGGTTGGACCTCACCCTCTTCGACTCTTTGGACGATTTGGTGATCAGTTTAGAAGGCATCGACGTCGACAGCGGCGCGTATCAAGCATTTGACGCCGCTGGGAGAGTGGTTCGGTTGGGAGCTCGCGGCGTGACGCAAACAAGGTTCACGGTCGAGATTGGCGAGGTTGTGATCGAATCGATTGAGGAGGTAAGCCACGGTCTCGAACAGCTTCGAAAACTGTTAAAGGACCACTTGATCGCCATGGATCAAGGCATAGACCGTGAAGCCACATTGGCAGATCTGGTGTCTCTCTGTCGGTCCGTTCATGATTCCTGAACCGCCTTTCAGTTCAGATGGATGAAAGACCTGTGACTTCAAAACCTGGACATTCTTTTCATCCGGCTACACTTCACAGATTAGCCATATCCGTATATTTGCGGAATGTTCGGGCAATGGCCAACCTCGACTGGACTCCAGGCAAGACGGTTCAGTGGACTTGGGATATCCAAGTCGTCTCGAACTCGCTGATAGCAGGGTTTCCTTACAGTATATTTCTGACTACAGTTCTTTGTAGTGAAGTTTCGTCGTTAGCCGGAGAGTTCAATGTCCAGACTATTTCGTTCGCTCGCCATAGCTGTGCTGACCCTCGTTCCCGGGGTTGCCCAGGGCGACTCCGTCAGTCCACCGGAGCATGTGGCCGTCGCGCCTGATTTGGCAGTTGCGGCGAGCGGTGAGATCGCGCTTCTCTGGGTCGACCGGTCCCCGGAGCTTTCGGGCGAGAATCCAAATCAAGATCGGCACCTATCGTACACGGATCTTTACGTCGCCATCTCCCGCGATGGAGGCGAATCGTTTGGTCCGCCGGCGAAAGTCAATCGCGACGTGGGTGTTATCTGGGGACAATCCGTAAGCCGTCCACGCATCGTGAGCTCGCCAACAGGCACGTGGCATGTGTCCTATGCGGCCAATGAAATGCATCCAACGCGGGGCAAAGCCGCATTGACCATTCATTACACGCGATCGACGGATGCGGGGGTTACTTTCGAGCCTCCGCATCGGCTGTCTACCCTGACCGACACCGATATGAGTCACATCATCCACGGGGGATATATGAGTGCAGCGGCGTTTGGGACGCTGACATCGTCGCAGGACGGAAGGGTCTACGTCGCTTGGATCGACACGCGTTGGATGAGCGATGACATTGATACGGGAGCCCTCTATACCGCCATGTCCCAAGATGATGGTCAGACATTCAGCACCGAGAAAGAACTCATGAAGGTAGGCATCTGCCCTTGTTGCCAAATGATGGCGACGGCCGATGCTGACTCAAACATCTACATTGGACTGCGGCAAGTCATGGAAGACGGCACCCGCCAATCAATGGTGGCGCGGCTCGACGCCGGCGAGACAGAAATTGCAAGTATGGGTGAAACCGGCACCGCGCCGTGGAAGATTAACGGCTGCCCGCTTAAGCCAACCGTTGTTGCCACGCACGGAGATTCCGTATTCATGGCAGTATATTCGGGCGGCGAAAAGGAACCCGGCGTTTTTGTCTCTCATTCGACCGACAATGGCCGCACCTTCGCCCGCGCCGTGCCGGCACATCCTGACGCCTTGGTGTCTGACGCCCCGTCGATCGCCGCGAACGACGAATACGTGATGGTCGCCTGGCACGCCAAGACCGATGGACCGCGGAGCGTCTTCTATCGCCGGTATGACCTTACGGGAGCGCCTGTCGGCAAAATAATGGAATTGGGTACCGGCGATGCAATTGCCGAGGACCCCGTTCTTGCAGTCAGGCCCGACGGCAAGTTTCTACTCGCCTGGCTTCAGGACGACGGCATTCATACGGCTGTTCTGCCTGATGACACGGGCGAAACGGATGTCGGGATGCGCTGATCATGCGTCAACTTTTCTTCGGTTGGATCGTCGCGGCCGTCTTGGTCTTTTCGGGTGATGCGGAGGCTAAGTCCGAGATCGAACGGATAAGTCCAGGCGATTTCGAGGCAATCTTAAAGGGCGAGTTGGGCAACGTCATTATCCTTAATCTTTGGGCGACATGGTGCGCACCGTGCATCGCGGAAATTCCAGACCTGATAACTCTTGAGCAGGAGTTCGCGGATGAGAATCTGACTTTGATCGGTATCTCGATGGACGAGCCAAGCACTGGGATGGCCAAGATTGAGGATTTTCGCGACCGCTTCTTCCCGACCTTTCGCACCTACGCACGTGACGAGAGCCACGTGGACCAACTGGTCAGCGTGGTTGATCCGACTTGGAACGAAGTCATGCCGACGACTTATCTAATTCACCGGGACGGTACAGTCGCAATGCAGATCCAAGGAAAAAAATCTCTCGAAGAATTCCGAGGAATGATAGCACCAGTCATCGAATTGCAGTAGGCAAGATCACGCCTCACAGACATTTGCCTTTACCAGAATAGGCAGATCTTGCCGGTGGCAGACTCCTTATCAGTGACTTCCCCAATGAGTACGCTGTTCGTCTACGTGAGCAAAACTTTCGATGTTTCAAAATTTGGACAATTCGATCAACCCGTTTAGACTTCTGCAGTTGGCCAATAGCTGGCACGACAAATTTTCAGAAATGCATGGAACGACATATCGGGCAATTATGCAGAAGAAGATATCGTCAAACTTCACCTTCTTTTACAGGATCGTATTCCCGCTTTTGCCGACGATCTTTTTTGGCCCAATAGCCATCGGCATGGGTTTGGCGGTCCTGCTAGACCCCTCCAGAGTAGATTTTCTGTTTTTTAATATTGCCTTTTCTGCCGTTTCACTGACGCTAGTTATTCTATTCTGGTTCGTCGGGTCAAAGTTCAAAGAGGTTTGGATTGATGACGGTCAACTCATCGTTTCGAGCTACTTCAAGAAAGACCATATTCCCTTTCGTAACATTGAGTCAGTTCACCTTCTACGGGCGCGGCATCTCATGATTAGGGTCAAATTTCACCATCCGACAAAGTTCGGCAAAAGCATAATGTTTGCAACACAACGCCCTTCATCCTTTTGGCATAAGGGGCCGCACCCGACTGTTGTTGAGCTGAATGAGCTCATTCTGTCCAATCAGGCTGTCTAGCTGTTCACATCCCCTAAAGGTCAGAAGCCGTCTGATTTGGATTTGATCTCCCAGACCGAATCTTTGTGACGACGTAGCGTGTTTCAAAAAAGATCCAAGAAAAATTCCCAAAACTGTGATGTTTGGTGGACACAGCGGCAAGCCCACATGTTAATGTCCGGGTTTTCACAGAACTTGAGGTCATAAACATGGAATTGGAAAAATCTCTTACAAAAGCGGAGTTGATTACTCTCTTGGAGGCGCTCACTGCCGCGCTCAAAAGCGACGGGTCATCGTTGGACTTAGACGGCAACCGTATTGACCTCTCGGACGCGCTCACCGGCGAGATCGAATATGAAGAGGAGGACGGCCAAGCAGAACTGGAGATTGAGCTGTCGTGGTCCCTGCCCAAAGCCAATGCTGAAAAACGCACCGGCGGCTATGAGCTCTTTCAAGGCAAAGATGAGCAATGGTACTTCAACCTCAAATCTGCCAATCAACAGATCATTTTGTCCAGCGAAGGTTATGCGTCCAAAGCCAGCGCCTTGAAAGGCATTGAGTCGGTCAAGAGCAATGCCCAATCAGAGCAATTCGAACACCTCACCTCGGTCTCCAACCAACCTTATTTCGTCTTGAAGGCCAAGAACGGGGAAGTGATCGGGCGCAGCCAAATGTATCGCCGCAAAGCGGGCTGCGACAAAGGCATCCGCTCCGTGATCGCAAATTCGCAGTGTGACACCGCTGAACGGGCATAGGCGAACAGAACCCGGCGCGCGTGCGTGTTGCGTGTGGGCCTCAAGTGAACGTCTGATGCCGGATTGGCGCAGGGATCACCGTTAGAGCGTCAATCCAACCAGGGCGCCCGACAGGCACGTGGCCATCAGACCGCCGATCAAAGAGCGTGGAGCAAGCGCGATGATGTCATCCCGGCGGGCTGGCGCCATAACACTTAAGCCCGCAATCATCATGCTGACACTGCCGAGATTGGCAAAACCACACATGGCGTAGAGTAGAATCGTGCGGGATCGCAAAGACAAGTCGCCGTCATCCGTCGCCGCCAAATTAAGATACGCAATGAACTCATTGAGCACGGTCTTGGTTCCGATCAGTGCCCCGGCTTCAGACACCTCTGACCAAGGGATCCCGATGGCCCAGGCCAGCGGCGAAAAAATCCAGCCGAAAATAATTTCAAGGGAAAGACCGATGCCGAGCCCGTTGCCGATGAGCCCAAGGCCCTGATCCACAATATAAACCAGCGCCAGTATGGTAATCAGGGTGGCGCCCACATTGACCATGATGATGACGCCATCTTGTGTCCCTTTGGCGAAGGCATCGATCACACTGCGGTATTGAAGCGTGGTGCCTGCCCCATCGATTTGAGTCTGGCCGTCATCGGGGATCATAATCTTGGCGATGGCAATCGCGCCGGGCACCGATAGGAGTGAAGCGGTGAGAATATGTCCCAGCGCCCCGGGGATGACGGGTTCAAGAATAGCTGCATAAATGGCAAGCACCGTGCCGGCGACGGTCGCAAGTCCGGTCGTCATGATGATGAGCAGTTCGCCCCGCGATAAACTCTCAAGATAAGGCCGGATCAGAATAGGCGCTTCAATCATACCCATGAAGATATTGCCCGCGGCACCGAGGCTGGTCGCACCACCGATACGAGTTGCCTTTTTTAGCGCCCAGGACAGTCCGTTCACGATCCATCGTAATATGCCCAAATGCCAGAGGATGGCGGCAAGGGCCGAGGTCACCAGTATGATAGGCAAGGTTTGTATGCCCAAAATCAGCATCGCGTTGGCATCCGAGACCTCAAAAGGGGCCGGGCCCCCTCCCAAATAGCCGAAAACAAAACTGGTGCCCTGCAATGTCGCGTCTTGGATCAAGCGCACAAAAGACGAGATGGCAAACAGGCCGGTTTTTATGAACGGAATGAATGTGACGCTGAGCAGAATCAGGGCTTGGAGCGCGAGTGTGCTCGCAATAAGCCTGAAAGGACGTTGCCGACGATCTTCGGACCAGATCCAGGCGAGCCCGAATATGGCAATCACGCCCAATAAGCCTTGCAGCGGCAAATCAGCATCAGACAAGACAACCACCCCCTCTACGTAAATCCACTTAGCCGCTTTAGGGACAAAACACACTCATGTCCAGCCTCGCCTTCAGGGCGTGAGTTGTTTTGTTAAATCGCAAATGGATGTTTCTGGCGCCAACCGGCGCAGCATGAAGCGCAACGGGACTCGCGCGTGCCCTTGGCGAAGCTGGCTGCCCCAGTGAAAGACATGAGCAAAGTCTACGCTCAGAGTCCGAACCTGGCGGCGAGATCCATGGCAGCTTTTATGGCCGGAGCCGGAAAAGTGTCCGTATTTTTTTACAACTTAGTTGCTATACGGATTAACTTTTTTCACAAGCCGTTGATTTCTTTCATGGATTAAAATTAACACGGTTTTTGCATGGCATTAACCATAACCCTTGGCCCAGCACCATGATGGGCACGCAGGTTAGGGTTCAACAAAAGGTCAATGAGAGGAAAAGTCATGCATATTCATAACGTTATCGCCGGTGCTGTTGCAGCACCTTTCATCATGCTTGCGCTGTCCGGAGTCGCGTACGCGGCGCCCGTGACCTGGACATTCGATTCGGCAAGCTGCGTCTCGACGACAAGCCCATCGGGCAGTTGTGCTGATGGCGTCTTCTCAGAAACCAGGACGTATCAGGGGACCGGGGTCGGCGCCGGCACCGTTACTGTTTCCGGTTGGGCCAATACGATCGGCGGCAATGAACAACTTCAACTTGGAGAGATCACGCAATCGGCCACCGGCTTGGGTGTTCGAAACAGTGATGCGGGCGGCGGTGATGCTGATGAAGACACATCACCCGAACTGTCGGTCGACAATGACGGCCGTTTCGACATGGTGTTATTCGACTTTGGACCCTATTCCGTCACGATAGAGAGCCTCAAGCTGGGGGGTTTCACCCAGGACTCCGATATCTCCATTCTCGCCTATACCGGTAATTTGGATCCGACAAATTCTGCAGGTGCTCACTATCTTGGGGATCGGGAAGCCTATTGGAATTCCAACGTAGACAGCAATGAGGATCTCACCACGAATGGGTGGACGCTCATCGGCAATCATGACGTCGATAGCGGGCCCGGGATTGGGAACGACCAATCGGTCAACAGCGGAAACGTATCGTCGAACTATTGGCTGATATCGTCGTACATTCCGGTGTTTGGATCCAATTGCACACCGTCCAACAGCTTCTGTCAGTCAGACTACGAGGACTATTTCGATATTCTTTCGATCACGGGTGACCAACAATCCAAAGCCGTTTCAGAACCCGGCACTTTGGCTTTGCTCGGCCTCGGTCTCGCTTGTCTTGGCTTGGCGCGGCGCAAGCGGATAACCTGATTTCATCGCTGCGCGATAAGACACGAGACGGCGGTCCATCGGGCCGCCGTTTTCATTTGTGGCCTGTCAGTTCGCGCCGGAAGCTTTGAAAAGATCAATCCGCAAACGGATCGCGCATGAGGATCGTGTCATCCCGTTCCGGTGAAGTGGAGAGCAGCGCGACCGGGGCGCCGATCAGCTCTTCAACACGGCGGACATATTTGACCGCTGTCGCCGGCAAGTCGGCCCAAGAGCGCGCGCCTTGGGTGGATTCAGACCAGCCTTCGAGCGTTTCGTAAATCGGCTCGACCCGGGCCTGACGATCGCGGCCGGCGGGCAAATGATCAATCTCTTTGCCGTCCAACTTATAACCGACGGCCACTTTCAATTCGTCCATACCGTCCAGCACGTCGAGTTTGGTCAGCGCGATGCCGTCAATGCCGCCGGTGATCATGGATTGGCGCACCAGAACCGCATCAAACCAACCGCAGCGGCGCGAGCGGCCGGTGACTGTACCGAATTCGTGGCCCCGTTCGCCCAAACCCTGACCGATGTCGTCGGTCAGCTCCGTCGGGAAGGGTCCCTCACCGACCCGCGTGGTATAGGCTTTGGTAATGCCGAGCACATAAGAAAGCGCCGACGGGCCAAGACCGGAACCGGCCGCCGCTTGACCTGCAATGGTGTTGGACGAGGTGACGAACGGATAGGTGCCGTGATCAATGTCAAGCAAGGTACCTTGCGCGCCTTCAAATAAAATGCGTTTGCCGGCCTTGCGCACATCATCCAAACGCCGCCAAACCGGCGCAGCAAAGGGCAAGATCTTTTCAGAAATGGCTTGGAGTTTGGCAAGCAGTTCGTCGCGATTTGATTCCGGCTCGCCCAACCCGCGGCGCAAGGCGTTGTGATGGTCCAAAAGCCCATCAATTTTGGAGGCCAGCGTGTCCGTGTCGCTGAGATCGATCAACCGAATGGCCCGGCGGCCCACTTTATCTTCATAGGCCGGGCCGATGCCACGTTTGGTGGTACCGATCTTGGTGCCTGTGGCCGCCCCCTCGCGCAGCACGTCGAGTTCCCCATGCACAGGCAGGATCAAGGAGGCGTTTTCGGCAATCATCAAATTGTCCGGCGTGATGGACACGCCTTGCCCGCTTAAGCGGTCGATTTCATCAACCAACGCCCAAGGGTCCACGACCACGCCGTTGCCAATGACGGAGATCTTCCCTTTACGGACGATCCCGGACGGCAAAAGACTGAGCTTGTAGGTTGTGCCGTCGATCACCAGCGTATGACCGGCATTGTGACCGCCTTGGTAACGCACGACCACATCGGCACGCTCCGACAACCAGTCCACAATTTTCCCTTTGCCTTCGTCGCCCCATTGGGCGCCGACCACAACCACATTGGCCATTCGCCGTCTTCTCCTCACATGAAAAGGCCGGTTGGAGCAGAACCCCAACCAGCCGCGATGTGTGTTCTAGCGCTAAATTTGCCCAAGCGCTAGGGCCTAAAAGGACAGAGCCTTGGCCTGTACGACCTGCGGAATTTCGCCGACTTTGGTCAAAGTTGCCTCGTCGATGGGCTGATCGATGGCGACCAAAGCAATGGCATCGTCACCTTCGTCTTTGCGGCCCAACGCGAACGTCGCGATGTTCAGATTGGCATCGCCAAGAACCGTTCCCAAGGCGCCGATGAAGCCCGGTTTGTCCTGATTGGTGACATAGAGCATGTTGGGCGTGACCTGTGCCTCCAGGCCGATGCCTTTCACCTGGATGATCCGCGGCTCACCATCGGAGAAAACGGTGCCGGCAATGGACCGGGTTTGGCGTTCGGTGTGAACGATCAAACGGATATAGGTGCCGTAAACGCCTTTGGCGCTTTTGGTCACTTCTTCCACTTCAATACCGCGCTCTTTGGCGACGACCGGCGCATTGACCATGTTGACTTCCGAGACTTGGGGGCGCAGCAGGCCTTCCAATGCGGTGGCGGTCAAGGGTTTGAGATTATAGTCAGACACCGTGCCCGCATATTCGATCTCCACCTTGTTGATAGCACTCTCAGTCACTTGTCCGGCGAAAAGACCCAATTGCTCAACCAACTTAATGTAAGGCCCAAGCTGTTGCGCTTCGTCGGCGGTAACCGACGGTGTGTTGAGTGCATTGGTGACGGCCCCGTCGAGCAGGTAGTCGGCCAATTGTTCCGCCACCTGCAACGCCACATTCTCTTGAGCTTCGCTGGTGGACGCGCCCAAATGGGGCGTACAGATGACATTCTCCGTACCGAACAAAATGTTTTCTTTGGCCGGCTCTTCGGCAAACACATCCAAAGCGGCCCCGGCCACGTGACCGTTGTCGATGGCTGCCTTCAGAGCCGCTTCATCGATCAAACCGCCGCGCGCGCAGTTGACGATGCGCACACCTTTTTTGGTTTTCTGCAAAGCTTCCGCACTCAAAATGTTGCGCGTCATATCCGTCAGCGGTGTGTGCAAGGAAATAAAGTCTGCGCGCGGCAGTAACTCGTCGAGCTCAACTTTCTCCACGCCAATTTCATCAGCCCGGTCTTGGGTGAGGAACGGATCAAAGGCAATCACCTTCATTTGTAGACCTTTGGCGCGGCTCGCCACGATGGACCCGATATTACCGCAGCCGATGATCCCCAGTGTTTTGCTGGTGACTTCGACACCCATGAATTTGGATTTTTCCCATTTGCCGGCATGAGTGGATTCATTTGCCGCCGGAATCTGACGGGCCAAGGCCATCATCATGGAAATGGCATGTTCGGCCGTGGTGATCGAATTGCCGAACGGTGTGTTCATCACCACGATCCCGCGGGCCGTCGCCGCTGGAATGTCGATATTGTCGACGCCGATTCCGGCCCGGCCGATAGCTTTGAGATTGGTGGCCGCCTCAATAACGTCGGGCGTCGCCTTCGTCGCCGAGCGTACGGCGAGACCGTCATAGTCGCCAATGATGGACAGAAGTTCGTCTTTGGAGAGGCCCGGTTTGAAGTCGACATCGAGGCCGCGATTTTCAAGAATTTCAACAGCCGCTGGGCTGAGCTTGTCGGAAATAAGCACTTTAGGCATGGGTTGGTTTCCCTGATTGCGGTCTAGCAAAGGCCACGACCGTTCAAATTTCGTGATGAGGATTTAGGACAGAAAATCCGCAGACGCGGTTGCGAAGGCCCAGTCAAGCCAAGGCAACAAAGCTTCCAGGTCAGCGTTCTCGATGGTCGCCCCGGCCCAAATGCGCAGACCGCTTGGCGCATCGCGATAGGCGCCGATATCATATGCGACACCTTCTGCGTCGAGCAGCGAAGCGATTTTCTTTGCCAGCGCCGCTTGATCGTCATCGCTGAGGGCAAGCACTGCCGGATCGACAATCTTCAAACACACAGACGTATTGGAGCGAATGGCAGCGTCTTCGGCCAAGAAGCCGACCCAATCAGTCGCCTCAACCCAATTCGCCAACGTGGCCAAGTTGGTGTCCGCACGGGTCATCATGGCGCCGAGGCCGCCGATCTCTTCAGCCCATTTCAAGGCGTCCAGATAATCTTCCACGCACAACATAGACGGTGTGTTGATGGTGGCACCGGTGAAGATCCCTTCGATCAGCTTGCCACCTTTGGTCATGCGGAAAATCTTCGGCAACGGCCAAGGCGGTGTGTAAGTTTCCAGCCGCTCCACAGCCCGGGGGCTCAGGATCAGCATGCCGTGAGCCGCTTCACCGCCGAGCACTTTCTGCCAAGAATAGGTCACCACGTCGAGCTTGGCCCAGTCCACATCCTGGGCGAAGACCGCTGATGTGGCATCGCAAATGGTCAGGCCGGCGCGGTCGGTGGGAATCCAATCCGCGTTGGGAACGCGGACACCGGAGGTCGTGCCGTTCCAGGTGAAGACCACGTCATTGTTGAAATCAACATCCGCCAGATTGGGAAGCTGACCGTAATCGGCTTCCAGTATCCGCGCATTGTCGAGCTTGAGCTGCTTGGTCACATCGCTGACCCAACCGGACCCGAAACTCTCCCAGGCCAGCATATCAACGCCGCGTGCGCCCAAAAGCGACCACAGGGCCATTTCCACGGCGCCGGTATCAGAGGCCGGTACGATGCCGATCCGATAATCGTCCGGAATGCCAAGGATTTGGCGTGTGCGATCAATGGCTTCGCCCAATTTGGCTTTGCCGATTTTCGCCCGGTGAGAACGGCCCAAAGCCGCATCTTCTAATGTTTGAAGAGACCATCCTGGCCGCTTTGCGCATGGCCCGGATGAAAAGGTCGGTCTTGCCGGACGGATGCCCGGCTTTGCAAGATCAGTCATGTTTTTCTCCTATCCCTTGCAGAATAGGCGCGCCCCGTTGGGGAGGCGTGGCCCGCGATCCGTATAGGCGCGCACCGATGCAGAGTCAAATAATCAATCAAGACTTTCTTGTGACGGCCGCGTTTGGTTCTGGCCACGGCAACAAAATCCCCCTAAAAGCAGGCTTTCCGCAATCACCTGGACACGGACTTGATGCAGCAACACCCCCCATCCCATTGGCTTATGTTGACGGCCTTGGTGATCATGTGGGGATCGGCTTTTGCATTGATTCACATTTCCGTCGAAACCATACCACCGCTTACTGGCGTAGCCGGACGGCTGATCTTAGCCACACTCATTCTGATTCCCCCGCTCTTGATTCAAAAGCGAAGAATACCCGGCCTTCCCCGGACATGGCGTCCGAGCGAGGATAAAAATGCCGCTATTTGGGGATGGTTGTTTGTGGTCGCCGTCACAGGCAATGCCTTGCCCTTTTCTTTGATCATGTGGGGGCAGACGGAAGTGGATTCAGGCCTTGCCAGTATTCTGGTGTCTTTTGCGCCGCTGGTGACATTGGTCCTCGCGCACTTTGTCTATGCCGATGAGCGTCTGACCAAGATCCGCTTTCTTGGAATCATCTTCGCTTTCATCGGCATTTGTGTTCTGGTCGGGCCCTCCGCCCTCGGACAATTGGGATCCCGTTCGGCGTTTTGGCATCAATTGGCTATGCTGCTCGCCGCCATTGGTTACGGCACCTCAATTGTCGCTGCGCGACAATTGCCGGACCTGCATCCATTGGTCGCCGGCACATGCCTCAGCTTGATCTCCGCCGTGATCATCACGCCCTTTGCTTTGATTTTCGAATCGCCGTGGTCCGTTTCACCGAGCATGGCCTCGCTTTGGGCAATCGCACTGCTGGGACTGTTCCCCACCGCCCTCGCCAACATCTTGTTCTTTAAAGCCGTCGATGAAGCCGGCCCCGGCTTTGTCGCGCTGTCCAACTATTTGATGCCGTTATGGGCCGTACTGCTGGGCATGATCTTGTTCGGTGAACAGATCACGCTCTTCATGGTTCTCGGTATGGCTATGATCTTGGGCGGTGTCGCTTTGGGCGCCCTCAGAAAATCTGCCGAAGAGCCGGCTGAAGCCGTTAAGCCACCTGAGGGAAGTGGTTGAGAGGTCCTTGCCCCTCGCCCAAATCAGGCGCGGTGCGAATGGCCTCTTGCACATAGACCCGGGCCTTTTCAATCGCCTCCACCAAATCGTCGCCATGAGCCAAACAGGCCGCAATGGCCGAGCCCAAGGTACATCCGGTGCCGTGCGTATTGCGAGATTCAATTCGCGGCGAGGTGAAAGTCTGCACTTGGTCCAACGTCATGAGCACGTCGGTCACGTCATCGGACGCCAAATGACCGCCTTTGAGAAGGACCGCCTCGGTTCCCAGGGACAAAAGCGTCTCAGCGGCACGCTTCATATCGTCGACCGTTTCAATCTCAAGGCCCGTTAAAAGCCGCGCTTCCGTGAGGTTCGGTGTCAGCAATGTGGTTCTCAGCACAAGCTCCGCTTTCAGCAGAGCCATGGCATTGGTATCGAGCAAAGACGTACCCGCGGTGGCAATGGTCACCGGGTCCAAAACAATATGCGCCTTGCCGGATACGCGGTCGATCTCCTCGGCAACAACGGATACGATCTCGGCATTATGCAACATCCCAATCTTGATGGCATCGACACCGATATCGTCAATCACGCACTTAATTTGACCACGGACAATATCCGCCGGAATACGATGAATGTCATGGACCGCTTTGGTGTCTTGAACGGTAACCGCAGTCACGGCCGAGGCGGCATAGGCGCCGAATGCACTGACAGCCTTGATATCGGCCTGCATGCCGGCACCACCACCGGAATCGGACCCTGCAATGATTAAAACGCGTTTCAAATTTTCATCCCCCAAAATCTCGAACAGCTCAGCTATTGGCCACCTGTTCGAGAACACCGACAACGTCATTGACGACTTGCCGGACCAAAGTTTCGTTTTCCCCTTCCGCCATCACCCGTATCAACGGCTCCGTGCCGGATTTACGAATGACCAGGCGTCCGGTCTTGCCCAATGTTCCCTCACCATGGGCAATGGCCTCGCGGACCGTTTTGTTTTCAAGTGGTGCGCCGTCGTGATAGCGCACATTTTCAAGAATCTGCGGATACGGATCGAACAGATGACAGACTTCCGAAGCGCTTCGCCCGGTCTCTTGAATGACCGCCAGCACCTGCAAGGCGGCAATCAAGCCGTCGCCCGTGGTGGTGAAGTCACTGAGCACAATATGCCCGGATTGCTCTCCACCGACATTCAGCCCATGCTCGCGCATATATTCGACAACATACCGGTCGCCGACAGATGTCCGCGCCAAGGAGAGACTTAAGCTCTCTAGAAATTTCTCTAAGCCGAGATTCGACATGATCGTGGCCACCACGCCTGGCGAGCTGAGACGTTCATGTTGCGACCAAGATTCTGCAACCAAAGCCAGGATCTGATCGCCGTCGATGATATTGCCTTTTTCGTCCGCAATGATCACCCGGTCCGCATCGCCATCAAGAGCAATGCCGATATCGGCCCCTTCGTTCCGAACCGCTTCGCACAACCGTTGCGGTGCCGTGGAGCCGCAATCCTTATTGATGTTAAAACCGTTCGGCTTCACACCTAAAGCCACGACCTCCGCGCCCAATTCCCAAAGGGCTGTCGGCGCCACGCGGTAGGATGCGCCATTGGCACAATCGACAACGATCTTGAGACCTTCAAGCCGGAGATGTTTCGGGAAAGTGGACTTGACGAATTCAATATACCGGGCTTGCGCATCTTCAATGCGTTTGGCGCGTCCCAACTCATCAGGTTCCGCCAATCCTTCATCGAAGCCGTTGACCATGAGACTTTCAATTTCGAGTTCGACCTGATCGGACAGTTTAAATCCGTCCGGACCGAACAGCTTGATGCCGTTGTCGTGAAAAGCATTGTGTGAAGCGGAGATCATCACCCCTAAATCAGCCCGCATGGACCGGGTCAGCATCGCAACCGCCGGTGTGGGCAAAGGGCCAAATTGAAAGACATCCATGCCGACGGATGTGAATCCGGCAACCAAAGCCGGCTCGATCATATAGCCTGAGAGCCGCGTGTCTTTTCCGATCACCACGCGATGGCGATGATCACCGCGTGTAAAAACACGGCCCGCGGCCATGCCGACGCGCAAGGCTGTTTCGGCCGTCATGGGTGATTGATTGGCGGTGCCTCGAATACCGTCGGTGCCAAAAAAACGCTTGGTCATACCACCACAAATTCCTCTAGACATGGCCCCACCGGGCGAACCTGAACCCATTCAAGCACGAGCCATACAATTCCATAAAAGGGTTAAAACTTTGGCGCTCGTCGGTCAATCGCGTCTGAAACGGCGCAGAATTGCCGCATTTCTGACACGTCGTGAACTCTGTAAACCTGAACGGCCTGTGCGCGACCAGCCTCAGCCGCCGCCAAAGACCCGGGTAACCTTTTGTTCACTTCCACATCACCGTCAAGGCGGCCGATGAAACTTTTGCGCGACGCACCCAACAATATCGGGCAGCCGAGCCCATGAAACAAAGCCAATCCGTTGAGCAATGCAAGATTGTGGTCCAGGGTTTTTCCAAAACCGATACCCGGATCGACGATAATCTTTTTACGGACGATTCCTGCCTGCTCGCAGGCCTCCAATCGTGATTGCAGATAGTCAAACACGTCCAACACCACATGCTGGTAAGTTGGAGCGTTTTGCATGGATTGCGGCTCGCCCTGCGCATGCATCAAAACCACCGGCAGGCCGCTCTCGGCCGCGATCCGTAAGCTCTTGGGATCATGGCTGAGCGCCGACACATCGTTGATCATGTTGGCGCCCGCCTCGATGGCCGCCGCGATAACATCAGCATTTCGGCTATCGATCGAAATGTTTGCGAGCCCTTGTGATTTCAACCCTTCAATCACCGGCACAACGCGCTCAATCTCAACGGGCACGGCCACTGGCTCCGCCCCGGGCCGTGTGGACTCGCCGCCCACATCAATGATGGACGCCCCAGCGCGCGCCATGTCCAAGCCGGCGGTCACCGCCGTTTCCACATCGACAAACTTGCCGCCATCCGAAAAGGAATCCGGGGTGACGTTCAGAACGCCCATAATCTGAGGCCGGTTCATCGACAGGCCGTTGATGTCAGACCGGCTTTCGGTCAGTGCGGCAAGCATCTCGTCGCCGATCAACCGGCTCAATGCGCTGCGATCATTCGCGCGCACGATGCGTTTCTGCAGACCGTCGCGATTGAGACGCAGGATTTCGACCAGCGTGAATGCCGCCGGACTGCCCGCAAGGGGCAGCGCAAAGTCACCTTCCAGCGCTTGGCTTGCATCCAGCCCGCGCAAGAGTCCAAAGGGTCTGACGTAAATTTTATCGACCGGTGTCGTCATGAATGCAGTCTTCCTCGCCCGCACTTAACAAAGACATGAGCAAAAGAAAAGGCCCTACCGAAGCAGGGCCTTTCAGATCTCTCAGAAGGATCGTTTTTAAGTTCCTTGCGGCTCCGGATCGGCACCGCCAAATCCTTTATCACTTGGCTTGCCGGCAGTCGGCACCGACGAGGTCGGAATATCGGTCGGTGGAACATCGTCGTCCACTTCACGATTGGGTTGAATGCCTTTCAGCAGATCAACAATCTCCTCACCAGACAGGGTTTCATATTCCAGCAAGCCCTGTCCCAGCGCCTCCAGATCGTCCGCTTTTTCCGTCAGGATCCGTTTCGCTTCGGAATAGCCTTTTTCAACGATGCGTCTGATTTCGTCGTCGATTTTGCGCGCGGTCTCACCGGAGACCTTTTGTGTCTGGGTCACCGAATGTCCAAGAAACACTTCTTGCTCGTTGTCGCCATAAGCCAGCGGGCCGAGTTCATCACTCAAACCCCAGCGTGTCACCATAGCACGCGCCAGATTGGTTGCCTGTTCAATATCCGAGGCCGCACCGGAGGTCACTTTGTCCTTGCCGAAGATCAGCTCTTCAGCCACCCGGCCGCCCATCATAATGGCGATACGCGAGTGCATCTGGGTGACATTCATGGAAAGCTTATCTTGTTCAGGCAATTGCATCACCATGCCCAAGGCCCGTCCACGCGGAATGATGGTGGCTTTGTGCACTGGATCTGTATCCGGCACATTCAAAGCAACAATCGCGTGGCCGCCCTCGTGATATGCCGTCAGACGCTTTTCGTCCTCCGACATCACCATGGAGCGCCGCTCTGCCCCCATCATGACCTTATCTTTGGCATCCTCAAACTCGGACATGGTAACAAGGCGCTTGGTTCGACGCGCAGCCAAAAGCGCGGCTTCATTGACCAGGTTGGCAAGATCGGCACCGGAAAAACCGGGGGTGCCACGTGCGATGGTGCGTGCATTCACGTCCGGCGCAATCGGAACCTTACGCATATGCACCTTCAAGATTTTCTCGCGGCCGACGATGTCCGGGTTCGGCACGACAACTTGCCGGTCAAAACGGCCCGGGCGCAACAGCGCCGGATCCAAAACATCCGGACGGTTGGTCGCTGCGATTAGGATCACACCTTCATTGGCCTCGAATCCATCCATCTCCACCAGCAATTGGTTGAGAGTCTGTTCACGCTCATCATTGCCGCCGCCGAGACCGGCGCCACGATGCCGACCCACGGCGTCGATCTCATCAATAAAGATGATGCAAGGGGCGTTCTTTTTGGCTTGCTCAAACATGTCGCGGACGCGGCTGGCGCCGACACCGACAAACATTTCAACAAAGTCCGAGCCGGAGATCGTGAAGAACGGCACATTGGCTTCACCAGCAATGGCGCGGGCAAGCAGCGTCTTACCTGTACCCGGAGGTCCAACCAACAGGGCGCCTTTTGGAATCTTACCGCCCAGCCGCTGGAACTTCATGGGATCTTTCAAGAACTCGACAATCTCTTCCAGTTCTTCTTTGGCTTCGTCGATACCGGCCACATCTTCGAAAGTGACCCGGCCATGACGCTCAGTCAGGAGCTTTGCCTTAGATTTTCCAAAACCCATGGCTTTGCCGCCGCCCGATTGCATCTGACGCATGAAAAAGATCCAAACGCCGATCAGCAAAAGCATCGGGAACCAGGAGACAAAGATACTCATCAATGTTGAGACACCTTCATCGACTTTTTCGTATTTAACGCTAATGCCGCCCTGGTCGAGCCGCTCCTGCAACATCGTATCGTTGAGCGGAATAATCGTCGTGAATGTCTTGCCGTCGTTATATTCGCCAATGGCTTCCTGCTCACGGATCGAGATTTTTTGCACGTTGCCCGCGTCAATTTCCTGCAGCAGTTCAGAAAAATCGATCTCACTTGCGGTGGCAGATTGCGGCGGTCCCTGAATCAACTGGAACAGCAAAACCATAAGCGTGATGATGATGGCCCAAAGGGCAAGATTACGGATATTCATACAACAATTAGCCTTTCAAGCGGATCGGCGCGGATATGCCGAAGGATCTTTTGCGCTCCGGATAGATACTCATAACAGATAAGCTCTTATTCTAACATTACTACCTATCGCGATCCCGGATTGGGCCCAAAAATGCAATTTCCTTAACGTCATACGGTGCCGAGAAACCCTTGGATGTCCGGCGCAAAGCGGCCCTCAAAGCGCAAATCCGAGAATGGACGCTTTGCCGCATGGATTGCCCTCACTTTATCGAGAGGAACGGCGGAAACCAGTTCATTGCCCACCCATAGGCCCGGCAACGCCGCACGCGCCCGCGCCGGCACTTGCGGCAACGTCCAGCCTTGGTCCTTGCACAGGTCTTTGAGTGTCCGCCAGCCATCCGGGCCGAGCGGCCTGATTTCGCCTTCAAAGCCCATGGTCTCGCCCCCGGCATCGGCACAGGTCAAGGCGAGATCAAGCCTGTGATCCCATCGCACCTGCTGACCTGGTCGGATCCGGATGGCTTCGCTGTCTCGAGCCAGCCTTGCGCTGAGCGCGCGCCATTCCCTGCTGACCAAATAACGGCGGGAGCCGGCCAGCGGCTCAATATGGCAACCGGCCAGTGTTCGGCACTCGTCCAGATCGTCCTCCACCAACGATCGATAAAGCCTGGCCAAATTGGCCGCTCGGGGCCGATACCGGCCGCCGCCGACGCCCATGAAAACATCGCCCAAAACGCGTAACGCAAGGGTGGCGGGCGCCGACAGCAAAGCCTTGGCATCGAGCAGCATATATCCCGCTGCATTCGCCCGTACACAAGCACGCGCCAACTCTGAGGTCTGGTCTTCGATAAAGCGGCGATCGGCAAGCAGTCGTTCAGCGGTTTCAGCCAAACGCTGCGCGCTCAAACCATGGGCCGACAAGTCCGGCATGAAGTTGCGCATTTGCACGCGGGCAAAATTCTCATCCGAATTGCTCGGGTCTTCGATCCAAGTTTGACCCTTGCTGCGCAGAAAAGAGCGCAAAGACTCCCTTGAGATTTTCAGCAAAGGCCGAATGAGCCGGATGGCGCCATAGCTGTCATCCTGCAAGGGCAACCGCGCCGACGGCACCATACCGGACAAACCGTCAAGCCCACTGCCTCGGGCCAGACGCAACAAAAAAGTTTCCGCTTGATCATCTTGGGTATGGGCCAGCAGAAGCGAGCCAATGTCACGCGCGCGGCAAAAATCCCCCATCAAACGGTAACGTGCATCGCGCGCCGCGGATTGGAGATCGCCGGTGGGTTTGGGAGCTTTCCAAGTGAGCGAATGATGTTGCAGCCCTAATTCATGCGCAAAGCCTTGTACACGGATCGCTTCTCGCGCCGAACCGTCTCTGAGACCGTGATCGACCGTCAAAACAATCGGCGCAGGACCGCCGGACTGTTGGGTCCAATCGCAAGCCAAATGCATCAAGGCGAGACTGTCACTGCCTCCGGAAACCGCCAAGGCCCATGGCACTGCCGGCTCGATTGCATCTATTTGCTCGGCAAACAATTCGGCCGGTCCCGGCCGCTGCCTATCAATTTCGGACATGAGTTACCCCGCTTGGGGACTAACGGCATCCGGCTTTGGATTTTTCAACCTTCACCCGTTGTACGACAGTTTGCATGGCATTGGGATATCGACGATCCATTTCTTTAAACGTCGAACAAGCCTGCTCCGTCTGATTCAACGCAGCCAGCGACATGCCCAGTTTCAACAAACTGTCTGGGCCGCGAGGGCTGTTGGGATATTTCTTCAGCCCATCGGTAAAGGCCTGACCGGCCTGGCGGTAGGCACCGCGTACGTAATAGGTCTCGGCCAACCAATATTGCGCTTCGCCGGCAAGTTCATTTTCATTGTACTGATTAAGAAACGAGGTGAACGCGGATTCTGCACCGCCAAAATCGCCCTCCATCAACAATGCTTTGGCGCGTTCATATTGCGCCCGGGCATCCCCTGGTATTTCGCCTACGGCGATTCCTGCTCCCGGTACAGCGGACCGGACAGTGGAGTTAAAAGACCGCGATGCAATATCGACGCCTTCCGTTTTCGGCGCCGCCATCACGACCGGCTCAGAATTACCGGACCGAATGGGTTCGGACGGACGTGTCGTGCCCAGCGCCATGGATCCGCTCGGCACTTGGGTCATGGGAATGGACTCAATGCCCGCTTTTTCTTCCAGAGCTTTCAGGCGAAAATCCACATCCGACTGCAAGGTCATCATCTGTTGAGAGACTTGATTGACGCGGAAGTTCAGCTCTTCCATTTGCCCGGTGATGCGACGCAAGCTGTCTTCAATTTCGCCCCAACGCTGGGTGCCGCCCAAAACCGCAGGCGCCGGTTGACTGGCGGGAGCGGCACTGGGCTGCGCCGGTGCCGCCGCTGCTGGCGCGTTGGTGTTAAAGTTGGAATAGCTTGAGTAAACCTCGCGCTGCACATCCTTGAGCTCGCGTTTTAAACGCTCAATCTCATCGGACAAATTTTGATATTCAGTTTGGGCGCCTGCTTGACCGGCAACAAAACCCGTGAACAGACAGACCATCACGGCCCGGCTGACCAACTGCAGAGGTGTATTTAGGAAGCTCATCGATTTAACCCGCGTCGACATTTTCTCTTTGCCTGACTGTCAAATAAAACTTGGTCCAAAATGAGGCCAATGGCCCACTCGATTAAGGACACGCTTGATAACAGAAGGGCGCTTCCTTGCCGTCAAGAAAGCGCCCAGATACTGCGAATGTAGCGTTAACAGAAGATTACGAAGCGGCTCCGCTTGTAATCACCGTCACGCCACGACGGTTGGCAGCCCATGCAGCTTCGTTCGATCCCAACTCTGCCGGGCGGTCCTTACCGTATGAAATGGTTTGAATACGATCAGCGGCAACACCGCGGCTGACCAGATAATCCTTCACGGCATTGGCGCGGCGTGCCCCAAGTGCCAAGTTGTATTCCCGTGTCCCGCGTTCGTCGGCGTGACCTTCGATGATCACCTGAACGGCGGAATAGGTTGCCAGCCAGTCTGCCTGACGATCCAATGTCGCCTGTGCATCCCCTCTGAGATTGTATTGGTCAAAGTCAAAGAACACTCTGTCCCCGACATTCACGACCAGGTCTTCAACAGACCCAGGAACAGGACCAGATGCACTTGACGATGCACACGCTGACAGCGCCATCATCAAGAGTCCGAGACCCGCAAATTTTAAGCTCAATGAATTTTGGCCCATCGCGTACTACTCCATGATAAAGTTCAATCAATCGGCTAAATTGATTATTTTAGGATTAATAACCCGCCCCCCAAGGTTCACTCCAATCGACCCGACTGGACCTTCGCGAGCCACAATTAACTTTACCTGTCTCGCCCTATTGGATCAAGGGCGACCAGGCTGGGTCAGAGGCGTCCCCAGGTGTGTTCAAGGGCCGCTCATTGAAGCCTGTGAGGTCCACAGACCACAATCTGGTTGAATATCCCCGGCCGGTTTCGTCTAAAGAGCGAGTCTCCTTAAAGAAAATCACGACACGTCCGTTCGGCGACCAACTGGGGCCTTCCGCATGATAGCCTTGAGTCAAGACCCGCTCGCCAGAGCCGTCGGGGCGCATGACACCGATATAGAATTGCCCAAGATATTGTTTTGTAAATGCAATTAGGTCACCGCGGGGAGACCAAACCGGTGTTGAATAGCGTCCCTGCTCAAATGAAATACGGCGCACGCCTGACCCATCGGCATTCATGACGTAGAGCTGAGACGAACCACCCCTGTCCGAGTTAAAGACAATCTGTCTGCCGTCCGGCGAATAGGACGGGGACGTATCAATGTTGGGGTCGCTGGTCAAACGCACAACCTGACGGGTGCGCAGATCCATCGTGTAAACGTCTGAATTGCCGTCTCTTTCGTAGCTCAACAAAACGCTGTTGCCGTCCGGGGAAAAACGCGGCGCAAAGGTCATCCCCGGGAAGTCACCCAGCACCTCTTGCCGACCGGATTCGATGTCGAACAGATAGACCCGGGGCTTTCCGCTAAAGTATGACAAATACGTGATTTTTTGTGTTGTCGGGCTGAAACGCGGAGTCAGAACCAGGTAACTCCCGTCGGTCAGAAAACTCGGATTGGCGCCGTCTTGGTCCATAATCGACAAACGCTTTGTGCGATTGCCCTTACCGCCGCTTTCGGCAATGAAGACAACACGGGTATCAAAGTAGCCCTTTTCCCCTGTCAGGCGTTCGTAGATGGCATCCGACACCAAATGCGAGACACGGCGCCAGTTTTCCGGTGTGGTTTCAAAGGCAAAGCCGACCATTTGCTGCTCGGCGAAAATATCCCAAAGGCGAAATTCGACCCGCAGACGGCCATCGGCCTCTTCAACCACCTGACCGGTGACAAGCCCTTGCGCGTTGATTATGCGCCAATCACCGAACCTGGGACTTGAGGCAAAATTCATGTTCTTTTCGATAAAAGAGCGTGGATCCAAGGGCTTAAACAATCCGGACCGATCGAGATTCGCGCTGATGACCCGCGAAATATCTGCCCCGATCCGCTTTTCCAGCTCCGTCGAGCCGATGAAATCGGGCACGGCGACGGGCAGCGGGTCGGCTGTCCCTTGGGTGATATCAATCGTCAACAATGCCTGGGCCGGACCTGTGGTCAAAAAACCATAGCTGCCAAGAAAAACCGTCAAGGCGAGGGCCAAACGCCGGCCAAAGGACCAATTAGACCGGAAGGCGAACTTCATCTTCATCACTTTTGTCTCCACAACTCGGTCCGATTCCCCCAAGAAACCGGACTTTCAACATCTCAATCTCACTGCCGAAGAGATCTAATCCCCAAATATGTCAGTTCAGCGGCCTTGCATAAAGCGCGGATCAAAAATCAGTTCAAGCTGGTTCCAACCATCAGGGCCGCTATAGCCCTCTTGGGGCAAATCATACGGCTGGCAGGAAATAATCGCACGCTGAGCGGTTTCGGCAGCCCGCAGATAAAAAGGATTGCCAACCGTGTTGACGGACCAATCACGAACAAACTCCGGCTGCTCGGCCAATGTGCCATCGCGATTGAGCTTAATCTTGAATGAAACAATGGTGCCTTCCGGCGCGCCTATGAGCGCCACGACGTTCCAGCAGCGCTGCACTTGGCTTTGAAACGCATCGCGAATGGTCATGGTCATGCCCGTTTGCAGTCCAACCCCGCGGCGCGGCTCTTCGTCCGGACGGCTGGCCTCGTTCGGCACCTCTTGCGGATTCCGCAATTCCTCTTCTTCGGGCAGCTTATCAAGCAGTGCGGTGATATCGTCGAAACTAAATTCTTTTTCCGGTGGTTTCGGCTTCCTCTGTGGACGGATGTTTGGTAGCGGTGGCGGCGCGGGCGCTTCGGCAACCTCTTCCGGTTCCGGTTCTTCTTCGGGCTCCGGGGCTACCTCGTCGTCTTCAGCCGGAATGATTTCCGGTTCTTCTTCGACCTCAGGCTCCGGTTCCGGCTCGGGCTCCGGCTCTTTCATCGCCACTTGCTCTTCCGGCTCGTCCGCAGGAGGTTCCTCCTCCGGCTCCTCTTCGGGCTCCGGCTCATCGGTTTGCGACGTCACATTTGTGATGTCGTCGATGGTCAGCAATTCGACGGGTACAATGTTGGTTTGCAGCTCATTGGGGTCCCTCAACAAAGAAGGAAATAAACCGGCTGCAAACAGCACCAGCAGCACATGCAACATGCCTGATATGAGGGTACCGGTACGCACGCAAGGCGATCCTTTAAGTCGCTATTGATCTGGATCCGTGATCAAAGCCACACGCCGATATCCGGCGCGGTTCAACCGACCCATGACTTTCATCACGCGGCCGTAATCCACAGCTTCGTCACCACGCACATAGATCCTCTGATCATAGCCATTCTCAGCAATGGCCTCGAGTTTGGGCGCGAGCTCTTCAACATCAATCACCGTTTCCTGCAAGAAAACCGTCCCGTCTTGTTGGATGGTGATCGTCAAAGGTTCCGTATCCCCGGACATGGCCTGCGCCTTGGTCTTGGGCAAATCAACGGGAACGCCCACCGTGAGCAAAGGCGCTGCCACCATAAAAACAATCAGCAACACCAGCATCACATCGACCATCGGGGTCACATTGATTTCGTGCATGGGCTGGGCGCGGCGGCGCCTGCGGCCGTTACTGTCTTTACTTCCGGTTCCGAGCGCGACCGCCATCAATAACCTCCATCGCCGAGCTGGCGGGACAACAGACCGGAAAACTCATCGGCAAAAGACTCGAGCCGCAATCCATAGCGATTGATGTCATTGGAAAATTTATTGTAGGCCATGACCGCCGGTATCGCAGCAAGCAAACCCAGGGCGGTGGCAAACAAGGCTTCGGCGATGCCCGGTGCGACAACGGCCAAATTCGTGTCACGGCTGATGGCAATAGATTGGAAGGAATTCATGATGCCCCAGACCGTACCGAACAGGCCGACAAAGGGGGCAACAGATCCGACGGTCGCAAGGAAATTCATGTACTTTTCAAGTCGGCTAAGCTCAGAGGCAATAGCCGTATTCATAACTCGGTCGATCCGGCTTTGTGCCGACGGCGTTAAGTCGCCGGCGGCCTCGTAAGATCGTCGCCATTCCCGCATGGCGGCATTGAATACGGAGGCCATGGGATGATCGGGCTTTTGCCCCAATTGCCGGTAAAGATCCTCCAGCGGTTTGCCGGACCAAAAGACATTCTCAAACTTGTCGGCCTTGCGACGCACCCGACCCATGGTGAAATATTTGTCGATCATAATCGCCCAGGACCAGAACGAGCCCAGCGCCAGGATCACCATAACGCTCTTGACCATGAGATCGGCTTGCAGCCATAGACCATAAAGCGAAAAATCCAAGTTCTGCGGGGCGTTCATGCCCTCGGCAATGACGGTAGCATCCATGAAACGTCTCTTTTGTTGACCCTCGGTATCCCCTGGTTCCCCTACACGCCTGCGCGCCCCCGAGGAGGGTGTGGATTACGCAAAAAATGTGACGAAACTTGGGCTCGGAGCCTCAGAATTCCTGGAATTTCGTGCACATTCCCCTTCAGCGAATCTATAAAGCACGAGCGTTACGGAATTGCAAAACACCGCGGCGGCCGGCAGCCAACCAGGGCGGCGGCCAAAAAACTGGGATTTGCTGGTGAGAATTGAATTGGAAGCGAGATGACAGCCAATGACCAATCTGGACCCTGACTACACCATTCAAAGGGAAACCAAGCTCGATCTGGTGGACTATCTGAGCGTCCTGAAAAGTTCCGGCTTGGCCGAACGGCGGCCGGTAGACGATATGGACCGGATCAAAGCCATGGTTTCCAACGCCAATCTTGTGCTGAGCGCCCGCGACCGGCACGGCTCCCTGGTGGGTTTCGCCCGCTGCGTTACCGACTTTGCCCATTCTTGCTATGTTGCCGATCTTGCTGTTGATCGCGTGGCGCAAGGATTGGGGCTCGGCGCCAAACTGTTGCAAGCGGTGCGGGCAGAAATTCATCCAAACTGCAATTGTCACCTGATCTCAGCACCCGGCGCCATCAGCTTTTATCAGCATCATGGATTCCCGCCGGTGACCCGCGGATTTGAGATTCACGACGTGAGCGATGCCAAGTGAGCGCTTAAGGCCTCACGTGCGGGACCCGGAATTCGCGTCGGTTTCCCATCCGCCGTAATGCAAGCCGCTTCCAGATCCACGCGGACCAAGTCTTCGCCGGCCCTCTTAATGGCTTGCGATGCAAACAAGCGCGCACCGGTCACCTTGGTGTAGGCGGTGTGCACCTCCAAGGCATCATCAATCCGCGCCGGCTTGATAAAGTCAATGTTCATTCGGCGAATGGCCCAAGCCCTGGGACTGTCGCCTTGAAACAATTCCGTGTGCGAAATATTGAGTGATCTTAGGCAGTCAGAACGTCCACGCTCAAAATAACGCAAATAATTGGCGTGATAGACCACGCCGGAGAAATCCGTATCTTCAAAATAAATCCGTATCGGGATAATATGAACGCCGTTGACAAAATGACCGCTCGTAGGACCGTCAGTCATCGCCGTCGCCCTCTTCGAAAAGGTCTCGAAGACCCTCTGCTTGGCTTTGCGGCGCATCCAACCCCAGAATCTTATAGGCGTTGAGCGTCACCATGCGCCCGCGAGGTGTACGCTGCATCAGGCCTTTTTGAATGAGATAAGGCTCGACAATCTCTTCCAACGCATCCCTCGGCTCACTCAGGGCGGCCGCAATCGTTTCGATCCCCACCGGGCCGCCGTTGAAGGTCACCGCAATCGCATTCAGATAGCGGTGATCCATGGCGTCAAGACCTTGCCGGTCAACTTCAAGGCGCTGCAAGGCCTTATCCGCAATCTTGGCATCGATAACGGAAACCTCATCAACGGCCGCAAAATCCCGCACCCGGCGCAAAAGCCGGCCCGCCACACGCGGCGTGCCGCGCGACCGGCGGGCAATTTCATGGGCACCGTCGGAACTCAAAGGCATGTCCAACAACTCCGCCCCACGCCTGACGATATGCTCAAGTTCTTCAACGTCGTAAAAGCTCAGACGCAGCGGAATCCCAAACCGGTCCCGCAAGGGTGTGCTGATAAGGCCCGACCGCGTTGTCGCACCGACCAGCGTGAAGGGAGGCAAATCAATTCGAACCGACCGTGCTGACGGCCCCTCACCGATCATGAGATCTAATTCAAAATCTTCCATGGCCGGATAGAGAGTTTCTTCCACCACGGGACTCAAACGATGAATTTCATCAATGAACAAAACGTCATGAGGCTCAAGATTTGTCAGCAGAGCGGCCAGGTCGCCCTTTTTGGCAATGACCGGTCCTGATGTGGCGCGAAAGTTCACGCCCAATTCGCGAGCCACAATTTGTGCCAGTGTGGTTTTGCCGAGGCCCGGAGGACCGAATAACAAAACGTGATCGAGCGCTTCGCTCCGGGAGCGTGCAGCTTCGACAAAGATGCGCAAGTTTTCGCAGACTTGTGGTTGGCCGCGAAAATCAGTCAGACGCGCAGGCCGCAAGCCGGAGTCCAGACCGTCTTCAAGCTGCCGTTCGCCCTCAACCAATCGGCTGTTGTCTGCGAAACTCACCTTACGAAATCTCCTTCAACGCGGCCTTGATCAAAACATCGACCGTCGGATCTTCGTCGAACTTGGCATAAGCATTGGTCACCGCCAGATTCGCCTTAACCTCGTTATACCCCAAATTGACCAATGCCGAGATCGCATCATTGCGCAAAACCATATCTTTCAGACCTTCCCGTCGCTCATCGCCAGAGACAGGCTGACTGGTCGGCGCGGTGAACGCGCCTGTTACCAGCGGGGACGATGGAGGGGCCTTGTCCTTCAATTCCGCCGCAATCCGCGCCGCCAATTTTGGTCCGACACCGCTGGCGCGGGCAAAGGCGGATTTATCGCCAAGGACAACAGCCTGCTGTAGATCGCCCGGTTGCAGCACATCCAAAATGGCCAAGGCCACACGCGCGCCGACCCCTTGCACCGATTGCAAATGCAAAAACCAGGATTTTTCTTCTGCGCTGACAAAACCATAAAGTTTGATCGCATCTTCGCGGACGTGGGTTTCAATCGAAAGAGAAACGTGTTCACCAACGGCCGGCAAACTGGTCAACATTCGGTTTGATCCATGGACCAAGTATCCGACGCCACTCACATCAACGACCACCCAATCATTGCCGACCGAGTCGACCAAGCCTGAAATCTTTCCGATCACGACGCTGCTCTTCTTTGCATAAGGGCTGAGGTTCGATGATGGGCATGGCAAATGGCAATGGCTAAAGCATCTGCTGCATCGGCACCGTTGATTTCACAATTGGCAAGCAGAACTCTCACCATGCTGGCGATCTGTTCTTTGTCGGCATGACCCACACCAACAACGGACTTCTTCACCAGATTGGGCGCATATTCAACGACCTCAAGTCCGGCGAGCGCCGGCACCAAAAGCGAAATCGCACGCGCTTGGCCCAACTTCAGCGTCGCAGCGCCGTCTTTGTTGACGAAGGTTTGTTCCACCGCCGCACAATGCGGTGCATGCGTGTGCACGACATGGGATAAGCCTTGATGGAGTTCCAGCAAGCGGTCCGCAAGCGGTGCTTTATCTTTCGACGTGACAACACCGTTGGCAATATGTGTGAGCTTGTTGCCGGTACAAGTTACCAAACCCCATCCGGTTCGGCGAAGTCCGGGGTCCAGTCCTAAAATGCGAATCGATTGTGTCATGACGGCCTCTTGAGCCAAGAAGGCCTCATTTCGGACCAGACTTCAAGAGCAGGGAGAGTCAGACGTCCCAAACATTGGCCTCAGTATCGAAATTCTCGCGCTGAACCGGCACAAGGCAAAATCTTTGACCGGTGGGCGCTTCCATCACGCACCAATCGTCAATCATGCCTATCCGCTTGGCCCCCAACCGTTCCAAACGGGCCGCTTCCGCTTCAATATTGTCGGTCTCAATGTCGATATGCACGCGGGACTCGTGGGCAACTTTCTGAACTTCCAGGTCGAGTTCGTTTGTGCGGCGCTCCAAGGCGATGTATTTGCCGCTATCGCTCGGTGCCAAAGGGAGAGCCTGACGGCCCAAAGCTCGGCTCCAGAAATTAGCCGCGACTTCAATGTCATCCGTTTGACAGTCAATAATCAAACCGCCCAATTGGCTTTTGTGCATTGTGGTTCAAACCTTTATGCGGTGAGCTTTTCCATTTCTTCTTCCGGAATATCAAAATTCGCATAGACGTTTTGCACATCATCATTGTCGTCGAGCGCATCCATCAACTTCATCAGTGTTTCGACGCTGTCTCCACTTATCTCAACCAAGTTTTGTGGTTTCCAAACAAGCTTCGCGCTTAAGGCATCGCCAAACTTGCCGCTTAGCGAGGTGTTGACGTCATGCAAATCTTCACCGGCACAAAAAAGTTCGTGACCGTCTTCGGTGGTCACGCAATCATCTGCACCGGCATCGATGGCCGCCTCCAGCATGGTGTCGGCGTCGGCAACGTCGGAGGCAAATTGGATACAGCCCACGCGGTCAAACATGAAAGATACGCTGCCTGTCTCGCCCAAATTACCGCCATACTTTGTAAAACAGGCGCGCACTTCACCGGCCGTTCGGTTTTTATTGTCGGTCAATGCCTCAATGATGATTCCGATACCGGCGGGACCAAATCCTTCGTATCGCATCTCATCGTAGTTTTCAGAATCGCCGCCTTGGCTTTTCTTGATCGCGCGCTCAATATTATCCTTCGGCATGTTTTGACCGCGCGCCTCTTGGATCGCCAGTCTCAACCGGGGATTTTGATCGGGATTGGGTGCGCCCAATTTCGCCGCAACCGTGATTTCCTTTGCCAGACGCGAAAACACCTTGGCGCGCTTTTTGTCCTGTGCACCTTTGCGGTGCATAATATTCTTGAATTTAGAATGGCCTGCCATAACCACCTCCAGTTGATGGACTCAAAGCAAAAATTTCGGCTTGGACTCGTTAACCATATTGGTGAGCGATCTTGTACCTCAAGTCATTTGATGCGCATAAATGTTGCAAATTCAGCGGATGATTAATCATTTCCGCCAGTTCGTTTCAAGAATTTGTCGGTGTTAACTTTTAATATCGATTTTCTTAATGCCTTTTGGGTGCTACAAGCATCTCAATAAGAGCGATCGAATCGCCATAAAGAGTGGGATAATCGGGTGGACAAGAATATACCGGATAGCAGCATTCGCGCGGCGCTGATTGCGCTCAATCGCGCCATCGATGCCTTCTGCGAAGCAGAAGCAGGCCACCGAATCGCTATTTCTGCGCAGCTGCTGAGAGCGTATGGCCGGCAGACCGCTGACACGACGAAAGTTCTGATCAAACGGGCACGAGTGGCCCATTCGTCAGTCCGAAGCCGCCAGCTCATCAAAGCCATTGATATCGCGCAAGGCGACAACTCGCATTTTTAAGTTTCAGGACTAAGTTCGGGCAAACAACCGCCAAGCTGCAATGGCGCAATGTGTTTGGCCAGTCCGTCACGCCCAGTTTCAACGATGATTCCACAGATGGTGGCCGGACCGTCCGCGGGACTGAGCCTGCCCGGCGAAAATTTGGACCGGAAGCGCTCAACCGGAACAGATTTTTCCATCCCTATCACGGAATCATAATTGCCGCACATGCCGGCATCGGTTTGATAAGCAGTTCCCCCAGGTAAAATATGCGCATCTGCGGTCGGCACATGGGTGTGACTGCCCACAACCAAGCTTGCGCGGCCGTCGGCAAAATGGCCCATGGCCATCTTTTCCGATGTGGCTTCCGCATGAAAATCGATGACAAGCACATCGGCGGCATCGGGAATCGGATTTTGGTCGAGCACCTCTTCCACCATATGAAAAGGGTCATCCAACGGCGGCATATAGAGTTGTCCCTGAGCATTGATCACCATGATCGTTTCGCCATTGGATGCGGTGTAGTGGCCGATCCCTTTGCCCGGCGAGTCCTTAGGATAATTGATCGGCCGCAAGAGACGTGGCTCGTCATCAATGTAATGAACAATCTCTTTTTGGTCCCAAATATGATTGCCTGACGTCAACACATCGGCGCCGGCATGAAACAGGTCCAAACAGATTTGCTCGGTCACGCCAAAACCACCGGCGGCGTTCTCGCAATTGACAATGACAAAATCCAATTGGTACCGGTTTCGCAGATCCGGCAAAGCCTCGATCACGGCATTGCGCCCGCTCCGGCCAACCAAATCCCCAAGATAGAGCAATCTCAAAATCTTTTACCCCTCAATGCGTATGACCTCCGTATCGGTCACAATCCAATCCAAGCGCTCATCCAAATCATCCGCCGGTACCTCGCCCATTTCTTGGGCCCCATAGCCGAAGCCGACCGCCGTTACTTTGCCTTGAGAGCGAAGTTCCCGCAACGTCCGGTCATAATAGCCGCCGCCATATCCCAAACGACGGCCCTGGCGATCAAACGCCAAAAGCGGTGTCACGACAATGTTCGGCCGACAAACATCGCTCTCAGCACCTGGCTCCAAAATGCCTAGAGAGTTCGCGGACAGGTCGGCATTCGGCTTCCAAATGCGAAATTGAAGCGCCTCGGTCGCCCCGCGCAAAACCGGAAGACAACATTTGTTTCCGGCATTGTGCAAAAGATGCATCAGCGGCCAAGCATTGAGCTCCGTATGATGCGTCGCATAACCGGCCACAATGGAGGAAACATTCCGCGTCACGCATGCCACAAAGTTTTCGGCGGCTTGCTCGGCGGAAATCTCCGGCCCAACGCTTACGGTCTTACGGCGCTGCTTCGCCGCCTGACGCAAGCGTGTCTTCAGATCGGCAACTTTTGGCGTTTCAGTTGTCATGGTCAGATGAGCTTGGTTGCGGTGCCGCCAAAGCCGTGGACAATTTTGAACCCCCGCAGACCTGGATAACCAGGTGGGCGCCGTATGCAAAGGACCACGATCCTAAACAGGGACAGCTCCCTCACGAGAATTTAAGGT